>Ga0207968_100059_pt1 | contig 47447 bp, 36 predicted proteins | sample LakWasMet21_HOW5_2_FD_183867 | JGI IMG/M metagenome (GOLD analysis project Ga0207968, IMG submission 183867) | Freshwater sediment methanotrophic microbial communities from Lake Washington under simulated oxygen tension - Sediment Metagenome... | ecosystem: Environmental > Aquatic > Freshwater >...
CGGCAAGGAGTTTACCGACCGTTTCACGGCTCAAGGCGAACGCGAGCCAACCGGCAACCATCTATTTGACCAAGCATGCACCGCGATCGGCGCGGAGCACCGCCTGATTCCACCTCGTCACCCACAAGCCAATGGCATGGTCGAGCGCTTCAACGGACGCATTGCCGAGCTGCTCAAAAGCAACCATTTTCGCACGGCCAATGAGCTTGCGACCACGCTTGGACATTATCTCAAGCTTTACAATGGTCAAATACCACAGCGTGCCCTGGGTCATCTTTGCCCACTAGAAGCGCTGAAAATTTGGCGAGAAAAAGAGCCTCAAAGGTTCGTTTCTGAGATATATAATCTCGCGGGACTTGACAGGTAATAGCACGAACTTCATAGGTAATTGTGCTTGCTGAAACACTAGCACTGGCCAAACCTAAAATGCCCGCAATAAAGCCTGTTTTAAGAGTAAATAGTTGCTTCATATTCATATCCACATTACTGCACAAAAAATGTCGTTTACTTAAAACGGCGGGATGTTTGCGACCCCATCCGCTTAAGCGTCCTGGCAGAAGCAAGGATATACAACAGCCATTAAAAAGAAATTAAAAATTAAAAATAAAATCATTTTTTTATCATAAATTAATTTTCCGAGTCTTAAAGCGTGAGGTTTGGGATGACACGAGGCTAACCGCATGAAAATAGTAAAAAATAATAATTTTTTATCGAAAAAAATAGGTAATATTTCACACCAATTTTTGGCAAAATTAACTGTCTTTACTTTTTTAAATGGGTATATTAAAGCGGAGTGGTGCCGCAATATATTGTGACATCATTTAAGGGGATCGAAATATTTTCGATCATGCATAAATATTATTAGGATATAGTCATGAAGGTTAAAACCAAGGTAAAAGCTGGCGCCGCATATCGTTGCGTTAGCGAAGCATAAGTTGTATAACGTTCGGTGACTAGATGGTTGCCGATTACATTAATTCATCATGAGGATAAAGCCATGAAAGTTAAAACCAAGGTAAAAGCTGGCGCCGCTTACCGTTGCGTTAGCGAAGCATAAGTCCTAAAGCGCTCGGGGGCCACAGGGTTCCCGAGCGCTTATCGATGATTATTTTGTTAAATACTGGTGCTTGTTGGGTGGAAAATATGAATATAAAAAATAGGCTTTTTAGCGTTGTGTCAGGTATTCTTTTGCTACATGGCGTAGTAGGGTATTCTTCAACTCATCTTGACGATTCAACGCAATATAGTCATTTCAATTGGAATGGAATCAAGCAGTTCGGCACCGCGGCAACTGAACGAGGATATTTCAGTGTTAATGATAAACAGGGGAATCTCTATGTAGCCGGCTATACCGGTGGTGATTTGGATGGTAATGGTCCTGGGGTTAATGAGGGCGGATGGGATATCTATGTGATGAAACTCAATGCCAAAGGAGAGACACAATGGATACGGCAGTTTGGCTCTCCAGGCGAAGATCTTGCTGTCGCAATCGCGATCGATCGCAAGGGTTTTCTGTATGTCACGGGGCAAATTGGGGGCGATCTCGATCCTAATGATGATCAGATTTTTCGTGGTAAGGAAGTACATCCGGGTGAAAGCGAGAATCAAGACGAGAGAGATGGCGATGATGCCTTTCTGATGAAACTCAATGTGAATGGCGAAGTGCAATGGCTCCGACAATATGGCATTGCCGACGACGATGCGGGATTCGGGGTCGATACCGATATATTTGGTAACCCCTATGTTATTGGCTATACCTGGGGTGATCTTGATGGCGATGGCCCGGGTTTGCATGAAGGCCAAGAAGATATTTATTTGACAAAATTCGATCCAAACGGCAACCAGAAGTGGATTAAACAACTGGGCTCGTCCGAAGCCGATGTTCCTTACGCGATGACGATCGACAAATTGCACGGTAATATTTATGTAACGGGTTTCAGTATAGGAAATATCGCAAATGCTTCGGGTACACAGCCAAATGCCGGCGGACAAGATATTGTAGCTATTAGTTTCAATACAGAGGGCCAGTTGAAATGGCTTCGACAATTCGGCACCGAAGGGGATGACAATGGTTTTGGAATAACGGTTGACCGTCATCAGCATACCTATATCAGCGGTTATGTGTCAGGTGATTTAGACGGTTTAGGTCCTGATATCTATGCCGGGGATCTAGATTTTGCTGTCATCCATCTTGGACCGAATGGAGATTTGGTATGGAGCAGACAACTAGGCACAGAGGGTAGTGATTTTGGCCTGGGTATTGCGGTTGATCCGTTTGGCGGGATTTATGCCACGGGTACGGTTTTTGGTGATCTTGATCCAACTGATTCACAGTTGTATCAAGGAAGACGAGATATAGCCGTAATAAATTTTGATCGTGATGGTTATACCAATTGGATACGCCAGATTGGGACGCCGCTTAATGATTGGGGCTTTCACATTGCAGTAGAAAGACAATGTCAAGTTCGTGTCACCGGCCAGACGGGAGGTGATCTCGATGGATTCGGACCGCAGACATTTGCCGGCACTTTTGATATTTTCGTCTGGAAGTTTGACAACGATTGTCGTCATTAGTATTAACGAATGCGCTTACGGGGGTAGATTGCCATGCGTTTATATCGATCATGTTTGTTAGCTACGTTATGTGCTACGGGTTTATTCATGCCATTTTCCTATGCGACGGTGGGTTTTGACCCAATACCGGATGATTCGAAAAATGGAGCCCCATCAGATCGCGATGATGCCAGTAAAGAGTTGGACACTGCTTTACTCAAACAACTAAAGAGCATTGGATTTACCGGCAGGGCCCAATCTACCCTAGAAAAGCGTTTAGGCCGCCCCATGAACTTGACCCTCGCAGACCTAGGCCGGTTATTGTGGTTTGATAGTATCACTAGCCTTGGCAATGACAACAGTTGTTCTGGCTGCCATTCGCCTCTGGTGGGTTTCGGCGATACCCAATCGATTGCCATCGGTGTCGAAAACAATGGCATCGTAGGCCCTGACCGGGCTGGGCCGCGTAACCAACGGCGCGCGCCACAGGCTATTAATAGCGGGTTTTACCCTAGCCTGATGTGGAATGCCCGCTTCAGCGCCATCTCTCATGATCCATTTGATCTATCTGAAGGTGTACGGGTACCCTTTTTCTTGGGTGGAACGACAGTTTGGCGCCCAGGCGCCGCCGGGATTCACGGCACGTTCTTTGATCCCGCGCTCTCTAAAACATTACTGGGCATCCAGGCCAATTTCCCTCCGACGGAAACGATAGAGGTTGCTGGTCACGCCGTGGAGGATCCTGAAAATTTAGATACACGCTTATATTATCCGCCTCATTTGACCTCATCAGGATTATTTTCCGACACTGTTCCGAAAGCAATCGCGGGACCGAATGGCAGCCCACCGGACTCTATTGATCGCAGTTATTCGATTCGATCGAAAGTTTTGGATAGAATCAATGCCATACCGGATTATGTCGCTAAATTCTCGGCCATCTTTCCGGAAGCGACTGGCGGAAGCATCACCTTCGCTCAGATCGGTGCGGCAATCGCCGAATTCGAGTTTACACTTTCGTTTGCGAATGCACCTCTCGACCGCTTTGCGAGAGGCGAAAAACAAGCTCTGACACAGAGTCAGAAACGCGGCGCAATGCTCTTTTTCGGAAAGGCGAATTGCGTTGCTTGTCACAGTGTGAGTGGGGAATCCAATGAAATGTTTAGTGACTTTCAACCCCATGTTGCAGCGATCCCACAAGTTGCACCGGCGAGTTTTGGTCTAAAACCGGGAGGAAACCCACAAAATCCGGATGACCTCCAGGGCAACTTTGAATTTAGTGGGCCAGACCATGACGAGGACTTTGGGCGCGAGGAGTTAACAGGCGATCCGGTCGATCGTTATGCCTTCCGCACGGCCCCCTTGCGTAACCTAGCGTTACAACCCGCGTTTTTTCACAATGGCGCCTTTACGCGACTCGAGGATGCGCTACGGTATCACTTGAACACGGTGCAGTTGGCTCATCGCTACGATCCGATTGAAGCAGGGCTAGACAACGACTTGACGATCCGCATGGGTCCGATCGAGCCCGTATTGAAACGTCTTGACCCACGGCTCTCGGCATTGAGCCAGCTTAAGCTCAATCAGAGGGAATTCAATGATCTTTTAGAATTCATTCGCGGGGGATTGTTAGATCCTAGAGCCCTGCCGCAGAACCTGAAAGGATTGATTCCCAGTCAATTACCCAGCGGAAGGAAAGTACTTACTTTTCAGCCCATGGAATAAGCGATGGAATCGCAAAATTCAGCACTTAAACCGGATTTAATGAGCCCAGGTCTTTCTACACCCATGCCGTCATGCCTGTAGCTGTACCGGAATGGCGGGCTCCGAGAGGATCGGGATTTACACCCCCGATCCCGGCCTTTGGATTGCTTCTCCAAAGGCGAACCATCAAGACTCTCCAGGCCTCTCCAAAAGGCGAGGACGGAATCAATAGCCGACATTAATCCGCATGCAAAGCCATAAGCCCCTCCTCAAACATCGCTGCGCATCAGACTCAGCAAATCATCCGCCGACATCCTGGCGCTGACATCCGCGCCGTCGAGCAGGCTATCGGCGAGGTCGCGCTTGTGACTATGCAGCGCGACGATTTTTTCCTCGATCGTCTGTTTCGCGATCATCCGGTAGATCGTGACCGGCCGCTGCTGGCCCATGCGGTGGGCGCGGTCGGAGGCCTGGTCTTCGACCGCCGGATTCCACCATGGATCCATGTGGATCACATAATCGGCCGCGGTCAGGTTCAGGCCGACGCCGCCGGCTTTCAGGCTGATCAGAAACAATTCCCCTTCCCCACGCTGGAACGCGTCGACGCGCTGCTGGCGTTCCTTGGCCGGCGTCGAGCCGTCGAGGTATTGGTAGGCGATGCCGCGCTGTTCGACATAGTCCTTGATGATCTGCAAGTGGTCGACGAACTGGCTGAACACCAGCGCCTTGTGCTTGTTGTCGAGCAGTTCCTCGACGATCTCGCCGAAGGCGGACAGCTTGCTGCTCGGCAGGCTGATCTCGGCGTTGGCCAGGCGGCTGTTGCAGCAGCTGCGGCGCAATTTGGTGATCGCGGCCAGGATTTGCAGATGCTTTTGGCCGGGAGGTCCGTCCGTGCTGGCCAAGGCGTTTAGACTTTCGCGGCGGATCGCTTCGTAAAACGCCATTTCATCGGAACTGAGTTCGACATAGACCGGAATTTCGGTGCGCGGCGGCAATTCCTGCAAGACCTGGGTCTTGGTGCGGCGCAGGATGAAGGGCTGGATCAGCTTCTTCAATTGCTGGCGCGCCTGATGGCTGCGGTCGCGCTCGATCGGCCCCGCAAAACGCTGGTTGAATTGTTCCTGCGAACCGAGCAAACCCGGATTGATGAAGCGGAACAGGTTCCAGAGTTCGCCGAGATGGTTTTCCAGGGGCGTTCCGGTCATGATGATCCGGAAATCGGCCTGCAGGTTCATCGCGCCTTGCGAGCGGCGGGTCTGGGTGTTTTTGATCGCCTGCGCCTCGTCGAGAATCACCGTTTGAAAACGGATCTTCGCCAGCATCTCGGCGACCTGCTCCTGCTGCAACAGGCCGTAGCTGCAAATCAACAGATCGTAAGGCCCGAGGCTGTCCAGTTGCCCCTGGCGGTCGCCGGTGCCCAATTGCTGCGGTCTCAGGGTCGGCGCGAAGCGGCTCGCCTCGTTCTCCCAGTTCATGCACACCGAGGTCGGGGCGACGATCAACGACGGGCCGTTCGGCGCGCGCTCGACCAAGAGGGCGAGGCCCTGTATCGTTTTGCCGAGCCCCATGTCGTCGGCCAGACAGGCGCCGACACCCCACTCGGCCAGCCGCGCCAGCCAGACGTAGCCGTCCATCTGATAATCGCGCAGCTCCGCCTGAAAGGTCGAAGGCAGGACCGGCTGGAACTCGCGCGCGGACTTCAGGCGCCGCACCTGTTCCTGCCAGTGCTTGTCGGCCTTGAAGGCAGCGCCGTCCTCGCCCCAGTCCTCGATGGTCAGGGCCGCGAGCGGGTTGAGCCTGACCTTCTTGCCGCTGATGTCGGCATAGGCTTTGAGGTCTTCCAGGCGGCGGCGGAATGCTTCGGTCAAGGCGACGAACTGGCCGTCCCGCAATTGCAGGAAGCGGCCCTTGCTGTTGCCGAGCAATGCCAGCAATTCCTGCATTTCGATCACGGTGCCGTCGTTGATCTTCAATTCGCCCTGCAACGCAAACCAGTCGTTATCGCGCTTGATGTTGACGCTAAAACCTGAACTTCCGGCCTGGCCGAGCAGCCGGAATTTGACACCCTCCGGCCACTCGACAATCGTCTGCCCTTCCGGCAGCGCCTGTAATTGCAAGAGCAGTTCGAGGCATGGTTCCGGGTCTTCGAGCAGCCATTCGCCGGCCTCGTCCTGTACAGCCTGCGCCAGCGCCGGACAGGCGTCGAAAAGTTCGGCGGCTCGCTGTCTTTCGAGCGCCAGGTCGCGCCGGGCCTGTACGCGTCTGCCGTCGATTTCGGCCAGCACGCTTTCGCCGCCCCGCCCCGGCGCATAATAGGCGCCGCCGCTGGCGAAGGGCCGTATCAGCAGCGCGGCCTTCAGCCCCTCGCCGAGCGGCAACAGATGCAGGCGCGGCGTGGCATCGGCCTTGACCTGTTCGGCCGTGCTCGAACTGCCGCCGATGTCCGACTGCACAGTCAGCAATCCGGAGATGCCGGTCAGGGTCTGCAACACGCGCTGCTGTGCGGATATCGGCACTTCCAGCCCCTTGGGGCCAAGCACCGAATAAATCTTTTGATGTTCGGCGGTGAATTCAACGACGCGGAGGCGGGTCGGGGTTTCCTTGCTGATGTGGAGCTTTTGTTCGAATCCTGGCGCCGGCTGTAACTCGATCCGAATTTTGTCGCCGTTATCCAGCTTGCTGACCCGCAATTCGGCCTCGCCCCTGGCCACCTCGACCCGGACCTCGGGCGCGTCCGCCCAAAACAGCAAGGGATGGCCGACCAGCTCGATCGGCATCCCGCCGCCAAAGTCGAAATAGGTCGTTCCGTGCCAACTGCTGTCGCGGTATTCCTTGATCGTTTTGCACAGCTTCAGATCCTGCTCGCTCAGATAATCGAAGCTGTCGCGTTCCGCATGCAGGCGCTTCAAGGCCACGGTCCGGCCTTTGCTCCAGCCGCCCTTGGCCTGCTGTTTCTGCTCGCGCGGCTCGATTTTGAGGCTATGGCTGGCGTCATGATAGGAGACCAGCCAGATCAACCGGGTCGGTTTGTCCGCGGCCGCTGGCTGCTCGGCGCTTTTACCGCCCTTTGGCGTGATGTTCAGCAACGCGTCCAGCGCCAGATCCCAGTCGGGACGGCTCTCGAACAACTCGGCCAGCGCGACTGGGCGCTCTGTCAAAAAGCCCGCATCCCAGTTTTTGGCCTCGTAAGGATTGATCTTCGCGAACAGCTTGGCCAGTTCCGCCGCCGGCCAGCGGTAGCCGTTATCATGCAGATGGTGGTACAGGCGTTTATGATCGGGGGTTACTCTGCTGAAATGCGCCGAGTCGACCCAGAATTTGATGAGCAGCAAAAAGACATGCTGCAATAAACTCGGCCGCACGATTGTCGCTTCCGGCAGGCCGTCTTCGGTAAAACCGGAACTGATCTTATACGGAATCGCAACCGCAAGTAATTCGGCGCGCCGCTGCAATTCGCCCTGTTGAAACTGCTGAAACAGCGCGAGATAGCGGTAAATCTCGGCCCAAAGACCGTTCGCCTTGACCGCTTGCGCGAGCAGCGTGTCGAGTTTCGCCAAGTGCTTACTGTCCTTTTGCTTCAACAGGGCCAGCGGATAGATCAGTCCCGACAGGCCGAGAAAATAGGCGGTACGTTTGCCGGTGGTTTTTCTGAGCGCCGCCAGCGCCTGCTCGAACTGGCCGAGCGCCTGCGCGCTATCGCCTTGCAGAAACGTCAGCGCGGCCGCGACGGCCTGCAGCTCCGCTTCTTCGCGGCCGCCTATCCAGCCCTGAAGTTCCTCCCATTCGCCGCGCAGCAACTGTAATTCCGCGTATGTCCGTGTCGCCAGGGGCAACTTGGTGATGCCCGGACGCAGCGCGCACGCCCGTAAAAAGTCATCGACGGACGCATCGGCATAGAGATGCATCAACTGATGCAGCCCCATGTAACCGGCGATGTCGTTATAAATGACCGGATGCCGATTCTGCAACCAGCCGGCATCGAGCGGATTCAAAATCCACAGCAGATAGATATCGAACGTGTCCGGCAGGTGTAAGGTATACCGACCGACTTTCAGGCATTCGTTCGCCCTCGCATAATCGCGGCGATGAAACTGCATTCGCGCTTCACGCAGGCAATCGTCGACCTTGCTGTAACGGTAGTAGCCGCCGCGCACCGGCGCATGTTTTTCGATGCTGACCGCGACTTTTTCGAACGCGCGCTTGTCTTCCGCCAGTTTCCGGGTCAAGATTTCGATCAACCGTCTCGGGCAGCGGTAAGCGCCCTGTTTCGGGTCTTTCTCGACCAGTCGCAAGGCTTGCAGCGCTTCGAGATAAGGCAGGACCGTATCGGATTTCGGCTCCTTGCCTTTCTTGTCCTTGAACCCCAGATCGAACAGACATTTGCCGATCAAGGTCGGGGTCGCATAGCCGTAATACACGGCCAGCGTATTCACCACGGCTTGTTGTTCGGGACAAAGGTGTTCGTAATGTGCGATCGGTTCGGCAAGTGGCGCTGGCGTCATCGTAGTCGGATCGTCATGCCGCTTGGCAAGCGGCATGGTGCGGTTTTGGAGGATAACGACGCGGGAAGGCGCTCCCGCATCGGTTTAGAGGGGAATTTATTCAACCGAGCCGAGGATCGCGGCGGTTCGGTCTTTCCTGAAGTTTCGGTCGAAAATGATCGGCTGTTCGGAATGCGCTGGCGCCTCTTCGACCGGCCCGCCCCGTTGCAAGCCGGCGAAATCGAACAGCGCGGCATCGGCCAACTGCGATGGCGCGATATTTTGCAAACTGGTGAAGATCGTTTCGAGACGCCCCGGAAACTGTTTGTCCCAGCCTTTCAACATCTGTTTCATCGCCTTGCGTTGCAGATTTTCCTGCGAGCCGCACAGGTTGCACGGAATGATCGGGAAGTCTTTGAAGGCGGAGAAACGCTCGATTTCCTTCTCGCGGCAATAGGCGAGCGGCCGGATCACGATGTTGCGCTTGTCGTCGCTCAAAAGCTTCGGCGGCATCGCTTTCAGTTTACCGCCGTAGAAGATGTTCAGGAAGAACGTTTCGAGAATGTCGTCGCGGTGATGGCCGAGCGCGATCTTGGTCACGCCGTGCTCCTCGGCGAAGCCGTAGAGGATGCCGCGCCTGAGCCGCGAACACAGCCCGCAGGTGGTCGCGCCTTCCGGGATCACGCGCTTGACCACGCTGTAGGTGTCACGCTCGATGATGTGATAAGGCACGCCGATCGCTTCGAGGTATGCCGGCAGCACATGTTCCGGAAAGCCGGGCTGCTTCTGGTCCAGGTTCACCGCGATGATCTCGAACTCGACCGGCGCGGTCTTTTGCAGATTCAGCAGGATGTCGAGCAGCGTGTACGAATCCTTGCCGCCAGACAGGCAGACCATCACCTTGTCGCCGTTCTCGATCATGTTGTAATCGGCGATCGCGTCGCCGACGTTGTGGCGCAGGCGCTTTTGCAGTTTGTTGAATTGGGTGCGGGTTTTCGAGCGGGTATCCGACATGGGCGGCGAGAGCATAAAGAGATTAAGAAACTTGGCGTAGGGTGGGTTCGGCGCGCTTTACCCTCAATCTTCAAATCCGCCGGGAGTTTGCCGCGCACCGAACCCACCTTGAGCAACCTTGGTGGGTTACGGTGCGCGTCGTCGGCAACTGCTCCATGCGTTGCCCTACCTCCTGCATCCATGCAGCCGCAACCTACCCTACATTCGTGGATGGATTTAACCGGCGTAGCGTTCGAACACGAGGGTCGCGTTGGTGCCGCCGAAGCCGAAGCTGTTCGACATGATCGTATTCAAGGTCACGTTGTCCTCGCGCGCGCGCACGATCGGAATGCCTTCCGCGCCCGGATCGAGATGGGTGATGTTCGCCGATGCGCTGAGGAAGTTTTCCTGCATCATCAGCAACGAATAGATCGCCTCGTTCACGCCGGCCGCGCCCAACGCATGGCCGGTCAGCGATTTGGTCGAGCTGACCTTTGGCACTTGGCCGGCGCCGAAGACCGCGCGCAAGGCTTCGAGTTCGCGGGTGTCGCCGACCGGCGTGCTGGTGCCGTGCGCGTTGATATAATCGACCTTGTTCCGCACGGTCGCCAGGGCCTGACGCATGCAGCGCACCGCGCCCTCGCCGGACGGTTGCACCATGTCGTAGCCGTCGGAGGTCGCGCCGTAACCGGTCAGTTCGGCATAGATCTTGGCGCCGCGCGCCTTCGCGTGTTCGAGTTCCTCGATCACCAGGACGCCGCCACCGCCCGAAATCACGAAGCCGTCGCGGGTCTCGTCATAGGGGCGCGATGCGGTTTCGGGGGTGTCGTTGTATTTGGACGACAACGCCCCCATCGCATCGAACAGCACCGACATGGTCCAGTGTACTTCCTCGCCGCCGCCGGCGAAGACGATGTCCTGCTTGCCCATCTGGATCAGTTCGGCGGCATGGCCGATACAGTGCGCGCTGGTCGCGCAGGCGGAGCTGATCGAGTAATTGACACCCTTGATCTTGAACGGGGTCGCCAGGCAAGCGGTATTGGTGCTCGACATCGTGCGCGGCACCATGTACGGACCGACTTTCTTGACGCCTTTTTCGCGCAGGATGTCCGCCGCTTCAACCAGATTGGAGGTCGAAGGCCCGCCGGAGCCCATCACGAGCCCGGCTCTTTCATTCGATATATCGCTTTCGGCCAAACCGGAATCGGCGATCGCCTGCTGCATCGCGATATAGTTGAACGCCGCGCCGTCGCCCATGAAGCGTTTGATCTTGCGGTCGATGTGCGCGTCCAGATCGATCTTGATCGCGCCATGGATATGGCTGCGAAAGCCGAGCTCCTGATAAATCTCCGCGAAGCCGATGCCGGAGCGTCCGAGTTTCAACGCTTCGACCACTTCATCCCGGTTATTGCCGATACTTGAAACGATGCCCAAACCGGTTACCACAACTCTTTTCATTACTTAAACCTTAGAAATCTTCTGTAGAAGTAAACAAACCGACCCGCAGATCGGTCGCTTCGTAAATCACCTTGCCGTCCACTTCCATCGTCGCGTCCGCGATACCCATCACCAGTTTGCGCAAGATCAGCCGTTTCATGTGGATGCGGTAAATCACCTTTTTCGCGGTCGGCAACACCTGACCGGTAAACTTGACCTCGCCGACGCCGAGCGCGCGGCCTTTGCCGGGACCGCCCATCCAGCAGAGAAAGAATCCGACCAACTGCCACATCGCATCGAGCCCCAGGCAGCCCGGCATCACCGGGTCGCCCTGAAAATGGCAATCGAAAAACCAGAGATCGGGCTTGATGTCCAGTTCGGCGATGATTTCGCCCTTCCCGTACAGGCCGCCCTCATCGGTGATCAAGGTTATACGGTCCATCATCAGCATAGGCGGTAACGGCAATTGTGCATTCTTCGGTCCGTACAGCTCGCCCCTCCCGGACATCAACAACTCCTCGCGCGTCAAGCTATGCTTTTTCTCCATTCTGTGTTTACCTTGGCAATTTTTTATAGGGTTAGTTCCCCATATTATCCATCAGGCACTAAAAAAAATCAGCTCATTTTTACCCGGACGAAATTGCGGTCATTAGATCCTTCATCTTCAAAGTGTTTTTGTTCAGCCGGTATTGATAGATGATCGCGTAAGATAATATCGATGCGACATATTTTCGGGTTTCCTTATACGGGATCGTTTCGATCCATATATCGGCGGGCACCGCCCCGGCCATCGGCAGCCATTTCGCGACACGCGCGGGCCCCGCGTTATAGGCCGCCGTCGCCAGCGCCACGTGGCCGCCGAAGCGTTGCAGAAGTTTCCTGAAATAATAGGATCCCAGGCGAATATTCAGATCCGGATCGAACAGGCTGTAATCGGTCGCCAACTGTTGCTGAATCTCCCGTGCAATCTGTCTGCCGGTTTTCGGCATCACCTGCATCAGCCCCAGGGCGCCGACCGGCGACTCGGCGCGGCTGTCGAACATGCTCTCCTGCCGCATCACGCCGAAGACGACCGCGGGATCGAGACTCTGCTGCGAGGCATTGCTCCGCACCTGCTCCAGGTATCGGAGCGGAAAACGCAGGGCCAGATCGTCCCAATAATCGGCCTTGACCAGGGTCTTGATCGCGATGTGCTCCCAGCCCCAGGCTTCTGCGAGCTTGGCGGCCAGCGCGCGTCGCTCCTGGCTCAACTTGTCGACCGCGAACCACCACTGGCGTTGTGCCTCGAGGTCGTGGTGCAAAGCCCTGAGTTCGCCGACCGCCGCGAAATCCTTCTCGGCCGCCAACGCGCTAAGTCCATTCGCAGCCATCGGCACCGGCTGATCGCTCAGCCGGTAGGGCTGCGACGCCGCGTCGGCGGCCAGAAAGCCGTAGAAACTACGATCCGCCGCGGCTTGCGTATAGAGCGCGTGCGCGCCTTCGCTGTTGCCGCTCAGTTCCAGCTCGCGCGCCTGCCAATATTGCCAGCGCGCTTCCTTCATCTCCTCGAACGTCAGCCCGGACAATGCCGCCGACAGATGCGGCCAGTTTTGTTCGTACAGCGCCGACCTGACCCGCCATTCCCTGACTTCGCCGTCGCGGATGGACAAAGCCGTCAGCCGGTCGTAGGCGCCGGCCTTTCGTTGAAACGCCAGGGCCAACGCCAGCCGGCGCTCGATCGTTTGTTTGCCGGGTTCTTCCAGCGGCAACGCATTTTTTTCGGCATCCCAGAGCCGCGCCGCGCTCTCCGGCGCCGATCTGGCCATGCGGTCGATGCCGTGCGCGAAGATCCGGGCGGAGAACGAGTTTCTGCTTGAAAGGAACTTGTCGTCCCGGATCAGTTCCGGATTCTGATCGACCTGTAGCCATAACGCCGCCGCGTCGCGATCCAGCCCGGTCAACTGGCGCGCAAGAGAGTCGGCCAGCTGCCGATTGTTTTCCTTCAACGCGAGCTCGAAGCGCTGCCAGATCATCTCCCGAGTCATCAGCGTGGACTGCGCCAACGCGGTAAACAATGGCTCGCACTCGCCCGGCCGCGAACCGCCGCTGAGCCAGAGCCGTTTGGCATCGAAGAGGGCCTGATCGCGGAAACCGGTTTGATAGCGCGCCCACTGGTACAGACAGTCGAGCGCCGTATCACCGCCGGCCTGGTAATTGTCGATATAGTCCTGCCACTGACCGCGTTCAGCCAGCGCCTTCAGCCACTTGCCGCGCAGCAGCGGGGCATAGCGCGTGTCATGATAGGCCGCCAGAAACGCGCGGATTTTGTCGCCTTGCGTCAGATCCTTTTTCAGCCACTGGTAGTGCAGATAGGGATAGAGGGGATAGTCGGTCAACGACGCGGCCAGCGCCTCGAAAGCGGCGGCATCGCCCTGTTCGACCGCCTGTTCGGCGAGCACGAAGTCGCCGCGCTCACGCAGCCAATCGCGCGCGCCAGCGGCACGAGTGCATAACAACAGGCCTAGCGCCAAGAAAATGATTTGCAAAGACTTCATGCGGTTCGGGAAGTTGATCGAAACGGCGGCGCCGGCCGGATGGTGGGAAGCGGGCAAGCTATGCCGAAACCCGAGGCTCCGCTATAATGGCGCGGAAAATGACGACACTCCCCGACAACGTGCACTCCAAGCCCCCGACATCCCAGGCGGCGCCTTTTAGCTGGAATTATATCTTTCAAATTGCCAGAGAACACAAAAAAGCGCTGATTTACACCCATTTCATCGCGATACTGGCAATGATCGCGAACGTGCCGGTGCCGCTGTTCATGCCGCTCCTGGTCGATGAGATCCTGCTGCATAAGCCCGGCCTGATCATCCAGACCTTGAACCCGTTCGTGCCGCCGGCCTGGCAAGTGCCGATCTTCTATATCGCGGCCGTGCTGCTTGCGAGTTTGCTGCTCCGGATCTTCGCGATCCTCTTCAACATCATCCAGGCGCGCGAGTTTTCCCGCATCGCCAAGGACATCATCTTCCGGATCCGCAAACATCTGATCGCTCATCTGCAAACGATTTCGATGGCCGAATACGAAAGCCTCGGCACCGGTACGATCGTGACCCATCTGGTCACCGATCTGGACACGATCGACAATTTCATCGGCAACACGATCAGCAAGCTCTTGGTCGCCAGCCTGACCATCTTCGGCACCGCGGTGATCCTGCTCTGGATGAACTGGCAACTGGGCCTGTTCATTTTGCTCTTGAACCCGGTCGTGATCTATTTCACGCGCGTGGTCGGCGGCAAGGTCAAGGATCTTAAAGCCAAGGAAAACACCGCCTACGGCATCTTTCAGGAAGCCTTGACCGAGACGCTGGAGGCGATTCATCAGATTCGCGCCAGCAACCGCGAAAAACATTATTGCCGGCAACTGGTCGAATCCGCGCTGTATGTGAAGGATTACTCGGCCGCCTATGCCTGGAAGAGCGACGCGGCGAACCGGATCAGTTTTCTGATTTTTTTGTTCGGCTTCGACATGTTCCGGGCGCTGGCGATGCTGATGGTGTTTTATGCGGACCTGACGATCGGCCAGATGCTCGCGGTATTCGGTTATCTCTGGTTCATGATGGCGCCGGTGCAGGAAATCCTGAACATCCAGTATGCCTTTTACGCGGCGAAAGCGGCTTTAGCCCGGATCAACAGGCTGAAGGCGCTGAAGCAGGAACCGCATTATCCGCATCTTGAAAACCCGTTCCTGGATAAAAAAACGGTCGCGATCCGGATCGAGAACCTGCATTTCAGCTACGGCGACCAAACCGTCCTGAACGGCATCCATCTGACCATCAACGCCGGCGACAAGGTCGCGCTGGTCGGCGCCAGCGGCGGCGGCAAATCGACCCTGATCCAGACCCTGATCGGGCTGTATCCGGCCCAGAGCGGCACGATCTATTTCGATGACGCGCCGATGGAACGGATCGGCCTCGAAGTAGTCCGAGAAAATGTGGTCACCGTTTTGCAGCAGCCGATCCTGTTCAACGACACGATACGCGCGAACCTAACCCTGGGACGGCAGGCGACCGACGCCGAATTATGGAACGCGCTGGCCACCGCGCAGCTCGACGACATCGTGAAGGAGCTGCCGACAGGACTCGACACCATTGTCGGCCGCCATGGCATGCGTTTGTCCGGCGGCCAACGTCAGCGCCTCGCGATCGCCAGGATGATCGTCGCGCAACCGAAGGTCGTGATTCTGGACGAAGCGACCTCCGCGCTTGACAGCGAAACCGAACACAAACTGCATCAGGCGCTGGCCGAGTTCTTGCGAGGCCGGACCACGATCATCATCGCGCACCGGCTCAGCGCGGTCAAACAGGCCGATCATGTCTATGTGTTCGAAGAAGGCAAAATCTGCGAACAGGGGCGGCATGAAACGCTGATCGCTCAGAAAGGGCTGTATGCGAAGCTGTACGGCGAATATCAATAACGGCGAATGCGCGAGGAAAGACGAAAGCTTTCCGGACTATTAGAATAATAACGATAAACCATGTCAGAACTCTACGACCTGCACTGCCATTCCACCGCCTCCGACGGCGCGCTGTCTCCGGCCGCCGTGGTCGAACGCGCGCGCCAACAAGGCGTCACCGCGCTCGCGTTGACCGATCACGACACCACCGCAGGACTCGACGAAGCGCAACAGGCCGCCGAAGCCGCCGGCATCCGCTTGATCTCCGGTATCGAGCTGTCCACCAGCTGGCAAGGCAAGTGCCTGCACATCGTCGGCCTCGGCATCGATCCTGGCTATACGCCGCTCGCCGAGGCGACGCATAGGCTGCGCCATACGCGCCTTGAGCGCGCCGAACAGATCGCCTTGAAACTCGAAAAAAAACGTATCCCGGGCGCCCTCGACGCGGTCAAAAAAATGGCCGGCGACAGCATGATCACGCGCACGCATTTCGCCGACTTCCTGCTCTCACAAGGCCATGTACTGAGCCAGCAGGAAGCCTTCGACCGTTACCTCGCGAAAGGCAAGGCAGCCTATGTCGCCACGCCCTGGGCGGAAATGAGCGTCGCGGTCGACTGGATCACGCAAGCCGGCGGCGTCGCGGTGCTCGCGCATCCCCTGCGCTACCAGCTGACCGCCAGCTGGCTCAGACGCCTGCTGGCGGCTTTCAAGGACGCCGGCGGCCAGGCCGTCGAGATCGTGACCGGACGCTACAATGCCGAAGAAATCGGCAACATGGCCGATTATGCGCGGCGTTTTGGCCTGGCGGGGTCGGCGGGATCGGACTTTCATACCCCGACCAACCAATATGTCGAGCTGGGCCGGCTTGCGCCCCTGCCGCCGGGCATCCAGCCCGTTTGGGAGTTGCTGCACTAGGCTTTTAGTCGCCGTTGGTTTTCGGCTTCGCAGGCTCGCCGGCGCCAGCGCTATGATACTGCCAGAACAACTGCTGTTCTTCCGCGATCACCATTTCGACGCGCTCGACCAGCAAGCGGTAGGCCGTTTCTTCGTCCGCCGCCTGCGCGTAATCGCCGGCATTGTTGACATACAGCCGGTATTCCCGCTTCATGCCCTCCGAGGCCTTCCGGTAGGCCTGCCAGGTTTCGTTCGGGCGCAGCAGCGTATCGACCGATCTCAGCACGGTCACCGCCGCGCCCAGCAAGGCGCTGGCGCCGGCCACCCAGGGCTGATCGGCAAACACCTGGAGCACCGAAATCAGCGCGCCGGTCACGATCACCGCGATCGCGAAAAACAGATGCCGGCGTTTATGCAGTCCCGCCTTGTTTTCGTACCAGTTGCGTTGATCCTCGAGCACGCTGTCGAAATAATACGTGGCCTTTTGCTTGCGGCCTTCGAGAGTCCGCAGCCAGGGAGACGGTGAATTCGATTCCACAGTTTGCTGTACCATCATGATGCCCCCGTGAGAGTTGCCGCATCGGCCGGAGGCGGCTGTTCGCGAACCCAATAAGAAAAAGCAGGCGCGGTAATCGCCTCCGTTGCCGGGTCTTCTTCCCAGAGAAACAAATTCGGCTGCCTGATGCCTTCAAGTACACGAATATCGTAAATTTCATCGACGCCGTCGGTAAATTCGAAAATGCCGATGCACTCTCGGCGCATCAAATCGACGATTGCGACGCCGCACAACAAACGATCTACCGTCTGCTCGACCGGCATGCCGCCAAAGGTCTGCTTTTCCCGAATCTTGCACAAGCCGACGAACGCATAATCCCCGAAAAACGCCAGACCTCGGAGATAGGCGGGCAGCTTGCAGATGGTCTCCGCCTGGCCGGGGGCTTTCAACATCAACAGTTCTCCCTGCCCGGAATTCAGCAGCCACAGCCGGTTTTTATGCCAGCGCGGCGAATGCGGCATGGTGAGTCCATCCAGCAGGATGTCTTGGCTTTCGATATCGATCAGGATGCCGCCGGCGTGCTTGTTGTCGCGCCAACTGCCCGGACTGTCGCCTCTTCCGAGCGCGGTGACGACACTCGGGGCGCCATCGCGTAGCGCCAGGCCATTCAAGTGGCAGCGGTCTTCCGGAGCCAGCTCGGAAATAAATTGAGGCTGCCAGCGCGGCACGAAACCATAGCGGCTGTCGGCGGTCGCCAGGCAGGAGAAACGGGTGTTCACGAACCAGATTTCGTCATTCACGAAAGCCAGGTCGTGCGCGAACAGGTTGCCGGTAAAGTAAGAAACGCGCGGCAAAAACAGCGCATCATAAAAATCGGGTTTCTTCGGATTGCAATCCGGCGCCAGCAAGGGGTCGTTGCGGAACAGGCGGATTTCGTCCAGGGTTGCGAGCGCCAGGCAGCCGTCATCCGTCACATCCAGCCCCATCGCCTTGCTGAAGTTTTTCGCATGCAGCGACACCGTTGCACCGTTCCAGCCGATGAACAGCAATTTGCCGGCCTGGTAGGTCGTCACCGCGAGGCTGACCGGATGATCGCGCATCCATTCGAAAAAGCCCGGCTGCAGCGCGCAGCGGATCATTCGGTCGGGAGTTCTTTGCTCGGTCATCCGTGTCATTCCTTCGCTTCAAAGCCCGAGCAATTGGCATCGTGCATCGCCGCTGAGGACTGCTGCGCTGCTCCGAACTGAATGGCCATTCTTATTTTTTCCGGGCTGGAAAAAAACGGGCGGTAGCTTTCGAATTCGTATAACTTCCGTAGTAATCGACATAGTCCGCTCCTATCCAGGCGACTTCAAAACTGCCATCGTCCAGCATCGCAACCGCCGGCGAAACATTGTAGTAGCTTTTCCTGGACTTTTTGACAACCGTCTTGGTCGCCCCGAGTTTGTTTTTTAAATTGTCGTACTTTCTGGCATAAACGTGGCTGCCAACCCAAAACTCGCCGCAATTATTCACGCCCTGGTTGGTAAAGCAGTATTTCTTATATAGGTCTTGTTCCCAGGTCACTACGAAATTTCCGGCGGGATCCATCGCAATGTCCGGCAAGAGATGACTGAGTTTTTTACCAAAACGGACAGTCATATCTTCGGTCAGTCCGGTCTTCTTGTTTTTGTTCAATGAGTGACCGCTGACATCGAACCTTTGCCCATAGACACCTGTTGAAAACGTGCTGACACCGGCATTATTGGTTTTGACTTTGGTATCCTTCTGGGTACGCTGCCATGCGATCGCGAAATTACCCATCGCGTCCATCGCAATCGTGGGGCTCCCCACTGTATAAAGAGTGCCTTTTTTATCGGAAAGATCCTCGTCATTCGCGGGCGTGGTGTCAACCCTGAATTTTGCGCTTGGCACGCTGCCGCCTTTGGCGATCCGGCGAACAAAGATAGCGTCTTCCGCCCAGGCCACCCCCGCATCGCCATCCGGGTCGATCGCCGCATCGATATGACTCGACGTCGAATCCGGAGAAATTTCGAACGCCTCCGCGCTTGCCGTACCGTTGGCGGCAAAGCGCCTGGCTCTGACCGGCGAGAACTTGCTGTTGCGGTCATATAATTGCCAGGCCACGATAAAATTGCCCGTATCGTCCATGGCCACGGACACGTCATTGACATAACCGTCGACCGTACTGACCGCGATCGGAGCCGCGACGATGTTGGCAGCGGTATCATGAGGAATCAGTTGGCATGAAATTTGGTCGCCAGATTCGGCTGCCGTACTCCAGCAGGCTACGGCATTTCCCTGCGGATTCATCGCGGCGGACAAAGGACCGATTTCGTCGGCCAGATCCCCCGCAATTTTGAATTTGCCGCCGGCAACGGAGCCGTTGGCCGTGTACCGGGCATACAGCGTGGATGTGCCGGTGGACTTTTGATAATCAAAGTTATCCTCGTCCCAGAGCGTGATGAACGGCGCCGAGCCGGCACCGGCAACTTCAATCACGCGATCCTGAAGCGTGCCCGACAGCAGGAAGGGTTTGGTATAAGGTTTAGGTTCCTCCGCCATCACCGCCGTGCTGCCGCTCCCTAAAGCCAGCGCTATCGCGACGCCCAACATCTTGTATTTAAATTTCATCGGTTTATCCTTGCAAATAGATAACGCCCAGGCGATCCTCATCAATGAGTCGGTGCTGAGCCAACCGTGTCCGGTTATTCGCTGAACGACCTCTAGCACTGCCCACCACATCGCCAAGACACATGCCGGGGACGGCCAGCTCGCTTTCGTAGCCAAATTTTTCTTTCTATCATATTTCTTACCGAGGAAATAGGCCAAAACAATTTTCACTCAGTGAGCTCCAAACTACTTTTTATTGTCTTCATTTGCTTTAAACCGAACCCAAATTATCACCCGATGCTCATCACCCCGAACGTCAACCTTGATGTGCTTGAACGTAGCTTCAAGACTTCCACGCTCGAAAAAGTTACCGATCCGCACTTTGAAAGACAGCAAATCGAATTGTGGATCAAGCGAGACGATCAGTTACATCCGATCGTCTCCGGCAACAAATGGCGCAAGTTGAAATTCATCCTGCGCCACGCGCTCGAATTGGGCTCGGATACACTGATTAGCATGGGCGGTATTTACTCTAATCACTTGCATGCGTTGGCCTATGCAGGTCACGCCTTGGGGCTCAAAACGATCGGCTTGATTCGCGGCGAACCGCCGGAACCGCTGACGCCAACCTTGCAGGACTGCCAGCAGTGGGGCATGGAATTGCGTTTCGTCTCGCGCAGCGATTACCGACTGCTCAGGCAATACCGCGAGCATTTTGATTTACCCGGCATCGAACCAGGCCAATACTGGCTGCCGGAAGGCGGCGCGCAGGCGCTGGCGCTGCAAGGCGTCGCCGAACTGGTCAAGGAAATCGACATTCCTTTCGATCTGCTGTGCCTGCCCTGCGGTACCGGTACGACCTTGGCCGGCTGCATCGCCGCGCTGGACGGCACCAAAAAAGTCATCGGTTTTGCGGCGCTCAAAAACGCGGACTTTTTGACGGGCGACGTGGAAAGCCTGCTAACCAAGCCTTACAATAACTGGCAGATCAGTCAGAATTATCATGGCGGCGGCTTCGCGAAAACGACGCCCGAGTTGCTCGAATTCATCCGCACGTTTGAATTAATTCAGCGAGTTCCGCTCGAACCGGTTTACACGGGAAAAATGCTTTACGGCTTGTACGACATGATCGCCAAGGGTTGTTTTGCGCCGGGTCAGCGCATCATCGCCGTGCACACCGGCGGCTTGCAGGGCAGGCGCGGATTCAATCTAGCCTAAAACCCGATGCGATCCCACTTGAATCATCAGAGCATGCGCGAGGAAGTAATGGAAAGACAAATGGAACCCGAATTAATGGACGACCCGGCCCAGGTAACAGCCTATGCCGAAGCCGATTTCGAGATTCCGCACCAGCACTTCATCGACCGCCTGCGGGATTTTGTCGGTGAACCGGACTTTGCCGGCGCCGCGCTCGACCTGGGCTGCGGGCCGTGCGACATCGCGGTGCGCTTTGCCAAGGCCTTTCCACGCAGCACGATCGACGCGGTTGACGGCTCCGAGGCGATGCTCGCTTATGCACTGCACGTCACCGCCCCGCTGAAAGACCGAATCCGCTTGGTCCACGGCCGCCTTCCGTTTGTCATATTGCCGCAACAATTTTATGCGATCATATTCAGCAACAGCTTGTTGCATCATTTACCCGACCCGCAAATTCTCTGGCAAACGATCAAAAGCGCCGCCCGCACGGGCACCCGCATCGCGGTGATGGATTTGCTGCGGCCCGCTTCCCGCGCGGCGGCAGAGGCCTTGGTCGCGACCTATGCGGTCAACGAAGCGGAGATTTTACGGCGCGATTTTTATCATTCGCTGCGGGCCGCCTTCACGCCCGAAGAAATCGAAGAACAACTCAAGGAGGCTGAATTGCCGTTATACATCGAACAGATCAGCGACCGTCACGTATTTATCAAGGGCGTCATCGCCTGAGCCGTTACCTTCAAGGACATTCATGGAAACCACCGACCCTATTCCCGCCATCGACCTGCAAAAACCGGAGTATTACATCAATCGCGACGCCAGCCTGCTAGAATTCAACAAGCGCGTGCTCGCGCAGGCCCGCAACGAACACATGCCGTTGCTCGAACGGCTCAACTATCTGTGCATCTCCTGCTCGAACCTGGACGAATTCTACGAAGTCCGGGTCGCCTCGGTGATTCAGATGGCCGCGATCGACCCGAAGGTGACCGCTTCCGACGGCCTGACGCCGACGGATCAGCTCGAACTGATCTCGGTCAAGGCGCATGAACTGGTCGCCGAGCAATACCAGGTGCTGAACGAGATTCTGATCCCGAAGCTCCGCGAACAGAACATCCATTTCATCCGCCGCAAGGACTGGAGCGAGGCGCAGACCAAATGGCTGCAAACGTATTTCAATCAAGAAGTGTTGCCGATCCTGACACCGGTCGGGCTGGATTCCGCGCACCCGTTCCCGCGCATCTTGAACAAAAGCTTGAACTTCATCATCTCGCTGGCCGGCAAGGATGCGTTCGGGCGCAACAGCGGCCGCGCGATCCTGCAGGCGCCGCGCGCACTGCCGCGCATCGTGCAGTTACCGGCCGAGGATGCGCACAGCGGTCCGCACGATTTCGTGTTCCTGTCCTCGATCATCCACGCCTTTGCCGATCAATTGTTCAACGGCATGAACATCAAGGGCTGCTATCAATTCCGGGTGACCCGCAACAGCGACTTTTTCGTCGATGACGACGCGATCGACGACTTGCTGCTCGCGGTCGAAGGCGAGTTGGCGATGCGCAACTACGGCGACGAAGTCCGTCTCGAAATCGACGCCAACTGCCCGGACGAAACGGTCGCCTTTCTGCTCGCCCGTTTCGACATGACAAGGCAGCACCTGTTCCTGGTCGACGGCCCGGTCAATCTGAACCGGATACAGGAAATCATCCGGCTGGTCGACCGCCCCGATTTAAAATTTGCGCCGTTCAAGCCCAGCACGCCGGCGCAATTCGCGCGCAACAAGGACATGTTCGCCGCGATCCGCCGCCAGGATATTCTGCTGCACCATCCGTTCGAATCGTTCGCGCCGGTCGTCGAATTCCTGCGCCAGGCCGCGGTAGCGCCGGAAGTCTTGGCGATCAAGCAAACCCTGTACCGTACCGGCGCCGATTCGCCGATCGTGAACGCGTTGATCAAGGCGGCCAGGGCCGGCAAGGAGGTCACCGTCGTGATCGAACTGCGCGCCCGCTTCGACGAGAAGGCCAACATCGATCTGGCGGCGAAGCTGCAGGAGGCCGCGGTGCATGTCGTATACGGCGTCGTCGGCTACAAGACGCATGCGAAGATGTGCCTGGTGCTGCGCCGCGAAGGCAAGGAACTGATCAACTACGTGCATCTCGGCACCGGCAACTATCATCCGAAAACGACCCAGCTTTACACCGATTACGGTCTGTTTACCTGCGACAAGGAACTCGGCGAGGATGTCCGCCGGGTCTTTGCCCAGTTGACCAGCCTGGGCAAGGTAACCAAGCTGAACAAGCTGCTGCAATCGCCGTTTACGCTGCACGCCGGTATCCTCGAAAAGATCGAGCGCGAGATCAACCATGCCAAAAACGGCAAGCCGGCGAAAATCGTGCTCAAGGTTAATGCGGTGGTCGAGGAGCAGTCGATCCAGGCCCTGTACCGCGCCTCCCAGGCCGGCGTCGAGGTCAAGCTGATCGTGCGCGGCATTTGCACCCTGCGCCCCGGCGTTCCCGGCGTTTCGGAACACATCGAGGTACGTTCGATCATCGGCCGTTTCCTCGAGCACGAGCGCGTCTATATCTTTTATAATGACGGCAACCAGGAAATTTATGCCTCCAGTGCCGACTTGATGAACCGGAACATGTTCCGCCGCGTGGAAGTGTTTTTCCCGATCGGTAACAAGAAACTGCAGAACCGGATCCTGCGCGAGTTGGAACTGTATCTGAACGATAACACGCAAGCCTGGCTGCTGCAGCCGGACGGCCATTACCGGCGCATCAAACGCAGCGAAGACCAGGACCCGGTACAGGCGCAGACTCAATTATTGCAGGAAATGCTGGGCTGATCACCCGGCCTGTTTTCGAATCCGCAGGAGCCATTGCATGAACGACATCAAAGAAATCGCCCAATTGGGCGCCGCCGTGCTGCGGCAGAACGCCGAACCGATCAGCGACGCGCACGACGCCGATACCCGCGCCCTGATCGCGGCGATGAAGGCCACGCTCGCGAGCACCCAGGGAGTGGGGCTCGCCGCGCCGCAAATCGGCGCGTCCTTGCGCCTCGTGATCGTCGCCTCGCGCCCTACCCCGCGTTATCCGAACGCGCCACTGATGGAACCCACCGTGATGATCAATCCTTCCTTCCGGCCACTTTCGGAGGCGCGGGAAAAGGACTGGGAAGGCTGCCTGAGCATTCCCGGCATTCGCGCCCGAGTGCCTCGGTTCAAAGACATCCGGATCGACTACAGCGACGAACAGGGGGCCTTCATCGAAACCGTGCTGCACGATTTTATCGCCCGCGTCTTTCAGCACGAATTCGATCACCTGAACGGCCTGGTTTTTCTGGACCGGGTCGAGAGCAACCGGGACATCTTTTCCGAAAGCGAGTATTTGAAATTGTTCAGTTAACCGAAGACCTGCCAGGTTTTTAAAACCTGGCAGGTCTTTAGAACTCAATTATCCAAGTCATGAACAAACGCGACGATCATCCGAGGCCTTGTCAACAACCGATTGCCGGGGAAAGATCGGAACCCTTGCCCTGGCAAATCCCGAAAGCGGCCGAGGAAGACCCCGAAGCGCCACAGCGCCTGAAAAAAATCCTGTCCAGCGCCAGTTACCGGCAGGCCGATCAGGATGTCGATTTTCTGAATCAGGACGAATTGCGCGCGTTTCGGTTGCAGGTCGACTTTTTCAAGGCCGAACAGGCGCTAATCGAGAATCAGGTCAACAACACGATCGTGGTGTTCGGCGGCACCCGCATCAAGGAACCCGGCGAGGCCAAGCGCAAGGTCGACGGCCTGAAGGCCGCGCTCGCCAGCAAGCCAGACGATACGCACCTGCACCGGAAACTCAGGGTCGCCGAACGGATTTACGCGAAAAGCCACTATTATAACGTGGCGCGCGAATTCGGCCGCCTGGTCGGCGCTTCACGGCAACAGGCGCGCGAGCGCGCCTGCGTGATCATGACCGGCGGCGGCCCCGGCCTGATGGAAGCGGCCAACCGGGGCGCTTACGATACCGGCGCGCTGACGGTCGGCCTGAACATCAATCTGCCCTACGAACAGTTCCCGAATCCCTACATCACGCCGGAACTGTGTTTCCGCTTCCATTATTTCGCGATGCGGAAGCTGCATTTCCTGCTCCGGGCCAAGGCGCTGGTCGTGTTTCCGGGCGGTTTCGGCACCTTTGACGAACTGTTCGAAACGCTGACCCTGATGCAGACCCGCAAGATCAAGCAGGCGCCGGTCGTGCTGGTTGGCGAATGCTTCTGGAAGGATGCCTTCAACGTCGATTTTTTGATCGACGAAGGCGTCATCGACCCCGAGGACAGGGATTTATTCTGGTATGCGGAAACCGCGGAAGACATCTGGCAAAGCATCCTGGACTGGTATAACATCAACGGCGCGCCGTTGCTTTGACAGGCTCAACGATGGAATTCACCGCCGCCCTCCCACCCCTGCTGATCCAGTTTGTGATGACGGTCGCCTTTGCGTTCGTGGTCGGCCTGGAATTCCGCCGCTACCATCAGATCAATCAATACCAGTTGCACTTCGGCAGCACCCGGACCTTTGTGCTGATCGCGATCATGGGCTTCATGCTGTACGCGCTCGCGCCGAGCGGCCTGCTGTTCGTCGCCGGATTTTTACTGCTGGGCGCGGCGCTGCTGGTGTATTACTGGCACCTAGCCTCGAAAGGCATCTATTCGATCTTCAGCCCCTTGCTGGCCTTGCTGATCTATCTGATCGGTCCGATCGCCGTTGCCTTTCCGAACTGGTTTCTAGTGCTTTTCGTGGTGGTGTTGATCCTGATGCTCGGCGAGAAACCGCGGATTCATCGTTTTTCGGATCAACTCGCGGCTGACGAAGTCGTCACCCTGGCCAAGTTTTTGATCATTTCCGGGGTAATTCTGCCGTTGCTGCCGAACCGGCCAATCGCGCCCGAATTACCGGTCACTTATTACCGGGTCTGGCTGGCGGTGATCATCGTCTCCGGTGTTTCGTACTTGAGTTATCTCTTGCACAATTATTTTTTCAAGAATCGCGGCCTGATGATCACCGCGATCTTGGCCGGGCTGTATTCGAGCACGGTCGCGACCGTCGTGATCGGGCGCCGCGCCCGCACTCTGGCCGCGGCGGAAAGCCAGGTGTCGGCCGCCCTGATCGCCGCGACCACGATGATGTATCTGCGCTTGCTCGCGCTGATTTTTTTGTTCAATCGCCAGGCCGGCCTGCAATTATTCGCGCCGTTTGCGCTGATCATTACGCTGTCGATGATCGCGGCCGCCGTGTTGTGCCACTATCAAAAACCCGAGTTACCCTTCGCGAATGCGGTCGACGTGCAGCATCCGCTCGAATTATCGACAGCGGCGCTGTTCGCGCTCCTGTTCGTCGTGTTTACCTTCGTGACCCATTATGTGACCAGCCACTTCGGCAGCAGCGGCCTGAACGTGCTGGCGATCGCGGTCGGCTTGACCGATATCGACCCGTTCATCTTGGCATTGCTGAGCGGTAAATTTCCGGCGTCGGACTCCGCGATCATCGCGGCTGTCGTGATGGCCAGCGGCAGCAATAATCTGCTGAAGGCCGCCTATGCGCTGTCCTTTGCGCGCAACGTTTCGGTGCGCTTCGGCGCGCTCTGGCTGACCGCGTTGTTCATTGTCTCGGCGGTTTACGCCAGGACATTGACCGCTTAATCCTTCTTCAGACGGTTTGCCGTCAACACGGTCATCCACGAAAGGTTCGGCGCCAGTGCCCTTGTCAAATTTCCCGCGCATCATGGTGGATATGACCCACGCACGATGTCACGGAGAAGTTTTTTTTAATCAAAGCGATAACCGACAGTGCCCGGTCGAAACATTTGGCACGACTCTTGATCCCATCAGTAATTCTACTTCACAAGACTGACTTACAATGACACACCCCAAATTCGACGCTTCTGATTCCGATCAGATTCATCAAGACCTCCCTATTGATCGGAAAGTCGGCGCGCCGAAAGGTATCCGGGCTCTCATGCGGGGCCCCGCCGATGTCTTGACGGCCTGGCTGCTGTTGACCGGGGTCAACCTGTATTTTCATCGCCTGATTCCGCTCGATGAAACCCGCTATGCCTCGGTCGCCTGGGACATGTGGATTCGGCATGATTTTCTGGTACCGCATCTGAACGGCATTCCCTATCATCACAAACCGCCGCTGCTGTTCTGGATCGACAACCTGGGCTGGGCGCTGTTCGGCGTGAACGAACTCTGGCTGCTGCTGGTTTCGCCGCTCTGCGCCCTGGCCAGTTTGTATGCGGTCAGAGCTTTGGCCGGCCGGATGTGGCCAGGCAATCTCGACGCGATGCGCAAGGCGCCTTGGCTGTTGCTCGGCAGCTTGATCTGGGGCGCTTATCTGAACAGTTCGATGTTCGACATGCTGCTCGGCCTGTGCGTGCTGATCGCGATGATCGGCCTTATCGATGCGGCCAACCGCCCCGGCTGGAAACCCTGGGCGCTGTATGCCTTGGGTTGCGGGCTCGGCTTGCTGGCCAAAGGTCCGGTCGTTTTCATGCATATCCTCGCGCCTTTTTTGTTGGGCCGCTTCTGGAGCGAGACCGCCCGGCGCGAGACCGCGCGGTGGTACCTGCAAGGCGGCATCGCGCTGCTCATCGGCATATCGATCGGCCTGGCCTGGGCCGTACCCGCGGTGCTGAATGCCGGCGATGCCTTCGGCGGCACCTTGCTCTGGCATCAGACCGCCGACCGGGTCGTGCACAGTTTTGCACACCGGCGGCCGCCATGGTGGTATCTCGAATTGGCGCCGCTGATCCTGTTTCCGTGGTTTTTCTGGCCACGGTGCTGGCAGTCCGTCTGCCGCAAGGACCTGTTCGCTGACTCCTCCATTCGCTTCTGCGCGATCTGGTTTTTTGTCGGCATCCTCGGTTTTTCCGCAATCAGCGGCAAGCAGGTGCATTATTTACTGCCGCTGATGCCGGCCCTGGCGTTGTTGATCAGCAAGGCGCTGACCGCGCGGGCGCCGGCCGACCTTCGCCTCGGCGACTTTCTGCCCTTCGCGGTCATTTGTGCGTTCGGTCTGGTCCTGCTGATTCTGCCGATGCTACCCGGCATCAAGCTCTATCATTGGCTGCAAACCCGGCAGCTCTGGTGGCCGCTCGCGATCATCGCGACCGGCAGCGCGGGCATCGTGCTGAAAATCAAAATCCGCCGGCTGACGCCGTACTCCCTTTCCGCCGCCGTGGTCATGCTGCTGATGAGCAGTCTGGCCGGTTTTTTCAGTTCGACCGGCAACGCCTTTCATTTGCACGACGCGGCCGCGCGGCTCGAAAAATACCTGAAGGCAGGCGAGCCGATCGCCTGGGTCGGCAAATATGACGGTCAGTTTTTGTTCCTGCTGCGCCTGAAAGAACCGATGACGGTGATTCACCCAGACTCTATTCCGCAATGGTTGAGCGAGCATCCGAGGGGCCATGTGATTTCGATCGCTGAAGAGCAAAATCCGGTCATCCAGGGTTTCGAGCTGCACACCGATTATGTTCAGCTCTACCGTGAAAACTGGCTGCTCGTTCAATCGAAGGGCAACGGTGGCGGCATGCGCTAAGCCTGGTCCGAATGCGGATTGAACTCCCGTTCCAGCAGCCAGTAGGTGCAGCCCAGAGCCGCGACCAACACCCCGGTAGCGAACACATGAAACGCGCCGACGTCATGAAAATCGAACACGATGATTTTTCGCGCCACCGCCATCAGCGCGGTGGCGACGACCAGCTTGACCGGAATCACATGGCTGCGGATATACAGCGTGATATTGATGAAAATCTCGATCGCGATCAACACCAGCATGAACGAACCGAAGACCTGCAGGATGTCTTCCTTGGCCAGATCCTGGAAGGGATGCTTTAAAAACTTGTCGTAGATCACGACGATCACGTCGAGCACGCTCCACAGTATCGTAAACACCATCAGCAGCGCCAGTAACTTGACGCTAAAGCGGATCAGTCTGTGCATCACGACGATGAACCGGTCCTCGTCCTCGAGCGATAACTCATCATGCGAGATGCGTTTTTGCTCGACCTTCCGGATATGACTCAGCAGCTTGCTAAACAAATTGACCTTACCGCCGAACTCGTCGGGCGTATAGCCTTCTTCAAAAAACCGATTGATGCCGGGGACTTCGGCAAGATCTTCGCGGCCGAGACGTTTAAAGCCCATGCTCCAGTCCGGATATTCGCGCCGGATAATCTGTTTTCTCTCCAGCACATGCAAGGCGGTATGGCGGCTGTCGCGCTTGATTACTTCCAGGAGATCATCCAAGTCATGCTCTTCGCCTTCCAGCACCTGGACGAAGATGCCGTTGCTGTAGAGCAGCATGCCGGTAATCCCCTTCTCCGCATTGCAGGCCCTGGCAACTCGCAAAATATCCATCAGATCGTCCGTGCTCATCGGACGTGTCGCGGTACTGATATAAGACAACTGTAACATCACGAATGACCTCTTGAGCCTCTGCTCCGAATCTCTAAAAAACTCCGCCCAATGCCCACAGGCGGTTAATCGATCAACATCCGCGCCAATGGGCTGTCACGGTCGATCGAGACCGGCTGCCCGCTTGCGAACGCGGCGCATTGAGCGAGCAGCTCGGCAAGCTGCCGTTGCTGGTCGGCATGTAAACTTTTCACCTGCTCGATCGCGGCCAGGACTTCGCCGTCGATCAGCGCAAACGCCACTGTCAGACCTTTTTGCAAGCCGCGCAGTGCGCTCGCTTTCAGCGACGGCTTCAGTTTTTTCGCGATGAACCAGGGCGTCAACCAACTGATCGCGACCAGCAGACTGCTGTGAATCAGGAAATCGACGCCCAGATACGCCGAATGGGTTTGATTGCTGTGCTGAAATCCGATAAACACCTGATAACCGACCCAGCTCAGCGCGGCCAAGGGCAACAGAATTTCGGCGGTGCGCGCCGCGCGCAGCAAGGTCCGCTGCAGGGCGTTGCCCGGATTCGCGAGCGCCTGCCTGACCGCCAGTTCACTCTGGGTTTCGATGATTTTCGGCGCCTTCTCGCGCAGCGGCGCCAACTCCCGCTTGAGCGGGGATAAAGGCATGCCGCGCTGCTCGGCCTGCAGTACGAATTCATCGAGCGCATCGTCGAAGCGGGTCTTGGCCCAGGGGTCCCAGAGTATCGAATCGGCCCGGGCCGATGGATATTTGCCGGTCGCGGGATGGGTCAACAGCCCGGCCGCATGCTCCACATACTGACTGGCCAATTGCTGCACAGGCCAAGCAAAACCTTCCTGCAACAGCGCGGCCGTGTGCTGCCATTGCTGCTGCCAGAGCGGAGACGCCTCCTTGAACGCCGCCCCCTTCGCCAAGGCTTGCCGGTAATGGTCGAGCGTATGACTGAGCTGATCGAGACGCGCCCGGAGCCCGCGCTGTTCGAGTTCGCGCACGGTATGGTCATTCGCCAGGGCGGCCAAGGTCTCCGCCAGCTCGGCAAACTCGTCCGCCTGCCGGTCCTCGGCGCAGATCGTCTTGAAAATGATCGGTTCGACGAAACCGGCCTTGCCGAGCTGGCGTTTGAAATCCTCGAGTTGCTCGGGCATGCCGCGATCCCACTGATTCAGCACGAACAGCCAGGCATGGCGCGCGCCTTCGGCGAGCAGCAAGCGCCAAGCCTTTTCGTCACGGTAGCGCTCGGGGCTGACCACATAGATCAGCACGTCGATGTGCGGCAGCCATTCCAGCACCAGATGGCGGTTGTTCTGATCGATGCTGTCGAAATCGGGCATGTCGATCCAGATGATGTGTCTTTTCGTCTCGTCGTCGTGCTGCGCGATCTTGACGCTGGCGGTCGGCAGGTTTTCGGGCAGGTGCCGAATCTCGACCGAGCGATGATGGAAGAGAGTCACCTCGCGCGAGGTCGGCCTTTCGATGCCGGTCCGCGCGACCGCCTTGCCGGCCAGCCGGTTCAACAGCGAGCTTTTGCCAACGCCGGTGCCGCCCATGAACGCGACCAAGAGCGGCCGCCCCTGCGCCTCCGCGAACAACCCATTCGGGGTGCCGGCCTGCGGCGGGCTTTCCTGTTCGAGCATGTCCGGGTCTATCCAGCCTTGGGCGGCGGCCTGCTCGGCCCAGGCCCGGGATTTCGCGAGCAAATCAGAGTAATCGTAGGCCATGACGTTTTTCCTTCAGCTGGTTTTCGGCGTCCTGTAATTGTTCCGGCGTGATATTGAAATGCGAAAGCCCCGACAATTGCGTCGGCAACGGCAACAGTTTGTCGCGCAGCGCCTCGATGAACAGCGCCTGTTTGACCTGGTTCAGCTGGTTCCTTTTCAGATCGGCCTCGACGCTGTGCATGTAACTGCCGATCGCACTCTCCGCCAGCAGCGAGGTGACAGTCAACAGCGACGGCGCGATCACCAGATCGTGCACACCGATGCCGCCGGTATTCAGAGCCAGCGCGATCATCGCCGCGTCGGTCGTGACCCGCGTCGCGCGCAGGCTGTTCAGTAACAAAGGCTGTTCTTGCAGTTTGCGGTACAAGCGGTGCGCGGCGCTTTCGACATCCTGTTGAAAAGTCAGGTGATAATGCCTGACCGCGCCATCGAATTCGAGCAGCAGTTCCTGGCGCCGGCCGCGCAGCAGCGCGCTCATGTCCCGCCACCACAGGCGCTGTTGATGCTCCTCGGCCTTGTCGCGCAGCTTATCGGTCATCTGCAGCAAGGCATGTTCGGCGATCTGATGCAAAAGCGCGACTTCGTGGCTGGTTTCGGTCAACGCCGTTTTCCTGCGGCCAAGCTTCATCAACTGCCTGACCGGCCAGGTCAGAGCCCGGCGCGTGCCGGCCATTATCCCGGCCAGCCCCGGAATTTCGAGCAGGGTCAACAGTTCGGCCATCGCGACCTGAAAGGTTTCGTAATGATGCGGATGATTCAAGAAATCGCGCTGGTAATTGTCCAGCGCCTGTTTGATCATCTGCTCGAGCATCTGCTGCCAGTCCTGCAGCGCCTGATGTTCCTGGGCGATCGGCTCCAGCCATTGTGGCCAGTAATAGTGCAGCAGTTCCTGCTCGTAACGCGCATGCTTCTTGTAGGAAACCTGACTGGCCAGGCGCGGCAGCAGGCTCTGCTGCGCCACAGGCCAGCACGGCAGGCCGGATTGTTTCTGGTAATACAGCGGCACGACCTCCGGAAACGGGTCTTTCCTGGCCAGTTGCCATTTTTCCTGCAGCGAATGCACGATCAGCGCCTCGGAGCCTTCGCTGAGTTTGTTCAGGCAGATCACGGTCGGCTGGCGCAAGGCTTCCAAGGCGGCCATCATGTCCCAGACCGACTGATCGGCGTATTTTTCCTTGCTGACTACCAGCACGACGACATCGGCCAGCGCGATGGTCCGGATTACGCCTTCACGGTAGGTCGCCGAATCGATCGAATCGAAATCGGGGGTATCCCAGAGCACGCAGTCGGGCAGCAATGCGGAAGCGGAGTCCGCTTCCGCCAACGCATAACAGTCGAGCCGGTCCTTGCTCAACTGGGTCGGCGACAACTGTTGAAAGCGTCCGAAATAGCGTTGCAAGCCACTGCAATCCTCGCGTCTGACGCGGTGGCAAAAACCCTGCGGATGCACCGTGTAACCCGCCAGCGGGCTGACCCCGGCCGCGCCGGACTGGAGCAAGACATTCACCAAGGTACTCTTGCCGGCCTGCGTCGGCCCGACCACCGCAATCTGCAGGGACGGCAGCGGCGTCGAATCGATCAGCGCGCCCTTGCGTAAAAACGCTTCCGCCATCAGCAACTGGTCGATACGTTGCTGATAAACCGTCTTGACGGATTCGAGATGGGCCTGCTGTAAAATCGTCTGATAACGCTGCTTCAGTAATTGGATAAATTCCAGCATGACACTTTGCTTGGGTTATAATGACCGATTATTTTACCTAGTTTTTTGAAGATCAGGCGTTATAAATTCAGCGCATCAGCCCACTAAAATAGTGACTCCGATCTGTATCACATCGAGGCAGCCCTAATGAAGAAAATCTCCGTATTCCTTGTTTTTGTTCTGAGTTGTACCCTTTTGGCCGCCTGCGGCAGAGGCGAAAAAGTCAATGGCCACAGCATCCGCACCGCCTACAAGTCGGTCAAAATGCTGAAGGAGCGTTTGCCGGCCGAAAAGCGTATCGAATTCGAAGTGTCGTTCTGGACCATACGCGACGCGCAAAAAGCCGACACCGGCTTTTTGGACGCGGTTGACGGCAAGACCCCGCTCGAAATCATCGACATCGGCAGAGAAATCTATCAGCAGCGCAAGAACTCAGGCTTCAAGGGCTATGAGCAATATACCAGCTGGGAAGACATGATTACCAAATTCGGCCAGGAAAGATCGCAGCAGGGCGCGATCAAGAAAGAGGATGCGAAGGATAAAGCCAACGACGTGCTGTATAACTTGCAGCGTTGAGCGAAAAATAAACTGTTGCCCGGATGGGCGGCCTTGCGTCAGCCCATCCCGTCCCACATTTCTTCGAGCTAAAAAGTATACCCCTTCGGCACCACCGTCACGCCGTTTTCCGACACGGTAAAACGGGCCGAATCGGCGGCGGGATTGCCGCCCACTTTCTGGCCCGGCGGCACGCGCACCTCCTTGTCGATGATGCAGCGCCGCAACACCGCGCCGGCACCGACCTCAACGCCGTCAAACAAAATCGAGTCCTCGACGACCGCCTCGTCGGCGACGCTGACCCGCGGAGACAGGATCGAATGCCTGACCGTGCCGCCGCTGATCACCGCGCCGCCGCAAATCAGCGAATTGTCGAACTGGCCGGTTCCTCCCAAAACGCCGGGCACCATCCGCGCCGGCGGATACTGGCCGGGATACGTCCGGATCGACCAATCCGGCTGATACAGATTGATCGGCGGCACCGGCAGCAACAGGTCCATGTTCGCCCGATAATACGAATCGACCGTGCCGACATCGCGCCAATAGCGGTCCGGCGTCACGCGCCCGCGCTCGCCGCCGAAAGGGTAGGCAAAGACCCTTTGTTCGGCGATCAGCCGCGGAATGATGTCCTTGCCGAAATCATGGCTCGATGCGGCCAGTTCGTGATCAAATTTGAGTTCCCGGCAGAGCAGGCCCATGTCGAACACATAGATGCCCATCGAAGCAAGCGCATGGTCGGGATCGCCCGGCAAGGCCTGAGGCTGTTCGGGCTTTTCGTGAAACTCTCGCACGCGCTGCGCCGGATCGACCGACATCACCCCGAAGCCGCTCGCCTCCGCCAACGGCACCTGCATGCAGGCGATCGTCAGTTCCGCGCCCTGATCGCGGTGAAAATGCAGCAAGGCGGCATAATCCATCCGGTAAACATGGTCGCCCGACAGGATCAGCACATGGGTCGCATTGCTGCGTTCGAGCAGATACAGATTTTGCAGGATCGCATCGGCGGTGCCCGCATACCAGGAACCGCCGGTGCGCATCTGCGGTGGCACCGGCGTGATATACTCGGAAGCTTCCGGATTGAAGATAGACCAGCCGTCGCGCAAATGTTTCTGCAGCGAATGCGACTTGTATTGCGTCAGCACCAGTATCCGCCGCAATCCGGAATGCAGGCAGTTCGACAAGGTGAAATCGATGATCCGGTATTTGCCGCCGAACGGAACGGCCGGTTTGGCCCGCTCGGCCGTCAACGGATGCAGCCTGGCACCGGCGCCGCCGGCGAGGATGATGGACAGGGTTTTGTCGAGCATGTGAGATCCTTGCAGCGAAACCTGTCCGCTAGAACCGAACAGCTTAAGGATGAGAAGAACGAGATAGGTTGTATTTGAATACAACCGCGAATAGGCGAATCCTTCCTCCTCTCCAATTCTATGCTTGGCGAGGAGGCTTGAAATGATGGTTCATAAAAAACTGCATTTTCGCTAAATGAAATGTCACCGCTGCCCGTCGCGCTCCCGTTGCGGACGATAGCGAGCCGTCGATGCGCTTTTTTGACGAGCGGCCAACTCTCGCCGATGAACTTCGATCAGCATCAAAAACAGGCCGGAAAATACAAAAGCCACCATGGTAGTCTCCTCGATACACTGAAAAGGAAAACGCCAAGAAAGTTTCCTTGACACCAAAGAATAGGCATTTATCATGCCATTTATTACATTTCCGAGAGGATTCCCGGCAACAAATAGAAAAAAAACCGATACAATGTGAGCCGCCGACCTCCTTAGCACCAAAGCGGTGCTTATTGTTGTAACAGTTGAGTTATCGTAGTGCGCCCGTGCAGGCCAGGAATTCCGCTTCGCCAAACCCCAGCATCACCCGCCCTGAAATTTCCTACCTCTTTAGTCGCCTACAGCTTTAGAATAGTTCAGTTTCGGAGTTTTATATTGACAAAAACATCACAACCTGATAAGAATTTTTTCACAGGGAATGCTTCATTCTGGCCGCAATTTGAATCAAATGGGCTCTTCCCGGTCTCATCAGAGTCATTCAATAGGAAGGCCGCACCATGACTCTTAAAACCCTGTGCAATCGCGAAGTATTGGTTGCCGCCAAGGACGACAGCATTCTCGAGGCCGCCAAATTGATGCGTGAATATCACGCCGGCGATCTGATCATCGTGGAGGAACGCAATGGTTCACGCTACCCGGTCGGCATCGTGACGGACAGAGACATCGTGATCGAGTTGATCGCGAAGGAAATCGCGCCTGATTCGGTCACGGTGGGCGATCTGATGTGCCGCGATCTGGTGCTCGCGCGTGAACACGACAACCTGTTCGACGCGATCAAACTGATGCGCCAAAAAGGTATCCGGCGGCTTCCGGTGGTCGATCAAAACGGCGCGCTGGTCGGCATCATTACCGCCGATGACCTAATCGAATTGATCGCGGAGCAGTTGCGCGACATTGCCGGCCTGATCGGCAGGGAACAAGCGCTGGAACAGCAAAGCCGCTAAGTCGAGCGCTATTGCGCCATCCCGATCTTAAAACCTTCCAGGATCGCCTGATGGGTGGTGGGCAGGGTCGAGGCCGCATACAGTCTGTCATGCTCAAGTACCGGCGCGGACAGCGGCCGCCCGGTACCCCGCATCGACGCCTTGGCCAGCAGTTTGCCGTCCTTGACGCGAAGGCCGTAAATCGTTCCGTGCAGGCCGATATCGATGATCCAGACCACCTCATCGCCGGCCGGACCGAGCTTCGAGAGCACCGGCAGCGAGGGATGCGAACGGAAAACGCGCTTCGCTTCGGCGCTGGCGGGATCGGGGTATTGCCAGAAACGCCTGAATTTCGGCGCGCCGTTTTCGAGCACGATCTTCAACGCGACCAGGCCGGCCGGATGGGTGTTATCCGGGACGAAGGTCGGAACGATCACGACCGCTTCGCCCGCGCTATAACTCAGCGCCGGTTGCGTCACGATCATGCCCGCCCATGACATCTTGCAGGGATCCTCGGCCGTGCCGCAGGTCTCGGCAATTTGCAGGCGATCAAATTGCGTGCCCAGATGCTCCGCATCCAGCAAGGATACGCCGCCGTCCTTGCCCGCCTGGACCAGCACCGAGCGGCCGTCCCGCAAGGTCGCCATGACCGGGGCATTCGCGCCGAGATCGTAATCCATCCAGGCCAGGCATTCGGCATAGCTTTTGTGATCGCACTCCCCGCTCGCAGGCTTCAACGGGACATTGGTGTCCGAAAGACGCGGGATGAACAAGTTCTTGCAGGACCTCATGCAGGCCATATCCGGATTGACCGGATCGAAAGCCGCACACAGCGCGGCATCGCAACCGGGATCGAATTCGAGTCCGGGCTTCAGCCGCATCAGCGCATTCGCATAATCGCGCCGCGCCAAATCCACCTGGCCATTGCCGGTCGGCACGAAGAGTTGATAACTGTCGCCCACAGGGTAAATCTGCGGTCCGGGCGGCGTCCAGATGCCGCCGCCGCAGATCATCTCCTGGGTACCGGATTCTATCGTGACCGGACATTCGGCTTCCGGCGTCGTCAACAACGTCGCGGTAACCGCCTGCCTTGCGCCCTGCCGCCGCCAGGCGTCCAGATCGATCTCAAACAGCCAGCCGTGAAAAGGCTGCGTATCGCCGGCGTTGCCGAAGGACGCGTAAACGCTGCCGAGGCCGCCGTCTTGTTTGACGGCATGCTGCAAGGCCGCGTGCGAATAAGCGGTCGGCGGATTGAACTTGACCAGCGACCGGCCGTCGGCCGACGGCTTCTCGGCATCAAGCTCCAGCACCGGAAAGGCCTGGTCCAGTTTCCGGTTCACCATGTCGATCACCGCGACACGGTGACTGACGCGCACGCCCCGATCCAGGCATTGATAAACGATGATCAGCCGGTCGCCGACCCTGACCGGCGTCGAAACCAGTTCAACCTGTTGTCCCTCAGGCGCCGGCGCCTCGATTTTCCAGTCCAGCGTGCCGACTTCGGCATCCAGCATCGCGATGCTGCCGTCGGAGACCGGCACCACGAGCAACGTCTTGCCTTGAGATCGATCGGTTGATGGCGAGGCGATGATCGTCTGTTCGAAAGCGACCGCGGGATGAGTTGAACTTGGGAATAAGGGGGTCAGAACGAGCGCTTCGGACTCGGGCGCGATGCCAACCCCCAGCACCTGATCATTCGATAAAGACAGGCCTGCCGCCATCATCAAGGCGGCATGCAGGTAAATCCGCTTACATTTCATGAAGTCGTCGCAACAAGGAAAACAAATCGCCAGGATTGTAGCGAGCGACGATGACAACACGATGAAAAAAACTTGCATTGACTGCCGTGCACGGCCGGCCGCCGGCCTGCAACCAGCTTGTCATCAAAGCGTCACCCCGTTGTCATTGAGTGTTAACGCTTCCGACACGGAACTGACATCTTGCTCCCGTACTTTATCGGCATCTTCACATCACTCAAGAGCAGCCGATGACAAATCTGAACCCGGAGACCACCCAGCCAGCCGCCAAACGTTTCAGCAGCTTTATCGCGGATTCGGACGCACTGATCAAAGCCGCGCAAGAGCTCCGCTACCGTGTTTTTGCCCGGGAAATGGGCGCCAAGCTCAAATCCGCGGGCGAAGAACTGGATTACGACGAAATCGATGCCTATTGCGATCATCTGATCGTCTATGACAATCAGAAAAACAAGATCGCCGGTTATACGCGCCTGTTGAATCATGAACAAGCGCTGGCGCTCGGCCGTTTCTATTCGCAGGACGAATTCGATCTGAGCCCGATCCTGGCGTTGCCGGGCCGTTTCCTCGAAATCGGCCGCACCTGCGTCGATCCGGACTACCGCGGCGGCGCGGTCTTGACGACGTTGTGGTCGGCGCTCGCGCACTACGCGCTCGAAGGCGGCTATCAGTATCTGCTGGGCTGCGCGAGCATCACCCCGGGCCCGAGCGGCTATGCGGTCGATGCGGTGTTTCGCCATATCGATACGAAAAATATCGCGCCGATCGAATTGAAAACCGCCCCGACGATTCCGGTGCCTCCGCATCTGCGCTGCCAACGCGACGAATCGGGCATTCCGCCGCTGTTGAAAGCTTATCTGCGTTTCGGCGCGCTGGTCTGCGGCGAGCCGTTCTGGGACGCAGACTTCAACTGCATGGATTTGTTGATGCTGATGCCGCTCGAACAACTGGGCGAGCGTTACAGCAAGCATTACCTGAAAGACGGTCAAACGGCCAATGAAAGCGAAAATTCGGCTTTACTCTAAGGCGTTTCGGCTGGCGCTGTTGTTCCTGGCGGGCTTGTTGATCGCCGGCGGCCTGTTTCCGGCGCTCGGCCGGATACTGACGCCGGTCCGCTTCAAGCGCGTCCGGGACGCGATCAAATTACGCTGGCTGCAAGCCTTCGGCAGGATCCTGAATCTGCGGGCCGTCAAAACAGGCCAGGCTGCCGCAGGCCCTGCCTTGATCGTCGGCAACCACATTTCCTGGCTCGACATCATCGTCCTGGGTCAGTACGCGCCGGGCTGCTTCGCCGCCAAGAGCGAGATCGCCGGCTGGCCGGTGATCGGTTATCTCTCGCGACAGGCCGGCACCGTCTTTATCCGCCGGGGCGACAAGAAGCAGATTCTGCAAACCACCGAATCGATGGCCTGGCAATTGCGCCAGGGCGGCAATATCCTGGTATTTCCGGAGGGAACGACCACCGACGGCAGCGCCGTGCTGGATTTTCATGCCTCGCTGTTCCAGCCTGCCCTGCTGACCAAGTCCACGGTTCAACCCGTCGCCGTGCGTTATAGTGGCGCCGCGAAAGCAGCCGCGCCGTTCATCGGCGACGACGAATTCGTCGCGCATTTGCTCAAGATGCTGGCGCTCGAGGCGATCGAGGTCAGCATCGACTTCTTGCCGCCGCTCGACAGCGACGGCAAAACCCGCAACACGGTCAGCAGCGAAGCCAGACATTTGCTTCAAACAGTCCTTGCAGCCGACGGTCTTGCGGGTACCCTGCCCGCGCTCAAGCAAAAAGTCATCCAGGCACCCTGACGGCTCGATCCGCTGTCAATCCAGCGCAAGATTCAGTAAAATCGGTCGAAGGGGCGCGCCAGCGCGTGCCCCGATCAGCGCTGTTATTGCTCAATTCACCACGGGAATAACAAACATCATGGCAGATATTGTCTTAGCGGAACTCGACCGACTCGAGCGCATCATCGAGCAATTCGGCGATCGGGCGCATTGCGAGATCATCGAGCACATCCCGTACAAGAAACACGCGTTCCCGATCCACTGCCTCACGCTCGGCTCCCAGCAGGCCGAGGCGCCGACATTGGCCTTTTTCGGCGGCGTGCACGGCCTCGAAAAAATCGGCTCGGAAGTGATTCTATCGTTCATGCAAACGATCTGCCGCCTGCTCGATTGGGACCAGGAATTTATCGGCAGGCTGCAACATTCGCGGCTGGTCTTTGTGCCGCTGGTCAATCCGGTCGGCGTCTATGTCGGCACGCGCGCGAACGGCAACGGCGTCGATCTGATGCGCAACGCGCCGATCGAAAGCGCAGCCGCCACGAAGCTTTATTGCGGCCACCGCATCAGCCCTCGCCTGCCGTGGTATCGCGGCATTGAAGGTCAAATGGAGAAGGAAGCGCAGGCATTGTGCCGCGTCGTCGAAAAACACCTGTTCGGGTCGCGCTTGTCGATCGCGGTGGACCTGCATTCGGGATTTGGTATCCGCGACCGGCTGTGGTTTCCCTATGCCTCGCGCCAGACGCCGTTCGGCCATCTGGCCGAAATGCTGGCGTTGAAGGAAAATTTCGACCGCTGCTACCCCTACCATATCTACAAGATCGAGCCGACCTGCACCGAATATCTGATCAACGGCGATTTATGGGATTATCTGTTCGACCTGTTTGTCGAGCGCACGGCCGGCGACAGCCTGTTCCTGCCGCTGACGCTCGAAATGGGCTCCTGGCTCTGGCTGCGCAAAAGCCCCTTGCATCTTTTTTCGCGCCACGGCCTGTTTCATCCGATCCTGCCGCACCGCCGGCAACGCATCTACCGACGGCACTTTCTGCTGTTCGACTTCCTGCATCGGAGCCTGCTCTATCCGACGGCCTGGACCCCGCTGAGCGAACAGCAAAAACAACTCAATACGCAAAAAGCGCTGGAGATGTGGTATGCCTGAGCAACTTTCGGATCATTTCATGTTGCTGCGCGGTCTGACCCGCGAATCGGCGCACTGGGGCGATTTCGCGCCGCTGTTGCAAGCCGCGTTTCCGGCTGCGCGACTGACCCTGCTCGAATTGCCCGGCGCGGGTCCCTATTTTCGGGAGGCCTCGCCGAACACGGTCAACGGCATCCTGGAAAAAGTCCGGGCGCAGGCGCGCGCGCAAGGCGCCCTCGGCAAACCCGCCACCTTGATCGCGATTTCCCTGGGCGGCATGGTCGGCTGGGAATGGCTGCTGACCCACCCCGAAGAAATCGGTAGCGCGGTCTTGATCAATACCAGCCTGGGCGGCCTTAGCCCCTTTTATTCGCGCCTGCGCTGGCAGTGTTACGGCAAGCTGTTTGCCGCCGCCGGCCAGCGGAATGTCGAGGCGCGGGAGCCGGAGCTGCTCAAATTGCTGAGCAACCAGGAAGAGAACTACCCGCGCATCGCCGCCGAGTGGATCGCCATTCAAAAAGCACGGCCGGTCAGCGGTAAAAACGCCTACCGTCAACTCCATGCCGCAGCGACCTATCGACCGGGTCATAGCAAACCGAAGCCGCCGGTTCTGTTATTGAACAGCCTCGGCGATCAACTGGTCGCGCCGCACTGTTCTGAAGTGATCGCGCAAAAATGGCAGCTTGAACTCCATACCCACCCTTGGGGCGGGCATGACTTGACGCTCGATGACAGTGAATGGGTCGTGGCGGAGATCAGAAACTGGCTCAATCCATCCGAAACGGCCGACTTTTGACGCTAGCGAAAACCGCTCTCTCCCCCAAGAGCTTGGGATTTTATTGCGACTTTTCAAGCAATTTTTTCGATATAGTGCACGATCAACTGCACATTGCGGTTACCCCTGAATTCGTTGATGTCGAGTTTATACGCCGCCCGGCAGGATCTGAGCCCCAGCCATTTTTCGGGATGGTCGATAAAAAAAGCGATCGCATCGATCAAGAGGCCGCCGGGGTTTCTCAACACCAACTTCAAATGCTTCTGACCGACGATACTGGCCTGCACCACCTCGAACAGGCCGTGAAAAATCGGCTCAGGAAAGCCCTGCCCCCAGGTCGCGGCGCTTTGTAAGAGTTCGGCGAATTCGACGGTCATCTCCCGCTCGCCGAGTTCGCCGTCCGAGAGTATTTTCTGTTCCAGATCGACCGTATCGAGGCGCTTCCTGACCATCTCATCGAAGGCGAGCGCGAACGGCGGATAATCGTGCATCGCGATGCTCATGCCGGCCGCCATCGCATGACCGCCGAATTTGCTGAGCAGATTCGGATGCGCGGCGGCGATGTCGCTGAGCACGTCGCGGATATGAACACCCGGGATAGAGCGGGCCGAACCCTTGATTTGATCCTTGCCCGCCGGCGCGAAGGCGATCACCGGCCGGTGTAGGCGGTCCTTGATGCGCGATGCCAGAATGCCGATCACGCCCTGGTGCCAGTTCTGATCGAACAGGCACACGCCAGCCGGCAGATGGCTTTCATCGAGCGCGCGCATTTCGTGCAGCAGCGCCATCGCTTCGTGTTTCATCTGGCCTTCGATCTCCTTGCGGCCGTTGTTCAGGTCATCCAGCTGCAGGGCCATCTGTCTGGCCTCCTCGGGATCATCGGTAAGGAGACATTGGATTCCCAGCGACATGTCGTCCAGACGGCCGGCCGCATTCAGCCGCGGCCCCAGCGCGAAGCCGAGATCGGCGGCGTTCAGCCCTGACGCTTTGCGGCCCGCCACCTCGATCAGAGCGTGCATGCCGGGATGCGCCTTGCCCATCCGGATCCTGAGCAAGCCCTGATGCACCAGGGTGCGGTTGATGCGGTCGAGTTCGACCACATCCGCGACCGTGCCGAGCGCGACATAATCGAGCAACTGGCCGAGATTCGGATCGGGCAGGCCCTTGGCCTGAAACCAGCCGGTCTCCCGAAGTCGGCTTCGAAGCGCCAGCAGGCAATAAAACATCACGCCGACGCCGGCCAGCGCGCCGCTCGGAAATTTATCGTCGGGCAGGTTCGGATTCACGATCGCATCGGCGGCCGGCAGTTCATGCCCCGGCAAATGATGGTCGGTCACCAACACTTTGATGCCGGCCTGCTTGGCGGCATTGACGCCGTCGATGCTGGAAATGCCGTTATCGACCGTAATGATCAGATCGGGGTTTTCGAGCTTGACCAGTTCGACGATTTCGGGTGTCAGGCCATAGCCGTACTCGAAGCGATTCGGCACCACGAAACTGACGCGCTTGGCCCCGAACAACCGCAAACCCTTGATCGCGACCGCGCAACTGGTCGCGCCGTCGGCGTCGAAATCGGCGACGATCACGATTTTTTGCTCTTGCTCCAGCGCGCTGACCAGATACGCGACCATCATTTCGATGCCGGACAAAAGCCACGGCGACGGCAGCTTGACCAGCGACCGGTCGAGGTCGTCGGGCGCGGTCACGCCCCGCGCCAGAAAAATGCGTTCGAGCAAGGGATGCAGGCCCTCGATCGACAGGTGTTTATGCGTCAACGGGCGTTGCAAGATGGTTTTTTTGATGCCTTGATGGTACATGCGTTAAGGGAAAATAGCGGCTTTAAGAATTGGCACGGAAACGCCATTATAGCGTTAATAAAACCGTATCGCCGCCTCCCGGGTGGCTTATTTCGGTCGGAACACAGGCATAAGCAGGGTTAACTGGCGTCTGAAATGATTCGAGAGAAGGTCTTTAGCCGCCCGATATGCCTTTTAACGCCTGATCAGCAGGACTAACGCCCGACCAAAATTAGTCGAAAATAGTTGAATTTCCGAGTCCAAAACCGAGTTCAAGCCAATCTATCAGACCTTCGATGCAGCATAAAATGACAAATGGACGTCTAATGATCGGATAAACTGGCGGGGATGCGTGCAGGCAGTGATAATGACACTGCGTTATGATGAAATTCCGAGGGCGGAAGATGTGCGAAGGCGCAGCCTTCAATAGCGTACAGCAGATGTCTGGCATATCCAGACAAGGAAGCCTGGGATGTTGATATGACAGCGAAAAGTCGCGGGTAACAAAAAGAGGGCTTTTTACGGCCCTCTTCTTCAATCGATATACCAGATATCTTAGAAACCTAAACCTACATAACCACCGGCTGTGAAGCCATCAGTTTTGACGCCGTCAACAGCGTTGCTGGTCAAATGGTAGCGGGCATCGGCACCGAGGTAAATGTCTTTCCACAATTTGTAATCGGCACCTGCGCCGAACATCATGCCTGGCTGCAACACTGTGACGCCGTTAGATGGGGGACTGACGACATGAATTCCCAGACCGATCGGCTCAATCCATGGTCTAAAATTGCTGCCCTTCATGAATTTGATTTTTGGCGCGGCAGTCAAAGTGAATTGAGTTACAGTCACGCGACTACAGTCATTGGTGCCCGCGGCGCCCAGGGCCGCTCCTCCCGTTCCACCATTCGCAGCCAAATTAATCAACGTACATAAAGGGTTATTGCTCGAAGTATTGCCCGCTTGTAATGCTTGTGAAACGGCGCCATTATTAAATTTCTTGGTGCCGAAATTTTTGTACTCGAACATCAATTCAGCCAGCACTTCGGTGCCGTCCATCAAGCCAAACAGATCGTCATTGATGCTGAAATCAAAACCTGCGCCGGTATACCAGCCATCTCTGTTGCTTACGCCGCCACCCAATGCGTTTCCAGCAAACTGGTTGCCGGTCAAAAGATCATTTCTTTTGTTATCATTACGTGCAAAACCGCCGCGGAAGAAAACCATGTTGTCCTTGGTTTCGACTTTAACCGGGGCGGATTTGGATTGCTGCATCCATTGGTCCAGTTCCTGAACTTTTTGAGCGGTGCCGTCGGCACGCGGCGCATTAACGGCGGCGCGCAAGCTGCTCAATTCGGATTGAACCGCTTGCAATTGCGCTTCCAGGGCGTCCGCTTTGTTGCTTGCAGCTTCAGCAACGCGCTCTGCTTTGGTCAGAGCCATGGCTTCCGGAGCGGCGATAACGCCCGCCAGAGTCAAAGCCGCTGCAATTGCGCAGGGTGTATGAATTTTCTTGCTCATTTGATCCCCCTCATGAGGTTGTAATTTTACAAAATTTTGCTTTGAAACAACAAAGCGGATTTCACGGGGCTAATAATAGCAATAATACCGGCGCTTTACAAGTTTTTATGTCTTTTTTTTTGCCAGTCATTATCGTTAATAAACAATAGCTTATAACGACATATAAAATTCAATGTGACGATTGTGTGAATTAAACAACACTATCCGAGCACATTTTTGACGCCGATAACCTCATTTTCAGCCCTTATTCCGGACGATGATTTGGCTAAAAAAGCAAATACTAATACACCGGCGGAGATCGATAAACACCATTTTGTTGTTGCTAAACAACAATTAAATTAAAAAATGCGCCCTGCCCGCGTTTCAAATACCGCGCGAATTCGCCGCGTGAATGCCACCGGTATTCGGGTTTTTACAGCGGCTTCACGGCGACTTCGCCGGCAAATTCACCAACCGAAAGCGCAATATCATGATAAATTAAGCAGCTTGCCGGAGGGTTAACATTTTATTTTTACCCTCCGACATTTTTCCGACCTCCTGCTGAATCGACAACCCCGGATCTTTCCGGCACCCCAATTGATCATGACCCGACACTCCGACATCACCCTCATCGGCGGCGGCATCATCGGCCTGCTGACCGCCAGAGAACTGCATCAGGCCGGCGCCGGCGTCACCCTGATAGAAAAAAACCGGATCGGCCAGGAATCGTCCTGGGCGGGCGGCGGCATTCTGCTGCCGTTATATCCCTGGCGCCAGCCGGAGGCAATTTCGCGTCTGGTGATACGCAGTCACGCCCTGTACCCGGCATTGGCCGAACAACTGATAACGGACACGCAACTGGACCCCGAGTGGACGCCCTGCGGTTTGCTGATCGCCAAAAACCCGGATCTGCAAGCCGCTATCGACTGGTGCAACCACAATGCGATCCGTTACGAAACGCCCGAACCGGCGTTTTTCAACGACCTGAACACCGAAACCGAGCATCCGCTCTGGCTGCCCGATATTGCCCAGGCCCGCAATCCCCGGCTGGTCAAGTCGCTCAGGCAGGATCTGATCAACAGAGGCGTCAGGATCATCGAAGACTGCGAACTGATCGGCGCATCGCTGCATCATCACCGGATCACCGACATCGACACCGCGCAGGGCAAGCTTCCGGTCGGGCAGTTGATCGTCAGCGCCGGCGCCTGGACTGCACAACTCTTCGCGCGGTTGTTCCCGACCCAAGCACCGAACATCGTGCCGGTCAAGGGCCAGATGCTGCTGTTCGAAGCGAAACCCGATACGCTGCCCTTCATGGTGCTCGACGAAGACCGTTACCTGATTCCACGCCGCGACGGCAAGATCCTGGCCGGCAGTTCGGTCGAGCACGACCAGTTCGATAAGACGCCGTCGACCGCCGTGCATGACAGGCTGAAGGAATTTGCCTGGACGCTGATGCCCACGCTGAAACAGTTTCCGATCATCAAACACTGGGCGGGCCTCAGGCCGGGCACCGAGCACGGCGTGCCGTATATCGACCGCCATCCCGAGATCGAGAATCTTTTCATCAACGCCGGCCATTTCAGAAACGGCCTCGCGATGGGACCGGCATCGGCCGAACTGCTCGCCGACCTGATCCTGAAGCGTGCGCCGCGCGTCGCTCCGGAACCCTATCAATTTTCAAGCCCGCATTAATGCATTCGAATCGCATGAATCTTTATCCCTTACTGCGCCCCTTACTGTTCCAGCTGAATCCCGAACCCGCGCATCAGGTCACCTTGAAATTACTCGACATCGCCTCCGTCTCGGGCCTCAGCCGCTGGCTTTATCCCGAAATGAAGGCCGCCCCAGTCGAGGTGATGGGACTGACCTTCAAAAACCCGGTCGGACTCGCGGCCGGCCTCGATAAAAACGGCGACCACATCGATGCCCTGGCCGCGCTCGGCTTCGGTTTCATCGAAATCGGCACGGTCACGCCGCGACCGCAGCCCGGCAATCCGCAGCCGCGTTTGTTCAGGCTGCCCGAACACCGGGCGATCATCAATCGGATGGGCTTCAACAATCTCGGCGTGGACCATCTGCTCGAACAGGTGCGCCAGGCCGATTACCGGGGCATTCTCGGCATCAACATCGGCAAGAATTTCGATACGCCGATCGAACGGGCAACCGAGGATTACCTGATCGGATTCCGCAAGGTCTATGCCTCGGCCAGTTATGTCACGCTCAATATTTCCTCGCCGAACACGAAGAATCTGCGCCAATTACAGCAGGGCGACGACTTGAAAAACCTGCTGTCGGCCTTGAAGGAGGAGCAGTTCAAACTGGCCGAGCAGCACCTACGCTACGTGCCGGTCGTCGTCAAAATCGCGCCCGATTTGAGCGACGAAGACATTGCACAAATCGCCAAATTGCTGGCTGGATTTGCAATCGACGGCGTGATCGCGACCAACACCACCTTGGACCGGGACAAAATCGCAGGTCACCCCTTGGCTGCCGAGGCGGGCGGCTTGAGCGGCGCGCCGGTCAAGGAAAAATCCACGCATGTCGTGCGCGCGCTGGCGGCGGAATTGAACGGCCGCTGCCCGATCATCGCGGCGGGAGGGATTTTGAGCGCGGAGGATGCGGCGGAGAAAATCGCGGCCGGCGCCAGTCTGGTGCAGATTTACAGCGGCTTGATTTATCAGGGGCCGAAGTTAATTGCGGATTGTGTGCGGGGATTGAATACGGTGAAATAGGCCACCATCAGGGTGGGCGGAAAAGCGCCGTCCACCCTATATTTGACCGGACTATTCGCCGGCGATCGCCATCCGTTCGATCAGGATCGAACCGGTGCGGACATTGCCGCGCAAATCGACGTCATTACCGACCGCGACGATATGCTTGAACATGTCCTTCAGGTTGCCGGCGATCGTGATTTCCTCGACCGGATATTGAATCTTGCCGTTTTCGACCCAGAAGCCGGCCGCGCCGCGCGAATAATCGCCGGTGACCATGTTCACGCCCTGCCCCATCAATTCGGTCACC
>Ga0207968_100060_pt1 | contig 47338 bp, 40 predicted proteins | sample LakWasMet21_HOW5_2_FD_183867 | JGI IMG/M metagenome (GOLD analysis project Ga0207968, IMG submission 183867) | Freshwater sediment methanotrophic microbial communities from Lake Washington under simulated oxygen tension - Sediment Metagenome... | ecosystem: Environmental > Aquatic > Freshwater >...
AGAGGCTATGCGATTTATAAACTGGAAGGCTGCCCGAAAGAGTAGTTAGCGCTTGAGCGGGATCTTCGCTTTCAGCTTCAGGAAGCGCTGGTAACGGGAAGCGGCTATGGTACCATCTTCGACCGCCGCCCGTATCGCGCAGCCTTTGTCCTGTTCATGCCGGCAATCGTTAAACTGGCAATTGCCGATAAACGGCCAAAATTCCCGGTAGCCATAAGCCAGTTCGCTTGCGGATAAATCTGCCAGACCGAAGATCGCGACGCCGGGGCTGTCGATCAGATCGCCGCCTTCCTTCAGGTGGTACAAGGTCGCGGCGGTGGTCGTATGGCGGCCGAGTTTCGCCGATGCCGAAATCGTGTTGATCTTGATGTCCTTGTCCGGGATGAACACGTTGGTCAGCGAGGATTTACCGACGCCGGATTGGCCGGTAAAGATGCTGACCTGATGCTGTAATGACCGTTTTAATTCCTCCAGACCCAGCCCGGTTTTCGCGCTGACCTTGAACAAGGGATAACCCAGCGCGACATACACCGAAAGATCGTTTTCCGCCGCCTCCGTCAGCGCCAGATCGGCCTTGTTCAGGACCAGCGCCGCCTTGAACTTGTTGTTTTCGCAGATCGCCAGATATTGATCGATCAACAGGCAATCGTAATGCGGCTCCATCGCAAAAATCACCACGACCGTATCGATATTCGCGGCGACCGGCCGGGTTTTGCCGTTCCGGGCCGGGCGCATCAACAACGAGTGCCGGGGCAGGATCTGTTCGATGCGGCCCTGGCCAGGGCCGGCCTCGGACCAGAGCACTTTGTCGCCGACTGCGACGGTATCCAGTTTTCTCAAGGGTTGACAGAGAGTGATTTGGCCGCGATTCTCGACCGCGATGCCCTGTCCCAAATGCGCGATCGCCAAGCCTTCGTTGAGCTCGGACACTACTCGGCCGCCAGTTTGGTTTCCAGATGCGCAATCCGGATCGCTGCCGGCGGGTGGCTGTAATGAAACGCCGAATACAAGGGATCGGGCGTCAACGTGCTGGCGTTTTCTTCGTACAGCTTGACCAGGCCACTGATCATTTTGGTCGCCTGCGCATGCTCGGCCGCGAAGCTGTCCGCTTCAAACTCAAACTTGCGCTGGAAGTAGGCGCTGATCGGCTGCATGAAAAAGGTGAAAGCCGGCGACACCAGCATGAATAGCAACAAGGCGGCCGCATGCGAGGGTTGCTGTACGCCGAGGCCGGTATAAAACCAGGATTGGTCGATCAGCCAGCCGAGGATGCCGAGGCTGATCAGGCTCATCGCCGAGGTCGCGATCAGCATCTTGATCACATGCTTGCATTTGAAATGCCCCAGTTCATGGGCCAGCACCGCTTCGAGTTCTTCGTCGTCGAGCGATTTGATCAAGGTGTCGAAAAACACGATCCGTTTGTTGTTGCCGAGCCCGGTGAAATAGGCGTTGCCGTGGCCGGAACGCTTGGAGCCGTCCATCACGAAGATGCCCTGGCTGCTGAAACCGCAGCGATCCAGCAGTTTTTGAATCCGGCTCTTCAGCGAGCCTTCCTCCATCGGTGTGAATTTGTTGAACAACGGCGCGATCAGCGTCGGAAACAGCCAGCTCATCAACAGGGAGAAGCCCATCATGATCGCCCAGGCCCAGAGCCACCAATAGGTTCCGACATTGTCCATCACCCACAAAATCAATGCCAGTAATGGCATGCCGATCGCGGCGCCCAAGCCGAACTGCAGCGCATGATCCTTGAAAAACTGTGCGAGCGTGCTCTTGTTGAAGCCGAATTTTTCCTCGATCACAAAAGTTTGATACAAACTGACCGGCAACTCCAGGAGCGACATCAACAGAAACACCGTCGCACTCGCCGCAACCCCCGCGAGGATAGCGGAATCGACCACCGAGGACCAACACGTAAACGCCAGATTGATGCCGCCGCCGAGGGTCAGCAGCAGCAGGATCACCAAGCCGAAGACACTGTCGATGTCGCCGAGCTTGCCTTTCGCGATCGTGTAGTCCGCCGCCTTCTGATGCGCGGCCAGTGGCACCGACTTGGCGAAGGCCGCGGGGACTTCGCCACGGTGCGCCAGCACGTAAGCCACCTGACGTCTGGACAGCCAAAACTGCAACGAATAGGAAATGATCAACGCGAAAATGAAAATAACGGTAAAAATATTCATGGTTATCTGGTTATAATCGAATCATTTTAAGAAATAGCCATACAGATTTGCCAATGCTACACTAATCGGAACTTTATGAACATAATGGAGAGACATTAAATGGCACTGGATTCGGAGCGTCTTATCTGGATTGATCTTGAAATGACTGGATTGAATCCGGATCAGGATGTGATCATCGAGATCGCGACGATCGTTACCGACAAGGATCTGGCGATCTTGGCGCAGGGGCCGGTCATTGCGGTGCATCAGCCCGATGCGGCGTTGGCGGCGATGGACGACTGGAATCAGCAGCATCACGGTCAATCCGGCCTGATCGAACGCGTGAAGGCGTCAGAAATCGATACGGCGGAGGCCGAGCGTCAGACGCTCGCATTTTTGAAGCAATGGGTTTCCGAAAGAACTTCGCCGATGTGCGGCAATACGATAGGCCAGGACCGGCGCTTTTTGTACCGCTATATGCCGAAGCTGGAAGCCTTTTTTCATTACCGCAGCATCGATGTGTCGACCTTGAAAGAACTGGCGACGCGCTGGGCGCCGGAAATTCGGGACGGTTTCAACAAGGTTTCGTCGCACCGCGCGCTCGACGACATCAAGGAATCGATCGACGAACTCCAGTATTACCGAGAGCATTTGATCGCGCCCCAATTTGCCGCCAAGCGCGGGTAGTAAACAGTTAACATGAACCAATTGATCGTGATCGCGCTCGGCGGTGGCTGTGGTTCGGTCGTGCGATTTCTGGTGTCGACCGGCGTCTATCAATGGCTCGGACGGGGTTTTCCTTATGGCACCTTGGCCGTGAATGTGATCGGTTCGTTTTTGATCGGGCTGTTGGCCGAAGCGCTGATTCTGCAAAGGGTCGCGTTCGCGCTCGAATACCGCGCCGCGATCCTGGTTGGTTTTCTCGGCGGCTTTACGACCTTTTCGAGTTTTTCGCTCGAAACGATCTATCTGATCGAACAGGGCGCGCTGTCGAAGGCCGCCGGCAATGTCGCGGTCAGCGTTGTTGCCTGTCTGCTCGCGGTCTGGCTTGGACTTTTGGCGGGCCGGTCGCTCTATTATTATTCGGCCGGCATGATTCATTGGCAGGACGGCGCGTTTCCTTTTGCGATCATGCTCGCGAATGCGCTCGTTGCCTTTTTGATCGGCATCGTCGCCGCGATCTTGTTGCAGCGCGTCGAGATCGCGGTCGAATATCGCGCCGCGATGATGGTGATCATGGCCGGCGTCTTTTTGACCTTGTCTGGGCTTTATGTGGTGCTTTATCTGCTCGAACAGGGTTTTACGCTGGGGCGCCACCTTAATCTGATAGTGGGCGTGTTTGCCGGCAATAGCTTGTTTTGTTTATTTTTGTTATGGCTCGGCCTGAGCGCGGGTGAACGCATATGAGCAGCAAACCGATCACGGTTGCCCGGATTTACTTGCTGGAAGGCGACAGTCGCATTGAAAAAGCGCTGAACATTTTGCGCGACCGGCAGCACATCATGGGCGCGACCGTGCTTCGCGGCATCGAGGGCATGGGTGCCTCGCGCGAAATCCATACCTCGTCGCTGGTCGATTTATCGCTCGAGCTGCCGTTGATCCTGGAGTTTTATGACGAACAGGACAGGGTCATGCAAGCGATCGCGGCCCTGCAAGCCGAACTGCATTTCGATCATATCGTCAGCTGGCCGGGCCTGGCGCATTTAGGCTAGATTTTTTCTTGATATTAATTTAACGCATCCATCATGTTAGACCCCAAGTTATTTAGAACCGAACTCGACCATGTCGCCGAGCAATTGGCCAGACGCGGATTTGCTTTCGACAAGGAAGCGTATACCGACCTTGAAAACCGCCGCAAGGACGTGCAGGTCAGAACGCAGGACCTGCAAAACGAGCGCAACAGCCGTTCGAAGGCGATAGGGCAGGCCAAGGCCAAGGGCGAGGACATTCAACCGTTGATGGATCAGGTCCAGCATCTCGGCGATCAGTTGAAACAGGCCGAAACCGAACTGGCCGAGATTCAGGCGGCGGTCACCGCGCTGCTGGAGTATATCCCGAATATTCTCGACATCGATGTGCCGGAAGGCAAGAACGAAGACAGCAATGTCGAAATCAGCCGCTGGGGCGTCTTGCCGGCGTTCGACTTTACGCCGAAGGATCACGTCGATCTGGGCGCCAGAAACAAACGCATGGATTTCGAGTTGGGCGCCAAGCTGAGCGGCGCGCGCTTCGTGGTCTTGAACGGCGCGCTGGCCCGGCTGCAGCGGGCGATCATCCAGCTGATGCTCGATACGCATACCGGCGAGCACGGCTACAGCGAGACCTATGTGCCGTATCTGGTCAACGCGGACAGTTTGCGCGGCACCGGTCAGTTGCCGAAGTTCGAGGCGGATTTGTTCAAGGCCGGCGATAATCCGCCCTTATACCTGATTCCGACCGCCGAAGTGCCGGTCACCAACATCGTCCGCGACGTGATCCTCGAAGCGAAGGATCTGCCGCTGAAGCTGGTCTGCCACAGTCCGTGCTTCCGCAGCGAGGCCGGCGCCTACGGCCGCGACGTGCGCGGCATGATCCGCCAGCATCAGTTCGAGAAGGTCGAGATCGTGCAGATCGTCAGGCCGGACGATTCCGCGCGGGCGCATGAAGAGCTGACGCAACACGCCGAAACGATTTTGCAAAAACTGAAGCTGCCGTACCGACGCATGCTGCTGTGCGCCGGCGATACCGGCTTTTCTTCCGCGAAGACTTACGACCTTGAAGTCTGGCTGCCGGGGCAGGGTGTTTATCGCGAAATTTCATCGTGCAGCAATTTCAGGGATTTCCAGGCGCGCCGCCTGCAGGCGCGCTGGCGCAATCCCGAAACCGGCAAGCCTGAACTCGTGCATACCCTGAACGGCTCTGGATTGGCCGCCGGCAGAACCCTGATCGCGGTGCTCGAAAACTACCAGGATGCCGAAGGGCGCATCCGGATTCCGGACGCCTTGCTGCCTTACATGGGCGGTATCGAGTTGATCGAATAAGCCAGCAAGGCACTCTTTTCCCATCTTTACGCCGCAGGCGTATCCGAGTAACAAGCGCCGTCATGACCTGACGGCGCTTTTTTTTTGAGTTTTTTCGTCAACGTTTCACCGGTTTTTGTTTGTTTTTCGCTTGTGATCTCGTTTTTCTGGAACAGGACTTTTTATTAAATTTGTCGACTGGTTCACACTTTTAGAATTCGCTGCCGGGCAAACCTTATTGTTTTTTTAAGGTTTGCTATATTCATCACAGACACCGATCGGCTTATAAAACGATCCGTCGAAATCACATTGGCTATTTAGGGAAACGATCACTCCAGCCTTATCGGTGATATGACTCGAATGTGATGTTCCACACCAACCGAAGTAATCATTTTCCGTTTATAAATGAGAATCACTATGAAAAATGAAACGCATCAGATTCATAAAAAACATCACACGCTCAAATCGCTAACCTTGATAGGATCGGTCGCCGCGTTGACGGCGATGCCTGTCGCCTGGGCGGATTTCACCCTGACTGACGACAGTTATGTTTCAGCGGCAAACCCAAACACTAATTTTGGCAGTGCGGCATCCCTTAAAGTACTGGGTGCGACCTATAGAGGCTATCTGAAATTTAATCTTAGCGGGGCGCCGAATGCGGCTTTGGGTCAGGCAAAGTTAAGGCTCTTCGTTTCGAAAACGAAAGGGTCGACGGGTTCATTGAGTGTGTATCGGTCAAGCACCACGGCCGGAGAGTTAGCCATTAAGAATGCCGACCTGGATGTGGGTACGCCAATTGCCTCCGCCAATCCGCAACTGAATCAGTGGGTCGAATTTGATGTCACCGACTATGTGCGCGCGCAGTTGGAAGCCGAGGCGACGTCGATCAGTTTCGCGCTGCAAGTGAGCGGTGATCTGAATGTCAAAATCAACAGCAAGGAAAATAAATCCACGGCGCATGAGCCTAAACTGGAGCTCGTTTGGAGTAGTGCGGGTGCGGTCGGTGCTACAGGAGCAACCGGTGCCACCGGCGATCCAGGGGCAACTGGAGCTACTGGCGCGACGGGTGCAACTGGTGACACAGGACCTGCCGGCGCCACCGGTAATCTGGGAGTTGTTGGCGCGACCGGCGCGACTGGAGCAACCGGTGATACAGGGGCAACGGGTGCGACCGGCAATCCGGGATCCGTGGGCGCGACGGGTGCAACCGGTGATACAGGACCTGCGGGCGCCGCCGGCGCGACGGGTGCAACCGGTGATACAGGACCTGCGGGCGCCGCCGGCGCGACGGGTGCAACCGGTAATACAGGACCTGCGGGCGCCGCCGGCGTGACGGGAGCTACCGGTGATACAGGACCTGCCGGCGCCGCCGGCGTGACGGGAGCTACCGGTGATACAGGACCTGCCGGCGCCGCCGGCGCGACGGGTGCAACCGGTGATACAGGACCTGCGGGCGCCGCCGGCGCGACGGGGGCTACCGGTGCGACCGGCGCCACAGGTGATCCAGGACCAACCGGTGCGACCGGCGCGACAGGTTCGATATCGAATCTTTTGGGCGGAACCACAGCCTCAATCGGCGGTGGTTTTGTAAGCGGCAATGCATGCACAACCGGCACGGTTGCCATCACAGGCGCTCAGGCAGGCATGGTCGTACTGGTGACACCATCAGGTTCGGCGGTACCAGGCGCCAGATTTTTCTGGGATGGCTATGTATCGGCCGCGGATCAGGTCAGGGTCAGAGTCTGCAACACCGATAACAACAGTTCCACACCGATAGCGACGACTTATGAGGTCCGTCTGTTACCGTAGTTATTAACAGGTTTGGCTTGTCCGCCCCTTCGGGCGGGCAAGCCAATTCGGTTTTCGTATCAGATCATTGCCGGTATCAATGCCGCCATTTCCAGATGGCAAGCGCTATTTTCCCTCTTCGCCCTACGATACATTTGGGCCTCATGATGTAAAATAAATTGCACAAATGACATCCACGTTGGTGGACCGTGAGCAATTATTTTTTCTTAAAATTCTTATTAGAAATAGACCATCATGCCACAACCTCGAATCTGCCTGAACATGATCGTGAAGAACGAAACGCCGGTACTCGGGCGTTTGTTTGCTTCAGTGAAGGATATTATCAGTTATTACGTGATCGTCGATACCGGCTCGACCGATGGTACGCCCGAATTTATTAAGGAATGGATGGATAACGCCGGCATACCGGGTGAGGTTCACGTGCATGAATGGGTCAATTTCGGGCATAACCGAAATCAGGCCCTGGATTACGCCTATCGCTCGGGGCAGGCGGATTGGTTATTGCTGATCGATGCGGACGAGGAACTCGTTTACGACGATCCTCTGTTTCTTCGCGGTCTTGAGCGCGGCGTGACCTATTCCCTGGAAAAACATTATGGCGAATTGATTTACGCGGTGACCAATATGATCGACGTGAGCGCAACCCGCTGGCAATGGCAGGGCGTCGTGCATGAATACTTACAAAATGTGGAGGGTACGCTGGTCAGAAAACATTTGCCGGATGTGAAAATTATCGTGAGACCCGGGGAGGGTGCAAGATCACGCGGGGTCAGCGCGGAGGAAAAGTTTCTGAAGGATGCGCGCATGCTCGAAACCGAATTGAAAAAGCATCCGGAGGACTGCCGTAGCCGTTTTTATTTGGCGCAATCCTACCGGGACGCAAGACAGTATCAAAAAGCGTACGCAAATTATTTGCGGCGCGCCGAAATGCCGGGTTGGATCGAGGAAAATTTCGTCGCGCAATATCAGGCCGGGAAAATGGCGGTGATTCTGCAAAAGCCGTATGGCGAGATTGCCACGCAGTTGCTGAAAGCCTATGAGATGCGTCCCAGCCGGGGGGGCGAGCCGTTACACGAACTGGCCACTTATTGCCGTCATCAGGGCTGGCATGCGCAGGCCTATCTGTTTGCGAAAACGGGCAGCGAGATTCCGTTCCCGAGCGACCTTCTGTTTGTCGAAAAAGAAATTTATCAATGGCAAATTTTTGATGAATTGGCGGTGGCGGCCTATTGGATCGGGCGCTATCAGGAAAGCCGCGATGCCTGCGCAAAAGCACTGCAAGCGCCCCTTGCGGCCGGCCACGCCGAAAGAATCCAGAAAAATCTTCAGTTTGCGTTGCAAAAATTGGCGGGGTAACAGCGGAAAAAAACGGCACAAATGAAAAAGCCGCGTCGGCGATTCATTGCATTACATGAATCGCCGACGCGGCCATGCAGAATTCAAAAACCGGAAAACCGATGGGTTTTCCGGTATTCAGAACAAACAACGCTAAATTTTAGCGGATCACCTTCAATTCGACGCGGCGGTTATTCGCTCGGCCTTCTTCGGTATCGTTGGTATCGATCGGGGAAGTCAAGCCGTAACCCTGCGGTACCAGGGTCGCGCTGCCGCCAACCTTATGCCTCAGGTATTTTGCTACCGCCGTCGCGCGGCGTTCGGACAGTCTTTGGTTGTACTCGGCCGATGCGGTATTGCTGGTGTGGCCTTGGACTTCGATCGTGACGCCCGGGTTGTTGCCGATGACCTCCGCCGCATTATCCAGTTCGCCATAGTATTCTGGTTTGATGTTGCTCTTGTCGTTGTCGAATTTGACATCGACGATCCAGCAGCCGAATTGGTTGACATGCGCGCCTTTCAGCGTGTCTGGGCAACGGTCGTTGCAATCGTTGACGCCATCGCTGTCGGCGTCGCTCGCTTCGCAGCCTGGCGCGGCCATCGGCGCCGCAGGTTTCAGGAAGACGTTTTTGACAAATTCAGCCATGCCGTCCGGTGTTGCGACATTTTCCGCATCGGCGCGGAATCCGCAACCGGCAACATCGGACAGACTGTTCAGCACGAGTTTGCCGCTTTGTTCATGCTTGTTGCCGACCCAGACGGAGTAGACGCAAAGTCGGTCACCGTATTGCCGTTTCAGGTCTTGCATGGCGGGAGCCGGGTTGGACTCGAGTTCGTGACCGTCGCTCAGAACCAACAAGGCGATGCGGCCCGAAGTGCCCGACAGGTCGGACGCCGCGGCTTCGATTGCTTTATGCATCGGCGAGCCGCCGCTGGCGCAGGTCAGAGCGTCGATGCCGGCACTGAATGTCGGTTTCGAATATGCGGTCGGCGGCAGATTCAACAGCGTGCTTCCCCAACTGGTGCAAGGACCGAAACCGAAGCTGCGAATGCCGGAGGTCAATTTCAGCTCGGGGATGGTTTGGTTGATTCGGGACAGAATTTCCTTTTCTACCGCGAGTTTTGTTGGCGTATGGCCGGATGTAAAGCCGGGGCCATGATAATCTTCTCCCATCGAAGACGACGAATCGTTGATCACAAAAAAGTTGTCGGTTTTTTGTTGATACTGCCCAGAAGTCAGTAATTCGTTCAGATTTCTGGCTGGAAACGGCTCGAACGTGCTCGTGGGCGTCGATGCGCAACCGGAAACGAGCAACGCGCCAAGCGACGCAGCGGTGATGAGGGTTTTATTCATTGAAAAATCTCCTTGTTACATAACGATGAAGATGAAGCAATTGCAGTATCAGTAAGTAAGTCCCGATTCTAACATTGTCGGTATGTTTTGAGTAGCTTATTTTTATTCGATTGAACTTTTTGGAGTTTTCGTCACACACTGCCTGTCTTGCACGCTCTATTCGACTGCCGCTTCGGGTCATTGCGTCCGAGATAATCGCGGCAAAGCCGAATTGGATCGTATCATGTCACAGACAGGTCGATTGATTCCGTCGGAATTTTGAAGCGAATGCCGGATAAACGATAAAATAAGATTTATTTATCACACTCGACATTTGATCACCACATAACGGAATTCAATGAGAATCACGACACGTTTCGCTCCCAGTCCTACCGGTTACCTTCATATCGGCGGCGCCCGCACCGCGCTGTTTTCCTGGCTCTATGCCCGCAAACACGGCGGCGATTTCATCTTGCGCATCGAGGACACCGATCTCGAACGCTCGACACAGGAGTCGGTCAATGCGATTCTGGAAGGCATGACCTGGCTCGGCCTCGAATACGACAAGGGGCCATTTTTCCAAACGCACCATTTCGATCGCTACAAAGAAGTCATTCAGCAACTGCTCGTACAGGGCGATGCGTATTATTGCTGCTGCAGCAAGGACGCACTGGAAGCCGTGCGCAACGAGCAGATGGCCAACAAGGAAAAACCGCGTTATAACGGCAAATGCCGTGATGTGGGACACAAAGGCGATGACGGCCGCGACTATGTGGTGCGTTTTAAAAATCCTGTCGGTGGCATCGTCACGATCAACGATCTGGTCAAAGGCGACATCGCGGTCGCGAACAAGGAACTGGATGACTTGGTGATTGCGCGCGCGGACGGGTCGCCGACTTATAATCTGACCGTCGTGGTCGACGACATGGATATGAAGGTCACGCACGTGATTCGCGGCGATGACCATATCAACAACACGCCGCGGCAGATGAACATTTTGCAGGCGCTGGGCGCGCCGGTGCCGCTCTATGCGCATTTGCCGATGATCTTGGGTGCGGACGGCGCGCGCCTGTCCAAGCGTCACGGCGCGGTCAGCGTGATGCAGTTCCGCGACGACGGTTATCTGCCGGAAGCGCTGCTGAATTATCTGGTGCGTCTCGGTTGGTCGCACGGCGACCAGGAGGTTTTCTCGGTCGATGAAATGGTCGAATATTTCGAGTTGGAAAACGTGAATGTGTCCGCCTCGACGTTCAATACGAAAAAGCTGTTATGGCTGAATCATCAATACATCATGAACTCGGACCCGGCGCATGTCGCGCGTCATTTGAGCTGGCACATCGGTCAGTTGGGCATCGATCCATCGGAAGGGCCTGATTTGGTCGAGGTCGTGAAGGCGCAGCGGGAGCGCAGCCAGACCTTGGTCGAGATGGCGCGGGCCAGCGCGTTTTTCTACCGCGAGTTTGACGAGTACGATGAAAAAGCGGTCAAAAAGAATTTCACCGCGGACGCCGCGGAGGTGTTGGCCGCCCTGCATCACCGGTTCGCGGCGATCGAAGACTGGCAAGGGGAGGCGCTGCATCAGGTGATTGTCGATCTGGCCGAGGCGCAAGCATTGAACATGGGCAAGGTCGCGCAGCCGTTGCGGGTGGCGGTGACCGGCACGGCGGTATCGCCGGCGATCGACGTGACCTTGACCTTGCTCGGTAAGGATAAGACCTTGTCCAGAATACAAAAAGCGATCGAGACGATAAAAAGTATCAATTAATGTTGGACATGTCCGTTAAATCCTGTACAATGGGCGTTCTCATCTGATGGGGCCATAGCTCAGCTGGGAGAGCGCTTGCATGGCATGCAAGAGGTCAGCGGTTCGATCCCGCTTGGCTCCACCAAATCAGACGGATTATGCTTAATTGAGTTGTCCCCATCGTCTAGCGGCCTAGGACACTGCCCTTTCACGGCGGTAACAGGGGTTCGAACCCCCTTGGGGACGCCACTAGCCTTACCAACAGCCTTGTTGGTTTTGGAGCTTAATTAAGTAAAAATCAGTTCGGCTTGCCCGAGTTTACTCGGGAGGTAGGCCAGGACAGACCCGATTCTGTCCCCATCGTCTAGCGGCCTAGGACACTGCCCTTTCACGGCGGTAACAGGGGTTCGAACCCCCTTGGGGACGCCATCTTCGAAGGGCCATCCGAAAGGATGGCCCTTTTTTATTGCCTTCACTTTTAGCCGATTGGTCGGTGCGAGTTCAGATTACTCCGTCGTGATTCGGCTTGATGTCTGCCCTGCTGTAAATCAAATCGACCAATTGTTTAAACCATCGCGGGCGGCTCAGCACCACGTACAGGATCAAGGTTTCTAGTATCGGCACCGGAATTACATGCAACACGATTAAGACGATCAGGATCAGAGCTGAAAAGAACCGGGGCAGAAAGGCGGTTTTATTTCGATTCATTCGCTTGTATTTTCGGGCTTTTTGCTGCTATAGATTTGATCGACCAGATTTTTAAACCAGTACGGACGCACAACCAGAATGTACAGCACTAGGGTTTCCAATATCGGAAGTGGAATCACGTGCAGGATGATCAACCCGATCACCACGATGAAACATAACGCCATTCTGGAGTAGAAGGAATCTTTATATGGGCTCATGAACAAGGGGGAGGCTAGTTGAGATCATTCACATCGTTTTCATTGCCGCGCGCGGCCGGTATGATTGTATATATCCAGAACCGCGTTTTTGAACCATAGCGGCCGGAAAATCAGAATATACAATAAGATGAGCGATGTGACAGGAAATGGTAAAGTATCAAGTATCATCAACAAAAAAACAACGATACTCCATTTGATTCTGGCAGTGGTGGAGTTATGACTCATATTTGTAAAAGTAACAGACAGTTCGGTTGTCATACCATAACCCAATTCGAATAAATTAAACAGCGCGAGCGTTAATGCGCGCTTCTTTCCAGACGGTCCAGCAGGATCGCAATCAGCATATCGTTCATCACATTCACGCCGGACCGGCAGCGGGCAATGATCCAGTCGATCGTGGTGATCAGCGGCACCGCGGTAATGACCAGCGCTTCCGGCAGGCCGGCGGTGCTGAGCACCAGGGGCAGGGCGATCAAACCGGCTTCCGGGATACCCGAAATGCCGACGCCGACCATGATCGCCGCGGCGACGACGATCAATTGCTGCGTCAAGGTCAGATCGATGCCGACCGCCTGCGCCAGGAACAGCGCCGCCATCGCTTCGTACAAAATGATGCCGTCATTGTTCAAATTGGTGCCAATACAGACCGACAGGCGCGCCGACCGGCTCGAAACACCCATGTTTTCGGTCAGGCAGCGCAGGGTGATCGGCATCGTCGCGAGACTGCTGTTGGACGAGAGGCCGGTGATGATCGCATCGGCGCCTTCGCCGAAATAGCGCTTGATCGGCATCCTGCCGCCCCATTTCACCATGCAGGGATAATAGACCAGCGCATGCAGCATCAGGCCGGCCAGCATCGCGGCCAAAAACACCGCAACCAACGCAAAAACGTCCAGGCCCGCTTTGCCGACCACCTGCGCGACCACGCCGAAAACCGCGAACGGCATCGCCTTCACGATCCAGAGCAGCATTTGAATCAATAAGTGATAGCAGACACCGATCAGTTTTTCGAGCAGGTGCAAGCCGGATTGCTCCTGATCCGCGCTTTGTTGCTTGAGCCTACGAATCGCTGCGCCGGCCAGCAAGGCCAGTAAGATGATCGCAATCACGTTGTTTTTGACGAACGGCTCCGCCAAACTTTCGGGAATGGCGCCGATGATGTTTTTGAGCGGGTCGAGAGTCAGATTGTCCGGAATCGGCTTTGGCGCAATCGAATGTGTTCCCGCAGGCAGTTGTTCGGTCATTGCCGTGAGACTCCCTTCCCAGACACGGCCGGGGTGCAGCCCGTTCATCAGCGTCAAGCCGATTGCCATCGCCACGGTCAGATTCATCCCACATAAGGCCAACAGGCGGCGGCCGTGCTTGAACGAAATGTCCGTCGTGATCATCGCTTCCAGGATCGCGAAAAACACCAGTGGCGTTGCCAGCGCTTTGAGCAGGCGGATCACCAATTGGCCTAATTGCCCGAAGGTCGCATTGTTCAAGAAGCCGAAACCGTAATTTTCGGTTCCGAACAGGACGCCCAGGACGGCGCCTGACAGCACGCCGATGATCACCTGGACATATAAGGGCAACGCGGAGGGACTGAATTTGTGCATCGATCGTTTCCTGAATGAAGAGGGCTCGGGATGTGCCGCGAAACAGTTTAACATTCTGTCTGATGCGGTGATATGGCGCCATCATCCGATGCGGGGACGGAATCAGGTGTTTTACCCAGTCGCTCGGACGGGTTGTCGTTTGGCCGCGGCCGGTTTGGGTGTAACATGTGGGGCCTATTAACGAAGAGGAGACAAGCCATGAGTTCCTGCTGTCACGATCCCACCGAACCGTCACGCGCCGATCCTCGCGACGTGCTCAGGGAACAGGAGCATTACGATTATCTGGTCCGCGATCTTTTCACCGGCGACCCCGAAAGAACCCTGCTTCGATTGTTGCACGAATCCAACGCCTATCTTCGGGAACTGGCGGCGCTCAGGGCGCATTATCCGGCCGTGCGCCTCCATGCGATCGAATTACTGAATCAAAAAAGTTGGGAAACACTGGAACGCATCTGTCAACAAGAGCCGGATTCGCCGTTCGGCGCGGCGGCTCGGCAACGGATCGAGCAATTGAAATAGGCCCCGAACTTCAAGATCGTTGGGCTTCGAACTTGATAAAAATGGGGACCGTCTTTGCTATGAAACATCATCATCTCGATAAGAAAAAAACCGGCAAGGAAGCGTACAAAGCGATCTTGACCCAGTTGCAGATAGAACTGGTCAAGTTGCAGAAGCACATCATCAAGCATAACGAAAAAGTCTTGATCATCTTCGAGGGGAGGGACGCCGGGGGCAAGGACGGTTCGATCAAACGCATCATTCAGCATCTGAGTCCGCGCGAAACCCGTGTGGTGGCGCTCGGAAAACCCTCCGACCGCGACAAGAGCAGCTGGTATTTTCAACGCTATGCACCGCATTTGCCAGCGGCGCAGGAGATGGTGCTGTTCAACCGCAGCTGGTACAACCGTGCCGGTGTCGAACGCGTGATGGGGTATTGCAATGACCAGGAATATCACGAGTTTCTCGAAACCGTGCCGGATTTTGAGCAAATGTTGGTGCGCTCGGGAACCAAGCTCTTGAAGTATTATCTGGACATCAGCCGCGAAGAACAAAAGCGGCGTCTCGAAGACCGCGAACGGGACCCGCTGAAACAGTGGAAAATCAGCCCAGTCGATCTGGAGGCGGTCAAGCATTGGGATGACTACAGCCTCGCCCGCAATATCATGTTTGCGAGAACGCATCATCTGTATTCACCCTGGACCGTGGTGCGCGCCGACGACAAAAAAACCGCCCGGATCAACATCATCAAGGATATTTTGTTTCGCCTCGACTACAAGGACAAAGATGAAGCCCTCGTGCTTCCCGATGCGGACATCGTGTTCAATTACGCGGAAAGTTATCTGAAAAACGGCATGATCGCGGCGTAGCCGCAGGCAGGCGCTTGCCGTCATGTCGACGGATAGCACGGCGCACCGGCCGTGCCACCATTCCCCGTATTTCGCTTTTTCACTCTTCATTCTGAACTCGCGCGTTGATCAGCGCAAGCCCGGGGCAGCCACAAAAGCTGTTATTGGTAACCCGATCACAAAATCGAAGATGCTGTTCTGCAATACTTACAAGGAATTTTGAATGAGCCCGTTATCCTGAGTCAGGCGATCCGGGCTGATTTTCCTCGTAATTTTGAAGGACATCCGCCATGCCCCAGATCAACTTCTATTTATCTTCGGCCATTACGCTGGTCTTGCTGATCTCACTGACCGAAGCCGCCATCGCCGCGCCGGTGGGGGGACGCAAGGTTCAGGGCACACACCCCGCTCGGCATGTAGGCAGGATGTATGGCAAGGACGCTCCCTTCCAGCTTGAAGACCTGCCGGCGCAAAGCCGTTTGCGTCATCGGCTCGATAACATGCCGTATGCCGCCAAACAACGGGCGATGCAACGGTTGCACGGGTTTTCGTTTCCGGAAGCGGACACTGACATGTTACAGGTCGATCAGGAAGGCAGCATATACTATAGCGAAACCGAAACGCCGGCGCCGGTGGCGGAGAGCCCAGCGGCGGACGCCGCTGAAGCCGCCGCGTTGCCGCCGATTGATGTATTCAAATTACACAGTCTTCCCGGCGCGAGCAGAAAAGTCTATTTGGACTTTGACGGTCATGTGATTACCGGCACGGCCTGGAATTCGACCAATCCTACTTTAACGGCGGTGCCGTATGACATCGACGGCAATCCGAGTTCGTTCAGCAACGAGGAATTAAACCGGATACATGAGGTTTGGCATCGGGTCGCGGAGGATTATGCGCCTTTCGGCTTGGATGTCACGACCGAGGAGCCGGCGTCTTTCGGCCCTACCGTCGGCAGGATTTTGATTACCCGTAGCACCGATTTGTCGGGCCTGGCGATGCCTTCCCAAAGCGGTGGCGGCGTGGCCTATGTGAATGTTTTCGGCGCTAGCAATTATGCCAGTTATTATTCGCCGGCGTTGATTTATTACGACCACTTGAGCTCGGGCCATGCGCCTTACATCGCCGAAGCGTCTTCGCACGAATTCGGACATAATCTGGGTTTGTCTCACGACGGCACCAGCACGGTGGGCTATTATTCAGGTCTGGGCAGCGGTTATTCATCCTGGGGCGCGATTATGGGCGTCGGTTACTATACGAATGTGACCGAGTGGAGCAAGGGAGAATATCCCGACGCCAATAACACCCAGGACGATATTGGCGTGATTGCAGGTAATCTGACGTTCAGGGCCGACGATCACGGCAATACGACCCCTACGGCCAGCCTGCTCGCCGTTGAGAGCGACGGCAGCATCTTCGCGACCAATCCGCAAAACGACCCGGGCAATACCGACCCCGTCAATAAAGGCGTCATCGAAAGGCAGGGCGATATCGATGTCTTCGCATTCGATGCCGGCGCCGGCGCGCTGAATATCTCGGTTACGCCGGCATGGGCCGCGTTCACCCGGTCCGGCACGTCAAGCGGTCAATGGCGCGGCGCCAATCTTGATGTCAAAGCGACGCTGTACGACGCTTCGGGTAATGTGGTCGCGGTCGGCGATCCGCTTGACAATACCAACGCGGTGATTGGCGCCTCCGTAAGCGGTGGACGCTACTATCTTGCGGTCACCGGCGTCGGCAATACATCCATTCCTTATTCCAGCTATGGCAGCGAGGGCGAGTTTTTCATCACCGGCGCGGTGCAGCCGGCCCCCGTTCCCGATACCACGCCGCCGTCGCCAAATCCGTCCTGGCAAAGCGCGCCGGCCGCGCAAAATGAAAGCAGCATTGCGATGGCGTCCACGGTGGCGACCGATGCCTCCGGAGTGGTCAACTATCAGTTCCTCTGCGTTGCCGGTGGTAGCGGGTGCGTCAATAGCGCCTGGCAGACCAGCCCTAATTATGTGATTGGCGGTTTGGCCGCCGGCACCAACTATACCTTTCAGATCATGGCGCGCGACGCGTCCGGAAACCAAACGCAGGCTTCGGCAATAGCCAGTGCGACGACTTTTGCGGTCAATAACCTGAATCCGGTCGCGACTGACGATGCCGTCAGTCTGAATGAAGACGGCAAGATGACGATTCCGGTGCTGAATAACGACACGGTCGGCGGCGGCAAAAGTCTTGTGATTTCCTCAGTCGGGCTTCCCTCTCACGGTACGGTGATCAACAACGGCACCAGTATTACTTATCAGCCCGTCGCCAACTATAACGGCGCCGACAGCTTTACCTACACCGTGTCGGACGGTTCCGGCAACTTCGCCTCGGCCAAGGTCAACGTCGCCGTCAATCCGGTCAATGATGCGCCGCTGGCCTTGCCAGATAGCGCAACGGCGCGCGTCAGGAGATCGGCAAGTATCAATGTATTGGCAAATGATCTGGATATCGACGGTGACAATTTGACGATCATCTCGACAACGAAGGGAACGATCGTGAACGGTAAATCCATATCCTACAAAGGCACGGTTCTCGGCATCGATACCTTCACTTATACGGTCAGCGATGGTAACGGGGGCGTTGCATCGGCCACCGTAACGGTTACCGTCACTAAATGAGATGAGTTGAATTTGTCGCGGGGCATCCTTATGCTCCGCGGCAAATCAGAAGTCCGCTTTATTCCTCACACATTCAGGCCAAGGACTGGCCAAGTATCGTTTAACTCAGCAAGAATGACTTGACATCAGTCAATGCCATGACCGTTAGTATGTGATCCTAATCTCTTATCGCCTACGCGAACTAATACCCCGAATACGGAGTCGATAACCTAAAATTTCAATGTTGCAAATTTTACGGAACTCCCAATGACCCATCCTCAAGCCAACGCCAAGTCAGATAGCGCGCCCTTCATGTCCCTGTTGCGGCAGTGGCTGGACCGCAATGTGCTCGATCTGGGTCGGCAGATGCGCATCAGCTATGTGCCGCCCTTGATGGTTTACCTGGCGGCGGGCGTGTCCGGTCTGACCGGCATCGTCGGCACTTTTTTCGTGAAGGAATATCTCGGCTTGTCGGCCGAGTTTCTGGCCACCCTGGGTTTTTGGGCAATGCTGCCCTGGGCATTCAAGATGCCGGTGGGGCATCTGGTCGATATATTGTGGCGCTATAAGGCCTGGCTGGTCTATTTGGGCGCGGCGCTGATCGCCGCCAGTTTGCTGATCATGGTCAATCTATTGGCCGATATGGACTACATGCGGCTGTTGTGGCCCGTCGAAAACTGGTATGTGTTGGCGGCGTTATTGGCTCCGGTCGGTTACGTGATTCAGGATATCGTGGCCGATGCGATGACCGTGGAGGCGGTTCCGCGCTTCGACAAGGACGGCCAGCCGCTTCCCGAACCGCAAATCCTGGCCGCGCACACGACCATGCAAACTCTGGGTCGGGTCGCGATCATCGGCGGCAGCCTGCTCGTGGCCGGCGTGAACGTCGCGTTCTTCAGTGGCGTCGAAACGATGGGCGCGGCCGAGAAAGCCGCGGTTTATCTGTCGATTTACCGGTGGGCGCTATGGGTTCCGGTGATTTCTGTCCTCGGCGTCGTGCTGGCGTCTTATCTGCGCTCACAAGAAGAATGGCGGCTCGCGGCGCAAGGTTATGAGGTTGATGACATTCAGCGCCTGTCCGCCGCCGGCGTGCATGAGGCGCCCGCGATCAATTGGTCGCTGTTGGGCGGCGGGTTTGGGTTTACCTTGTTCGCGGCGGTGATGGGGTTGGGCGGCGTTGCGAACAGCGAGGAGATCGTCTTCATCGGCTCGCTGGCCATCGTGCTGTTTTTGATGTGGCGGTTGACGATGGATCTCGACAGCAAAACCCGAAAGCAACTCTACGGCACCGCCTTCGTGATCTTTGCGTTTCGCGCGGTGCCGGGCACCGGCGCGGGCGAGACCTGGTGGATGATCGACGATCTTGGCTTCGATCAGCAGTTTATCTCGAAATTGTCGCTGATTTCGAGCGCGCTGACCCTACTGGGCATGTTCCTGTTTCGCCGCTTCATGGCCGAGCGGCCGATTACCTATATTATCGCGGCGTTGACTGTCGCGCTGACCGTGCTTTATCTGCCCAATATCGCGCTCTATTATGGGCTGCAGCACTGGACCGCGGCGATCACCGGCGGTGTCGTCGATGCCCGCTTCATCGCGCTGGTCGATACCGCGCTCGAATCGCCCCTGGGGCAGATCGCGATGATTCCGATGCTGGCCTGGATCGCCCATTCGGCGCCGAAACAGCTGAAGGCGACTTATTTCGCGGTGATGGCGGCGTTCGTGAATCTGGCGCTGTCCTTGTCGCAACTGTTGACAAAATGGCTGAATCAAGGCTTTGTGGTCACGCGCGAGGTTCGCGACGCCGCAACCGGCCAGGTCATGACGCCGGCCGATTACAGCGAACTCGGCTGGCTCTTGCTCGTGGTGATGGGGCTGAACTTCATGATGCCGGTCGCGGCGATCGTGTTCGCGAAGCGCACGTTGCTGAAGGACCCGACTTGAGGCTAGCCTTCCGGCAGAAAGCCCCCGGCCTGCATGCTCCACAATCGGTAGTAATGGCCTTGTAGCGCCAGTAATTGATCGTGCGTGCCGTCCTCGACGATGCGGCCCTGATCGAAGACCAGGATGCGGTCGAGGTAGGCGATCGTCGAGAGCCGGTGTGCGACCGCGATCACGGTCTTCTGTCCCATCAGCCGGGTCAGGTTTTCCTGGATCGTTTTTTCGGTGACCGAATCGAGGCTCGACGTGGCTTCGTCCAGGATCAGGATCGGCGCATCCTTCAATATCACGCGCGCGATCGCGATCCTTTGCCTTTGCCCGCCTGACAGTTTGACGCCGCGTTCGCCGACCAGCGCATCGTAGCCTTCGGCCATCGCCTGAATGAAGTCGTCGGCATGCGCGAACGTTGCGGCGCTGACGATTTCTTCATTGCTTGCATCGAGCTTGCCGTAACCGATGTTCTCTCTCAGGCTGCGGTGAAACAGCGTCGGATCCTGCGGAATCAGGCTGACCTGTTCATGCAGCGACTCCTGCGTCACCTCGGCGATGTCGGCGCCATCGATGCAAATGTTGCCCTGCTGCGGCTGGAAGTTACGCAAAATCAGGCTGACGAAAGTCGACTTGCCAGAGCCCGAAAAGCCGACCAGGCCGACACGCTGGCCGGGCTCGATCATGACGTTCAGGTTCCTGAAAACCGGGTGACCCGGATCATAACCGAAGGTCACGTCTTGAAATTCGATGCGTCCTTCGGTCACCTTCAGCGCTTGCGCGTCCGGCGCGTCGATGATCTCGTGCGGCTCGACGATCGTCTCGACGCCGTTCGCGATATTGCCGACATATTCGAAAAATTCCAGAAAATGGCGCGACAGATTGCGCGCATCGCCGATGATGATCAGCGCCAGGCCGACGCTCATCGTGAAATCGCCGACCCCGATCAGGCCGTCCTGCCAGAGTGTCAGCGCATAGTAAATCGTGCCCAGTTTCAATGCGGCGGCGGAGATGAACTGAAACCAGCGCACCCGCTCCATGTACCAAAACGTTCGGCGCGCGGCGTTCAGTTCGGTGTCCAAAAAGCCCTGCAGGTAATCGCGCTCGAATCGTTGGCGCGCGAACAACTTGGCGTTCAGGCTGTTCGTGACCGAATCGACGATCTTGCCGTTGGTCGTGCTGCGAATGCCGGCATAGCTTTGCGCATAAGGCCGGCAGCGCGTGGCCAGCCAGAACGAGATCGCGACATACAGAAAGACCCAGGCGGTGACGCTTAGGCCGAGGCCCTGATGCACGCCCAGCAGTAAGCCGGCGGATACGCTGAAGGTGACCGTGATCGGCCAGAAATCGCAGATCACCGCCCAGGTCGTATGGTTCACGCTGATCGCGGTCTCGCTGATCCGGTGCGCGAGCGCGCCGGCGAAATGGCTGCTGAAATAGCGCGCGGAATGGCATTGCAGATAAGTGAACAAGGCGCGCGTCGTGCGCTGACGCAGGCGGGGGCCGATCGTGATCAAGACCGCGCCGCTGGCCCGGCTGCACAGAATTTCGGCGATATTCAACCCAGCCAGCAGCAGCAACGGTTCCCGCAAAGCGTCGAGCGTGGTTTGGGCATCGGGGAGACCGTGCGCGACGCCCTCCATGATCGCCTTGATCGCATAAGGCACCAGGATGCTGCCGGCCGCCTGACCGGTCTCGAAGAGAAACATCAGCACGATCCAGCCCTTGAAGCTAGACAGGCAATACAGGATGAATGGGATCGTACCGGTAGGCAAGGGCGGTGCTTCGGCGGCGCGGCGCGGCGCCTGGGCGGAAAAGGTTTTCGGCATCGAGTGACGGGGATTGGACAGGGCAAACGCTCATTATATCCGGCCGAACCGCGTCAATGCCGGAATAATCGCGATTCGGCGAGCGTGAATCAGAGGGTCTTCAAGCGCTCGCGCAGCGCCGGTAAAAAGTCCGGTCCGATGTCCAATTCAACCGGACAGTTTTTGAAGGCAATTTTATAGACGGTATTTTCGCCGATGCGCGGTGTTTCCCGGCGCACCTGTTGCAGATTGATCAGGTTGCGTCGGTGGATTTGAAAAAAACCGTGCTGTTCCCATTCCTTCAAAGTGGCGGACACGCCGTCCAGCACGTCGCCGTTGATCAGGCCGATCTTGACCGTGTTGACGCTGTTGTTTTTCTGGATATAGAGAATTTCGGCCGGATCGAGGTATTCGGTACAGAAAAGCTTTTCGCCCGAAGGATCGTCGATGCGGTGGCGGACCGCGAGGCGCTCTGTTTTGGGTTGCGCGCTCGGGAAGTTGTACCGCACCCAGGCGAGCGTCCGGTCGATCGAGGCGTCATCAACCGGCTTGAGCAGGTAATTGACCGGGAAGGACTGGAAGGCTTCGAGCGCATGCTCACGGTAGCCGGTCACGAAAACGATCCACGGTTTTCTGTCCAGACGCTGCAAATTCAGCGCGAAATCGAGACCCGCGCGCCGGCTTTCGGTCTCGATATCGATATCGAGAAAAATGCCTTCGATAGCGGGATCGGTCTGGATCAGCTCCCACGCTTTGACGGTGCCGTCCACCGCGGCGATCACCTCGATATCGAGATGCCGGCCATGCAGCATCGCGGTCAGTTCATCGCGCGCCAAGGCCTCATCATCGACGATGATTACGCGCCGCTTGATTACCATGGCTGACTCCTTTTCGGCAGTATCAAGGCGATTTCGGTACCCATTGTTTCCCGGCTCCTGATGTTGATCGTGGCATCCCCGTCGAAGGCGATCTTTAACGTTTCGAACAATTGATAAAGGCCGTTGCCACCGCCCCGTTCGGAACTGACCGGCTGTTTGCCCAGCAACTCCAGGCGGTCAGGCGCGATGCCACAGCCGTCATCCTCGACCCGTAAGGCCAACTGCTTGCCGAGATCAGCACCGGTAATCCGTAGGGTCAATAGGCCGGAATGACCGCGCTTGCCGTGCAGCAGCGCATTTTCGACGAGCGTCAGCAGGCTGCGCGGCGGTATCTGGCAGCCCAGCAACGAGGGCGGTATAGCGTGTTCGAAATGAAAGACGTCAGGGAAACGCACGCGTTGTATATCGAGATAGTTTTCCAGTTGCGCCAGTTCCTGGCCCAGGCTGATCGAATTGGCAGTTGCCGTCCGCCGGGTATCGTCGAGAAAGCGCGCAAGCTTGACGACATAACTGGCGGCCCGCTCCGGATCGAGGCGGATCAGCGCCTTGATCGCGTTCAGCGTATTGTTGATGAAATGCGGTTCGATCTGTGCGCGCAGGGCCCTGAGTTCGGCTTGCTGCGCCTGCCTTTTCAGCCGGTCGCGCTCCATGTCCTGCATCACCGAGAGAAACAACAGGCAACCCAGGCAGTTGACCGTGGTCTCCGGAATGATCGTTTCCTGGATCGTCGCGACCGCCAATCCCCGGGGATCGCTGAGCAACACGATCAGACATTTTTGCACGGCCGTGCCTGCCAACACCACCGTCAAGGTTCCCAGGCGACTCGTGACGGCTTCCGGCCAAGCCTGCTTCGCGAGACCTGCCCCCAAGCCGAGCAAGACGGTCGAAAAGCCGCTCGCAAACCCCACGAAGCCGCCCAGCAGCCAGCGTTCGCCGCCCGCGATCAGGCCCGCGCCGACCCCGGTCCAGGGGCCTCCGAACAGGCCTGCGGACAGCACCAGCATGTCGCGAAAGCTCAGGATCGCCTGTAACGGTTGCAGGCCTGCCGGCTGCCAGGACAGATATTCGATCACCGCGCCGTGCCGGCTGATGTCCAGCACGATGCCGTTATGGGTGCCGACGATCGCCAACACGCCGAAATAGACCGCCGCGACCAAGCGGTGCAGCCAGGCCTTGTCTATGCCGCGCATGGCCCGCTTGAACCAGGTCTGCCGGATCGCCAGATAAGTCACCACGATCACCACGCAGGCGCGCTGCAGCAATTCCGGCGTATTGGCCAGCCAGTGGAACAGGATGTCGATCGACGGAGGATTCACGGGAATCGAGGAAGGGTGATTGACGTTGAGCTTATCTTAGCAAGTTACGTTTTTTGATGTGCGGCTTTTGCCCCGTAAAGCCGGTGTTTCGGCTGGCATTAGCGGTCATTTGCGAGCGCAGGAGGGACATGGCGTCAATTTGGGTGAATGATTGACCTGACGCGGTATATCGAAATGCGTTTTCGAGATTCGGCCAAGTTATTGCGCGGGTGTCAACCAGCCTAATCCTTACAAGTGGAGGGTCCAATGGAAAGTATAGATGCTATCAGTTTTGTTTCTGTTTTGTCCAAATTCGAGAGTCAAATGCAGGATTTGGCCACTATTTTATTCATACCGGGAATAATCTTAGGGTTCTATTTCCTGCTCAAGCCAATTCAGCAAAGAATGTATCTACAGGATTATAAATTTGACGCGGGTCTGAAAGACCGTTTTGCCTTAAAGCACCCGTCGTTGACTCCCGAACAGATTGATCGGGTCTTCAAAGGCCTGAAGGATTATTTTTATATCTGTCACCAAGCCGGAGCCAAAATGGTCGCGATGCCGTCGCAAGTGGTTGATGACGCCTGGCACGAATTTATTTTGTTTTCGCAAGCCTATGATCTGTTTTGCCGAAAAGCATTCGGCAGATATTTGCACCATATCCCGGCCGAGGCAATGACCTCTCCGACACTGGCGCAAGATGGCATCAGACAGGCTTGGCGCCTGGCTTGCCAAAAGGCGGGCATCAACCCCAAACAGCCTACTGCCTTGCCATTGTTATTTGCGCTGGACACAGAATTAGCGATTGACGGCGGTTTTAAGTACAGCCTCGACTGTCCGCCGGACGGTGATCACTACTGCGTTAACGCTATCAGTTGTGGCGGGGGCTGCGGGGGAGGTTGTGGTGCCGGCTGTGGAGGGGGCTGCTAGCGGTTCATTCAACGTTCATAATGTCTAGTATATTTTAATCAGCTGATTTTAATTGCCACATCGAAAAATGCCTTTATGAAATCGATCAATCAACGGTGCTTGTTTTTGTTGTTGTTGTTGCTAACTCTTACCGCCTGTTCGATCAAGAATTATAGCGGCCCAGAAATGCCGGAGGATCAGGTCGCCACGATCGCGCTTAAGAGACCGGTCATGTCGCTAGTGCCGCTGTTCTGGATTTTTCCGCTTAACATGCTGACTTGGTTTGCCGAGGATTGGCTAGAAACGTCTTGGGGGGGGCGTATCACGGTGAAAGGGTGGCAAATACAAGAATCGAAACCCATAAGATTGAATCGATTCGTCTCCATCAGCGCGAGCCCGGGCTTGCAGGCAGCCGAGTCAATCGATACCGTAAAGATTGAAAAACCGACGGGAAGCGAGATTTGTACTTCCGAGACGCGTAGCTGTCAGAAAAAAGGCGATAAGGATGACAAAAAAACGGGTAGCGAAACCGTCACGACCTGTGCAACGCCTACGCTGGTCACCGAGCATGATCGAATATGCTTTTTAAATTTCGAGGCGAAAGCCGGACGGCATTATGAACTTTTCATTAGGGACGGCCGCTTAAGTCTGAGCGATCCAAACAGCCAGGATATTCAATCAAGAGGATGTTATTCGGGGCCGGATCGTTCCTATCATTCCGCAAACACCAATACCAGCACCGGCAGTTGTACTTAGCATTGCGTAATGCACATGCTTTTTATCATTTCATCAACAAGGAGACACGCTTCATGAGAAATCAACATTACCGTAAATTGACCGGCTGGGTGGTCCTGGCATCCATCCTGATGACAGGCTGTTCCGTGTCGGGGCCTGCATTCAAACCGGTCGACCCGATTCCGGAAGGCAAAGGCGTGGTTTATATCTATCGGCAGCCCGGATTTGCCGGCGGCGGCGTCTACGGCACGGTGACCGCCAATCATACGCCGATCACCAAAATCAAGAACGGCGGCTATTTTCCCTATATCACAAATCCGGGCCCCGTCCATTTTGAGGTCAGTACCGAGGCGACCAACGAAGCCGATGTGACCGTCGAAGCTGGGAAGGAAAAATATTTGAAGACGACGGTCGGCATGGGTTTTTTGGTTGGGCATTTGAAATTTTCGGAAGTGTCGCCCGCGATTGGAAAATCGGAAATCGGCGAATGCAAGCTGCTGGATCCGATCGAGCCATGAAAGTCGTCATCCAAAAATACGTGATGCCGCTCATGATTCCAGCGCTTCTGACCGGTTGTGTGACGCATGTCTATCAGCCCGGAACGCCTGAAAATCCGTTGCACAAGCTTCAATTGGGTCAAACTTACGGCGACATGGTCAAAACGCTCGGCGAAGCAGATCACGGCGTGACCGAGGACCGGATGGGCATCGAAACCTTGCTGTTGTTCATCCCGGTCTGGGGACTGGTGGAATGGATCGGCGATTTTAATCCGAGCATGATGCAGGTTTATCGTTACAATCGATGGGGTGAGGTGACGGTCGATAACAACAACCATATCATTCGCGTCGAAGCTAAATGAATCGTTTCTATCCTATGCCACTGACGATGGTCACACAGGTATTGTCAAAACTGGATGACCGCATCAATACCCAACAGAACCTGATCGGTCTGATGCCCGGCATCGAACGGAGCGGTTTGCGCCTGGCTCCAGTCGTAACGCGCTTCAAGCCGGACGTCAGTGTATATTGTCTCTTATTGAAAAGAATGTGGCGATACTGGCAAAAAAACCTAATAAAATGGCAGGCATCCAGCGTAAATGAAAGGAATGGGATAGTTTTCGTTTTCTTCCCCATTGCCTTTCATCAAGCCCAATAAAGGCGGCCCAGGGGTAGAGCCCACCGCTAATAAACTACCATCTACGCCCAATGCCAAGGTTAATACTACCCAATCTGATAGAGGCTTTGCCTGAAATCGCCTTACAATAGACAACTTCAAACCCCTATACGAGGATTCTGTCTTGTCGGATCACAAGCCTTATAAAGTCATGTTCAGCGCCGGCGAAGCGTCGGGCGAACAGCATGCCGCCCATCTGTTCATCGAAATGAAAAAACTCGATCCCAACCTTCGCGGCATCGGCATGGGCGGCGCGAAGATGGCCAGGGCGGGGATCGACGTGCGCTACGACTCATCGCAAATCGCGGTGATCGGCGTGGTCGAGGTGATCAAACATTACGCCGAAATCCGCCGCGCGCTGAAGTTGATGCAGTCGCTAGTCGTGTCCGAGCGCCCCGATTTGCTGGTCTGTGTCGATTACAAGGAATTCAATTTCAAGCTCGCGACTTACGCGAAAAAGATCGGCATCAAGGTGTTGTTCTATGTCAGCCCGCAGGTATGGGCGTGGCGGCCGGGACGGGTCAAACAGTATGGCCGCGTGATCGACATGATGGCGGTGATCTTTCCGTTCGAAACGGCGTATTACGAGGCCGAGAACGTGCCGGTGCGCTATGTCGGCCATCCCTCGGTCGACAGGGTGCGCCCGCACTACAGCAAAAGCGAGGATTTTCTGCGCTTCGGCCTGAGTGCCGAAAAACCGGTTGTCGGCCTGCTGCCGGGCAGTCGGGAAGGCGAGATCAAGCGCATGCTGCCGGTAATGCTGGCGGCGGCCGCATTGCTTGTGGAGCGTGTGCCGGGTGTGCAGTTTATCCTGCCGCAAGCCGGATCGATTGATGATGAGTCGCTGCAAAGCTGCCTGCAAGCCGCGAAAGCGAAAATCACGGCAATCAAGGATCAGCCGTATGACGTGATGCAATGCTGCGACGCGGTCATGACGACCTCGGGTACCGCGACGCTCGAAGTCGCCTTGCTGGCCGTGCCGATGGTCGTTTGCTACAAATTATCGCCATTGACCTACTGGCTGGGCCGACTGCTGGTCAAAACGCCGTTCATCGGCTTGCCAAACATCATGGCTGGAAAAGGTATCGTGAAGGAGCTGATTCAGCACGAGGCCAGCCCCGAAAATCTGGCCGCCGAAATCGGTAAAATCCTGACCGACGCAGCTTACGCGTCGCAAATACGCGAGCATCTGCAAGGGGTCAAGGAGAAATTAGGGCGGGGCGGCGGTTCGAAAAACATGGCGGAACTGGCATTGGAAATTCTCGCATCGGCGGCTAAAAATTGACATTGATATTGGTCAGCCAGATGTGATTGGCGCCATCCGGCGCGCCGAAATTATTCACGTATTGAAACTGATAGCCGGTATCGACATTGATATGCGGCGTGATCTTGTAGCCGACCCCGACATAGCTTCGATTCTGGTTGATGCCGGGCTGCACCGAATGGGCCAGGCGGCCTTGGTTGAACGAGTTGAAATAAACGAACAACTCGTCAAGCGCGATCAGATAAGCCTTCGTTTCGGGTAGCGAATAGACCAGACGGAAACGGTGGCGCATCCGGAAGGCGGTATCTTCGTCCGCAAAAAAACGCTCCTCCAGGCGGAAGCGGTATTGAAAATTCAATTGTGGCGTCAGGTTGTCGATCCATTGCACTTGCTGCATGAAATCGTGGGTGGCCAGGTCGAAGTCGGTATCCTTGCTGTACTCTCCCTGCCAGGTATAGCCGAGCCAGAGTTGCAGCTTCTGGGTCAATTTGTAGCCGAGCAGGGGCCTGACGATGATCTGATTGAACTCGCCGTTGTCGTGTTTGGTACGCGGAGCCAATTCCAGAAACGCCAGATAGTTACTGCCGCCGAAGTCGGTCTGGTAGGTATTGCTGAGCCAGATGCCCCAGTCATCTTTCACGGGGGCTGCTGGCAATTCCGGAGAATGAAATCAAACCACTACACAGTAACGTCAGTGTGAGTAAGTGTTTCCCCATATCTGTGTTGGCAAAATTTATGATGGTTTCGAGGAACGGTAATTCCGGAAATCGATGTCCGGAAAGATATTGTCCATGATTTCGAGCGCGGACAGATAGCGCTCGTCGATCTTGCCCTTGCGCAGGCTGTCGTATAAGTAATTGAAGCGGGCCAAATGATCGGTGATGCGCTTGTTTGCATATTCGATCGTGGTGCCCGATTTCATGATGAAGGGCCAGTCGGAAGACTGCGCGAGCAGCAGCGAGCGGACCGCCTGATTGAATGCTCTTTCCTGCAATGGATTGAGCGAGACGCCTTCGAGTTCGGTGACGAAGTCTTCGAGTTGCCGGGCGGCCCGATGCAGGAAGGGATAGATCCAGTCGTTCGTCTCGTTGATCCAGTAGCTCGAATAACCCTGGGCGCCCCAGGTCGAGGCGGAGGGCGTCGAAACCTGCGGCGGCGGGACTTGGGTCAAATAATCGCCGCAACTGACCGTCCGGATGGCGTTCGACGGTTCGCTCGCGATGCGTAGCACCTGTTCGAGCCAGTAGGGACCTTCAAACCACCAGTGCCCGAACAGTTCGGCATCATACGGCGCGACGACGTGCGGCGGCCGGTCCATGCGGGCTGCGAGTGCGTCGATTTGTTGCTGCCGTTTTTGGATGAAATCGCGCGCATGCAGTGCCGCCTTCGCCCGCGCGGCTTTTGGATGGTAGACTTGCTTCGGCTGGTCTTCGCCGGTCACCCGGTAATACTTGATGCCGGTATTCGCACGGATGTGTCCGTCCAGAATGTACGGGCCGATGGTGTCGAGGTCCAGATCGAAACCGATGTCGCGGTAATATTCGCGGTAATCGAAATCGCCAGGATAGCCCTGTTGGGAACTCCAGACCTGTTCGGACGATTCCGGATCGCGCGCGAACGCGGCGACACCGTTGTCGCAGGCCAGGGGCGCATAGACGCTGTTGACCGGCGGCTGGCTTGCATTCAAGAGGCTGTGCGCATCGACGAAAAAATACTGAATGCCGGCGTCCTTCAGGAGCGCTTCGAGGCCCGGATAATAGCCGCACTCGGGCAGCCAGAATCCCTTCGGCGCGCTGCCGAGATGGGTGCGGAAAGTGTCGATGCCGACATTGATCTGATTGCGCACCGCGGTCTCGCTGATGCTGAGCAGGGGTAGAAAGCCGTGTGTCGCGGCGGTCGTGATCAGTTCGAGCTTGCCGAGCGCCTGATGCTTGCCGAATGCGCCGAGCAAATCGCCGCGATAGCGGTTTTGATAGACATCCAGCGCCTGCCGGTAAAAACGCCGGTACAGCCGCGCCAGTTTATGAAACTCAGGTGTTTTGCGGGTTCTGACCGTTTCCTTTTCGGCCAGTTCGATCAGCCGGTGCAGATGCTTCAGGTAGCGGTTTTGCAGCAGTTCGTCGCGTAGCATGGCGATCAGCGGCGGCGACAATGACAAGGTCAACCGGTAATCGATTTGATTGTCTTCGAGCCGGTCGAGCATGCCGAGCAACGGAAGATAGCATTCGGTGATCGCCTCGAATAGCCAGTTTTCCTCGAAAAAACTCGGGTGTTCGGGATGGCGCACGAAAGGCAGATGCGCGTGCAGGATGATGCTGAGGAAGCCTTTTTGCATCGGAATGTCTTTTAGAGTCCACGTCCCGAAGCGCGTCCGGAAAGATTTTCCGCTTCGACTGGCGACGTGTGTTCTGGAATCAGTTCCGCGTCGATTCGGGTGAGTTTGAAGATGTTCATCAGTTCGATATAAAGTTTTGCAAGATCACGGGTCGGAGCGGCCTGAGGGCTTGGATGCAGCTTGATCGACCAGTTTTCCGGAAAATGCGCGCCGTCCTGCTGCGCCGCGCTCAGGATGCCCTGAAGTTGGTTCACCGCAAGCGCGGGTGCCTTGGCGGCCGTGGTCGGGTGCTCGAGCGCAAGCTGTTTTCTGTTCGGGGCGGTCGGCACGTGCACGAGATTCGACTGGGCGAGCACGTCGAGAGTTCGGTCGGGTTGCAAGGTGCCCAGGGTGGCGGAATAGTAAGTATCGTCGATCGGCAGGCGCACTTTCTTCCGGTGCGCGGGGCTGTCGGCGGGAATGTCGCACCAGATGTTCGAGCGGCTGCTTGCCTGCGCCGCGTCCGGCCGCCAGTATATCCGCAAGGTCAAGGGCTGCTGCGCGGCCGGGTGGGCGTTGGCGCCGGTTTCCCAGAACGCATACAAATGGTGGGGATCGACCGGCAGCAACAGCAGTTCCGGAGTGCTGTTGACCGCTTTCGGCGCGAAACGTTGGCTGATGTCCTGGCCGATCGCCTGCAATTCCCGATGGCTGAAGCCGCCGACGTGCGCCTCATCGGGTAAAACGGCGGCCGGCAGAGGCGCCGCCTCCCGCGGCCAAGAGCGGGCCATCGTCAGCGCCGACTTTTCCGGCGAGAACTTAAGACTGATTTCCGCGCTGATGGCCTGCATCTCATCCCGGGTCAGTTCGATGGGAGAACGAGGTTCCACATCTTCAAAAGTCATCAACATGCATAAGACGGTGTTTAAACTTGACCGGGATTTTTTAGCGCATCCGGCGAAATGGTCCATTTTCGGCTCTGTTCGGCGGGCGCGCCGCCGGCAAATGCGAAATTGTTGCAGCCAGTATAATCAATTTAGCGCGGCTAGCCAATTGATCCGGCTAAAAGTCGGGTTATCTGGGTTCGGGGAGGATTTCAAGGAGGGATTTTCCGTTTCGCCGTCCCTCTTCGACGCGCGCGGGCGATGGGTGAAGCCCGCGCGCGTCGCGGGTTAAGAGGCCATTTTCAACATGCCCATGCCGTTCGGTTTTTTGACGATCTGCAGGCGCGCCTTGAAGCGTTTCTGTACGCTGTCGATATGCGAAATCACGCCGACCGTTTTGCCGTGTTGCGTATGCAGGCTTTCGAGCGTGCTGATCACGGTAAACAGGGTCTCGGCGTCGAGGCTGCCGAAGCCTTCGTCGAGGAACAGCGAATCGACCGATTTGCCGTTGCTGGCCAGTTCGGAAAGTCCGAGCGCCAAGGCCAGACTGACCACGAAACTCTCGCCCCCGGACAGGCTGCGGGGCAGGCGGCGCGCATTGCCTTGCAAGGTGTCCTCGATTTCGAGCGCGAGACCTTTCTCGCTCGGCATCTTGCGCAGGTAATAACGACCGCTGAGTTTTTCGAGCAGGGCGTTGGTCTTGCCGAGCAGCTGGTCGGCGATTTTCTCGCGCACGCGGCGGCGGAATGCCATGCCGTTTTCAGCGGCGATCAACTGCTGCTCCTCGGTCAGCGCCTGCACGATCGCCGCCTGTTCTTCGCGCTGCTGCCGCACCGCGTCGTATTTGCTGCGCAGGCGCTCCTGCTCCTTCAGCAAATTGTCCAGATGCCGGACTTCGAAATGCGCGATTTCAAGTTTTTGCGCGACACTGTGCACCTGCGTGGTGATCTCTTCGAGCGACAATTCGGTGTCTTTCTCGCGCTCGGCGGCCTCCAATTGCTGATGGTTGCTGGCGCGCCGCGCCGACGTGTCGGCGGCGCGCTGCGCCAAAAAGGCGGCTTTCTGTTCCAGTTCGGGGCGGGATGCCTGCAATGCCAAGGTTTCCTTGACCTCGTCGACGCCGGAGAAGTTGGCCGCGCGCATTTTTACCTGCAAGGCTTTCTCCAGCACCGTCACGCGCGCCTGCTTTTCGACGAGTTGCACGCGCTCGCCGGCGATCAACTTCTGTTTGTCGAGCAAGGCCAGATGCAGCGCGACACTTTCTTCTTTTTGCAGCGCGCGGCTGACACCGGCAAGCTTGTCCTCGAGCCTCTTCAATTCCTCGCGCAGCGCCTTGTCGCTGGCGGCTAGGGCGGCTAGATCCTCCTCCAGGCCCTGTTTTCGAATCAGCTGGCTCTGATAGTCGTGGCGGCGACGGCTGAGCTTGTCGTAAAACAGCTCTTCCTTGCCCTTGCCGGGCATTTTTTCGCCGATCAGGGTCAGTTGTTGATCGACCTTGAGCGCCAGTTCTTTTTCTTCCTGAACCGCCGCGGTCAAGGCATGGGTGATTTCAAACGGATCCTGCGGTTGATCTTCCCGTTCCGCTTCGAGTTTTTGGTAGGCAGCGGTCAGTTGCTCGATCGCGGCGCTGCTTTTCGCGAGCTGCGCCTTCAGTTTTTCGATGGCCTGAAGCTTGTTGCGGTGCTTGCCGAGCAGAAAAGCGATCTCCTTGAATTGCTTGTCTTCCTCGTCATACAACTCGCCCATGCGTTTGAGTTGGTCGATTTCGAGGTTCGCGCCGATATTCAGGCGGTTGCGGAGGGTCCCCCACTGCGCCTGAAGTTGCCGCGCCTTTTGATGGGTCACCGCGTTTTTTTCGGCCAGCCGACGCGCATCCTCGACCTCGATTTCCATCCTTTCGGCCCGTGCGATTTCAGAGCGAATCCGCGCCTGCTGATCGGCCAGCGCCTTTTCCGAATTGCCGATCGCGGGTGGTTGTTTCGCATACGGATGCTGCAATGCGCCGCACAAGGGGCAGGGCTTGCCGTCAATCAGGTGATGGCGGTCGGCGAGCATCCGCTTCATCATGTTTTCACGGTACACCGTGCCTTCGAGGATCAGCCGGATATTCTCGTCGCGTTTGATCGTTTGACGCAGTTCCGCGAGTTCGCGCGCGAGTTCGTCCGGATCGGGCGCGGCGCTCGGCGCCTTTCTGAACAGCCCGAACAGGCCGAAACCGTTGCCGGCCAGTTTGCGGTATTGTGTCGCCAGTTCCTGAAGATCCTTGAACGACTTGACCCGCTCCTGCTGGTCGCGGTGCAATTCGGCAAGTGCCTCGGGCGTTCTGCCCTGCAAGAGGCCGGTGACGGTAGTTTCCTCGGCGGCGATCTGTTCCTGCAAATGGGCGACGTTGGCGGTTTCCTTGTCGATCGACGCCTGCGTAGCGCGCAGCGCGGCCGCGGCGTTTTTGGCCCAATCGTCAAAGGCTTTTTGCTTCTGGCTCAGCGCCTTGATTTCCGCGCGCAGGTTTTTTAACTTGATCGTTTCGGGGAAGTTATCGACCAGGGGCGCATCACCGGCGTGATTTTCGAGCCAGGCGTCGATTTCCTGCAAGGCGGCTTTCTTTTCAACGCCCTGCGCGACCACCGCCTGCAACTTGCTCAGTTGCGAGGACCGCGCCAGATCGAGTTGGCTCATCTGCGCCTGGATGTCGTAAAGCGCTTGCTGCTGGTCCTCCAGCGACTTCGAGCCCAAGGCTTCCGGAGCGACCGGCGGCTGGCCGTGGCCGGCCAGCAAATCTTCGAGCTGTTTCAATTCGGACGTCAGCGCGGTCAATGTCGTCTGGCTCTCCTGTACGGCCTGCTGGCTCTGCTGCAGCGTCTCCAGGTCTTGCGCAAACGGCTTCAGATCCTGCAAGGTATCCAGGCGGGCCAGAATCTGTTGTACGCGGCCATGTTCGGTCTCGAAGTCTTGCAGTTCCTTGTGCTGCCCTTCGATCCGGCCCTCTAGGGCTTCGATCTTTTGCAGCGCGAGCTGCTGTTCCTGAAGCCAGCCGAGCTCCTCCTGCAATTCGGCAAACTGGCTGTTGAAATCCTGCAAGTCATGTTCGGAGGCCTCCCGTTTCGCCGCGTCCATGAACGGAATCAGCGCCAGTTCCCGGTTGATACGCTCCAGATTCTGCTTGGCCTCGGCCAGCCGGGTTTCGACATCGCGTTTATGGTCGGCATAAATATCGGTGCCGACGATCTTTTCGAGCATGTCCATCCGCTCGCTGTCCAGCGCGTTCAGAAACGCGGCGAAATCGCCCTGCGCGAGCATGATCGAACGAGTGAAATTGCGGAAATTCATGCCGGTGATTTCGGTCATCCGCGCATTGACCTCATGCGGCGTCGCCGCCAGGACTTCCTCCGGATCGATCAGACGCAGCAGTTGCATCTCGGGCGGCAGCAATTCGCCGCTCTGATCGCGCAGCACCCGCCAACTCGACCGGTATTTTTCCTGGCCCAGCGCAAATACGATATCGGCATAACACTCGCTGGTGTGCCGGGTCATCACATGCTCGGCCGGACGGTCGAAGCGGTAGGTCTCGCCGTACAAGGCCAGGGTAATCGCGTCCAGGATGCTGGTTTTCCCCGAACCGTTCGGGCCGGTGATCGCAAATACACCGGTGTCGGCAAAGGGAGATTGCTCAAAATTGATCCGATGCTCGCCTTCCAACGAGTTGACGTTTTTGAAGTGAATGCTGAGAATCTTCATAGGTTATTGTTTTGCCAATCGATGGAAGACGCGAGCCTGTGCGCGCTTGTATTACGCACATGATATACGATGAGACCTTTTGAGAAAACAGATCGGCTGCCTTATCGGCAAGTTGATCGATTTAAGAGGCAGGCTCCCGACTCAAAACTTCAGATTCGGCCGGGATGTTATGCGATAATGGGAAAATAAATTACTAATGCCTTACGGATTATCAATAAGGAAAAACCATGTTCTCATTGCAAACCATCTTCGGCAAAGGCGATAAATTCTATGGTCTTCTCGAAGCCAGTGCGGAATCCGCGCGTTCGTCGGCGAGGGCGCTGATCGAACTTCTGAGCACGCCGGCATCGCAGCAATCACTGGATAAGTTTAAACGGGCGCGCCGTCAGGAAAAAGACCTGGCGGCGCAAATCAGCGAGGAATTGGTCAATACCTTCGTGACCGTGCTCGAACGTGAAGATATCGAAGCCCTGAACGGTGCGCTTTACAAAATCCCGAAAGTCATCGAAAAATTCGCGGAGCGTTATACGCTTGCCGTAACGCGCATTAGCGACGTCGATTTCACCAGCCGCGCCGCGATGCTGGAACAGGCCTGCGAAGTGTTGGAGCAAATGGTAAAACAGTTGCGTCACGGCATGGATCTGGATCAAATCAAGAAATTGAACGATCGGCTGCACACGATCGAAGGTGAAGCGGATAATCAGATTCTTGATTTATATCGGGATGCCTATGCCGATGAATCCGATCCGATCCGCTATCTGATCAAAATGAATTTGTTCGAAATTCTGGAAAAAGCGATCGACCGTTGCCGGGACGCCGGCAATGTGATCTATCACATCGTCTTGAAAAATTCATAAAAGGCCCCCGATGCTGACTCTGCTCTTGCTTGTGATTGTGGCAGCGCTGGTTTTTGAGTTTATCAACGGCTTCCACGACACCGCGAACTCAATTGCGACCGTCGTTGCAACCAAGGTATTGACGCCGACCCAGGCGGTCATGCTCGCCGCCGCGACCAATTTGGTCGGTGCGTTCTCGGGTACCGCCGTGGCCAAAACCATTTCATCAGGACTGGTCGACACCGGTCTGGTCACGATCACCTCCGAGGTCCTGATCTGCGCGCTGGTCGGTGCAATTATCTGGAACTTGATTACCTGGGCGCTGGGGCTGCCGTCCTCATCCAGCCATGCGTTGATCGGCGGCCTGTGCGGCGCCGCGCTGGCGGCGGGACACAATAATTTCGACGTGCTGATGTGGTCAAAAACAGCGGCCGTCTGGACCGAGAACAAAGGCCTGCTGTGGAAGGTCGTGATCCCGATGGTCAGTTCGCCGATTGCGGGGTTTACCCTCGGTATCGTGATCATGGGCGGTCTGATGGCGATCATCAGCGGGATGAATTCCGCGGGCGGGGCGCTCGCGCGCATGGCGCGCCCGAAATGGATCAATGTGGTGTTTGGCAAGGCCCAGCTGCTTTCCGCCGGTTATATGGGGTTTGCGCACGGCAGTAACGATGCCCAAAAAACGATGGGTATCATCGCATTGTCGATTTTCACCGCCAACAGCGCCGGCACCCTCGATCAATTGCCGGCCTGGGCCGAATTCCTGCGGCCGGATGGGGGTGAAAAAGACATCGACAGCTGGATTATCTTCACGTGTGCGTTGGTGATGGCACTCGGCACCGCGGTAGGCGGCTGGCGCATCATCAAAACGCTGGGCCACAAAATGGTCAAGTTGCATCCGATCAACGGTTTCGCGGCCGAAACCAGCTCGGCGACCATTTTGCTGACCGCTGCCCACTTTGGAATGCCGGTTTCGACCACGCATAGCATTTCAACCGCGATCATGGGCGTTGGTTTCGCCAAGAATCCGCACGCACTGAAACTTTCCATCATCGAGCGGATTGTCTGGGCCTGGATTTTAACGATTCCAGCCGCAGGCGGAGTGGCTTGGGCTATGGTGAGTTTGATGTTGAAGTTTCATTAGCGGTCTTACGCCTCCTAATGAGGAAGAGATGCTGCTCTGCTACTGAGCGCCATAACGATTATGGACATAATGATCTAACTGCGAGATCGTGCTGCCATTCTCCGATACAACTTGTTTTATCACATCACCGATACTGATGATTCCCGCCAATTTGCCCTGGTCCATGACCGGTAAGTGGCGCGTATGAGTGGATGTCATCAGTATCATGCACTGCTCCACAGAATCATCAGGGTCAACACATAGGGTATTGATATCAATCATCTCGGAAACAGGGGCTTCCAGACTGGGCGCGCCTCTAAACATCAGGTGCTGCAAATAACCTCGTTCAGTAAAAATACCCAGAAAATTATCATTGTTTGTAATGGCTACGGCGCCGATGTTTCGATCGGTCATTAGCTTGATGGCATCTAAAACTGTCGAGTGCTCATCAATTGAGACTATCGTAGTAACTTCCTTAGCTTGCAATATGTCCTTGACTTTGCGTCTATTTCTTATTCCGTTGATGACAGAATCGGATAGGTCTTTGCTACAGTCCATCAGTGCCTTGATCAGTTTTGAAGAACTCTGAGAAAAGGCTCCACCGGCCGCCAGTAATGATCGTGCTTTCACCTTGTTATTGGCGTTGCTATGATAAACCACTTCAGCCGCAATGCGGTGGAAGTGTTCATGCACGGCACACATGGATTCAAAGGAGGACAAATAGTTGTATTGAACGCCGTCGCCATAAATCCAATGCCCGAGTTCACAAACATGGCAATCCGCCACCTTTTTAATGTCCTGGAAAATGCCTTCCTCTATGTGACGTTTTAGTCGTATATTCCATTGAATGTGCGTCTCGATAGCATCATTGAAAATATTCATCTTTGCCTCCCAGCGGTTTGAGATAACGGATGACCCTTGGAATGCTCATGGCTGAAAAAGGTCCAAAAATGAGCAAATAAATGAGCTCAATGGCTTTGGCTATTCAGCAAATCCGCGGCAGTTGCTCGCCGCTGAATAAATCCAGAACCCGGCTGACGCCCATCACGTTTTCGAGCGTGACCGTGCCGCGCGGGTGTGCGGCTTTAACCTGGCCTATCCGGCTAGCCTGCCGGCCGAGCGGGTGCCGCCGCAAAACGGACAAGGCCTGTTCGGTCTGTTCTTTGGGGACGAACATAATAAACGCGCCTTCATTGGCGATATAGACCGGGTCGAAACCCAGTATTTCGCAGGCGCTTTTGACGTGACTGTTAACCGGTAGCATAGCTTCTCTGATTTCGATGTGCTGCCGAGCGGTTGCGGCCAGCTCGATCAGCGCGGCCGCCAGGCCGCCTCGGGTCAAATCGCGCAGGCAGTGGATTTCGATCCCGGCCGCGAGCAAGTCTCCGACGAGTCCTGAAAGATCGGCGCAATCGCTCTCGATCTCGTGCGCAAAATTCAGGCCTTCGCGTTCCAGCATCACCGCGATGCCGTGCCGGCCCAGGTCGCTGTTCAGGATGATGCTGTCGCCCGCTTTAATTCGGCGGGGATTGCTCTCGATGCCGGCGTCGATCAGGCCGATGCCCGCGGTATTGATGAAGACGCCGTCGCCTTTACCCTTGTCGACGACCTTGGTGTCGCCGGTCACGATCAAAACGCCCGCCGCTTCGGCCGTGCGCTGCATCGATTGCACGATACGCTGGAGGTCTGTCATCGGGAAGCCTTCTTCGATGATCAGCGCGCAGGTCAAATACAACGGCTTCGCGCCGCTCATCGCCAGGTCGTTCAAGGTCCCGCACACGGCCAGCTTGCCGATGTCGCCGCCGGGAAAAAACAACGGCTTCACGACATAGGAATCGGTCGTGAAGGCGAGTTTCGCGCCGTTGATGTCGAATACCGCGCTGTCGTGTTTCTGGTCCAACAGCGGATTGCTGAAAGCCGGCTGGATCAGGTTGTCCAGCAGTTGCTGCATCAGGCGGCCGCCACCACCGTGCGCCAGCACGATCCGGTCGTATTGCAGCGGCAAGGGGCAGTTCAGTTCCAGGTCAGACATGAGGATGGATGCGGTAATGGAAATAGGCGGCGCAGGCGCCTTCGGACGAAACCATGGTCGCCCCCAGAGGCTTTTCGGGGGTGCAGCGGATGCCGAACTCGGGGCATTGGGTCGGCTTGATTAAGCCTTGCAACACGTCTCCGCTGCGGCAGAGTGGCGATTCCTGGGTGGTTATATTCGCTACCTTAAAGCGCCGTTCGGCATTCCAGTCGTTGTAGTCGGCGTTTAACGCCAGGCCGCTGCCGGCAATCGGGCCGAGCCCGCGCCAGCTTCGGTCGACCGTATCGAATACCTTCTGCAGCAACTGTTGGGCCGGCAGGTTGCCTTGTGCTTTCACGACCCGGCTGTATTCGTTTTCGACTTCGAAGCGGCCTTCTTCGAGTTGTTTGACGGTCATATACATCCCCTGCAGCAGATCGACCGGCTCGAAACCGGTGATCACGATGGGTATCCGGTAGCGCAGAGAAAGGGGCAGATATTCGTGATAGCCCATGATCGAGCACACATGCCCTGCGCCGAGAAAGCCTTGTACCTTGTTGCTTGGCGAGTTCAGCAGCGCTTCGATCACTGGCGGCACGCGCACGTGGCAGATCAGCAAGGTGAAGTTTTCGAGGTTCAGTTGTCTGGCCCGATAGGCCGCCAACGCGGTGGCCGGGGCGGTGGTTTCAAAACCCACGCCGAAAAACACCACCTGCCGGTCCGGGTTTTGCTGCGCCAGGTTCAGCGCATCGAGCGGCGAGTAGACGATCCTTATATCGGCTCCTTGCGCTTTCAGACCCAGCAGATCGCTGGCTGAACCGGGCACGCGCAGCATGTCACCGAACGAGCAGAATATCACCCCCGGCACTTCGGCAATCGCCAGCGCCTTGTCGATGTATTCGATCGGGGTGACGCAGACCGGGCAGCCGGGGCCGTGGATCAATTCGATCGCGCCGTCCAGCAACTGGTCGATGCCGTACTTCAGCGCACTATGGGTCTGGCCGCCGCAGACCTCCATGATCTTCCAGGGCCGGGTGGCGGCGGCCTTGATCGCCGAGGCCAGTTTCTTGGCGGTGACGGGGTCGCGGTATTCTTGCAGATATTTCATACGTCTTCGCCCGCCGCGTCCAGCTCCCGAAAAGCCTGAAGGCTGGCGCGAGCTTCCTCTTGATCCAGCACCGAGAGCGCGAAGCCCGCATGCACGATCACGTAATCGCCGACGGTCGCCTCCGGCACGTAGGCGAGGCTGATCTCCCGGCTAACGCCGGCAAAATCGATCCGGCCGGTACGCGCGAAGGGATCGCTTGTGTTTGAAAGACTGATGATGCGTCCGGGAACGGCTAGGCACATAGATTTATCCGATATATTTCGTCGCATACAGCTGCCCGAGCGCCAGGCCGCCGTCGTTTGGGGGTATGTCTTGGTGCCGGAACACCTCGAAGCCGGCGGTTTTTAAGCGTTTTACGGCGGCTTCCACCAGGCAGGCATTCTGGAAGCAGCCGCCGCTCAAGACGAGGGTCTTCTCGCCGGCGCGCTTAGCGACCGCGAGGATCATCTCCGCCAGCGTATTATGGAATTTTTTCGCGATCAATTCAGCATCACGGTTCGGTATGTCGGTTAAAAGTGCTTCGATCGCGTCTTGCCAGTCGATCACCCGAGGCTCGTTGCCGATGATCCGGAAGGGATAAGCGGCGTCAGATTCGCCTCTCGCCGCGCAACTTTCCAGCGCCATCGCCGCCTGCCCCTCGTATCGGTTGACTTGGCAAAGCCCCAAGAGGCTCGCGGCCGCATCGAACAGGCGGCCCGCGCTGGTGGTGCGCGGACAGTTGATTTGTTTCGCCAGAGCGGGGCGCAGAAGCTGCAATTCCGATTCGGAAAAAGGCAGGAAGTTCAGGTCGAATACGCGTTCCCCGTATATCTCGTGCAGCAGGCCCAGCGCGGCGCGCCTCGGCTCCTCGATCGCCTTGCCGCCGCCGGGCAACGAAAACGGCCGCAGATGCGCATAACGCTCGAAGCCGTGGCTGTGAATCCTGAGGAACTCGCCGCCCCACAAGGTGCCGTCGTCGCCGAGGCCGTTGCCGTCCCAGGCCACGCCGAGCAACGGCGGCTCCAGTCCGTGCTCGGCCATGCAGGCCAGGATGTGCGCGTAGTGATGCTGCACTTTTTTGGCAGTCTGCCATTCCCGCATCGCATACTGGCTGCTGCCGTAGCCGTCGTGCAGGTCGCGCATCCATCTTTCCGGTTTGATCCGGTAAAACTGCCTAAGGTCGGTCAATGCGGCTTCGAATTGTTGCTGCGAGGCCGCGCAATCGAGATCGCCGATATGCGGGCTCAGAATCATTTGCCGGTCGTGGCAGACAGCGACTGTATTTTTTAGATGGCCGCCGACCGCCAACGCGTCGGGCAGTGCCGTTTCCAATAGCACGGGCAGGGGCGCGTAACCTCGGGCGCGGCGCAGTACGGTCATTTGACCGCCGATCAGCCGGACGATCGAGTCGTCCAAAGGACGCAGAATGGGACGGTCGTGCGTCAGGAAGACGTCGGCGATGTCCGCCAGCCGGTCCAGGGCCTGATCGTTGTCGATGCAGATCGGTTCGTTCTGGCGGTTGCCGCTGGTCGCGACGACCGCAGAGCCGAAATCGCGCAGCAGCAAATGATGCAGCGGCGCATAGGCCAGCATCACGCCGAGCAGGTCGGTGCCGGGCGCGACCGCATCGGCAACCTCAGCGCTTTCCCGTCTTCTCAGCAGCACGATCGGTGCGGCCGGCGAGGTCAGGGTTTGTAGTTCTATTGCATTGATAATGCCTAATTGCCGCGCAGCCGCCAAATCGGCCACCATCAGCGCAAAGGGTTTTTGCGGGCGGTGTTTTCTAAAGCGCAGGCGTTCGATCGCGGCCTGGTTGGCCGCATCGACCCAGAGCTGAAAGCCGCCGATGCCCTTGACCGCGACACTCTTTCCCTTCCGTAAGTAATCGCTTGCGGCGAGCAACGCATCATCGCGCTCGGCCAGGCGCTTGCCGGACGGGTCGAGCAGGGTCAAGGCAGGCCCGCAGTTCGGGCAGGCGAGCGTTTGCGCGTGAAAGCGCCGGTCGTCGGCGGACCGATATTCGCGAGCGCAGTCCGCGCATAGGGCGAAGCCGGCCATCGTCGTGCGCTCCCGGTCGTAAGGCAGGCTTTGCATGATGCTGTAACGCGGGCCGCAGTCCGTGCAGCTGGTGAAGGGATAGCGGTAAAAGCGGCTGTCGGGATTGAATATATCGTTGAAGCACTCCCAGCAGGCCGCGATGTCGGGCAGGACGAAGGCCGATTTGCCGCCTTCGACGGTGCTGGCTTTGATCTGAAAATCGCGGTAATGGGCCGCAGGCTGCCTGTCGACCGTGATCGAGACGATGCGGGCCAGAGGCGGCAACTGACTTTGCAGGCGGTCAAGAAACTGTTGTTGCAAGACGGGCTCGCCTTCGATCGCAATCGCGAGTCCTTCGGCGGTATTGGCGGCCCAGCCGTTCTGCCGGCACCGTTCCGCAAGGCGGGCGATAAACGGCCGCATGCCCACGCCCTGGACATAGCCTGTAATCGAAATGACAAGATGCTCGGTAATAATATTGAAACCTGTTGAACTCATAGCTAGATATTAATACTATTTAACCGCGATCTTGGATAAAAAAATAGCCGTTATAAACAGACCCATGCTTTTAAGTTAATCTCTATCTCAGATAGAATGACCGTTGGCTGAGCGGAGCCGAAGCCCAGAAATCGCTTCGGCTTCGCTCAGCGAACGTCTCAACTTAATCGACATGAAAAGCGTGCCGACACCCCGGATGATGAAAGTCCGTAGGATGTGCCGACGCAGGAGGCGCATCGTTCGCGAATGATGCGGTTCGTGCCTCACCGCATCCTTGTTCTTTATCCAGGTCATGATTAGCTGTCATGACCTGAGACAGAAAGAGCTTGCCCGCATCCTTAAGGTTCGACCTTGTGCTGTAGATCAAGCCTTCTGTCTACAGAATGGGCTTTCACGGTAACGGTTTTAATAACCCGCCTAGGCGATTCAAATGCGACAGTTCATTCAGAGTCTTGCAGCAAAACACGATTTTCGGCCGACGCACTTGCTGGAAATTTTAAGAGCGGTTCAGGCCCGCTACCATCATATTCCGGCCGATGCGGCCGAACTGCTGGCCGAAGCCTTGCGCATACCGCGAACCCGGATCATCGACGCCACCGAATTCTATAGTTTTTTCTCGACTGATCCCAAGGGCCGTTATGAATTGCTGATCAGCGATTCGATCACCGACCATATGCTGGGCAAGCAGGAGTTGATGGCTTATCTGGCGGGTAAACTGGGCGTTGTGGTCGGCGCAGTCCGAGACGACGGCGTGGTAAGTCTGGACAACACCTCCTGTACCGGCATGTGCGACCAGGGGCCGGCAGGGCTCGTCAACGGTTACGCCTTGACCCGTCTCGACCGGAGCCGGATCGACCGGATCGCCGAACTGATCAACGGGGAAATACCGCTGGAGGAGTGGCCGGCCGAGTTTTTTCAGGTTGACGATAATATCCAGAGACCGGGCTTATTGCTGGACAGCCCGATTGCGCCAGGCGAAGCACTGAAGGCGGCATTCGCAAGAGGCTTCAAGGAAACTCTGGCGGAAATCGACAAGTCGGGCCTGCGCGGGCGGGGCGGCGCCGGCTTCAAGACCGCGATGAAATGGCGCTTCTGCGCCGAAGAACAAGCAACGGAACGCTATGTGGTGTGCAATGCAGACGAGGGCGAGCCCGGCACCTTCAAGGACCGGGTGCTGTTGAATTCGTTCGCGGATCAGGTGTTCGAGGGCATGACCCTGTGCGCCGCGATCATCGGCGCGCAGCAGGGTTTTTTGTATCTGCGCGGCGAATATCTGCATCTTTACGGCAAACTGCAAGCGATTCTGGCAGCGCGGCGTGCGGCGGGGCTGCTCGGAGCGGGAATCTTGGGCGGGACCGTCGATTTCGACATCGAAATCAGGCTCGGTGCCGGCGCCTACATTTGCGGCGAGGAATCCGCCCTGATCGAATCGCTGGAAGGCAAAAGCGGCATCCCGCGCAACCGCCCGCCGTATCCGGTGACCAGCGGCTATCTCGGCAGGCCGACGGTTGTGAATAACGTCGAAACCTTCTTCGCGGCGGCCGCGATTGCCATGCAGGGCGGCGACTGGTTTGCCGCCAGCGGCACCGAAAAGTCGCCAGGCAGCAAGATTTTGAGCATCAGCGGCGATTGCGCCAAGCCCGGCATTTACGAATACCCGTTCGGCACGGCGATCCGAACCATTCTGGACGACTGCGGCGCGCGCGACGTGCTCGGCGTGCAGGTCGGCGGGCCTTCCGGCACCTTCATTTCCGACCGGGAACTCGACCGCATGCTGGCGTTCGAAGATCTGGCGACCGGCGGCTCGTTCATCGTCTTTAACGGCAGCCGCGACATTCTGGCTATCGCGCACAATTTCACCCATTTCTTCGCGCATGAAAGCTGCGGCTTTTGCACGCCGTGTCGGGTCGGCACGTCGCTGCTGCGGAACCAGCTCGACAAGATCACAGGCGGCCACGGCTCGGCCGGCGACGTGGTGGCGCTGGAAGAAATTTGCCGCCTGATCAAGACGAACAGCCATTGCGGCCTCGGGCAAACGGCCGCAAATCCGGTGTTGACGACATTGGAACGTTATCCCGAGCTCTATCAAAGCCGCCTGAAGAAAATCAGTTACGAGCCGGGTTTCGATCTCGACGGCGCGCTGGAAACCGCGCGGCGCATGGCGAACCGTAACGATGCGGCGGCGCATTTGCAACAAACGGCGGCAGAACATGAGTAAAACGATCACGATCGACGGCAAGGCCATCCCTTTCAGCGACGGGCAAACGATCATGGAGGCCGCGACCGCGGCGGGCGTCTACATTCCGCATCTCTGCCATCATCCGGGCTATACGCCGCATGGCAGTTGCAAGCTGTGCAATGTCAGGGTCAACGGCCGGATCTGCTCGGCCTGCACCTTTCCGGCCGCCGAAGGCCAGGATGTTTTGAATGACAGCCAGGATCTGAACGCCGACCGGCGGCGGATCACCCAGATGCTGTTCGTCGAGGGCAATCATCTGTGCCCCGGCTGCGAAAAAACCGGCAACTGCCAGTTGCAGGCGGTCGCCTATCATCTGAACATGCTCGACAATCATTTTCCGCATTTTTACGCGCAGCGGAAAATGGACGCCTCGCACCCTGACGTATTGATCGACCACAACCGCTGCATTTTCTGCACGCTGTGCGTGCGCGCGAGCCGGGAAAAAGACGGCAAGGACGTGTTCGCGATCAGCGGCCGCGGCATCAACAAGCATCTGATCGTGAACGCCGAAAGCGGGCTGCTGAGGGACACCGATCTCGATGCGACCGATCAGGCCGCCACTATCTGCCCGACCGGCGCGATTCTGATCAAACGCACCGGCTACACGGTGCCGATCGGCGAGCGGGTGTACGATCACAAGGAAATCGACGAGGTCAGCCTCAAACAAGAAGGAGACATCTATGGCCAATAAAAAGGTGAGGGTGGCGACCACCTCGCTGGCGGGCTGCTTCGGTTGTCACATGTCCTTCCTCGACATCGACGAACGCATGCTGCAATTGGCCGAAGCGGTCGAATTCGACCGCTCGCCGATCACCGACATCGAACACTGCACGCATTGCGACATCGGCCTGATCGAGGGCGGCGTCTGCAATTCCGAAAACGTGCACGTGCTGCGCGAATTCCGCAAGAACTGCAAGATCCTGGTCGCGGTCGGCGCCTGCGCGATCAACGGCGGCCTGCCGGCCTTGCGCAACTTCATCCCGCTGGAAGAGTGCCTGAAGGAAGCCTATCTGGACGGCATCGGCGTCGAGAATCCGCAGATCCCAAGCGATCCCGAGTTGCCGTTGTTGTTGGACAAGGTGCGGCCGGTGCATGAAGTAGTCAAGATCGATTATTTCCTGCCCGGCTGTCCGCCGTCGGCGGATGTGTTCTGGAAATTCCTGACCGATTTGCTGGAAGGGCGCGAACCGTCGTTGTCTTATGAGTTGGTGCATTATGACTGAGCGCCCCGTGAAACGACCTGTTTTGACATCGGTGCTGATCTGCCCCGCGTGCGGATTTGAAAAACAGGAAATCATGCCGGCCGATTCCTGTGTTTATTTTTACCAATGTATGAATTGTCAGGCTTTATTAAAACCTAAGCCGGGCGATTGCTGCGTCTTTTGTTCTTACGGAACGGTTGTTTGTCCGCCGAAACAATTGGGCGATACCTGTTGTTCCGGTTAAATTTTAGAGAAGTCTATGTACGAACATTTAGAAACCGCCGAGAATAGGGAAAATCTGAAGCGAGTGGTCGTCGATCCGGTCTCGCGGGTCGAAGGCCACGGCAAGGTCACCTTATTGCTCGACGAAAACAACCAGGTCAAGCAGGCGCGGCTGCATATCGTCGAGTTTCGCGGTTTCGAGCGCTTCATCCAGGGGCGGCCTTACTGGGAGTTGCCGGTGCTGGTGCAGCGCTTGTGCGGCATCTGCCCGGTCAGCCACCATCTGGCCGCCGCGAAGGCGATCGACCAACTGGTCGGCGTCGATCCCGAAAATCTGACGCCGAGCGCGACCAAGTTAAGGCGCCTCCTGCACTTCGGCCAGGTCCTGCAATCGCATGCGCTGCATTTCTTTCATCTGTCCAGCCCGGACCTGCTGTTCGGCTTCGAAAGCGATATCGGCAAGCGCAACATCATCGCGGTCTTGAACGCTTATCCGGACATCGGCCTGCAAGGCGTCAAGCTGCGCAAATACGGGCAGGAAGTGATACGGATGGTGTCCGGCAAGCGCATCCACGGCACCGGCGCGATCGCCGGCGGCATGAACAAGGCGCTGAGCCAGGCCGAGCGTGATTACCTGCTGGAAGATGTCGACCAGATGATCAAGTGGGCGGAATATTCGGTCGCGCTGATCAAGAAAGTGCATTGCTCCAGCCTGCCGTACTACGACGAGTTCGCGACGATACGCAGCAATTACCTGGGCCTGATCCAGCCGAACGGCGCGCTGGAGCTTTACCACGGCGGCATCCGCGCGAAGAATGATCTTGGCGAGACGCTTCTGGACCATTTCGATTATTGCCGTTATAACGAGGCGATTCACGAGGAAGTCCGCTCCTGGTCGTACATGAAGTTTCCCTATCTGCTGTCGCTCGGCAAGGAAAACGGCTGGTACCGTGTCGGCCCGTTGGCGCGGGTCAACAACTGCGACCTCATCGATACGCCGCTGGCCGAGGCGGCCCGCCTGGAGTTCAAAGCGCACGGAGGCGAGGCGATGGTACACAGCACCCTGGCGTTCCACTGGGCGCGCCTGATCGAGCTTTTGCATTGCGCCGAAAGCATCAAGACATTGCTGCACGACCCCGACATCCTCGGCCACGATCTGGTCGTCCAGGGCGAAAAACGCTTCGAGGGCATCGGCGTGATCGAGGCGCCGCGCGGCACGCTGTTCCACCATTACCGGGTCGATGAAAACGACATCGTGACCAAGGCCAATCTGATCGTCTCGACCACCAGCAACAACATGGCGA
>Ga0207968_100061_pt1 | contig 46753 bp, 46 predicted proteins | sample LakWasMet21_HOW5_2_FD_183867 | JGI IMG/M metagenome (GOLD analysis project Ga0207968, IMG submission 183867) | Freshwater sediment methanotrophic microbial communities from Lake Washington under simulated oxygen tension - Sediment Metagenome... | ecosystem: Environmental > Aquatic > Freshwater >...
GTGCGTGCGATGCGCGGCGATAAAATCGGCCGAATGCAGCAGTTTTGAAAGATGGGTGAGAATGCTGGCATGGATACTGCTACGTCGGTTTCATTGGCTTTTCCTGTAATTTCAATAAGTTAATGAAACCATTATACCACAAAGCGCTTAACTTAACGGCATTGAGGCCGGGAGGGGGTAGCTCAAGCCAACACGGAGGCAAGCGATGCACGTACCTGAGGGATGGAGAAAGGTGTCTCTTTCAAGTGTTGCAGAGGTAAGAACCGGCGTAGCAAAGGGAAAGCAAAATCTTAAAGACGCCATTGAGTTACCTTATTTGAGGGTCGCTAATGTTCAAGATGGGTATATTGACCTATCCGAAGTAAAGCATATTCAAATTGAAAGAAACCAAATTGAACGATTCAGCTTAAAGATTGGCGATGTTCTAATGACCGAGGGCGGTGATTTTGACAAGTTAGGTCGCGGCGATGTCTGGAATGGACAAATAAATCCATGCCTGCACCAAAATCATGTTTTTGCTGTTCGCCCTAACCAGCTAAAACTTGATTCATATTTTCTAGCCGCGCTTTCGGCAAGCCATTATGGAAAAACTTATTTTCTAAGCTGTTCCAAGCAGAGTACAAATCTAGCAAGCATAAATTCTACTCAACTAAAAGATTTTCCGGTTCTTTTACCGCCTTTCCCAGAACAACAAAAACTCGCCCAAATCCTCTCCACTTGGGACAAAGCCATTGAAAAACTGGAAGCCCTGATTGCCGCCAAGCAAAAGCGCAAAAAAGCCCTGATGCAGCAACTTTTGACTGGTAATAATCGATTTGCTGGCTTTAAGGAAAAAAAATGGAAAACTATTTTACTTTCTGATTTTTTAATTCCGACGTTTAGAGAGGAAAATAAACCCATCGAAAATTACTTAGCAATTGGCGTTAGAAGTCATTGTAAAGGAACTTTTCAAAAGCCAGACTCCGAACCTGACAAAATTGAAATGGATAAACTTTATAAGGTAAAAAAAGATGACTTAATAGTTAATATAACATTCGCTTGGGAAGGAGCTATTGCAATTGTTAAAGAGGAGGACGAGGGAGGATATGTCTCACATAGATTCCCGACCTACACATTCAACCCCGAAATAACGATACCAGATTTTTTTAGATACGTTATTCAGACTAATCGATTTCGATATATTCTAGATTTGATTTCTCCCGGCGGAGCTGGTCGAAACCGTGTTCTCAGCAAAAAAGAATTCTTAAAAATCGAGTGGCGCTTACCTTGTGTTGATGAGCAGAGAGAAATCGCCTTAGTCCTCACCGCCGCCGACACCGAAATCGAAACCCATCAAAAACAACTGGCCGCGCTGAAAGCGCAAAAGAAAGGCTTGATGCAACAACTGCTGACCGGCAAAAAGCGGGTCAAGGTGGACAGCCATGTTTGAACGCTGCGACCAACTAAAAGCCGAACTGGACGCCCGCCGTCCGCTGCCGCCGCAGACCTTAAAATCCCTGCACGACCACTGGGTGCTGGAATGGACGTACAACTCCAACGCCATCGAAGGCAACACGCTAACGCTGAAAGAAACCAAGGTGGTGCTGGAAGGTATCACCGTCGGCGGCAAGTCGATGCGCGAGCATTTCGAGGTCATCAATCATAAGGACGCCATCGATTATGTTGAAGCGGTCATTGCTGGCGACGAAGTGTTTTCCGAACGCCTGATTAAAGCCATCCATCAACTGGTATTGAAAAACATCGATAGCCCGAACGCTGGAGTCTATCGCCACGAAAACGTCTTGATTGCAGGTAGCTTACACAGGCCACCGGATTTTCTGCATGTCCCCGAGCAAATGGCCGAGTTGGTGCAGGCTTATCACGATTTTCCCGGCCACCCCATCGAACGCGCCGCCCGTTTGCATGTGGACTTTGTCAAAATCCATCCGTTCGTGGATGGCAACGGTCGCACTGCACGCTTACTGATGAATTTCGATTTGATGAAATCAGGCTTTTTACCGGTGATCTTCCAAGCTGCTGACCGCTTGGCGTATTACGAAGCCTTGGATAAAGCCCATACCCAAAACGATTATCAAGATTTTCTCCAGCTGTCGATGGCCGCCGAAATCAAAGCCTTTGACACCGTGTTGTCTTTACTGGGGTAAGCATGGCTGCACATGAATATCTGGAAGATTTGTCCTCGCTGCTGCCTGCCGTCGGCTTGCTCAACCGGTTAGGCTATCGGTATCTGGCGCCATCAGAAAACTTAAGCCTACGCGGTGGCAGAACTTCCAAGCTGATCTTGGAAAGCGTGTTGCGTGAGCAACTGCGGCAATTCAATTCGATTACCGTCAAAGGCCAGCAATACGCGTTTAGCGACAACAATATCCAGAAAGCCGTGCAAGCCATGACGGATATTCCATTCGATAGCCTGATGAACACCAGCGAGCAGGTCTATGACTTGCTGACCTTAGGTAAAAGCTTGGAGCAAACCATAGACGGTTACACCAAGAGTTTTTCCTTGCATTACATCGACTGGCAGCATCCGGAAAACAATGTCTATCACGTTTGCGACGAATTCGTTTTAGAGCGCCGCAACAGCAAGCAAACCCGCAGGCCGGATATTGTGCTGTTTGTAAATGGCATTCCATTGGCGGTGATCGAATGCAAACGGCCCGATCTTAAAGATGCTGCGGAAGAAGGCATCAGCCAGCATTTGCGCAATCAACGCACCGATGAAATTCCCGAGCTTTTCACATATGCGCAAGTGTTGTTATCGGTGAGCCAGAACAAAGCTCTTTACGGAGCGACCGGTACACCGGCCAAGTTTTGGGCAATCTGGAAGGAAGAGGATCAAAAAGGGCAAGAAAAGCATCTGTATGATCTGGTCAATCTGCCCACCAGTGAAGCCTTTAAATCTCGATTGTTTGCTGAACGCGATGAGCGGCAGCGGACCTATATGGAAATGCTTTGGCAATCGGGGCAACGTCTCCCCTCCCCTCAGGATAAAGCGCTGCATAGTTTACTGAGGCCAGAAAGACTGTTAGAGCTGATTTATCAGTACATCGTCTTCGACAACAAGGAAAAGAAGATTTGCCGTTACCAACAGTATTTTGCCGTCGGCGCAACCCTGGATCGGGTCACGCAACGCAAAGGCGATACGCAACGGCCGGGCGGCGTGATCTGGCATACCACCGGCTCCGGTAAGTCGTTGACCATGGTGATGCTGGCCAAAGCGCTGGTGTTGTCTCCGGACATTCACAATCCCAAGATTGTGCTGGTCACGGATCGAGTGGATTTGGACGACCAGATTTATAAAACCTTCCACGCCTGCGGCAAGCCGGTGGTGCAGGCTAAAACCGGCGAGCATTTAATTGAACTGATAGCGCATAATAAGGCCAGCATCATCACGACAATTATCGACAAGTTCGAGTCAGCCAGCCGGAAGCGCAAAATCAGCAATGAAAGCAGTAATATCTTTGTGCTAGTCGATGAGTCGCATCGCTCTCAATACGGTGTTTCTCACGCCAAAATGCAGAACGTGTTTCCCAATGCCTGCTATATCGGCTTTACCGGTACGCCGCTTTTAAAGAAGGAAAAGGCGACCGCGACCAAGTTTGGCGGCTTTATCCATAAATACACCATGAATCAGGCGGTGGCCGACGGAGCAGTAACCCCCCTGCTCTACGAAGGCCGCATGAGCGAGCTGCACGGCGATCAGGCACAGATTGATAAGTGGTTCGAACGGATCACCAAAGATTTAACGGTGGAACAAAAGGCGGACTTAAAGAAGAAGTTCCGCCGCGAAGAAGAGCTGAGCAAGTCCGACCAGCGTTTAGCCGAAATTGCCTATGACATCGGCCAACACTTCAAAAACAACTTCAGAGCCACCGGCAAGAAAGGCCAGTTTGCCGTCTCCAGCAAGGCCATGGCTTTGCGTTATAAGAAATACTTCGATGAGTTTGGTGATGTGACGGTGGAGGTGGTGATTTCCCCGCCGGATACCCGCGAAGGCAATCAGTCGGTCGATGAAGATGCTTTAGGGGACGTGCAAGTCTTCTGGAAGGCGATGATGGCCAAATATGGCAGCGATGAAAAATATCAAAATAGCATCATCAATGCCTTTAAACATTCTGATGATCCGGAAATCCTGATTGTCGTGGACAAGCTGCTCACCGGCTTCGATGCCCCCCGAAACTCAGTGCTGTATCTGGATAAGCGCCTGAAGGAACATAACATCCTGCAAGCCATCGCCCGTGTCAATCGCTTGTTTGAAGACAAGGATTACGGCCTGATTATCGACTACCGGGGTATTTTCGGCGAGTTGAACGAGGCGATTGATACCTATGCCGCTTTGGAAAATGAAGGCTTTGATCCAGAAGACATTGAAGGCACATTGACCGACATTACCGAAGAGATCAAGCTCTTACCGCAACGCCATACCAATGTTTGGGATGTATTCAAGGAGGTTGGCAATCAAAAGGATTTGGAAGCGATGCAACGGCATTTGGAGCCTGAAGACAGGCGGCAATGTTTTTATGAGGTGTTGTCTTTGTTCGCCAAGACCCTGCAATTGGCATTGGCGAATGCCAAGTTTCAGGATGAAACGCCGGAAAAGAAAATCGCCCGCTATAAGGACGATCTGAAATACTTTCTCAATCTTCGGCAAGCGGTCAAACAGCGCTATGGTGAGGCTGTTGATTATTCATCCTACGAGCAGCAAATCCGCAATATGGTGAATAAATACATTGGCGCCGATGCCGTGAAACAGCTCATCGAGCCGGTCAATGTGTTTGCCATTGACGAGTTTGAGCGTGAAATAGACGCCATTGAAGGCGATGCGGCCAAGGCCGATGCGATTGCCTCACGGGTGAAGAAAACCATCACCGAAAAAATGGAAGAAGACCCGGCTTTGTATAAACGGCTGTCGGAGCTGATTGATGAAGCGATTGCCGAGCATCGAGCCAAACGTCTGTCTGACATGGAATATCTGAAACGGATTCGCGAAACCCTTGATGATTTGCGCGGCAAAATCAGTTCAGACCTGCCGGATATTTTGGCGCATCGAGACGAAGCCAAAGCTTTTTATGGCGTGATTCAGGAGCCCTTGGCGGTTTATTCCGTGGCGGGCTACTACACGACGCCGGAAGTCTTTGCGGCGGAAACCGCCGTGAAGCTGGACGAGATTATCAGCGGGCATAAAATTCGCGACTGGACAGGAAATCAGGATGTTAAAAACCTGATGATGAACGAGATCGAAGATTACCTTTATAGTCTGAAAGGCCGTTATGATCTTGCGATGGATTTAGAGCTTATTGAACGGATAACCAATCAGGTATTGGCTATTGCTGAACGGCGGGATCATTAGCCCATGATGGTGGTTCACCCTAATCAATCCGTTTTATTCGGGCAGACGGAAATCATTTATTGCGTGAATGCTTCTGACCGCAAGACCTTGGCGATTCATGTTTACCCAGATGGACAAGTGATTGTCGATGCACCGATGACGGCCAGCCATGAAGCGATTGCCGAAAAGGTAAAGAAAAAAGCATCGTGGATTTTTAAGCAAAAATTACAGTTCGAGGCCTATCCCCCTGCTCTGCCCCAAAGACGCTACGTGTCCGGAGAAACGCATCGTTATTTGGGGCGGCAATACCGGTTACTGGTCGATCAGGGCCTGGTGGATCGTGTCAAACTGGTGCATGGCCGACTGATTGTAGAAACAGCGACGCCGAATAACACTGAAAAAGTCAGAATGCTTTTACAGGAGTGGTATCGCTGGCGTGCAAAGGCGGTTTTTTCGGAACGCTATGCGCTTTGTGTTAAGCAAGTTGCCAAGTTAGAAATTCAGCATCATCAAGGCTTCCAGCTTCGTTTTATGCCGAACAGGTGGGGAAGCTGCACGGCGCAAGGCAATCTCATCCTTAATCCGGAGCTGATTGCCGCCCCGAAGGATTGTATTGATTACGTGATAACGCATGAGCTTTGCCATGTGAAAGAGCGCAACCATAGTCTGGCGTTTTATAAGCTGCTATCGGCAGTGATGAAGGATTGGGAGTTGAGACGCAAGCGGCTCAATGAAATGGTGGAGGTGCGGTTTGTTTGATCTTGAGGATATATGAACAGAGAAATTGGATTATTTATTGAACATTTTGTTAAGGAAATAGAAGGCAATAATGCCGCTATTTTTGCCGGTACGGGGCTATCTATTCCAGCAGGATATGTCAATTGGAAATTGCTTATTAAACCGTTAGCTGATGATCTTGGTTTAGACGTAGATAAAGAGCACGATTTGGTTAGGCTAGCTCAATATCATTTTAATAAAAATGGCTCTAATCGTCATAAGATAAACCAGTTAATAATTGAAGAACTTTCTTCTAATAATGCCCCTACCGAAAATCATAGGATATTGTCCAGTTTTCTGGGCCGGAAGCATAGAATATATCTTTACCTTCGCCGCTTTTACGAATTGTTTCGACAGTCAGTGCATTGGGTGTTTTGCTGGCTTCGATGTAAAGGCGCATCAAGTCGCGAATAATCTGAGCAGCTTGGCTATCGCGATTTGCTGCAACGACCATAAACTGATCGCGTAACTCAGGTTCCATCTTGATTAACATCTGAACCTCTTTAGCCATGTTAGCCTCGCTTTTAGAAATTACGATAAAACTTTCCAAATCGACTGCCAACCCTCTATCGCCAAGACAATTTCAGCGTGCCGACATCACAAACTCGTTTTTAAACTGGAAAACCGTGCATTTTGATGCACGGTTTTTTCTCTTGTAAGCGCCTTGCAAAAAGTTCGCACGCATTAGATTCTGGCGGCCCCAGTAAAGCAGCCAACAGTACGGTTTCATATACATGCTGACTTGTTGCTAAGCGCTTATCTAGCCCAAGCTCAATCGACAAAGGATGGACCCGCAACGGGCAGCAATGAACGAACGGTGGCTACAAAACTGCGTGAATCAATCCACCGTTTCGGTCCACCGGCAGCGATCCTTGACCAGCTTGTCGGTATTTTGATTGCCGATGCCTTTTGCGATCAACGCGATCACGCGGTCGTCGGTATCGTAACCGACATGCGCATCCAAGGGGTTGGCGAGTTTGCCGAGCCCGAAGGCGTCGAAGATGGTCGCGACATTGATGTTGATATTGGTGACATCGATGCAAAGCCGCGAATCCAGGTATTTTTCGACAAAACCGTGCGGAATCGCGTAGCTCAGCAAGTCGTTTGGATCGCTGAAAGCGATGATCGGCGTTTTGGTTAGCAAACGCTCCCGATATTTCGCGCCCGTGGCTTCGCAGTAAGCTTGTTTTTGGTTCGCGACCTCGGGCAATTTGCGGCCCAGTTGCAGCATCGGCAACTGATTCGACATCATGTAGATTGGGATTTCCTTGTTTTTCAGGGCATCCCGAAAACCGACATCGCGTTCGTTGATCAAGGAAGCGATGCGCTGCATGCCGTCGATCGTGATGCGACTGCCGAGGCTGTGCGAAATCACGGCGTATTCATCGTTCCGTACATTCTGGGCCAGTTCGACATCATTAAACGAGCAGGACTGCTGGACATCGTCCGGCAAGCTTTCCCAGCCATCGCGGGCCATCCAGCAGAAAGCCTGGGCGAAAGACACCAGAATGTCTTCCCTGCTCTCACCCAAATAGATGATCGGATCGGGACCGGTATCGTTCGAAAACTTCTTCATCAGATCGTTGATTTCCGCGCGTCGAAACGAATATTCGCCGGAATTGTCATAGGCCAGCACTTCTTTTTGCGGCGCGGTGATCTTCGACCAGGTCAATTCATAAAACAGTAATTCGTTTTTTCTATCCTTACTGAGCAAGCGGTGAATACGCAAATTGCCGAGATTCTTGCTGGCATCGTTCCGGCTGGTCAAGGTGATGTTTTTCGGATGCGCTGATTGTACGGTCAGATCGAGCTTTTGCGCCAGTTTTTCGAGAAACTGCGTTGAATAGCCGGGCAAATGATCGCCAACGCCATGCACCATCAACACCTTCATTTTTCCCTGTGTGTTGGACAGGTGCGGCATCAGGCCTGCAAACGGTTTGCCCCAGATTTCGCAGACGCGGGTATCGACCGACTCCTGTTTTTCCAGAAACGCCTCGACCATGCCCTTCCCCAGACTGGCGCAGCCGCTTAACAGTAACGCAATCCAGGGTAAAATGAGGATGTTCAACAAGTTCTTCATCGGTTATAGTGATGGCCTGAAAAATAGGAATAATGGCATACTATCATCCAGCCTTTCAAATTTATAATGGAACTCAATTTTTGAGTCGCTTAGGAATATGACCAAACGCTTTGCAAACAGAGTCACAGGATTCATCATTGTTTTAATTAGCGGACTTACCCCACTCAAGGCTCAGAACCTATCGGAGATTTTTGAGCTGGCCCTGCAAAACGATCCCAACTTAAAAAAGGCGGAGGCCGAGCAATCGGCCAGTAAGGAATCGAGACAGCAAAGCCTCGCCCGATTTTTTCCAGTCATTTCGGCGACGGCCAGCACTTCGCGCGTCAGTCAGAGCAATGCGAAGACCAACGTGATTGCCGTTCCGCAACAGGAGTACTGGAACAACATGATCAGCATCAATCTGACTCAGCCTATCTTTCATTGGGACCACTGGGTACAGTTAAGCCAGTCCGACAATCAGATTGCGCAGGCTGAAGCCGCGTACCATTCGGAAATGCAAAATCTGATGTTAAAAACGACCGAAACCTATTTCAATGTGTTGTCGGCCGAAGATAACCTGCAATTTGCAAAAACCGAAAAACAGTCCATCGCAAGGCAGCTCGAACAAGCCAAAATGCGCTTCGAAGTCGGCATTATTCCGATTACCGACGTGAATGAAGCGCAGGCGGGCTATGATCAGGCCAATGCGAATGAAATCGAGGCAGCCAATCTGGTCGACGATAAGTTGGAGGCATTAAAGGAAATTATCGGCGAGCAGGAAATTTCCTTGGCCGCCTTGGTTAAAACTATTCCGCTGATACCGCCTGAACCCCAAGCCATTGACGATTGGAGTCAAAGCGCGGCAGCCAATAATTTCAATATCATCGCCGCATTGAATCAGGCCGAAGTCGCGCGCAAGTCGATCGCATTGCAGTTTAACGGACACCTGCCCAAACTGGATGTGGTTGCCGCCTATCAGGAGACCGACAATACCAATATCTTCGGTACCCGCGGCGACACCCAAAGTGTCGGTTTGCAATTTAACATGCCTTTGTTTGAAGGCGGCGCGGTCAATTCGAGGACGCGGCAGGCGCGACATGAATACGAGGCGGCGCAAGAAAACCTGATTGCGGTCAAGCGCTCGGTCACGCGTCAGGTCAAGGACGCCTACCGCGATGTGATTACCGCCATCAACCGTGTGCAAGCGCTAGAAACCGCGGTGGTTTCGTCGGCGGCCTCCTTGGAGGCGTCCCAGGCAGGTCTTGAAGTTGGCACGCGCACGATGGTCGAAGTGTTGAACGAGCAAAGCAGCCTGTTCAGGGCCAAAAGGGATTTTTCCAGGGCGCGCTACGATTATTTGATCAACAGCATCAAATTGAAACAACTGGCCAGCAATTTGACGCGGGACGACCTTGAGCAAATCAGCCGTTTGCTGCTGGCCGGCAAGTCGCCGGAACAACCGGCATTGCGGTGATCGTCACACAATCTGCAATACCTTCGCGCCGCGAATCCCGCCGGTCTTCAATTCGACCAGCGCCCGGTTCGCCTCGGCGAGCGGATAGCGCTGAATCTCCGGCTTCAACTGCATGGCCGCCGCAAGGTTCAAAAACTCGCTCACATCGCGGCGAGCAATGTTGGCGACGCTTTTGATTTCTTTTTCGCGCCATAGGTGCTCCGGATAGTCCAGTTCCAGCAGACTGTGCTTGTCATCCTCCTTCCGGATCGCATTGATCACCAGTCGGCCGCCGGCTTCCAGGTTCGCCAACGCGTGTACGATGGGCGCCCACGCCGGCGTGGTGTCGATGATCGCATCCAGCGGGTGCGGCGCCCGTTGCCCGCTCTCGCCGGCCCACACCGCGCCGAGTTCGAGCGCAAAACGGCGTTCCTCGGCGCTGCGCGCAAACACATAAATCTCGCTGTGCGGGAACCGGTGCCGGGCCATCTTCAAAACCAGATGGCCCGACGCGCCGAATCCGGTCAGGCCGAGACGCGCGCCATCCTGAAGTCCGCTCAGCCGTAGCGAACGGTAACCGATCGCGCCGGCACAGAGCAGCGGCGCCGCTTCCGCGTCGCTGAACGTGGCCGGCAGCAGATACGCGAACTGCTCGGAAACGATCATGTACTCGGCATAACCGCCGTTCGCATCCCGGCCGGTCGCGATAAAATCGGCGCACAGATTCTCGTTGCCGGCGCGGCAAAACTTACAGACGCCGCAGGCCGAAAAAATCCATGCCACCCCCACTCTGTCGCCGGGCTTGAGCGAGGTCGTCTGGCGGCCCACCGCAACCACGCGGCCGACCACCTGGTGCCCCGGAATCACCGGCAAGCGGGGCGGCGGCGTGCGGCCTTCGATCTCATCGAGTTCGGTATGGCATACGCCGCAGACCGAGACCTGAAGCAACACGTCCTGATCGCCCGGTGTCGGGATCGGCAACTCGGTCAGCGCCAACGGGCACGGGTTTTTCGCCAGCGTCCCGATTTGGTTTAATACCATCGCCTTCATGGCCGTCGCAGGCAACAGCGGGATTAAGTCATGCCCCCCTTTGCGCTTACTTGATCTCGATGTTCTTCCGCTGGGTCTTTTCGAGCTTCGGCAGCACGATCTCGAGTATGCCGTCCTTGAACGAAGCCTTCGCCTTATCCGAATCGACCGGCGTCGGCAATGTCAAGATCCTCTGGAATTCGCCGCAGCTGATCTCGCGCCGGTAATATTCGCCGTTTTCCTTTTTTTCTTCCTTCTTGGTGGAGGCCTTGATCGTGATCGATTGATTGCTCAATGTCACGTCGAGATCCTCTTTTTTGACGCCGGGCAGCGCGGCATGGACTTTGATTTCTTCGTCGGTCTCGATGATGTCGACCTTCGGGATCTCGATACCCGCCGGAAACTGCATCGCCGGAAATCTCGGGAATTTGAGATCGAAAGGATACAGCCAGCGGCGCGACAGCATGTCGTCGAACCAGCGGTCGAGGTCATCCATAGGCATCAGGCCGCACGCGATTTCAGACGCTGAAGCCTTGCCGACGATGTCTTTTTTTCCTTTATTCTCTTTGTTTTCTTTGACTTCTTTCATATCCGTTACCCGGTAAGATAAGACAATAAATCAACGCGTTCGAAAAAAGCCAATCCCCAAGTTAATCAAAAACCGATGGACAGCCTATTTTTTCTAACGGTAAAGTAGCGTATTCCGCCTCGTAAAAACATCCGTATAAATACCTAATGCCATTGATAAAATCCGAACCGACCGTGTTGAATAACGGAGCCGCACTGATTCAGAACTTGCTGTCACCGAACGCGTATCCGCATCCGGTTCAAGCCATTCGCTTAGTCGAAACACACATTTCCTGGGTGCTGTTGAGCGGAGACTTCGCCTATAAAATCAAAAAACCGGTCAATTTCGGCTTTCTGGATTTTTCGACGCTGGAACTGCGCCGCCAATACTGTCAGGAAGAACTGCGCCTGAACCGGCGTCTGGCCGAGGACTGGTATGTCGACGTCGTGCCGATCACGGGAACGGTGGAACAGCCCCGCATCGGCGGCGCGGGCGAGGCGATCGAATACGCGGTCAAGATGCGGCAATTTCCGACCGCCATGACGTTGAAGGACCGGATCCGATCCGGCGATGTCGGGCAAACGGAAATCGACCGGATGACCGATCTGCTCGCCGCTTTTCACACGCACATCGCAAAAACCGACGCCGATTCACCTTATGGGGGCAGCGCGAACATCAAACATTGGTTTGATGAAAACTATGACCATATCCGGCGGCGGTTGCAGGACGCTGATCGACTCAGTCAGTTGCAGGCGATCGAAGACTGGGGCGAGGTGGAATGGCGGCAAACAGCCGATCTGATGGAGCGACGCAAAAGCGCAGGCTTCGTCCGCGAATGCCACGGCGACATGCATCTCGGCAACATGACCTGTATCGACGGCACCATCATCCTGTTCGACTGCATCGAATTCAATCCGATGCTGCGCTGGATCGACGTGGTCAGCGAAGTCGCTTTTTTGATGATCGACTTGCTGCATTTCAATCTCGACGCCCTCGCCTACCGTTTTCTGAACCGTTATCTGCAACATACCGGCGATTATCAGGGCGTGGCGCTGCTGCGCTATTATCTGGTCTACCGGGCCCTGGTGCTGGCCAAGGTCAGTCTGCTGCGCGCCGAACAGCAGCACGATCCCGAGTTGCGCAAACAGAATCTGGCCGAATACCGGGTCTATGCGGATCTGGCCGAGCGCTTTACCTGGTCTCCCCGGCCGCTGCTGTTGATCACGCACGGCTTGTCCGGCTCCGGCAAGTCTTATTTCGCCGAGCGCCTGGCCGAACAGGCTGGCGCGGTGCAGATTCGCTCGGACATCGAGCGCAAACGGCTATTTGGTTTTCGCGCCGAACAGAGCACCGCCAGTACGACAAACGGCGGTATCTATACCGCGGATGCGACGCAACTCACCTACGACCGGCTCGCATCCGAGGCTGAAACCGTGCTCCAATCCGGCATTTCCGTCATCGTCGATGCGACCTTTTTGAAAAGCGCGCAGCGCGAGCGATTCCGGCGCTTGGCAGAGCGCCGCGGCGTGCCGTTTCGGATTCTGGATTGTCAGGCGCCGGATCAGCTATTGATCCGGCGTATTTTGCAGCGGCGCGATCAGGATGCTTCCGAAGCGACGCTCGAAGTATTACAGCGACAGCAGCAAACCGCCGAGCGGTTGCGCCCGGAAGAGCGGGCAAATACGATCGCGGTCGATGCCGAAAACGTTCAGGCACTCCCATGGGTTCTTTCACGATTGTCAGAGTAAATCTTATTTTGGAGATTGTTTATTTCCCCATTGTTGATAATTTATAAAAAGCATCGGTGGATCATTGAGTTAACAAATTCCATGGCAATGAAGCGGGAATCAGCCCGGCAAAGACCCTACAAACCCTATCGTATTACGCTTTATCCGTGTAAGATAAAAATGCATTGCGAATCGTGTTGAAATCCGCGTATTTTCGGCCGGTTTGATTCTTTCCAACCCTCTTGAGGCGGCATGATATGAGCAATTTAAGTGAAGAAGAGCGGCAAAAAATACTCACCAGTTCGCCGGTCGGCACCTGGGCCTTGATGCTGGCCGTCGGCGGCGCAATGGCGCTGGCCTGGCTATTCATGTATTACGGCGTGTTTCTGCCGCGCGGCCCGATCGGTTGAGGAGGCGACATGCATATCGATCCACTGGAAAAAAAATGGGCGGCGATCGCGCTCGGGATTGCCGGGCTCTTTGTGACGGTGATTCTGGCGTCGGCGCTGTTTCACGGCATTCACGCCCCGAGTCATGTCGAAACGATCGACTCGGCCTCCCTGCATTTGAACGCAGAATTCGCCGAGGACAAGATCGGCGTCGAGGAAGGCGCCAACGGCAATATCACGATACGGATCGTCGCGGGCCGTTACGGTTTTTACCCGCAAGACATCGTGCTGCCGACCGAAACGCCGTTGACGTTTCGTTTGGTCAGCCAGGACGTGATTCACGGCGTGCACATCCCGATGACGAACATGAGCACGATGATCGTGCCGGGCTATGTCGCCGAGGTCAAGACCGTCCTGCATCATCCGGGCGCCTATCCCTTGCTCTGTAACGAATACTGCGGCATGGGCCATGCGCACATGTGGAACAACATCAAGGTGATCAGCAAGGCGCAGTGGGATGCGCTCAAACATCCTCAAGGAGACGCGAGCCATGAATAACGCATTTGAAAAAAAACTGGCGCTGACCCATTTCTGGGTCGCCTTCGGCGCCTTCGCGCTGGCCTGTCTGATGGGCATCTATCAGGTGATCGAGCGCTCGGGCTTCATCGGCTGGATCCAGTCGCGCGAAGTCTATTACGCCTCGACCAGTACGCACGGGGTATTAATGGCGTTCGTGCTGACCACCTTTTTCATCATGGGTTTCGGCTATTATGTCGCGACGACCACGCTGAAACTGCCGGTCTGGAACAAGACCTTCGCCTGGGCCGGATTTTGGGTCTCGCTGACCGGCGTCGTGTTGGCCGCCCTGCCCCTCCTGACCGGCGCGGCCTCGGTGCTGTTCACGTTCTATCCGCCGATGCAGGCGCATGTGCTGTTCTACATCGGCGCGACCTTGTTGGTCGTCGGCTCCTGGTTCTGGTGCGTGTCGATGCTGGTCATGTACATGCAGTGGAAAAAAGTGAATCCGGATCAGCCGGTGCCGCTCGCGATGTTCGCGACCACCGCGAATGCGATTCTGTGGCTGTGGACCAGCGCCGGTGTCGCCGCCGAAGTGCTGTTCCAGCTGATCCCGTGGGCGCTCGGCTGGGTCGATACGATCGATGCCGGCCTCGCGCGCACCCTGTTCGCCTGGACCTTGCATCCAATCGTGTATTTCTGGCTGATTCCGGCCTATACCGCGTTTTACTGCCTGGTGCCGAAACAGGCCGGCGGCTACGTGTTCAGCGACGAGATGGCGCGCGCCGCGTTCATCCTGCTGGTCGTGTTCAGTCTGCCGATCGGCTTTCATCATTTGTACATGGACCCCGAACAAGGCAGCGGCTGGAAACTCTTGCACGCGGTCGGCACCTTCGTGGTGACCCTGCCGACCTTTATTACCGGCTTCACGGTGATTGCATCGCTCGAAATCGCCGGCCGTCTGAACGGCGGCAAGGGCCTGTTCGGCTGGATCGGCGCGCTGCCGTGGACTAATCACTTGGTGCTGGCGATCATCCTGAGCCTGTTGATGCTGATCTTCGGCGGCTTCGGTGGTCTGATCAACGCCAGTTATGCGATGAACGCGATGATCCATAACACCGCCTGGGTGTCCGGCCACTTCCACCTGATCTTCGGCGGCACCACGATCATCATGTATTTCGGCATCGCCTACTATTTCTGGCCGGTATTGACCGGCAAGCCGTTGTTTTCGAACAATCTGGCCTTGATCCAGCTCTGGACCTGGTTCATCGGCATGGTGATCCTGACCACACCGTGGCACATCCTCGGCCTGCTCGGCCAGCCGCGGCGAATCGACAAGGTCAATTACAACAACTTGCTGACCTTGTCCTGGGAGCCATACGAAATCACGATGATCTTCGGCGGCCTGATCCTGGTCGGGTCGGCGGGTCTGTTGATCTACATCCTCGCGAAGACCCAGTTTCATGTGACCGAAACCTTTGACGGTGAAGTCGAATACGCGGAGCCGATCCATCCGGTCAATGCGCTGCCGGCTTATTTGAACAGCTTTACGCTGTGGAACGGAGTGATCGCCGTCTTCATGCTGATCGCCTTCGGTTATCCGATCGCGCAGTTCTTTTTGATGAAAACCTACGGTTCCAGCCCTTGGGGATACTGAGTATGAACAGATTATTGCTCTCTCTGCTGTTAACGGCTCCGGCGCTGGCCTTCGCCGCGCCTTCATCCCAGGTTGCCTGGACTCCGGAACAATTGAACTTCGTCAAGGCCGGCAATGCGCAGAAAGGCCGGGATCTGGCCGCGCCCTGCGCATCCTGCCACGGCGACATCGGCATCAGCGCAACGCCGGCGTTTCCGTCGCTGGCCGGACAATTGCCGACTTATGTGTTCAAGCAATTGCAGGATTACGCGGACGCCAGCCGCGACAATCCGATCATGACCGGCATCGCGAAGGGCCTCAGCAAACAGGACATGGCCGATCTGGCCGCCTGGTTCGCCTCCCTGCCCCCGCCGCCCGCCGCCTTTGTCTCGGCGGATCTCAAGCAGGCCAAAACCCTGGTGACCCAAGGCGACAACGAGCGCCTGCTCGTCCCTTGCGAAGTCTGCCATGGCAATGACGGCCAAGGTCAAAAACTGGACATACCTGCGCTGGGCGGGCAACAGGCCGAGTATCTGAGCGCGACATTAACTGCATTCAAGGACGGCAGCCGCCATAACGATGTTTACGGCAAAATGCGGTTGATCGCGAAAACGCTGACAGAAAAGGAAATCGAGGCGCTGGGTGTTTATTATCAGAACATGAAGTAGCATTTACGAAGCTTTATCGAGTCAGGTTATCGCTGACAAACACCTGCCAGGCTTTCAAAACCTGGCAGGTGTTTAGGTTGGTCAGCGTTTCAACAAGCATTTTATGAACCAAAATCAGCAGTACAAAACCCAGGGCACAGCGAGTACGAACGAATAGGCGACCAGGGTGCCGGTTGTGGTCAATATCTTGCCGCCCTTCAACAGTAGAAAGAGTGACTTCATCTCAAACCCTATCCGTCTTTTTCCGCTTGAATAGTTTGCGGGAAGCGCCAAACACGACCGCCCCCGCGATGATCAATTTCGCGAACTTCGCAAAAAACGCCGTCCCCAACGCCAGGAAGCCGAGTTTCTTGGCCGCAACGCCGCCGATCAGGGCGGCCAGCCCGTATTCGGCGACCTTATCGGTCGACTCGTTAAAATCCGCGTAGCTTTTACCCTCGTTGAATTGTAGCCCGGCAAGCAACGCCTGGGCTTTGAGTTTGAGCGCCCAAATGGCATTGTAGTCGGTGACCAGATTCAAACTGAAATAGCCTTCCCTTCCCAGCGCATAGGTATTGTAATTGACCGATAAATCACTGGGGTTATTATGCCCCTTGGATCTGACCGCCATCGACCAGACGAGCCGATGAGTGCTGTCATCATAGCGCGGTTTTTCTACCCAACCTGCCACCTCCAGCGCCGGAAAACCGCGCTTGATCCGTTCGTTGTTGTTCGCTTCGGTGCCCTGTTTGTAGCTGCTCAACAAATCATCCGTATTCCAGGTCTTGGCTTCGTCATCCTTGATGAAGCCTGAATCTACGTATTCAACCACGACCGCCCAGGTGCTGTCGCCTTGTTCCGGAAATATCAATCCGACAAAGCCCTCGCCCGGCGTACTGCCCAACGCGCGCGCATAAGCGCTGGCCGCCGGTGTCGGAATGAACTGATAGCCCCTCGGAAGCTTCAGCACCGCCTGATTGCGCAATCGAATATCGGCCGGCCCGATCTGTTTGGCGGCTTCCATGGCCTTGACTGCGGCTTGCAACTCCTGCGACATGACGGCCTGTTCTTCGCTCAGCGCCGGGTACGTGATGAGACTCAGCCAGAAAAACCAGGCAATAACAAAAATAGGCTGAATTTTTATTATCATGACGGCACCTTCAGTCGACTCATAAATGAAATGCGCATATGCGATTTTGCAGGGCGAATCGTGAAAGAGGATACTCAGGCCCGATAAAAAAAAAAGGTAATATTACCATCCCGGCAGATGCCCATTGCCCAACACTGAAATTGGCCTCAATGCATTTGTAAAGATATTGTTCAATTATTGTATAGATATTTCTTGACAATCGTACGTGACCGGGTAAACTGCGACCTACAGAAGATGATGCTTTGGTCCACGGCTTGCTCGAATTGTCTTGGCTCTTTTCTGTCGTGCTGAGTACGTAATATTCTCCCCTTATGCCTCCCTTTATTCATAAAGGGAGATTTTTTGTAGACGTTGGAACATGAAATTAGCGGCATCGAAAAACTTTATCGTCTTGAAATGGCTTGTAGAGCTTAACTTCTACTTATCGGTTTTCGTGCTGTTAGCGGGAGGCATTCTGGCGATCTCAGATAACGGTTCGGTCTTTGAGTTTAATGCCGATCTTTATGGTCCGCTCGCCAATAATTTACGCATCATGATGATTTATCTGGCGTTGACGGAATGCATCATGGCTGCGGTGTGTTTTTTTTCGGGCAACACCCAATTCTTTATGCTGGTTGGCCTCTCTCTGCTTTTGCTTACCGGGTCTTTACAGTTTTATAGCGTGATCAACGTGATTGAAGTGGACCCCAATTTTTCGATTTTTTTCATCTATACCGGCCTGTCGCATCTTGCTTACGGTCTATGGGCCTACCTTCTGAAAGCACATCACTCCGTCCCCCAAACAAGATCCCGTCAGTCCTGATATTTTGTGTACGGTCATTGCGCCTTGCGGCCCTATAACATCAAGCGATTCAAGATGAATATTTTTTGGCTTTTGATTTTTTTACTCGCGAGTTGCACGGGCGTGCCGAAAGGCCTGAAACCCGTTGATGGCTTTGACGTGAACCGCTATGTCGGCACATGGTATGAAATAGCCCGGCTCGACCAGCGTTTTGAAAGAGGCCTGGACAATATTTCGGCGCACTACTCGCTCGCTGACGACGGCGGCCTCAAAGTCCTGAATCAAGGCCGGCAGCAGGAAACCGGCGAATGGAGAAAAGCCGAGGGTAAGGCTTATTTTATCGACCAACCGACGGTTGGCAGGCTCAAGGTCTCATTTTTCGGACCTTTTTACGGCAGCTACAATATCATCGCGCTGGACAAGGAAAACTATCACTATGCGATGGTGACCGGGCGGGATAGATCGTATCTCTGGATTTTGGCGAAAACCAAGACCCTGCCGAAGGAAATCCTCGACGCGTTGATCGAGAACGCCAAAAGCCAGGGATTTGATACCGGTAAATTGATTTGGGTCAAACAACAAGACTAGCGGCGCCATCGAACGCAAGGCTTAAACATCGACAATCAACCCAAGCCAGCCTACGCATCTGTCGGCCTCGAATCCGACAGACGCTCAGTTAGAATAAGTTTATTTGTTTTGAACTTTGCAAATAAACTCCCGTCTGTTGTATATTACAAATAATGACAGCGAATTAATCTGCGTCCCGCGGCTGACCGCCCTCGCGAAAACATTCAAAGTCCCCTTCAACACTGGAACCCGGCGAGGCGCTTAAACGCGAAGACTCCCCCCATCCAGACTATCCATGCTACGTTTGCCCCCGGATCAAGACAGTCAACCTGTTTCCGGCGACGAATCAACCCGAGTAGCACGACGCGTTGTATGCCCGGTTAAAAGGGTTGACCGCATACAGCCTTTTTTACCCCTACTAAGGACACCTTTTGAAAAGATTATTTGTTGGAAACCTGCCCAGCGACGCGACCGAAGCCAGTGTATTGGCTTTATTCTCGGAGTTCGGCAAAGTGCATTCCATTGAACTCGTCACCGATCTGTTTAGCGGTAGATGCAAGGGTTTTGGCTATGTCGGCATGGAAGGCCACGAAGCCAGAGCGGCCATCGCTAAACTCAGCGGCATTCTGTTTGGCGGCAAGCCGCTCAGGGTCAGTTTTGAAGTCTCTAACGGCAAAAAAGGCAGACGCCGCTAGCCGCATCGAGTAACTCTCTATTTCTCTATTTTTCAGATCACGGGACCGCAACTGGCGCGGAATAAGCTCAATGCTTATTGCTTCCGGCAACAGAATCGTCCCGTCATCTCACCCCTTTTTATCTTTACCGGGATTTGAATCCCCCACACTCGAGATTTTCTATGTCATTTTCTTCTCTCGGCTTGTCCGAGGCCCTGTTGCGCGCGGTCAGCGATTCAGGCTATACCACGCCGACACCGATCCAGCTAAAGGCGATCCCTTCGGTCCTGTCGGGACGCGACCTGCTCGCCGCCGCGCAGACCGGCACCGGCAAGACCGCGGGCTTTACCCTGCCGATCCTGCAACGCTTGGCGGAGAAACCGCAAAGCAACAGTCGCCCGGTCAGGGCGCTGATTTTGACGCCGACCCGCGAGTTGGCCGCGCAAGTGGCCGAATCGGTGACCAAGTACGGCAGGCATCAGATGCCGCGGCTAAAATCGGACGTCGTCTTCGGCGGGGTCAAGATCAATCCGCAGATGATGCGTTTACGCGGCGGCGTCGATATTTTGACCGCGACCCCAGGGCGCTTGCTCGATCTGGTCGCGCAGAATGCGGTCAAGTTGAATCAAGTCGAAATCCTGGTTCTCGATGAAGCGGACCGCATGCTGGATATGGGCTTCATCAGGGACATCAACAAAATTTTGGCGTTATTGCCGAAAAAACGGCAAAACCTGCTGTTTTCGGCGACCTTTTCCGCGGATATCCGCAAACTGACGCAAAACCTGCTGGACAATCCGGTGCAAATCGAAGTCGCGGTTGAAAATGCCGCCGCCGATACCGTCGAGCAAATCGCCTATACGGTCAATAAGACCGCGAAAACCGCGTTATTGACGCATCTGATCAAAAGCAACGACTGGCGGCAGGTGCTGGTTTTCACCAGCACCAAACACGGCGCCAACCGGCTGACCGAAAAACTCAATTCCGCGCAAATCAGCGCCAAGGCGATACACGGCAACAAAAGCCAGGGCGCCAGAACCAGCGCCTTGGCCGATTTCAAGGCCGGCGATATTCAGGTCCTGGTCGCGACCGACGTGGCCGCGCGCGGCATCGACATCGCCCAGTTGCCGCATGTGGTGAATTATGAATTGCCGCGCTCCTCCGCCGATTATGTGCACCGTATCGGCCGTACCGGACGGGCCGGACGGGGTGGACTCGCGGTGTCGCTGATTTCGCAGGACGAAAGCAACGCATTGCGCCTGGTCGAAAAACTGATCGGCGCCAAAATCGCGCGCGGACGGATCGCGGGCTTCGATGACAAGGAATGCGCGCGTTAAAGCGTTTCAGTTGTGTTCGAAATCGCTCCCTTTAGCCTGGATACCGGCACACGATGCCGGTATAACCGCCTAATTTTCCCCTCTTCCCTTTAAGGCCAAGCGCCCTAACCCCCTGGGTGACGGACATCCTGGATGATTGCCGGAAAGCAATCATCCAGAATCCCATGAAGCCCAAATCCCTATTTTTTATTAAAGAAATAAAGCTCGCCGAACTTCCCTTTCAGGGTCATCGTCTTGTCGTCTTTGTCGATTAAAGAAAACGTGTCAAACCCGGATCTGCCGACATAAGGAATTTTCAGCTTGCCATTGTCTACTTCGTAATTGACGGGCTGCTGGTCATAATGGGTGCCTTCGCGCGGAATATTCAGAATCGTGATCTTGCCGCCCTGAAACACCCAGGTGTCTTCCCGATTGATGGTTTCCTTGGCTGTTGCCGACTGCTTGGTATATTGCAGCTTCCACGCGCCCTCTATGTCATTGACCGATTTGATCTCAATATCGGCATACGCAGAACCCGTAAAAAGCGATAAAACCAATACCCCTGATGCCCAACGTGTATTTTTCATGATGATTTACCTGTAATTTAAAACTGCACAGCATTCTACTCGCACTCCCGGAAAATCTTAACCTTTATTACGTTGCTGCGGCATAAAAAAGTTTGGGAGCAGATCCATAGCTGCGAAAATCAAGCGGACGGAGCGCCGTTTCCGCTACTTCCGTAGATCAATCGATTATTTAATTTAGGAGGCGTAAGCCAGCAAAAGTTCAACTCACACACAAGGGACCTTGCAAAACCAGGGCGCGGAGGAGACATCATAGACAAAACCCGAATGAGACTCGTCAGAAACTAAGCCTAAAAAATGCATGACCTGAGCGATGCGAGGCGTGTAAACAAACCAACCTACCATTACCAAATTCCGATCACCGCCGTATTTTTTATGTCCATCCTGTTCACTTTATCTATCGATTCGACTATCTTGATTTTCATTTGAGGATCGCATGTGTGAGTCGGGATGATCTGGGTTTTAAGGCCGCCACCACGCATTTGCGCAGTGTCTTGAAAACTGATCCTGTTTGTAAGCTGGCAACCCTGCTGAGCTGATTATTTTGCCCGGCCAACAAGCATATTCTTCTTTTTTATGCATTAAAAATCATTACTTTATCTAATATGGCTCACTTATGAATCAATCAAGATTGTCGAATCCATTTAAAATTAAAACCGGTGTGCTCTTGTTGTTCGGGACTCTCAGCGGCTACGCCCAAGGCGGGGTCGATGTGCAAATTCTGAGCGCGACGGTCAAGGATCAGAAGATCGCCGATGCGACCGCGATCCTGCAAAAAAATGGCGAACAGTCGGTCAGTTCGGTCAGCAATGCCCAGGGCCAGGTCAGCCTGAACACGACCTATGCCGATGATGCCTCGGCCTTGTTGATCATCAAAAAAGCCGGCTATTCCGATCTGGTCGTCAAATGCCCGTGCAATGGCACCACCTATGCCCTGAGTCCGGTGATGAACAATCTCGACGGCATGCGCATCGTGTTGAACTGGGGCGCCGAGCCTCTCGACCTCGATTCGCACACCGTTTATCCGAACAATCATGTCTATTTTTCGAGCATGAGCGGCGCCGATGCCCAGCTCGACGTGGACGACACCACCAGCTTCGGGCCGGAGACGATCACGATCAGCCGCAAGCATGATGGCGAACGCTATGTCTATGCGGTACATAATTATTCGGATGGGAAAAACCCAACATCGACGACCTTGTCGAAGAGCAGCGCGAAAGTGTTCGTTTATGTCGGCCAGACCCTGATCCGGACCTATTATGTTCCGACCGACAAGGTCGGCAATTTATGGACGGTGTTCGCGGTGACCGAGGAAGGCGAGTTCCAGGATTTCAATACGATCAAGGGCGTGACCAGCGAGGAGCGCCTGCAAACCTCAGAATTTCAAGGCGTGATCGATCAAAGCACGGTACAGACCGTCAACTACAGTGCCGCCAGCCAGGACAGCGCCAAGGCGCTCAATACCCAGGGCGAAGCCGCTTATCATGCGGGCAAGCTGGACGATGCGATACGCCTCTATCAAAGCGCGATCGAACAGAACGGTAATTATGACCAGGCTTATAGCAATCTCGGTCTGGCCTTCCAAAAAGCCGGCCGCGTGGCCGAGGCGATGTGGGCCAACCGCAAGGCGATCGCGCTGGCCGACGGCACCACCGCGCCGGTCGTGCGCGCCAGCTCGCATTTCAACAACGCCAAGATTTACGAGGCGGCGGGCCAATGGCAGGACGCGCTTAGGGAATATCAATATGCCAAGTCCGAAAAGGCTAATCCGGCGTATGACAAGGGCATTCAGCGCATGCAAGCAAAAGGAGCCAAATGATGCGCCGCCCTAAACCCTTCTTGCTGACACTGTCTTCGTTGCTGTGCCTGGGTTTTTCAACGCATGCGGGCGCGGCGGGGCCGGCGCAGGTCGCCAAGGCCGCCCCGCATCTTTGGCCGGAAGCCGTCAATTCGCCGGCCGCGTTTGATAAAGCCTCGCGCGCGTCGATTTTGGCGTATGCACAGGCCTTGCAGGACATGCAAAAGCTGTCCGATAGCGACATGCTGACCGCGTTCAAGATCAAGAGCGTGAATCGGGCGTCGGTCGCAAAATGGCTGGGCCAGGAATTGAAAAATACACTCGCCAATTATCAGCATGCGGCGGAAACCTGCGCGGGAACAGATTGGACCTGCGTGGGCGACACCGAAACACCGCAGGCATTGCTCGACAAGGCGGCAGAATCGAAGGGTAGGATGCCGCAGACGCTTCGGCCCTGGCGCGACAAACTGAATGGCTTTACCCATGCCTATCTTGCCGAACAATTGCGCCTCGCCGCGCTATTTCCGAAGGTCAGTAGCGAGATCGACCGCTTCAACGACCGCGAATGGACAGGCGATACCCTGCCCGATCGCCAGTTTTTTCTGAGCTTCGACGATGGCCCTTCCGCCCCGAACGGAAACAGCGACGACACCTTGACGATGCTGAAAAAACAGCGCAAGAGCGCCGTCTTTTTCGTGCTGGGTGAAAATCTAAAGCAACGCGTCGAGCGCACAAAAGCGGCGACGGTCGCCACGCTCTATCAAGGCCAGTGCATTGCTTCCCACGGCTGGGCGCATCAATCGCATGCCAAATGGGGGCAATGGCAGGATTCGATTAAAAGAACGCATGCCCTGTTGCATGAGACGTTCGGCGAAAACCACGTAATGCCGTGGTTTCGTCCGCCCTACGGGCAACGCCAAGCGGACAGCGGCGCTTTTTTCGAAGCCCAGGGGCTGCATGTCGCGCTATGGAATCTGGATTCGCAGGACTGGAACAGCCATGTCACGCCCGACGATATTCGCAATCGCATGCTGACCTTGATGCTGATCAAACGGCACGGGATCATGCTGTTTCATGACATTCATCCGAAGGCCAAAACGGCGCTGCCGGCCTTGTTCGAAGAAGTGGGCAATGCCGTGTCCTGGGGCGATTGCGCCCAACTACAGCAGCTCTGATCGGCAATGCGAAAGGCTTCGCGTGCGCGCGCGATGATTTGATCCGGCCAATATTCCAGCATACCCTGTTTTTTGATATAGACTTGAATCATGGCCAAGCAGTCGATCACGAAAGCAAGATGAACAGACCTTTCTGGTCGGTATTATTCAAATCACGCGCCTGATTTTTGGGGGAAATTTATGTATAGCACTTTTTTAAACGCCTGGTACGACGAGGAAATGCTCCTGGAGTATCTGTCTAATGTGATTAGCCTCGGCTAGTTGACCGACTATGGAATCCGGCGCGCGCAATCGATACGACCACGCCCATTTCCTGCTTGCAGGTTGGATTGCCGCCAACAAAGCGGCAGGCAATCCAATCCGCGCCGTTTCAACTCACCGGCTTATGGCACACAAATATAGCCGTCATATTGACCTTTACCCCCCGAAACCGGATCAAAGTTTCCGGTCGTCTTGAGATCGCCGGTAGCCCCACTGAAATCGCCCGTACCGCTTGCCACCGAAAAGAGTTCGACAAACTCCCCTCTGCCCGTGGTATGAAGTGATCCGGCTTCTTTGAAGAACAACTCACCTTCCCAACTGTCAATCTTGGCTGCCGGAAACGTGGTTTCGGCGGTAAAATGGAAATAACCCGTCTGAGAGGTTTCCGCGGTCTCGGTAATGGTCAGAAAGGGAGAAAAGTAATCGCCTTTCAGCCCGCCGGTAAAGGTTCCTTCTCCGCACACCCCAACCGGTGAAGTACACGCTTCGCCGTCGACAGGGATCAGATTAAAAGAGCCCTTCACATGGCGGCATGTAGGTTTGGCGCTGACATCGGCGCTGGCAAGCGCCAGCGCAACGCCCGTCCAAAACAACAGACGAACACAACGGCTTGGTTTAGTTGATTTAAGGTCGCGTAGGATTTGCATCAGTTTTCTCCTCGGGTTGAAAAATTGGCGTCAATAAATAGCTTTGGTTTATCTGTTTTTTTAGTGTTGCCTTGCCTCCGCAAAGGCCCTAACCGAGCGTAAAGGAAGTCAGTTAACCACTAAGAAGACCCTACGAAGGCATTAGGCGGAGGAAAAACAGGTAATCGCTCTACAAGACAGCGAGGCCGGTTTAGCGATCTGCATCTTTTCGTTTACAAGGCCTCTACCGTCAGCAATGATGCGACTGCGTTTAGATACCCATCTAGCACTAACGATAGAATACAGGGTCTTTCACAAAAACGAAACCCTGCATGATTAAGGTTTATCATTGCAAAACCATAAAATCAAACTATATTCATTAACATACGAGACGTTATCATATCCCAAAAAAAATGCAAGACTCTTCCCAAAAATTTTCTGGACACTCAATCAAGTTGCTCGATCAGGTCAGGGAAAAAATCCGCCTGAAGCGGTACAGCCTCCGCACCGAGCAGGCTTATACGGACTGGATCAAGCGCTTCATTTTGCATTACGACCAGAAACATCCGGGCGAGATGGGCGCGGCCGAAGTGGAGCAGTTTTTGACGCATTTGGCCGTCAACGGCAAGGTGGCGGATTCCACGCAAAATCAGGCGCGCTGCGCGTTGTCGTTTCTGTACAAGGATGTGCTGGAGACGGCATTGCCGGCACTGGATAACGTCGAACAGACCAAGGCGCCGAAACCGTTGCCGCTGGTATTGCAGCGGGACGAGGTGCAGGCGATTTTATCCCGGTTGACCGGTACGCACTGGCTCATCGCCAGCCTGTTATACGGCACGGGCATGCGGGTCATGGAATGTCTCAGGCTCAGGGTGCAGGATATCGACATGAAACGCAAACAAATCTTGATCCGCGACGCCAAGGGTTTCAAGGATCGGGTGACACTGCTGCCGGTGACCCTGGCACAGTCGTTGGAGGCGCATTTGGCCAAAGTACGCGAGTTACATCAGCGCGATTTGGCGGCCGGTCACGGCGCGGTGGCGATGCCGGCAGCGCTGGAACGGAAATTTCCGGACGCCGCAACGGAATGGATTTGGCAGTATGTGTTTCCGGCGCCCACGCTATCGACCGATTCCGAAAGCGGCGTACTGCGCCGCCATCACGTGCAGGAACAGGCGATCCAGCGCGCCGTAAAACAGGCGGTGCGCGATGCGGGTCTGACCAAGGACGCGACACCGCATACCTTTCGGCATTCGTTCGCGACGCATTTGCTCGAAGGCGGTTGTGACATCCGCAGGGTGCAGGAATTGCTCGGCCATGCGGACATTGCGACGACGATGATTTATACGCGGGTGATGAATCAGGGCGGCAGAGGGGTGAAGAGTCCTCTCGATAATTTGTAGTCAAGCATCACTCATGAAGCGAGGCGGAATGCGGGCCGAGACGACTCCGTCTGGCCCGGATTCCGCGGGCGACTGACGAAGACGGCAAGTCCACCTTAAAGATGTCGGACTGGTCAGGCTGGAAGTATGGAAGCTTTTGATGATTTGCTTTTACCGTTTCGAGGCCAGCATCCCGAAGCGAACGGCAGCCGACGACTCGCTGAATGCCTCGTGGAACGATACTACAAAGGCGAAAACCCGCCGCCAATTTCTAGCAAACCACCAGTGCATGCTGGAGGAAGAAAACGCACAATCAGCACCCGCCTTGACGTTTTCTTTTTTCTTGGATGGTCTAGCCCCCTAACTGACACAAACAATACGTTATAGGGCCGCCTAAATCTTAATAATATATTAAATAAAAATAAACTTACATATATTACGCTAATTTGATTTATCACTTCAAAAATAAAAAAGCCATACCCTTTGCAGAATTTTTTCCAACCCTCCCATAACGCTGCGCTATCGGGTCAGCTTAAAGCATTCCATATCCGCACCTGCTTATGGAAATAAGCGTTTCATTCTGTATTTCGGCATGTAAGTAATAGTGTCGGATACGAGACGTGAGTTGACTATTTCGTATTATCAACTACATTGAAATCACTTTGTGCGTTAATGCTTACAACAGATGACATCGCCGGAATCTGCCCGGTTCACCGATTAAGTCATTAAAGCATGACACAAACTTGGTGATGCCAGATTAAGACGAAGGAATTTAAAGATATAGCGAGTCATCTTTGTCAAACGCAACCTTTTTTCCACGGCTTCAAGTCTGCTTCCACGTAAGAAAAAGAAATGCATTCCCCTCAATCTGATTGAGGTTGTGTCAAACGCACAAGTTAACATGCTGCATAATTTAACGACAAGGCTGTGCATCGTGATGCCGGCTCAGGATCCAACAAGGATTTCAACATGGAAAAGCGTCACGACTGCCAGGGTATTGACTGGATCAATGCCGCAACAGATTCGATGGTTCAGCCGCTTGTTCGCTTGAACCAACAGGATGACTGTCCGCCCTTGCGGCAGACAGCAACCATTCAAAACCCGGCACAATCCGGTTTCACCCTGATTGAAGCGATTGTGGTCATCGCGATTATTGCCATTCTGGCCGCATTGGCGGCACCGTCCTTTAATGCCGCGATGGACAAACAACGCCTCGTCGGCGCTGCGGAAAGGATGCTGACCGATCTGCGCTGGGCGCACGCCGAAGCGATCGCTCGCAACCAGCAGGTACGCGTGACTTTTACCGCAGGCAGCGCGTGGAGCTACACGATCGCGGCTATCGATGCCGGAGGCGGCAGTACGTCCCTCAAAACCGTCAACGGCGGCGACTTTCCTTCGACACTGTTGTCCTCGGCTGCTTTCGAAGACGGCGCCGGCGGCAGCATCGACTCTACCACCTTTAGTCCTGCGCGGGTCAGAAACCCCAATAAAGGCAAGGTCACCCTCGCCTCCTCTTATCACAGCGCCGAGATCAGCGTCAGCGCTTTGGGTAGGACGCGGCTTTGCGGCACCATGACAGGCTACCGGGCATGCTGAGTAACCGAAAACGGCAAGTCGGCTTTTCCCTGATTGAATTGCTCATCGGCACGCTGGTCGGCTTGATCGTGGCCGCCGGCGCGATGACCCTCTATGTCAATACCCTCAAAGGCCAATCCAACAACATCAAGCTCGCCCGTCTGAATCAGGATCTGCGCGCGATGATGGACACGATGGAACGGGATATCCGCCGCGCGGGTTTTCTGACGACAAACCCGGATTCCTATATTGCCGAACTGAAAAACAATCCTTTTTTCGATGGCGCGACCGTTGGCGCCACGACCGAGCTAGCGGTGTATAACGGCGGCCATTGCATCGTCTATGCCTATAATCTCGACAACGACGCGCCGCCCCAGGTCGACGGGAACGAAAGAATGGGGTTTCGGCTGAGCAACGCCGGCGAACTCGAAATGCGCAGCAGCGGCAACAGCAACGACGATTGCGACGATGGCGCATGGGAGTCGGTCACCGAAGCGGAGGTCGAAATCACCGGTTTGACCTTTGCATTATCCTCAACGCCGCTGAATGTCAGCAGCATGCAGACCGATACCGATCATGACGGCTGTGCCGATGGCGATGACCAGGATCCCGCCAGCGCCGGTTCCCCTTGCATTACCGGCCATTACGGCAACAAGCTGTGCGATACCGGTGAAAGCTGCAACACGTGCACCCGGGATGGCAGCCCGGACCCTGCCTGTCTGTATGTGCGCAACGTCACGATTACGCTGGCGGGGCGCTTACGCAGCGACCCCAGTATCCGTCAAACCATCACCGAACAAGTCCGGATACGTAACGACAAATTTCTGGATGCCATTCCTTAACCCCCAATGCTTGTCGAGTCGATGAAGATTGTAAATTTCAGCTTCAAATCGCGCCAGCAAGGCGCCGTCACGCTGATTGTCGTGGTGATATTGGCGTTGCTGATGGCCGTTGTCGCGCTGACCACCGCGCGCTCCGGCATTGTCGAACAACAACTGACCGGCAACGACATCCGTGCGCGCGAAGCCCAGGAAGCCGCCGAAGCCGGGTTGGAATACGGCGCGGCCTGGGCGAAAAAACACCCCATACCGCACACGGTTCTTCGCTGTGTCAGCGGCTCCCTACCGGCCGGATGCCCGACGGCATTGCCCGCCGTGTCAGGATCCACGACCCACGAAACCTATGCCTATGACTTGGTTTATGCGAAAGGCGCCAACTCGATCAAAGTGACCTCGACGGCCATCGGGGTCGCCGACAGCACCATCACGTCCACGTCGGAAGCGTTTGTCAAACAAATCCCGATTCTATTGTTCGATACGGGCATGACCATGCCGCCGCCGTGGGTGATTGCCGGCTGCATTACCAACGCGCCGACAGGCACCCCTGGTACCTTTGTGTTGAACGCGGGGAATGTCGCGGTCATCGGCGGGACATCCAGCGATCCCGCGTGTTTACAGCAAGGCCATTTGGATGTGACCACCTGGAATGACGCCAATGGTAACGTTGTCAAGGATGCCGGCGAAGTAGGCGCGGTAACCGCCTTTAATCGCGGCGGTTTTACGGGATGTCCGGGCACGAATTGCGCCTGGAATCATGTCTTTCATATGCCCTTGCAAGCGGCCAAGGATATGGCGACCGCGGCCGGCCATGCCTATAACGGCCTCATACCGTGCGGGCCGGCCGCCGAAGCGCCATCCATTTATGTGATCAACAACGACGGCCCGCTAAACCCAGGCGACATCACCGGCACATGCACCGGCACGGGCGTTAACAATACGACGATCGGCGCGCCCAATCAGCCGATCCTATTGATCGTACCCAGCGCTCACGGTTGTCCGAAATTCAATGGCGGCATCACGATCTACGGCATCGTCTATTACGAGTCGGCAACCGCCTGCGCCGCGAACGGCTGGGGCGGCGCCACGATTTACGGCTCGGTGATCTGGGAGGGCAATGTCGACAAACCGAATGCGAACTCCGAATTCATCGAAGTCGATTATGAAAACAAAGGCCCCTTGAATGAGGTTTTTAACGTTGGGATGGATGATGCGACGCGCGTTCCCGGCACCTGGAAAGATTTTTAGATAGCACCGCCATGAAAATGATTTTGCCAACAAAGATACAGGGTTTTTCGCTGCTCGAAGCGTTAATTGCCGCTCTCGTGGTCGCCGTGGCGATGCTCGGACTGGCCCAGATACAAAGCGTGGCGTTGCTGGACAGTGGCGACAGCCGCATGAAGACCCATGCGCTGAACTTGGCGCAGGAGAAAATCGAAGAACTGCGCACCTTCGCCAATCAAAACCGATTCGAAGGTTATGCCGGCGCCAGCGACACGGCCACGGGCGCCAACGCCGCATTCACCCGCACCTGGACGATCACGGACTGCGCTGCCTTACCCACCCCTTGCTCGGCCGATCTGCATTACAAGCAAGTCAATGCCCGGGTGACCTGGGTCGATCCGAAAGGCGCAACCCAGACCGTGCAGCTGACCTCCAACATTGCCCAATCGGACCCGGTCAAATCGGGTCTGGCCTTGTTGAACTACTCGGGCTCGTCATCGTCCAGTTCGTCTTCCGGTGGCACCGGCAGCTCGTCCACTTCATCAAGCAGCACCTCATCCACCAGTTCGTCAACCAGCTCATCGTCCACTGGTTCATCAAGCAGTACCTCATCGACCAGCTCATCAGGCAGCACCTCCTCCACTAGCTCATCGGGCGGCACGTCATCGACCAGCTCTTCGAGCAGTTCATCAGGCGGCATGTCTTCGTCCGGTGGGGGGGGCGCCTGTTCGGGCCTTGTCACAGCGGCCATCGTTACTGGTTCCATTGAAGGCGTCAAAACGCTTAAGCTGGGAGCTGAATTTCAGATCAATACCAATCCCCTGGCGGTTTGCACGGTCATCTCGGTCAATGTGCTGAATTCCAAAAAAGGGACGTATATTTGCAGCATACAGGATTTGGATCCGGCGATTGTCGCGCTTGATGTCGGTGGTCAAAAAATCGACTTGAGCGTTAACCTGGCGTTGTCGGATATCCCGCTTCCACCGTTGGTGAGCCTCTTATCCTCGTTGCTCAAGCCTCTCAATCTGCCGCCCGATCTGGTCTGCGTAAAAGCGAATGTAAACCTCCCGGTCAAAATCAATGGGAGCGGTAAGGTAACGATCCAAAGCCTATAGCGCATCCGCCGGTCGGGTTTTGCAAACCCGACCGTTACGTTTCGTAGCCTTTGCCAGTGCTCAAGGCACCGTAGCGAAAATCGCCCACTACGACAAGGCCGCAAGAAGCAGAGTGGAATGCGGGGACCCCGTTGGCGCCGGTTGTCCCGGATCCGTCGCCCGCATTGATGCTAAGTTGAGCTTAAGTTTATTGTCAAACGCAATGGAAAGGAGTATAAAAATAAACCTTGGAATCTATAAGTGATTAGCGTCAGGCTGTATAGCGGCCTATAACGCCCTATTTTTCGAGGGATTCGCCAGACCTGCTTTGGAAATAGATTTCGCTAGTCACCCAAGGCTCGACCTGATACGAGGAGCGTTTTATGAAGTACATCCGGATTGCCGTTTGCCTCGGCCTCGCACAGCTGTTGGTTTCCCCCGTATCGGCCGCGGCGCCAACCATCACGGAGCAGACCTTACAATCCAAGCAGCAATTGATCGGCATGAGGGAAGCGCTCGGCCTCGACGAGAATCACTCCTTTCAGTTGCAAAGCGTCGAGCAGGACGCGCTGGGACAGACCCATATCCGATTCCGGCAGTTTTATCATGGCGTGCGCATCTGGGGCGGCGAAGCCATCACGCATCGACAAGCCAAGGGCGAGGAACTGCCGCCCACCTCCGCGCTCAAGCAGGCTATTCGTGTCGACATCGAACCGAAACTTACCGCTGCCGACGCGTTGGCCGTCGCCAAGGCAAATCTTGCCACCCGCTTTGAATTCGCCAATCCCCCCACCACCGAACTCGTCATCTATCCCGAAACGGTAAGCCGTGAACTGCCACGCCAAGCGCTTGTCGACAAAAACCGATTGAATGCCGAAGACTTCGTTACCGAGATCAAGGGCTATCAATTGGCCTACCATGTCCATACCGAAATTGAGAAACCGGGCGATACACGACACACGGACTATTTGGTGAACGCGCACACCGGGCAGATCATCGAGCAGTGGGATAGCCTTCAAAGCGCCGAAACCCTGGGCGACGGAAACAGCCAGTACAGCGGCGTCGTGAGTCTCAACACCAACGGCATCGGCGCGGGCCATGAACTTCGGGACTTGACGCGGCCGCTCGGCGGCGGCAACGTGGTCTACAACCTCGATCACAAAACCGAGGGCACTGGCGCGATCTATGTGGACTCCGACAACACCTGGGGCGACGGCGGCAACTTCAAGGAGGATCCTGAACCCACGACCTCGGCCAATGGGCAGACCGCCGCAGTGGACGCGGCCTTCGGTTTACAGGCCACCTGGGACATGTACAAGAACGTGTTCGGGCGTAACGGTATCGACGGGCCTTGGCAGTCCAACCTATGCGCGCGTGCACTACGATTCTGCCTACGACAATGCCTTCTATTCGGACTATTGCAAGTGCATCACCTACGGCGATGGCACCAAACTGCAGACGCTGACCTCGCTCGATGTCGCGGCCCACGAATTTTCGCACGGCGTTTGTTCGACCACGGCGGGCCTCATTTACAATAAAGAGTCGGGCGGCCTGAACGAAGCCAACTCCGACATCATGGCGGCGATAGCCGAATTCTATACGCGGGGAGCCCACGGCAAGGGCAACACGATTCCCGCTACGGGCGGCAATTGGACACAAGGCGAGCAGATCACGACGCCGGCCTATCCCCTGAAGATGCGCTTTCTCTATAAGCCCAGCAAGGACGGATACAGCGCCGACGCCTGGAGCCCGACCCTGAAAAACCTGAACGTTCATTACAGTTCGGGTCCGATGAACCGGGCCTTTTATTTTCTGAGCCAGGGCGCAACGACGACCGGAGACACCGCTACGCCTTTTTTGCCGCAAGGGATGACAGGCATCGGCAACGATAAAGCCGCCAAGATATGGTTCCGCGCCTTGACGGCTTACATGACCTCTTCCACCGACTACGTCGGCGCACGGGTCGCCTGCATCCAGGCGGTCAGAGATCTGTTTCCGGTTTCAGGGTCCGAGGAAATCGCCGTATGGAATGCCTTTGCCGGCATCAATGTCGGAAGCGCATGGTCCGGTCCCGATACGCCGCCGACCGTCACGGTCAGTGAAAGTGGCGAAAAAGGCACCCTCGCCTTCAGCGCCACCGCTACTGACGACAATGGCGTGGTCAAGGTTGAATTCCTGGTCGACGGTGTACTGGTGGGATCCAGCACGGCGGCGCCTTATATGATGAGCTATGATTCCCTTCTGCAGGATGACGGCACGCACACGCTGGTCGCCAAGGCGACCGATACCTCGGGGCAGTACACCAATGCCAGCCTGTCCTTTACGATCGCTAACGGACAATGGGTCCGTAACGGCAGTTTTGAGAAGGGCTACGGCATCGCTTGGTCCAATACGACGGGGATGCAGATTGGCGCCATTTTGGGCCAAACCGCTTATGATGGCACCAAGATGGCAAAGTTTTGCGGCACCGGCTCAAAAATGAGCGTAAGCCTGTTCCAAGCGGTCGCCATTCCGGCCGATGCCACGCAGGCGACCTTGAGCTATGCCCTGCACATCGAGACCCAGGAGACCGCTTCGAGCGCTGCGAACGATACGCTTTCCGCGCAAATCCGAAGCAGTTCGGGAGCCATTCTGAAAACCCTGGCAACCTACACCAATCTGAATGCGGCGGCGGGCTACAAAATCTACAGCCATGATCTGGCTGCCTACAAAGGCCAAAGCGTCCAACTTTATTTCGTGGGCGCGGAAGATTCCGCACTCGCAACCGGTTTCATTCTGGACAAGGTAAACCTGATTGCAATCACAGGCGGCGGTGACAATGAGCCCCCCATCGTCAGTGCCAGCGCGAGCGGAACGAGCGGCACCCTGGCCTTCTCCGCCACGGCGACGGACAACGTGGGCGTGACCCAGGTCGAATTCTACGTGGACGGCGTTCTGAAGGGGGCCGATGATACTGCACCCTACAGCATGACCCTGGACAGCACGATCTTGTCCAATGGCCCGCATACGCTGGTAGCCAAAGCCTATGATACGGCAAGTCATGTCGGCACATCAGCGCCGGTGACGTTCTCCGTCGCCCATCCGAGCCCGGACGACCACGAGCCCCCGGTCATTTCGGTCAGCGCGAGCGGCACCAGCGGCGCCCTTGCCTTCAATGCCACCGCAACCGATAACGTCGGTGTCAGCAAGGTCGAATTCTATGTCGACGGTCTGTTGAAGGGAAGCGACACGACTCCACCCTACAGTCTGCCATTGGATTCAACGACCTTGAGCGATGGCAGCCATATGCTGTCAGGTAAGGCCTATGACGCGGTTGGCAATATCGGGACTTCACCCAGTGTGACGTTTACGGTCAGCAACTCCGTGCCGACTCCAACGATCTACAACGAGATTGAGAACAACGGCTCGGCCCGGTACGCCAACCTCGTCGCCGACACGGTCACCCAGATCATCGGCTATGTCGGCACGTCTACCGATCAGGACTATTACAGGATCAACGTGCCTGCCGGCCGCGCGGTCACGGTCAAGATGACCGGTCCAGCGAAAGACTACGACCTCTATCTGCTGAACAGCTCCGGCAACACGCTCAGAACCAGCGCCGAAGTCGGTTCCACCGAATCCGTGGCTTATACCAACTCCAAAACGACTGCCGCGACCTATTTCATTCGGGTGGCCGCATTTGGCGGAGCCTATACGACAGCGACGCCCTATCATCTTGTGCTGAGCCGGTAATCTGAGTGTTCTGTAAAAACAGCATTATCCGGTACTTTGCGGTATTCTGTGTTACCCCCTATGTCAGGATAGTTGTCGTATTTTTTGAAATAGACAATTGGGGACGGAATGGACACAAATATGCCTCGTTATCCTGACATAGGGGGCCTCTGATCCGGTCTTTGCGATCAGTCCGGCCCAGTGGCAGTGGTTGGCCGCCGGTGTCGATTGGCAACGGTTATCGGCTCAACCCTCGTCGGAATGGCGAGTCTGATTTTAGCGGTGAAATCCTCTTGAACATCAGTTATATCAAGGCTTTCAGGCGATGAGTACGGTATAATGTCACCCATGAATTTGCTCGCTGAACTCGATCAACTCAACCTGGAACCGGCTGCCAAAACCCAAGTGGCGGCGATGCTTCAGGAGCTTGTCGAGCAAGCTGCGCAGGCTGCTCAAACCATTGCGAATCAGCAGCAACTCCTGCAAACGAAGGACGCCAGCCTGCAAGCCAAAGAGGTCAAAATCGCCGCGCTGACGCACGAGTTGGCCTATTACAAACGCATCCGTTTCAGTGCCAAGAGCGAAGCCTTGGCCCCGCTGCAGCGGGATGTGTTCGAGGAAACCTGGAATACCGGCATCTCGGCCATCGACGCCGAAGTCGAGCAATTGCAAGATGCCAGTCCTTGTACCACGGTGGCCCGCCCCAAACGCCTGCGCTCCGGCCGGCAACCGTTACCGTCTCACTTGCCCCGCATCGAACACCGCCACGAACCCGAATCCTGCACCTGTGGGCACTGCGGCCGGGACTTGGTCAAGATCGGCGAAGATGTGACCGAGCAACTGGATGTCGAGCCGGTGCAGTTTTTCGTGCATCGCCACTTGTGCCCTTGGGTATATCCGCCCGCAATATGCCTGCCGGAGTTGTGAGACCGTGACGGCGGCGCCGATTCCGCCGGCGGTGATCGATGGCGGTCTGGCTGCGGTCGGCTTGTTGAGCTGGGTGATGATCAGCAAATTCCTCGATCATTTGCCGCTTTACCGCTTGGAACAAATCGCCGCGCGGGACGGCGTCAATCTGTCCCGTTCCACCCTGGCCGACTGGGTCGGACGCCTCGGCGTCGCCTTACAGCCTTTGGCGGATCGCCTGGCCTGGCACCTGTTGCAACGTGACTGCCTGCATGCCGATGAAACGCCGGTGCCGCAACTCGATCCTGGCAACGGCAAAACGAAAAAGGCCTACCTGTGGGCCTACCGCAGCAACGACCTGCAACCGGGACCTAAGATCCTCGTCTTCGACTATCAAGCCGGCCGCAGCGGCCGGCATGCCGGGCAGTTTCTGGGCAATTGGCAAGGCCACCTCGTGGTCGACGACTACGCCGGCTACAAAGCCCTGTTTGCGGCCGCCCGTGCGCATCCCGAGCATCAGCGCCTGATCAAACCGTGTATCGAACTGGCGTGTTGGGCGCATGCGCGGCGGAAATTCTTCGACCTGTTCCAAAGCAGTCAAAGTCCGGTGGCGCAGGAAGCCTTGAACCGGATTGCTGGGCTGTATGCGATTGAAGCTGAAGGCCGCGATCTATCCGCTGATGAGCGTCAACGCCTGCGCGCCGAAAAAAGCCGACCTCTGCTTTCGGCCATGCACGACTGGTTGCAGCAAACCCGCCTCTGCACCGCGCCCAATACCGCGACCGCTAAAGCCATCGACTACAGTTTGAAACGCTAGGCTGCGCTCACACGCTACGCCGAGACTGGTGATCTGCCGATCGACAATAACTCGATCGAAAACAGCATTCGTCCGATTGCATTGGGCAAAAAGAACTGGTTGTTCGCAGGTGCCGAGCGCGCCGGAAAACGCGCGGCCGTGATCCAATCTCTGCTCGGCACTGCCAAGCTCAACGGCCTCGATCCTGCGGCCTGGCTAAAAGACACCTTGGAAAAACTCCCAACTTGGCCCAACAGTCGCATCGACGAGCTTCTGCCTCTTCGCTTCGCGGATTAAATCATAACGTTTTAGTCCTGGCTATGTGGTTCCGCTAGCCGCTTACGCTAGCCGACCTAGCGCTCGCCAAGCTCGCGTTTTATGCCGGGCCAGATGTTTATATTTGCGCATCAGCCAGCGCACCAAATAAGCATTCACGTGTTGCCAAACAGAGTCCAGGACCGATCCGTAAAAGCGACCGTAATACACCATCGACCCTCTCAGGACCGGGTTGAACATCTGAGAGAGATCGCTCAGAGTCAGATAAGTGGTCGTGGAAATCAGGCTGGCGATGAACTCAAGCACCTTTTCGGCCCCGGCCAGTCCGTTCGGCAGAATCAGATGCCGAACAAATGTTACTTGGCGTCAATGCATCTGAACTCGCCATAAGGGTGCGCTTTCTGATATGACGTAGCGGAACGGGATGAGTTTCGGTTTGACTATAGGGCACTTCGAAAAACCTCATTTTCAAAAACTCAGACTCAATCGAAACAATGGGTTAGCTCACGGATTTCGCCGAATTACAGGTTTTTTCGAGGTGCCCTATAGTTCCATACAAAATCACGCGGCTGCCCCTGGGAAACAAAGCATCCAAACAAGACGCTATTGTCAGAACTTTGAATACCATTGCAGGGAGAATCCCATGAAAGTATTTACATTTTTTATCATCCTTGCCACCATGCCAGGCATCGTGAACGCTCTGTCTGTCGAGCATGAAAACGCGAAAAAGCGTCAGCCGGAGCAATATTACAGCTACAATCAGAAAACTGATTCCGAGATACAAAGCGATATTTATTACCAGCGCGCCGAACAAGAACGCCTAGAACTGCAGCAGCGCGAGCAGCAACGCAAAGAACGCCAGCGGCTAGATCAACAGCGGCGACAGCTGCAAATGGAAAATCAGAGCAAGCCAAGGAAGAATGACGACGGCTGTCAGGACTATGATTCGCAGAGGCAAAGCGATATGGATTACCAACGCCGCATGCGGCAGCAGATAGACCGGCAACGGCTAGAGCAACGGCAGCTAGAGCTGCAAATACAAAACCAGCGGATTCAAAACGAGATGGAGCAAGAACGTCAGCAGCAGATTATTCGGGAGTTTTATCATTAGCAGAAACGCGAACTGATGCTGGACGCCATCGCAAGGATAGCACCCAATGAAACAGAGTTGGCGCTATATTCCACAGCGGCAGGTGACCCATCAGATGGGGTTGTAGCAGATTGAATGCTTTGCGGAGACTGAATCTGCCGCGAACAACGCGACTCATAAACACAGCACATCTTCGATCAGGGGATACCCAGGATACGCTTGAAGCTGAATGATGGCGGAGAGGGAGTCCGCCTAACCTTTGTCCGTCATAATCCGGGAACGTCAATTTTTTGTTCAATATCATCAGTGTGTTGCAATCGCATTGTTTATTAGCGTCCGGTGATGTACACTAAAATCCAGTCCCAAATGGTGGGTAAAATGGTGGGTAGAAAACTGGAGGGTACAGAAAGCAATGGGCAGCTTATCCGCAAAAAAGATTGAGCATTTGAAAAAGGTGGGTTATCACTCCGATGGAGATAACCTTTATTTGCAAGTCACTTCGTCAAATGCCAAGAGCTGGATCTTCCGTTTTTCCTTCGACGGCAAACGCCGAGAAATGGGAATTGGTCCTTACCCCGAAATCACTCTGGAAAAAGCGCGAGATGACGCAATGGAATTGCGCCGCCTGGTGAAAGCCGGGATCGATCCGATAGAGCAGCGCAAGACCGACCAAGCCGCCAAGCGGGCCGAGTGCGACAATACGGTTAATTTCGCGTTTTGCGCTGAGAGGTTTATCGAAGCAAAGCGCCATGAATGGAAGAACGCCAAGCACGCTCAGCAATGGACAAACACCCTGGAGCAATATGCTTACCCAGTCATAGGCATGATGCCAGTCAAGGACATAGAAACGGCGCACATTCTGCGAATCCTGGAGCCTGCATGGACAACAAAAACGGAGACCGCTTCAGAGTGCGATCACGCTTAGAAAACGTCTTGGACTGGGCCACCACGCGCGGTTATCGGTCCGGCGACAATCCCGCACGCTGGCAAGGGCACCTAAAAAACCTATTGGCAGCCCCCAGCAAAGTCAAAGACGCCGAGCACCACGCCGCCCTACCCTATGAGCAGATGAACGGATTCATGCAGGACTTGCGGCAACGGGGCAGCATTTCCGCGATGGCGCTTGAATTTACGATACTGACCGCAACGCGCACCAATGAGACCATTGGCGCAAGATGGAATGAAATCGACCTGCACACAAAAGTCTGGACGATACCAGCCGAGCGCATGAAAGCGGATCGAGAGCACCGAGTCCCATTATCAAGCCGGTGTATTGAAATCCTGACCCAGGCTTCCAATATTCGCCAATCCGAATATGTTTTCCCAGGCGGAAGGGAATCAAAGGGATTAAGCAATATCGCAATGGTCAAGCTTCTCCAAAAAACGATGGGCTATGATTGCACCGTCCACGGCTTCCGGTCGTCATTCCGTGATTGGGCCGGAGAGCGCACCAACTACCCACGCGATTTGTGCGAGATGGCGCTGGCGCATACGATCAAAGACAAAGCCGAGGCCGCTTACCGGCGAGGCGATATGCTGGAAAAGCGGCGCAATCTGATGAATGACTGGCTGAGGTTTTGCGAGACCGCCAGCGATGCAGCCGGATCTGTGATCCCATTCAAACGGGCGGCTGAGGCTGTATAATTGAATTTACCGGATAGGCCGACGGGCTGACAATGCGGATTCATCACCCGCTTTCCGGTAATCCCTTCGTGATGATTGCACTTTGATGAGGTGCTTATGACTGATGATGTCTACCGCGATTTAACCGCGGATGAAGAAAATGCCTTTTGTCTTTATTTAGACGAGCATGATTCCACTGAATTAGAAAAAATTATTCTTAACAACCGCATGAGTGCGGATATGGCGCGGTTTGTGGCTGATGTTATAGCCGGTAGAGCAAAGCAAAGACCAGGCAGGCCATCTAATGATTTAATGAATATGCAGATATTCAATCGAATTGAATCATTGCTTTCTGAAGGTTATACACTCCGAGGAGGCAGTAATAAAGAAGGCGCGGCGGTCAAAGTTGCAGAAGAATTTCGCATATTTGCTGGAGAGGATGCCGTAATCAAGGCACACCAAAAGATAAGCGCAGCTATGAAGGAAGCGGTGAAAGATGTTTGCATGGAAAAAATTGACTCCGTTGTTTCCATGATCTAATCGGAGGCCCCCCTTAAGCTATCGCCATCGTTCACTGACCGCCGAAAATTACCGGCAAGGAAAAGAAGATGGCAGCAACCAATACCCTCTGGCGTACAGCTCGCGTCCTAGATGAGCGCGGCGTTCGGAAAACACAGCATTACAGCGACATCAAAAACGGTCTTTTCACCCGTCCTGTCAAAATCGGGCCGCGTGCGTCAGCATGGCCTTCTCACGAAGTCGCGGCTATCAATCAGGCGCGAATCGCGGGCAAGTCTGACGAGGAAATCAAGAAGCTTGTAGCCGAACTCGAAGCAGCGCGGACTGCCGGCGCGGAGGGTTGAGTCGATGACCCTAAACGCACAAAAGCCGCGCCAATCGGGGGATCAACGCGGCTTTCAAAATCATCCTGAACAGCACAATTTTACCACGTCCGCCATTGAACAGCAGTTCACCGAAGCAGCACATTCGGCAGGAATTCAGCTTACCGGCGCGATCATTGCGGACGGCACCTTGCACCGCTCACACATCGAAGGCCACAAAGCCGGCACCAAGAACGGCGCTTACATTCTGCACTTGGATAATCATCCGACAGGATGGGTCCTCGACTACAAAACCGGCCATTCCTTTACCTGGCGGGCCGACGGCCAGCGCGGGCGATTGTCGCCCGCGGATCGGGCCGCGATTGAAGCCGAGCGCCAGCGCAGAGAGGCCGAACGCCGAGAGGCACACCGCGGCGCCGCCGAGAAGGCCCGGTTCATCTGGGGCAAAACGCTTCTGATCACCAAGCCGGAAGATCACCCTTATTTGGCGGTCAAACGCATCCAGCCGCACGGCGCAAGGCTCAGCATTTACCAAGGGCGGGCGTCTTTGGTCATTCCGATCTTCGGTGATTCTGGTTTAACTTCACTCCAGTTCATCGAGGCGGACGGCTCAAAGCGGTTCTTGCCTGGCGGCGAGATCAAGGGCGGGTTCTTCGGAATCGGTATGGCCGGCGTGACCTTGAGCGAGCCGGGAAAGATTCTGATATGCGAAGGCTTCGCAACCGGCGCAAGTCTGCACGAGTGGTATGGGGAACCCGTTGTCGTGACGTTCAACGCGGGCAACCTGGAACCAGTCGCTAAGGTGATCAGGGCGCTTTATCCGAGCGCCGACATCATCATTTGTGGAGACAAAGACGAATCCGGCGTTGGTCAGAAGGCAGCGCGGGCGGCGGCGTTGGCCGTTGGCGGGAAATATTTGCTGCCGCCAGTCGTGGGGCAGGACTTCAATGATGCCGTTAATTTTTGGCGAGACGCGGCACATATGGGGGTGGCGGTATGAGTGAAAATCCCCTGACCCTAGACAACAAAACTTTTTTCCTGAGCGAAAATCTTTCAAACAATGTTGCCAATGTTGCCAATGTTGCCAAGCCCGAAGATGGCGATTTTCTAGGCCCGGATTTGGGCGACGCAATTATAGCCAACGATGAGGCAATGCAAAACGCATTGGCTGCCATCGACAAGGCGCTGGTCGAATGTGCCGGCAACCCCGGCGCGCTGGCGACGCAAGACTTTAACGAGGCGGTAAGATTCGTCCGTGAGACATCGCCGGAAGACTGGGCACGCGTCCGTTGCCGGATCAAGAAGGAAAAGCCTACCGGCATTCGACTTGACGACATTGATTCAGCGACACGACCGCCAAGCGAAGAAGGCGGGCCGGATTCGGTAGCCGCTGAATTAATCGCCCTGGCGCTTGACCGGGGCGAACTTTTCCATGATGAGCAATCCGACGGGAAATTTATCGCCGTTCTGGTCGAAGGCGTCGAGCAGGTTTTTCAGATCGGAACGAAAGGCTTTATCGAATGGCTGTCATACGCCTATTACACCAGCACAAAAAGCGGCGATTCCCCCGGCATGTCCGCCAGTGAAGCGGCGATTAAACAAGCGAGTTTTGCGCTATCTGGCATCGCCATGCATGAAGGCGAAAAAAAGCCAGTTCACTTGCGAGCAGCACCGCATCGGGACGGGTTTGTTATTTTCCTGGGTGATGACCGCTGGCAAGTTGTGGATGTGCAACCTACTGGCTGGCGCGTCTTGCAAAACTCCCCGGTCAAGTTCTGGAAGCCGTCGTCGATGCAGGCTTTACCGCTTCCGCACCCTGGCGGCAATATCGAGGAATTGTGGCAGTTCGCCAATATTCAGGAGGCCGATCGGCCTTTAGTTCTGACCTGGATGCTGGAAGCGTTCCGCCCGGACACACCGTTTCCGGTTTTGGCGCTGAACGGCTTGCAGGGTGCGTGTAAATCTTCAACGCACAGCCGAATCAGACAATTAATCGACCCCAACAAAGTGAACCTCAGAGCCCCACCCAAGGCGACCGAGGATATTTATATCAGTGCAGGCGTGAATTGGGTCTCATCGTTTGAAAATATTTCGCACCTTTCAGCGCAACAACAGGACGCGCTTTGCACCCTGGCAACCGGCGGCGGCTTTGCGGCGCGAACGTTGTACACCAACGCCGAGGAAACGATTATCGAGGTCAAGAGACCGGTGATTATCAACTCGATTACGGTCGTGGTCACCGCGCAAGACCTGACTGACCGCGTTATCAATGTCGAGTTGAAGCAGATCGACTACCGCGAAGAATCCGAAATCAACGCGGCCTGGGAAGATTCTAAACCTCGCATTTTCGGCGCTTTGCTGGATTTACTGGTCAAGACGTTGGCCGGGCTGCCAAAAGTGAAATTGACTCGACCGCCGAGAATGGCTGACTTCACGCGCCTTGGCGAAGCAATGATGCGGGCGCAAGGCCATGACCCTGGCACGTTCGACGCGTTGTTCAAAGCGAACCGTCAAGAGTCCGTAGCTCGAGCGATGGAATCGAGTCCGGTTGCTGTGGCTGTTCGCGAAATGGTAGACGCCCATAAAGGGCAATCGGCAATCGTATTCCACGGCACAATGAAGAAGTTGCTCGATGCCTTGGCGGGGCACCGCCATGATTCCGACGGCTGGCCGCGCTCGCCGCGCGGTCTGGGCGATGCACTTAAGCGGCAGTCACCGGCGTTGGCGGCGCTGGGGATCAATATCGAAACGAGCAATCAAGTGCAGCGAATTGGCAGCGACCGAGGCCTGTCGGTAACGATTCGGAAAGCTGGCAACATTGGCAACATTGTTTCTAAAGTTTTTCACCCAGAAAAACATTGCACCCCTATGCTCAGCGGCTTTAACGAGGGCGAAATATGAGCGCGCTTGCCAAAATCCAAGCCGCCGGCTTTGAAATCTGGCTTAAGAATAATGGCAATATCGGCGTCCGGCCATTCGACGCGCTGACCGCCGAACAGATTGCTTACCTCAAGGAGCACAAGTCCGAGATCGTCGAAGCATTGGCGGCCAATGACGCCGAGGCCGCACCGGCAACCGAGCTGAAAACAAACCCCATCATCACCTGTAAAAACTGTACTCACTTTGAAAGTCATCATGTCCACGGTGGCGGTTCCGGGGCTTGCAGGGCTGAGGTCGTGCCGTTCGGCGCTTGTTGGTGGGCCGACGACTTACACCAGTGCGACAAATACCAATCGGCTGCAGCCGACCCGCTGCTGGTCGAAGTATTCACGCCATCGGGAACGGCAATGATGATCCGGGCCGACGACGCCGAGCATGCTGCCTGGTTGAAGCGGATGAACCCGAAGCCGGCGGACCCGACGCCGAAGCCGGACCTGACTAAATTTGAGGATTCCCACGATGAGTAACGATTTGATGACACACAACCCCGACACCTTGCCGACGAACATCAACGATCGACTGGCGAAACTTCGGCAGCAGGCCGCTCAGACCGGCGAAGTCTGGCAGCCGCAGCCGGGCGATTGTCTGGCTGGCGTCATGATCGGCTGGACTAAAGCTGTGGGCGTTTACGGCGAAAACTACCAGATATTGATTCAGGACGAGAACGGCACCGTTACGGCCACTTGGCTTACGGCATGGCTTAAAGATAATCTTCGGGCGCAAGGCGCGGATCGAGGTGACTCGGTGGCGATCACGTTCCTTGGGAAGAAGCTGTCACCGGCTGGCAGGCCATACAACTCCTATTCGTTGGCCGTCGATAAATTAAACGCCGTTTAATTCCTGAAAGATCAGGCGGAGAACAATGGGCAACAAAAACTTATTCAAGCCGGGTCAATCTGGAAACCCGAAAGGCCGACCGAAAGACAAAACGCCTGTCTTTCAGCTACGCAAAGCCATCACCGACGCCATGCCCGACATCCTGGAGCAACTGGTCGAGCAAGCCAAGGCGGGCGATGTGGCAGCGGCCAAGGTGCTGATAGACCGCGTTTGCTCACCGTTGAAACCACAAGCCATGCCGATCAACCTGCCGATCAATGGCACGCTGGCCGATCAAGGCGCGGAAATTATCCGGGCGACGATGGCCGGACAGATACCGCCAGATATTGGCAGCCAATTGATCAGCACCTTGGCCGCGCAATCGAAAATCATTGAAATAGACGAACTGACCAAACGGGTGGAAGCCCTGGAGCGTAAAGAATGAGTGTTAAAACTAGAGTCGAAAAACTGGAAGCGAAGAAGAGCCCGGAGCTGTTGAACGTCATCATCCGAAAGCCGAGGAGCGACAAGCCGTTGCCGGCCCCCCACGTGGATGGGGGCGTTCTGGTCAGTTATCGACATGACGACGCGATGTAACATCGACCACACCAACGAGGCCCGGCAAGTCCGGGCTTTTTTGTGCCTGGCGTTTTCGTGACCGCCACCGCGCCGACGCCCGTAACCTGCGCCAGCACTGGCGTTGATCGGATCGACGGCAAACCGTATTCGCTACTATCAGGAAACAACGCCTATATCAATAATCATGCCGTCCTGTAACGCACGTATGACGTGGCTTTCATAGAGTTGGCACGGAATCATGCTAGGGAATTGATTGTGTGACGATCAGGAAACAATTGGCTTTGTCCTGCCCTGGCGGAGGTCGAGGCCGATCAGGCCATCGTCTATGCCGCGAAGTGTGGCGAGAAGCTGAACGAAGCAAAGGCCGCGCTGCCGCACGGGGAGTTTGGAGAGTGGTTGGAGGGGAATTGTCCGATGGTTAAGGAAAGGCAGGCGCGGCGATACATGAAGCTGGCGAGCGAAATGCCGCAATTGCTGGATGAATCAAAACGGTCGAGCTCGACCGTTTTAGGCATAGACGCCGCCCTAACCTATCTCGCCGCCCCGGAAGAAGTGAAAGCCGAAGTCGATAACCGGATCGAAGCTGGCGAGTCGGTCACCCAGAAGGAAATTGCCGAGCTGAAGCGGCTGGCCGAGGCCGCCGAGCGTAAGGCCGATGCGGAGGCTAAAGAGGCGGAAGAGCTGGCGGATCGGGGGCGGCGGCGGTCGTGGGGATGGTTACGCAATGCTTGCGGACAGATTATCCGGTATTGTCCGCCATAATCCGGCGCTGTGTGGTGGGTAAACTGGGGGGTAGAAACTCAGATTTCAACGCAAGTTATTGATTTTTATAGAGGCGATGGCGGAGAGGGAGGGATTTGAACCCTCGATACGGTAAACCGTATACCAGATTTCGAGTCTGGCGCATTCAGCCGCTCAAGCAAAGCTTTGAAATTTCTAAAGAAATTTCTCGCTTTGCTTGCTCTTCGAGTCTGCCACCTCAAAACATAACCCCGAAAAACGGCGTTAATTTTGTAGCATTTTGTAGCACATTTTTGTAATAGAGCAAAATCCTTTACACATCTTCGCGGAACTTCTCAATTGCCAGAATCGACTCTTCTTCGATGACGACAGAAAATGCGAAAAAAGCTGCGATACGCGATACAAGGAAATTTAGAAGGTCATGATGCTGGGCTAGCCCGAGTAACAATGTATAGTCATCACTAGGGGACCTCTAAAAATACAGGAATCAACTGATTTGAGGCCTAAAACGCCCTCAAAAATCGATTTTCCTGGCCCATCATCTTTCATTCAGAGCTTTATCATCCCCGATTGGCGTCATCAAGACGCAGCACTCCTCTGAAGGGTGCAAAAACGCTGCAACATGCTCGACCCGGCAGCGGGTTTGGGAGCGCGTCTTGTTGCCTTGTTTTTCCCAGGCGGTCAATGGCTTGCCGCGAGCGCCCTTGCGGTGGATCTGGCTGCGGTAGCCCTTGGTTTTCAAATCCGCTTCGGCAGCTTCGGAGCGATAGGCGCTGTCAGCCCAAACGGAACGGCTGGTGTTGCCGTGGTCCAGTAAATTATCCAGTTGTTTGGAGTCATGAACGCTGGCATCGGTGACGGCGTATTTCCTGATCAACTTGTGAGCGTTGTCGACGTCGTTGACGTGGTTTTTGTAACCGTAATAGCTTTTGTCGCCTTTCTTCGTCCAACGGGCGTCGGTGTCCTTCTGGCGGCGTTTATTCTCGGGCCAGTCGTCGGGCATTTCGCCCGCCTTGATGTGAGCATTATCGTCCGGCGTGTTGCGTTGCACAGGCGCCTTGACGAAGCTGGCATCCACCAGTTGACCTTTACGCGCGATCAGCCCCGCACGACTAAGCTGACGGTTGAATTCGTTGAAGAGCGTTTCGGTTAACTTGAGGTCTTTCAGCGACTCCCGGAACAGCCAGAAGCTGTTGCGATCCGGGGCATGCTTGGCATCCGACAGGCCAATGAAGCGCTGGAAGCTGCGGCGGTCCTCGATCTGGA
>Ga0207968_100063_pt1 | contig 46418 bp, 50 predicted proteins | sample LakWasMet21_HOW5_2_FD_183867 | JGI IMG/M metagenome (GOLD analysis project Ga0207968, IMG submission 183867) | Freshwater sediment methanotrophic microbial communities from Lake Washington under simulated oxygen tension - Sediment Metagenome... | ecosystem: Environmental > Aquatic > Freshwater >...
CACGGCCAATTCTTCCGGGGTCGCCTCGCGGCCCAACTCCTGCAGAATCTGCCGGGAGATACGGTTCAGTTTGTTGATCGTCTCGATCATATGCACCGGAATCCGGATCGTGCGCGCCTGATCCGCGATTGAGCGGGTGATCGCCTGACGAATCCACCAGGTCGCATAGGTCGAGAACTTGTAACCGCGGCGGTATTCGAACTTGTCGACCGCCTTCATCAGACCGATATTGCCTTCCTGGATCAGGTCGAGGAACTGCAGGCCGCGGTTCGTGTATTTTTTCGCGATCGAAATCACCAACCGCAGGTTCGCCTCGATCATTTCCTTCTTGGCGCGCCGCGATTTGGCCTCGCCGATCGACATGCGCCGGTTGATGTCCTTCAGGCCGTTGATCGTCAGGCCGAATTTCGCCTCGATCTCGCCGAGCGTTTTGATCGCTTTGCGCAGGTCTTTTTCATGCGGCTTCAGCGCCTCGGCGTATTTGCCGCCGTCCGCCAGGCAACGGCTCAGCCAGGCCGGACTGCTTTCGTCTTCGGTGAACAGCGCGATAAATTCCGGACGCGGCATTTTCGCCTGCTTCGTGCAGATTTCGAGGATCGTCCTTTCCTGGTCACGCACACTCGCAACGCCGTCGGGAATGATGCCGGACAGCTTTTTCAGGTACTGCGGCGTCCACTTGAATTCCATGAACAAGTCCGCCAATACGTCGAACGCCTGTTCGGTTTCCGCGCTGGCATAGCCGTATTTTTTGCAGGCATCGGTCGCGGCCTGCAACTGCGCCCTGAGCCTGTCGATCTTCTCGTTGACTTCTTCGAGATTCAGACCCTTCAGTTCCTCGTCGGTGGCGCCGGCCTCCTCGACGTCCTCCGCGCCGGCCTGAGCCACGCTCAAATCGTCGGTCTCGCTGTAATCGGCGAAACCGGTGATCAGGTCGTTCAGGCGAATGCCGCCCTCTTCGGCCGAAATCGAGTCGTAGGATTGCAGAAAGTCCTCGACCACGACGCAGGACCGCGCCAGGGCCTTGACCAACTGCTGCTGGCCTTCCTCGATCCGTTTCGCAATTTTCAGCTCGTCCGCGCGCGTCAACAGCTCGACCGAGCCCATTTCTCGCATGTACATGCGCACCGGGTCGGTGGTGCGGCCGAATTCGCTGTCGACCGAGGCGAGCGCGGCGACTTCTTCTGCATCCTCGTCGTCGGAGGTGACCGCCGCCGCATCGGTAATCAATGAATCTTCGTCGGGCGCAACCTCATAGACCTGGATGCCCATGTCATTGATCATGCCGATGAAATCATCAATTTGCTCAGGATCGACAATATCACTCGGCAAGTGATCATTAATCTCGGCATAAGTCAGGAAGCCCTGAATTTTGCCTTTCGCAATTAATTGTTTAATCTGAGACTGTTGCTGTTCTTGATTCATCATTCACTCACCGGATATGCAATTCAGCAGAACCACACGTAACAGGTAATTCTACTATATAAATTCATGACTTGGCACCTACTTTTTGAGCGCCAATAACTTCCGCAAAGACTTTTTTTCGTCGGGGGTCAATACTTTTTTGGACAGGAGCCGCTCCAGTTCATTTTCCGCGGACTGTTTTATCAAACTGACCAAGGCATCGCAAAAAACGCTTTCGATGTTGTCTGGAGCGATCAACAAGTCCAGGAACGCCAGCGCCTTGACCGCTTTCTCATCGGCCGAGCCGCGGTAAGACTCGAGCAAGATCGCCGTATTGGCCGGCTTTTGCACCAAAATGGCCTCTACGATATGCCGAAACAATTCGACGCCGGGAAACGTCAGCGTAGTCCAGTCGATTTCCTGCAATTCGGGGCGCATCGCCAGTTTAGGGTTTTGCACCAATAACGCAATCGCCATCCGCGCGGACGTCATTCTGCTTTTCGCATGCGGATTTGCAGGCCGTACATTTCGACTAAGTGTAGTCTCATTCTGCAAAACATCCAGATGACCGACCTCGGACAGGGTCTGGAGCCGCGCAAACATCATCTCCCGAAAAATGCCCGCCGGCAGCTTCTCGAGATACGGCCGGGTCTTGCCGACCAGCTGCGCGCGCCCTTCGAGACTGGTCAACTGCAAGTCCTTGCCGGCCTCGGCAAAAAAATAATCGGACAGGACCTGAGCTTCGCGCATCCGCGCGTGAAAGCGCTCGACACCTTCCTTGCGCACCAGCGAATCCGGATCCTGATCCTGCGGCAGCAGCATGATGCGCGCCTGCCGCCCGTCGCGAAGACAGGGAAACACCGCATCCATCGCCCGCCAGGCCGCCTCCCTTCCGGCGCGGTCGCCATCGAAGCAAAATACCAGTTCCGCCGAAAAGCGGAACAACAGCTCCGCATGCGCCTGCGACGCCGCGGTGCCCAACGCGGCGACCGCATTGTCGATGCCGTATTCGGCCAATGCGATCACATCCATATAACCTTCGACCAGCACTATCCGCGCCGGCTTGCTGTTTTTCTTCAGCAACTCATAAAGACCGTAAACCTCCCGGCCTTTATGAAATAGGGACGTTTCCGGAGAATTCAAATATTTCGGCAAAGAATCATCCAGCACTCTTCCGCCGAAGCCGACGATGCGCCCGCGCTTGTCGCGAATCGGAAACATCACCCGGCCGCGAAAGCGGTCGTACACATGCCCCGCCTCGTTCTTGACCGACAAGCCGGCATCCAGCAAGGCTTGTTGGTTGAAGCGCCCGGACAAGGACTGCCACGCATCGGGCGCATAGCCCAGACGATAATCGCGCAGCACCTGCTCGCCGACGCCGCGGCCGCGCAAATAATCCCGCGCGACGCCGCCCGCTTTCGCCTGCAATTGCTCCGTGTAAAACAGAGCCGCCTGCTCCATCAACTGATATAGATTGTTCAGATCGTCTTTTTTTTGCGGCGAAGTTTGGGTCGAAAATGACTCCCTCGGCACATCGACGCCGACAAAGGCGGCCAAATCCTCGATTGCTTCGACAAAATCGAGGCGATTGAATTCCATCAAAAACGTGACCGCGTTGCCGCTGGCGCCGCAGCCGAAGCAATGATAAAACTGTTTGTCGCGATTGACCGAAAAACTCGGCGTTTTTTCGGTATGAAAGGGACAACGGGCGACAAAATTCGCCCCCGTCTTTTTGAGTGGAAGGTGCGCATCGATCAAATCGACGATATCGACCCGCACCAGAAGGTCATCAATGAACTGACGAGGTATGCGTCCCTCGGACATAGATTAAAAGGGTTGAACGAGAGGATTAGCCTCCCAAACCAGCCTTGATTTTTTGGCTGACCACTGCCATGTCGGCGCGCCCCTGCATTTTTGGCTTCAACAGTCCCATTACCTTGCCCATGTCCTTGACCGAGGCGGCGCCGGATTCGGCGATCGCTTCCCGAACCAGGGCGTCGATCTCGGCATCGCTCAGCGCCGCGGGCAGGTATTCCTGAATGATCTTGACTTCCGCTTCTTCCACATCGACCAGATCGTTGCGCCCCGCATCGCTGTACTGCTTGATCGACTCGCGCCGCTGCTTCAGCATCTTGTCGAGCACCTGAATGGCGCGGTCGTTATCGAGCACGATGCGCTCGTCGACCTCGACCTGCTTGAACGCCGCCAGGATCAAACGGATCACGCCCAACTTGAACTTGTCGCCGCCTTTCATGGCAGCTTTCATGTCGTCCTTGATTCGATCCGTCAATAAAGCCATCATCCGAACCTGCAATTAAAGCGCAGGACGGCCGCGGCGCAGATTCTTCAACGCATAACGCTCGCGCGCCAGCTTTTTCAGGTGACGCTTGACTGCCGCCGCCCCTTTACGTTTACGCTCCGTAGTCGGTTTTTCATAAAACTCGCGGCGACGGACTTCGGCCAATACACCCGCTTTTTCACAAGCGCGTTTAAAACGGCGAATGGCGATGTCGAAAGGTTCGTTTTCTTTAATTTTGACTGACGGCATTATACGGTTCCAGATTTCCAGTTATGTTAAGATGTAAAAACGATGGATGCTAGCGCACCCGCTCTAGTAAACTCCTAATTATACCTTTCTTTACCCAATTTTCAAAACCCAATGATCGTTCTAGGCATCGAAACGTCCTGCGATGAGACCGGCGTCGCGCTTTATCATTCCGAACGCGGCCTGCTGGCCGATCTGTTGTACAGCCAGATCGACCTGCACAAGGAGTATGGCGGCGTGGTGCCGGAACTGGCTTCGCGCGATCACATCCGGAAACTGGCGCCGATGATCCGCCAGGCAATGAGAGACAGCGGCCTGACCCGAAACGACATCGACGGCATCGCCTATACCGCGGGGCCAGGACTGATCGGCGCCCTGCTGGTCGGCGCCGCGACCGCGCGCGGCCTGGCCTGGGCCTGGCAGGTGCCGGCGGTCGCGGTGCATCATATGGAAGGCCATTTGCTCGCGCCGATGCTGGAGCCGGAACCGCCCAGGTTCCCATTCGTCGCGCTGCTGATTTCCGGCGGCCATACGCAACTGGTTAAAGTCGAAGGCATCGGCCGCTACGAGATCCTCGGCGAATCGCTCGACGACGCGGCCGGCGAAGCCTTCGACAAGACCGCCAAGATGCTGGGACTCAGCTACCCCGGCGGCCCCAAACTGTCCGCCCTGGCCACCCGCGGCCACGCCCGCCTTCACTTTCCGCGCCCGATGACCGACCGTCCGGGCCTGGATTTCAGCTTTAGCGGCCTCAAAACCTTCACGTTAAACACATTGCAGGCGAGCGAAGGCAGCGAGCAGGACAAGGCCGATATCGCCCTCGCCTTTCAGGACGCGGTCGCCGACACGCTGACGATCAAATGCCGGCGCGCCTTGCAGCAAGCCGGACTCAAAACGCTGGTCGTCGCGGGCGGCGTCAGCGCGAACACCCAAATCCGCGCCTCCTTGAGCGCGATGGCCGCGCGCGAGAAAGCCGCGATCCATTTCCCGAGACCCGCATTCTGCACCGACAATGGCGCGATGATCGCCTATGCCGGCTGTCAGCGCCTACTCGCCGGACAACAGGAAGCGCTCACAATCCAGGCACTACCGCGCTGGCCGATCAGCGAATTGACCGCCGCGAGCTAAGTCTCCTCCACGACATCACCGCAGCAGGAAACTCGCAAACTGCTCCCATGCTGGGGTCGTCGCCACCTGCACGATCGACGCGCTGGCGAATACGAGCCCTGCGTAACCGATCGCAAACCACCTGTTTAACGACCGCGTCAGCCCCCAGTTCAGGACCAGCAAAAACATCCCGATCACCAACACTCCAAAAAACGGACCGAATACCGTCGCCCACACTGTGCCGGCGTAGAGGGAGACGATGAAAGCGGTGCGGTCGAGCGCCGCCGATAGGATGGCCAGCGTGGCCAGCAGCAGCATCGGCCGATGCACCTCCGGTCGCCGTCGGTTCCAGACTCCAACGATGACATAAACGGCGAAGACCGTGATGCCGATGATCGGAATAGCCATGAACTGCTTCGGATCCAGATCCCATAATCTCATCTCGGGCGGTTTGATTCGGGTCGATTCAATCGTAAGCCGGTAGCCGAGGATCACGATACACGCCGCCAGCGCCGCGCCGATGCGGCCGAACAGCATGTGCACGCGGCGGTTGCCGGCCACGATCAACAGCGGCTGGACCAGGAACAGCAGCACCCACATCAACATGCCGGCACCGTGCACAATCAGCAAGGTTCGTATCGGCGGCGCGAGTTCGCGGTTGGGATAGGCCTTGCCATGCAGATAAAACTGCTGGAAGCCGAAGAACATCAGCACCAGTATCAGTGCCGCGGCACCAAAATAGAACAGGCGTGCGCGATTGGGTGCGGCAGCCCCTTTCTCCTGAGACTCATCGGATAGCCACATTTGTCTGGAGTTCATAGTCCCTCTGCCCGCTCAGGGCTTCTTAACGATAATGATCAACACAATCAGGAGTGATGGAGGACTCTCGCGACAACGAGGCCGCAGCGGCATAAGACAAAACCATCCAGTATCCCTCAGATCACGCCGGCCGCATCCGAATAAGCCTTGCCGGGCCGCCGGTAGCCGGGACAGGCGATACTGATGCGTTCGACAGGATCGCCGAGGCGCAACGCGGTCAATTGCCCGCCCCAGAGACAGCCGGTATCGATCGCATAACAATGGTCGCCTTCGTAATAGCCGAGCTGCGACCAATGTCCGAAGACGATCCTTAACCCGGCGCTCCTGCGCTTTGGGGCGGCAAACCAGGGCATCAGGTGCGGAGGCTGCGAACCGGGCGGGCCATCGTGGGTGAAATCGAGACGGCCATCCGCGTCCAGATAGCGCATCCGCGTGAAACAGTTGACGATGAAACGCAACAGCGGCACCCCCTCCAAATCGCCCGACCAGCGATCCGGCTGATTGCCGTACATTTCCTGCAGAAAAAGCCGGTAATCGTCGCTCCGCAAGACCCGCTCGGCCTGTGCCGCCAGCGCACGCGTCGCCTCCAAATCCCATTGCGGCGGCAGGCCCGCATGCAGCAGACAGAATTCGCCGTTGCTATGAAACAAAGGCCGAAATCTGAGCCAGTCGATCAGTTCGTCCACATCCTCGGCATCCAGAACCGGCCGAAACGTGTCCTTCTTGTGCACGATGCCAGAGTCATAGGCCGCCAGCAGATGCAGGTCATGATTGCCGAGCACGCTCACCGCGTTGTCACCGAGCGACTTCACGAAACGCAAGACCTCCAGCGATTTCGGGCCGCGGTTGACCAGATCGCCCGCGAACCAGAGATTGTCGGTTCCCGGATCGAACGCGATCGTATCGAGCAGTCTTAACAGGTCGTCGTAACAGCCCTGCACGTCGCCGATTGCATAAATCGCCATCGGTTTAGTGCAAGGTTCGCGGAATCGACAAGGTAAAGCGCGGAATCAGCGCATCGAACTGATCGCCTTCGTCCGTGCGCATCGTATATTCGCCCTGCATCGTGCCGACCGGCGTTTCGATCATCGCGCCGCTGGTATAGCGGAACGACTCGCCCGGCTTCAGATAAGGCTGTTCGCCTATCACGCCGTCGCCGCGGACTTCCTGGATCTTGCCGTTCGCATCGGTGATCAGCCAGTGCCGGGTCAACAGTTTCGCCGCCGCCACCCCCACATTCGTGATCGTGATCGTGTAGGCAAACACATAGCGCCCTTCCGCCGGCGCGGACTGCGCCTCGATATAATGCGGCGCCGCTTCAACAAGAATTTTATTTTTTTCGCTCATGTTCGGATTATCATTGGAATCATTGCCGGCAAGCCGGCCTCTCTCGAAATTGTCCTTATTTGATCTTAACTTGACCACTAACGCAAGCATTCAGACGACAAAGAAGTCAGCACGGTTTTACCAACCCCCCCTCACTACAGTATCATAAGCGGGATTAACCCTCGGCTAAACAGCGATCAGGAAAAAATCTTGCACATTCACATACTCGGCATTTGCGGCACCTTCATGGGCGGGCTGGCGGTGATCGCCCGGCAAATGGGCCATCGGGTCACCGGCTCCGACCACAACGTCTATCCGCCGATGAGCACGCAGCTCGAAGCCCAGGGCATCGTGCTGATGGAAGGCTACCGGGCTGAAAATCTCGATCCGAAGCCGGACCTGGTGATCATCGGCAATGCGCTCTCGCGCGGCAATCCAGAAGTCGAGGCGGTACTGAATCAAGGTCTGAATTATGTCTCCGGCCCCGAGTGGCTCGCCAAACATGTGTTGCAGGAGCGCTGGGTGCTCGGCGTCGCCGGCACGCACGGCAAGACCACCACGAGCAGCATGCTGAGCTGGATACTCGAACGTCAGGGCTTCAAGCCCGGCTTCCTGATCGGCGGTATTCCGCTCAATTTCGGCGTCTCGGCACGGCTCGGCGAGTCGTCTTTTTTCGTGGTCGAAGCCGATGAATACGATTCGGCGTTTTTCGACAAGCGCTCGAAATTCGTGCATTACCGGCCGCGCACCGCGATCCTGAACAATCTCGAATACGACCATGCGGACATTTTTCCGGATCTGGACGCGATCAAGAAACAGTTTCACCATCTGGTCAGGACGATTCCGGGCCAGGGCCTGATCATCACGCCCGAAAGCGAGCACACTATCCACGACGTGCTGGCCATGGGCTGCTGGACGCCGGTCGCTAAGACCTCGATCAACGGCTCATCGGCATGGAATGCGGAACTGATCAAGGCCGATGGCAGCCATTTCTCGGTGCTCCATAACGGCATCAATCAGGGCGAAGTCGATTGGGCGCTGACCGGCGCACACAACGTCGCGAACGCGCTGGCCGCGATCGCGGCCGCGCAGCATGTCGGCATCCTGCCCCAGGATGCGATCGCCGCGCTGGCCGAGTTCCAAAACGTCAAACGACGCATGGAAGTGATCGCGAAACTAAACGGCGTGACCATTTACGACGATTTCGCACATCATCCGACCGCAATCGCAACAACATTGGACGGCCTGCGCAAACAGGTCGGCCAGGAACGGATCATCGCGATCGTCGAACCCCGCTCGAATACGATGCGGCTCGGCGTGCATACCGAAACCCTGGCCCAATCATTGAACCAGGCCGACCGGGCGTTGATCTATCAACCGAAGGAACTGAGCTGGGACCTGAGCCAACTGCAACACTACGCGGCGAATATCGAGATTTGCGAAAGCCTCGATCAGATCATCGACCGGCTGAAGCTCGAAGCGCGCCAAGGCGGCCATTTCGTACTGATGAGCAACGGCAGTTTCGGCGGCATTTACGCCCGATTATTGGCGGAATTGAGTTAATAAGTCGCCTTGATCGAGTCGAATCGAGGCGGGTGAGGCCCATGCCTCGATTTCGCCGCGCTGCATCGAGGCTACAACAACGGATTTCTTTTTCAACCCTATCATTTAGCCCTATCCAAACGATGAAATTAATCCGAATCGCAACGCGAAAAAGCCCGCTCGCGCTGTGGCAGGCGAATCATGTCGCCGCCCTGCTGGAGCGGCACTTTCCGGACATCAAAACCGAGCTGGTGCAAATGACCACGAAGGGCGACAAGATTCTGGACGCACCGCTCGCGAAGGTCGGCGGCAAGGGCCTGTTCGTGAAGGAACTCGAACAAGGCATGCTCGAAGGCGAGGCCGACATCGCGGTGCATTCGATGAAGGATGTGCCGGTCGAATTTCCGGCGGGCCTGCATTTGGCGGCCATTCTGCAACGCGAAGACCCGACCGACGCCTTCGTATCGAACCGATTCGACCGTCTGAACGACTTGCCGGCCCACGCCCGCATCGGCACCTCGAGCCTGCGCCGGCAATGCCAGATCAAGCAGCGTTTTCCCGACGCCGAAATTCTGCAACTGCGGGGCAACGTGAATACCCGGCTCGCCAAGCTCGACGCCAGCGATTTCGACGCGATCATCCTGGCCTCGGCGGGCCTGATCCGTTTAGGCATGGCGGACCGGATCCAGGAACGCCTCGATCCCGGCCTCAGCCTACCGGCGATCGGCCAGGGCGCGATCGGCATCGAATGCCGGAGCGATGATAGCGAAATCAATGCCTTGCTGAGCGCCCTGCACGATCCCGACACCGCGCTCTGCGTCAGGGCCGAACGCGCGCTGAACGCCCGCTTGCAGGGCGGCTGCCAGGTGCCGATCGCCGGCTTCGCCGAAAAACACGGCGCACGCCTGTTCATGCGTGGCCTCGTCGGCGCGCCGGACGGTTCGGTGATTTACCGCGGCGAAGGCTGGGAGGATCTGGATCAGGCCGAAATCCTCGGCGGAAAAATCGCCGAAGACCTGCTCGCGCAAGGCGCGGACCAGATTCTGGCGGCGCTGTATCAGGCATGAGTTCTCTGCACGGCGCGCACATCCTGGTCACCCGGCCCCGACATCAGGCGGATCATCTATGCCGCCTGATCGAGCAGCAAGACGGCGTCGCGGTCGCGTTTCCGACCCTCGACATCATTGCCGCAAACGACCGCGACCGGATCGCCGCCACACTGGCAAACCTGCATCGCTTCCAATGGGTTGTTTTTATTAGCGCAAATGCAGTAAATTTTGCACTGCTCGCGATTGATGGCAAAATAGGCCCATTGCGCAACGCACGGATTGCCGCGATCGGTCAGGCGACCGCGAGGGCTCTCGACGCCGCCGGCTTGCAGGCCGATCTGTTGCCCGCACACGGCTCGGACAGCCAGGCATTATTGGCGACGGCCCCGATGCAGTGCGTTTCGGGACAACGCATCCTGATCGTCCGCGGCGCGGGCGGTCTCGAAACGCTGAGCCGGGAACTCAAGCAGCGTGGCGCGGAGGTCGACACCCTGGATGTGTATCGACGGGTGATGCCGCCCGCCGATCCGGCGCCGGTGCTGGACTTGCTCAATCGCAACCGGCTGGATCTGATCACCGCGACCAGCGGCGAAGCGCTGCAAAACCTATTGCTCATGCTCGGCGAAAAAGACCGGACGCTGGCATTGGCGGTCCCGCTCGTGGTCGTCAGCGACCGTATCCGGCAGATCGCGGAAAACAGTGGATTTGGACGAATTTTTGTAACGGACAGCCCTTCGGATGCAGCAATTCTCAATAAAATAATAACTTGGATAACAGGTGCAGAAAGTGGCCGAATTGAGTGAACAAAAAGAAGGGACCGCGGACGATTCGAAAAAAGCTCGCAAATCCCGGAGCGGATTCTGGTTTGGCGTGATTATCATCCTGATCATTTTTGCCGTTGCCGGTGCCGGCTACTATTTCCTGATGCAGTTGCGGGAGCGTCAAACCAACCTGGGCGGCGAAGTCAAAGGCGAAATGGCGAAGAAAATCTCCGATTATCAGTCCCAGCTGACCGCGATCCAGGAGCATTTGTCGACGCTCGAAACGACGATCACGAACAAGGACGATCACTTCACCAAACGGCTGGACGAAGTCTCCAAGCAGCAGAGCGACAAACTCGACAGCGTCCGCAAGGAATTGAGCGAGGAAATCACCCGCCTGCAGCGCCAATTAGGCAAAACCCGCGGCGACTGGCTGATCGCGGACGCCGAATATTTGCTCGGCGCGGCCAATGAACGCCTGCAATTGGTCGGCGACGTGAATACCGCGCGCGCAGCGCTCGAAGCCGCCGATCAACGTCTTCACGAAAGCGGCGATGCGGCCGTATTCTCGGTGCGCGAAGAAATCGCGAAAGAAATTACCGCCCTCAAAACTGTCGCCGCCGCCGATATTGTCGGCCTGTACGCGTCGCTGCAAAGCCTGCAGGACCTTTCCGAAAAACTGACCCTGCTGCTGCCCTATGCCGGCAAAACGCTGACGCCTTCGACCGAGATCCACAGCCACGCCGACAGCAGCGAGCCGGCTCATGAGTTGCTGCATTCGGCGATCGAAAAGCTGCAAGGCGTCGTCACGATCCGGCACACCGACCAACCGATCAAGGAAACCCTGACGCCGGAAGAAGCGCAGTTCATCCGCGAACAATTGCGCGCGAAGCTCGAAACGGTCAAGATCGCGCTGGTGCAGCAAAACGAGGCGCTGTACCGCGCCGGCCTGCAGGACGCGAAGAAATGGACCGAACTGAATTTCACGCCGAATCCGGACACGCGCAAATTCATCGCCGAACTCGACCGCTTCGTGGCGATCAATATCCGCAGCCATTTCCCGGACATTAGCCCTTCGCTGAAACTGCTCAGTGACATCACCAAATTACGGGTCGAAACCGACAAAGCCCTGCAGGCGGCGCCGGCCGAAAAGCCGAAAGCGCCTGAGTCGAAACCGCTTCCAGAAGCCCCGGCGGTGGCACAGCCACAACCCGCCCCGGCCGCCCCCGCCCAACCGGAGCCGACTAAAAAATGAAAAAGATCCTGTATTATCTGGGACCGCTGCTGATTACGATTGCCGCTGCGTTCGCGGTTTATTACGGCTTCAAGAGCCTCGAAACGCCTGGCTATGTCCTGGTCGGCGTCGGCCACTGGTCGATCGAGACCACGCTCGCCGCTTTCACGGTCGCGCTGATCATCGTTTTTTTTCTGCTGTACGGTTTTTTCCGCTTTCTCGGCTGGCTGTTCCGACTGCCGGGGCAGCTTAAAAAGCGCGGCACCCACATCAAATTCAACCGCTCGCAGGAAGCCCTGATCGCGGGTCTTGTCGATTCGGCGGAAGGCAACTGGGAACAGGCCGAGAAAATCCTGATCAAGCATGCCTCGCACAGCGGCGCGCCGTTGATCCATTATCTGACCGCCGCGCGCGCGGCGCAGTCGCGCGGCGCTTTCGACAAACGCGACGAATACCTGCAAAAAGCCGCCGACCAGGCCCCCGGCTCGAATATCGCGATCGGCCTGACCCAGGCCGAACTGCATCTGTCCGGCAACCAGTTCGACCAGGCGCTCGAAACCCTGACCAAACTGCAGTCGATCAATCCGACCCATGCCAGCGTCTTGAAATTGCTACATCAGACCTATCAGAGCATCGGCGACTGGGAAGCGATCCGGAAACTGTTGCCGTCGCTGCATCAAAACAAGGTGCTGATGGAAGCCGAAGTCAAGCTGCTCGAAACCGAAACCTTCAGCCGCCTGTTGAAACAGGCCGCCGAGCTTGGCAATCCGGATCAAATCGCCCTGCTCTGGTCCGAAACGCCGGCTCACATCAAAAAGATGCACGGCATGGCGGCGATCTATTTTGCCGCGATGATCGAAGCCGGAGCCGGCAACACGATCGAGGCGGAGCTCGCGCAGGCCTTGTCGGTCAGTCTTGACGACACCCTGCTGGTTTTGTACGGCAGCGTGCAATCGAACGATGCGTCCCGACAACTGGCGAACGCCGAACAGTGGCTGATCGCGGGCCCCGACAATGCGGTGCTGTTGGCGCTGCTCGGCAAGCTGTGCCTGCAACTGGGCGAACACGAACGAGCCGAACACTATCTGAATCAAAGCCTTGCCAGCGACCCGACCGTACAGGCCTATCAACTGCTGGGCGATTTGTATTTCGTCCAAAACGAAAAAGACAAGTCTTGCGCAAGCTACAAATCCGCGCTGGAATTGTCTTCAAGTGAAATCGTGACGCGCCTGGAACAAATCGCCGAATACGGTGAACCGGACCCCGCGACGCTGATTTGAATCGCCTGGAAAGTCACGTCGCCGCCAGACCGGCAACGTGACTCGCGGCCTGAAAGCCTCAAGCCGACGCAATCCGGTTCTTGCCGTCCCAGAATGACGATTTTTTGATTTCGTTGGTCAGAAACTCGATGAATTGCCTGATCAACCTGCGGTTATAACCGATCACTTGCTTCACCCGCGCCTTCGAGGTGCCGCCCAGTGCGTCCGTCGCCCGCGGCAAGTCATTCATGAAAGCCTGCAACGGCTCGAGCACCCGCATCTGAAACAAGACCGAGATATCCGACGGCAGTTCTTTCGCCAGATGCGCGAGGCGCTGATAGCTGCGCGCGCCCGGTTTCAAAACCTCGTCCTGCAATTGCTGAACGACCGCGGCATAGCGTATCGCGGCGGCCTCGCCCAGATGATGCAGCGCGAATCGGGTCGGTTCGAGGATGCTTTCCTCGAAATAGCGGATGGCCTGATCGGGGCCGCGCTGAATCAAATTGACCGTGGCGTGGGTATTTTCCCGCAGCAACAGTTGCTTTTGCTTGATCACGACGCGGGTCTGCTCGACAAAGTCCTGCAACAGATCGATGTTGCGCCGGATTTCGCCGAGCACCGGCCTGACCATTCTCTCGTCGAAGCCGTTTTTGATTTGGTAACGCAACGCGTAAATTTTATCCAAGGTCGATTTTTCGAGTTCCTTTTGCACCGCCGCCAGCTTGATTTCCAGATCGCCGATATAGGCATCGCGCTCGGACAAGGTCGTTTTCAAAAATGCGATCGTCTCTTTGTTCAACTCCAGTTGCATGGTCAACGTGGAAACCTGATCTTCCAGACGATTCAATTTGACCAGCAAGTCGCCCTGTACAGTGTCGCTATTCGATTCCATGCCATTCCCCCTTTATGATGATGATTATTGTTATATTTTTTGCTCGGAACGCCGGCATTGATAACAAGCACCCCCAAAAAAGTCAAGCAATAATAAATAATTACGCCTCACATGCCGGCGCGATGCCTTGAATCTAGCTGAACGCCGTGCATGCTTTGACGCGGCGTGCGCGCATCGTTTGCAAGCCTATCGGCGCTCGCCTTCGGAAAAGCAAGTCTCAATAATGCGGCGGAATTTCATGCACCGCCTCGCCAGTGTGGCCGGCTTCGGCCTGTAGGGTTTGCATGCGCTCGTTCAGCAGGCGGCAGATCGTTTCGAGCCGATCGATTTGCTGCTGTTGCTTGCTGACGACCTGATTCAAGGCCAGCAGCAAATCGTCCTGATAGGCGGCCTTGATTTCGAGCTCCATGATGCGTTCTTCGTTTTTCGTTTGGGTCATATCACTTTCGAAAATTGCTGTTGCGTTTTTTGCGCGAGATAGCGGTCGAACACCATACAGATATTACGGATCAGCAAGCGGCCCGCCGATGACACGCTGATGCCGGTAGCCGACAACGCGAGCAGGCCGTCGGCCTGCATCGGCTGCAAGGCGTCGAGTTCGTGCGCGAAATACTCGCCAAAATCGATCGCGAAGTCTTTTTCGATCGCGGCAAAATCAAGGGCGAAATGGCAGATCAGTTGCGTGATCACCGCGCGCCGCACTTTGTCGTCCTGATCGAGATCGACGCCCTTGAACACCGGCAGCTTGTTATGATGGATCAACCGGTCGTAGCTTTCGAGATCTTTCACGTTCTGAATGTACGCATCCCCGACCCGGCCGATCGAGGTGATGCCGAGACCGACCAGATCGCAATCCGAATGCGTCGAATAACCCTGAAAATTCCGGTACAGCTTGCCTTCGCGCTGCGCGACCGCGAGTTCGTCATCGGGTTTCGCGAAATGATCCATGCCGATATACACGTAACCCGCCTCGGTCAGCCTGAGGCCGACCCTTTGCAGGATCGCGAGCTTCACCTCCGGCGACGGCAGCTCGGCTTCATTGATCTGGCGCTGGGTCTTGAAGCGCGCCGGCATGTGCGCATAATTGAACACCGACAGCCGATCCGGTTCCACGGCCAGAATCTTGTCCAGGGTCCGGGAGAAGCTTGCGACCGTCTGCAGCGGCAGGCCGTAGATCAGGTCGATATTGGTCGAGCGGAAGCCCTCCCGGCGCGCGGCCTCCAGAACCCCGAACGTCTGCGCTTCGCTTTGCAGCCGGTTGACCGCCTTTTGCACAGCCGGATCGAAATCCTGCACACCCAGGCTGATCCGGTTGAAACCGAGCGCGCGCAGCCGCTTGATCGTGCCGTCATGGGTTTCGCGCGGATCGACCTCGATCGAATATTCGCCGCCGTCGTCGCCCCGCAAGTTGAAATGCGCGCGCGTGACGGCCATCAGCCGCCGCATCTGCGCATCGTTCAAAAATGTCGGCGTGCCGCCGCCCCAATGCAGTTGATTGACAACCCGGCTGTTATCGAACAGCGCGCCCTGCAGCGCGATTTCCTTGCACAGATTATCCAGATACGGCACCGCATGCTGGCGATTCTTGGTCACGATCTTGTTGCAGGCGCAATAAAAGCAGACCGTGTCGCAAAACGGCAGATGAAAATACAGCGACAACGGCCCGCCTGTCCGGTTCGATTTGGCGATGTGCCAGCGGTAATCGGTATCGCCGAAACCCTCGTGCAGTTCGAGCGCGGTCGGGTAGGAGGTATAACGCGGCCCGGCCTTATCGTAACGGTTGATCAGGTCCAGGTCGAAGAAGATTGATTGATCCATGAAAGCGAGGTTGGATGGGCAAAAATGCGGGCAGTGCATAAACAATGCCCAGGGTGTGCTTATTGTAGACGCAGTCGTTGCCGACCGTCCACGGCCAGGGCATAGTAGCCCGGCAGGGAACGAACCCTATCATGGCATATTTATGCTGCCTGTGCCCGATTGCGCCCCGCATGTTTCGCCTCGTAAAGCGCGGCATCGACGATCTCGATCAACTCGTCCACGGACTGGCCGTCGCGGTACTCCGCGACGCCGAGACTGACCGTGATCTCTTGAGGAATGCCGAAATCGAAGCGTTGAACCTTTTGCCGGATCGTTTCGGCCAACTGCAAAGCCCCCGGAAGACCGGTCTCGGGACACAGCAGCAAAAACTCCTCGCCGCCCCAGCGCCCGGCCAAATCATTGGTTCTGACCGTATCGACCAGCAGGGTCGCCAACGTATGCAAGACACGATCGCCGGCCTGATGGCCAAAATGATCATTGATCGCTTTGAAATAGTCAACATCGAGCATGATCACCGAAAAACTGGAATGATAGCGCTGGGCTCTGGCAATCTCCCTTGCAAATACCCGATTCAATAAGCGTCGGTTGGCGATGCCGGTCAGCGTGTCGGTATTCGATAATTGCTCAAGTTCCTTGTTCAAGGCCTGCAATTTCGCCTTATAACGGCCGATCACAATCTCGCGCAGGGCCAACAGCGATAGCACCCCCCCGAAGCCGAACAGGCCATAGCCGAGCCATCGGTAATCTCGTCTGTTTTCGTAGGTGATCGAGATCCATTTGTTCAAGATCGCCAATTTGTCGGAATCGGTCAGCGACGCGACCGCTTTGTCGAAGATGCTCAGCAAAAAGGGTTGATCGTTTCTGACCGCGACCGACATCCTATAATATACATCGGTCACGCCGGAGATTTTGATATTCAATATTCCGTGCTTTTGGCTTTGGTAGGCGATGGTCGCGACCGTATCGAGATAACCGAAGGCCCTGCCGCCCGCGACCCATCCAAGGCCGGTACGCGCGTCGTTGACTTCGACGATCTTCATCTCGGGATATTTTTGCTTCAGCAGGTCGAGCGCCGCAAAGCCCTTGACGGTCACAAACGTTTTTTGCATGACCTCCTGAATATCGCCGATGAAGGGTTGGTCGTCGCGGGTCGCGATCACGATCGGATAGCCGTTGTAAGGACGGGTAAATGCCAGAAACGCCCGGCGCGGCTCGGTCAATGTCGCACTGGACAGGACCGCACATTTTCTTTGTTTAGCATAGTCAAGCGACTGCTCCCAGTCGCTGGTTTTGATCAAGCGGATTTCCTTGCCTATCCGCTCGGCAAAAACTTTCTGGAAATCGGCGTTGATGCCGATATACTCCCCATTCGAAGTCACAAAATCATAAGGCATCCAGTCCGGGTCGACACAGACACCGATATAGTCGATTTGGCTCAGATAGGCCATTTCACTGGCAGTCAGCGGCAAGGTGGAAACGCTATTTTTCGGCGCAAAGCGGTCGCCCCCCCAGGCCGAAGAGGACAGCGAAAAAACCAACATCAAAATAGTGAGCAGCATTTAGAGGTTGTTATCTTAAGTATAGATTACGACCGGCGACTCAGTATAACCGATATTTTTCTAGTTTGCAGCCACAGTAGCGTAATTTCCGACAGCGGCTCGCGATTGGCCGCAGTAAACTATTTCCTCGTCTTTGAAGCATCAGGAGAACCTCATGAAAACCGACCGCCCCGCCGCCGTGATCGAACGGCTATCGGCCTTTATGTACACACCACTCGCTACGATCCTGCGGCAGCGACTGGCCGCCGACCCGCTGCAACACGCATTGCAGCTCTGCCAAAAGACGGTCGCCGGCGTACCGGCCTATCGCCAGTTTCTGCTCGACCAGGGCGCCGATCCGGACGCGATCGTCCACGCCGATGATTTTGCGGCGCTGCCGCTGCAGAACAAGGCGAACTACATGCAGAAATATCCACTGCCGGCACGCTGCCAGGGCGGCCAACTCAGCGCTTGCGACCGCGTGGCGGTGTCGTCGGGATCGACCGGCGTTTCGACCTTCTGGCCGCGCGCGATGACCGACGAACTGGACATTGCGCTGCGTTTCGAGCAGGTCTTCCGCCACAGTTTCCGGGCCGAACGGCGCGACACCCTGGCAGTCGTCTGCTTTCCGCTCGGCAACTGGGTCGGTGGCGTGTTCACGACCTCGTGTTGCTGGCACCTCGCGCAGAAGGGCTATCCGTTGACCGTCGCGACGCCGGGCAACAAGGCGGACGAAATCCTGCGTGTGGTGCGGGAATTGGGTCCCCATTTCGAGCAGACCGTGCTGCTCGGCTATCCGCCTTTCGTGAAGGACGTGATCGACGCCGGTTCCGCGCAAGGCGTGGATTGGCCCCATTACCACATCAAGTTCGTCTTTGCCGGCGAAGTGTTCAGCGAGGAATGGCGCAGCCTGATGCTGCAAAAGGTCGGCTCGACAGCACCCTGTCACGACTCTGCCGCGCTTTACGGCACCGCGGACGGCGGCGTGCTCGGCAACGAGACGCCACTCAGCATCTCGATCCGCCGCTTTCTGGCCGAGCATCCGGACGTCGCCCGCGAACTGTTCGGCGAATCGCGCCTGCCGACCCTGGTCCAATACGATCCCTGCAGCCGCTACTTCGAACTGATAGATGGTGCCACCTTGGCGGTCACCGGCGACAACGGCGTGCCGCTGATCCGCTACCACATCGCCGACCGCGGCGGCCTGATCAGCCATGCCGAATTAATCGCTTTCCTGAAGGCGCGCGGGATGTCCGTGCGGGAACTTGAAGGTTTCGCCGGCGATACCTACCCCCTTCCTTTCGTCTGGGTGTTCGGCCGCGCCGACTTCACCGTGTCTTTCTATGGCGCGAATATCTATCCGGAAAACGTGGTGGTCGGCCTGGAGCAACCTGAGTTGACGCATTGGGTCAGCGGCAAATTCGTGATGCAAGTCCAGGGCGACCGGAACGGTTCCGAAGCCCTGTCGATCACGGTCGAACTCCTGCCCGGCGTTTCGGCCGATCCCGCCAAGGAGGCCGCCATCGCCGCTTCCATTCGTACGCACTTGCTCAGGCTGAATAGCGAATTCGCCAACTATGCGCCGTCCGCCAAGCAAACGCCTCAGATCGCGTTACGGCCGTTCGGCGATCCTGCGTATTTTCCAGTCGGGGTAAAACATCGCTATACGCGGAAGGATTCGAAGTAAATGGTTCCTCATCGAAAATGTCATTTTTGCCGCATCCTCGCCCTGCGCACTCCCGACAAGTTTCGATCCGTTCGCTAGGAAAAGCAAAAATGTTGCATTCCTCTGAATTATCCCTATAATATCGATTCGATACTATCAATCGTAGGAGATCACTGATGAAACTTAGCAACAAAATCACTTTGCTGGCCACCGCCACCGCTCTGTGCTTGGCAAGCAGCGCGGCGTTTTCTGAAACGGAAGGCCATTTGTCAATCTGGCGCTCTTCGGTCAAGGTCGCGGGAAAAGGCGATAACAAAACCCTGGCGATGGAAATCCAGACCGCGAAACCGATTCCGGTCGACGGTAAAGCCGCCTTCGGCTATGCGGCACTGACCGACAATGCGAACAATTTGCTGGTGCTGGTCACGCACATGCCGATCGACGACAGTTCGCACGAAAATCAGGAAAACGGCTTTCACGCGCATGTGCTCGATTTGAAAGAACCGACTGCGGCCTGCGCGGGCGCCAATTTCGAGGTGGACCTGGAAAATTCGGGTAAAAATGCCGCCTTCGACGCCGATTATCAATGGAAGATCAATGGCAGCAAAATTTCGGTCGAGAATGTGCCGGTCAAGGATTTGGGCGATGCCGGCGTCGACACGATCGTATCGTTTACGTTGAAACCGGTGCTGGACGCCCAGCAAAAACCGACCAACCTTTGCGTGACGGTCGCCGACAAAGGCTGAGCGCAAATGTCCTTCCTTCCCGAACGGGGTTTACGGTAAAATTACGCTCAGCCACTCCTCGAACAGCCGGCCTCTTTGGCCGGCTGTTTACACTTTCTTGCTGCGAGCGTTTCGATGTCGATTGGAAAACTATTGACGCTTCTCGGCATCGCGATCACGGTGCTCGGACTCGTCCTGACCTACCTTCCCGGCCTCTTCGCGTGGTTCGGCAAATTGCCCGGCGACATCCGCATCGACGACGGCAAAAAATTCATTTTCATTCCGCTCACCTCGATGCTCCTGATCAGCGCGCTGTTGACGCTGCTGGCCAATCTGTTTTTCCGCAAATAAGCGTTTCCGTGCCGGCTGACATCCGCCGGTGCCGCCCAGCGCCCCCGAACGAAAACTAAATCGCCCGATGCCCGGCCTTTTGCATTACTATATAAGATGTCAGTATCATTCCCGGAGTTAAATCATGATTCCCATTCGAGATACCGCTCCCTGCCTTACCCGCCCCGTCGTCACCTGGGGGCTGATCATTGTCTGTTCCGGCCTCTTTATCTGGATGCAATTTTTACCCTATGAAGTCAGCAATCCGCTGATTGCCCGTTTCGGCATGATACCGCTACGTTATTCGAACCCCGAATGGGCCAAAGGGGTCGGACTGCCTTTCGACGCTTACCTGTCGTTTTTGACCAGCCTGTTCCTGCACGGCAATTGGTTCCATTTGATCATCAATATGTGGTTTCTGTGGATTTTCGGCGACAACGTCGAGGATAGGATGGGGCATCTGTCCTTTTTGATCTTCTATCTGCTCTGCGGCCTGATCGCAACGGCCTTGCAGTGGTATTTCGATCCACGCCTGGAGATCCCGGTCGTCGGCGCCTCCGGCCCGATCGCCGGCATTCTGGCGGCCTATTTTTTTCTGTATCCGCTGGAGCGCATCGTGCTCTGGGTGCCGATCTTCTTTTTGCCCGTCATCGTGCATGTGCCGGCGATCGCCTTTTTGGGCGTCTGGGTGATCATTCAGTTGCATGAGGCGACCACATCGATATTGTTTGAAGGCGGCGCGGCGAAGATGGCCTGGTGGGCGCATCTGGGCGGCTTTATCGCGGGGTTTCTGCTGTACCGCTTCTTCCTGAAAAAACCGCCGGGCGGAATAAAAATGGAAGATTCAAGCAGCTTTAAGATATAATCCGCGCAAAAAAAGAAAAGAGCATCGTGATGGTGCGGGGATCTTTTTTGACTAAAGCTTCTTAAGTTCAAATCAGGAAATTACGAGTCATATGAAAAAAATTAACGTTGCCTTGGTCAGGCTGCTCCAGTTTGTGGTGTTCGTGGTCTTCACCTTCGTGGTGATCACCTACTTCGGGGCAATCATTTTATTGCCGCTGGACGCCGTCACCCTGCTGATCAAACTGTTCGGCCTGGTCGGTTTGCATGGCTTCATCGGCGCGGCGATCGCGATTCCGGCCGTGGCCTACCTCGGTTTGATCGTCTACCGGACACCCGGCCTCTGCCCGATGATCATCGAAACCGGCGTCGATCTGGCCAAAACCGGCAAAGCCAAGGTCGAAGCGTTCAACGCGATCGTGAATTCGGTCAAGGCCTAGTTTTTCTCCCCTTGCCCGGGGAAGAAGGCGTGACGGAGCAGTCCGCCACGCCTTTTTTATTGGGCGCATCCAAAACATTACTATTTGAGGGGAATAGGGTATTCTCCGCGCCGTTTGCTTTGCGTATTATCAACTATTAATTATTGATGGGGATCGTTATGTGTTTTAGTGCAAATATGTCGTTGGGCCTCGGCATCGTCGGTTTCGCCGCCTCGGGCCTCACCTTCATGGATAAAAGCGAAACCTTGCCGGTGCGCGCCGCCAGGGCCTTTGCAATCTTTCATTTTTCGTTGATGGAACTGATCCAGTATTTCGCCTATCCGGTCGCCGGGCAATGCGGCTACGGCACCAACCAACTGCTCAGCGAATTGTCGACGTACCATATCGCCTTGCAGTCCTTCGCGATCATGCCGGCGTTGGCGACCTATTCGACCGATCCCGGCGCGCTGAAGCGCGCGACGCTCGTCGGCGCGGCCCTGAGCGGCGCCTTCATCCTGTTCAGCTTCCTGCCGAAAGAGATCCAGTTGTTCGACATCGAGCCGAACTTCATCGGCAACATGATTTCCTGCCTGACCATGGGCACGTATCATATCGCCTACGCGATTCAGAGCGCGCTCGGACTGTTGGTGACCTGGGGCTCGCTGTTCGCGCTCGCGCTCAGCGCCTTCGTCTGGCCGAATAACTGGCGGATCGGCCTCTATCACGGCGTGATGGCGCTGTTCACGCTGTTCGTGCCGCAATGGCTGTTCGGCGTTTCGACCGGCGAAGCGGCCGCGATCTATTGTTTTTACTCGATTCCGATCACCTGCAGCTTCATGCCGGTCTTCAAGAAATATTTCACGCCGAGTCCGCTCGAAGCGCAGCCAACATTCGATCTGCGCAGCAGTTCCTGATCAGCGCTTGAGGAGTCTGTGATGAACGCCGTGCGTTGGAATCCGGAAAAACCGGCCGTAATCATCGCAATCTGCGTGATCGGCCTGATCAATGCGATCCAGATGATCAATCTGGTCTTTTCGCCGATGTCCAAGCAAGTCGGCGCGCTCTACCCGAGCTATTTTGCGTTTTCGGTGCTGCTGAGCCTGATTTGCATCGCCGGCTTGTGGCTGTTGAAGCGCTGGGCCGCCTGGGTCTATAGCGTCCTGCTGATCGTCAATCAGATCGTGCTGATGCTGATGGGTTACTGGGAAATCACCGCCGCGGTCATTCCGTTTGCGATCATCCTGTTGTTGTTCAAGCACCTGGACAGCATGCGCTAACGATTCGTGCTTGTTGCAGTCGCACGGACCTGCCGGGTTTGCAAACTTGGCAGGTCTTATACCGGCTCTCTCCCGCACACCTGTCATACACACCGTTATAAAATAAGCGGATTGAATCAACCTTTTTACATCGTTTTATGAAATCGCCGATCATCGTTAGCGCCGTCCAACAGCCCTGCCATCTGGACAGGCAAAGCAATCTCGACTTTTCGATCGAGAAAATCCACGAAGCCGCGGCCGCCAAGGCCGACTTGGTGGTGCTGCCCGAACTGCACCTAGGGCCTTATTTCTGCCAAAACGAAGATTACCATCACTTCGACCTGGCCCAACCGATTCCGGGCCCGACCACCGCGATTCTGTCCGCCGCCGCGAAAAAACTGAAGATCGTGATCGTGTCGACGCTTTTCGAGGAAAGAGCGCCGGGGCTCTATCACAACACCGCCGTCGTGTTCGACAAGGACGGCCGGATCGCCGGCAAATACCGCAAAATGCATATTCCGGACGATCCGGGCTTTTACGAAAAGTATTATTTCACGCCCGGCGATCTCGGCTTCACCCCGATCGAGACCTCGATCGGCAAGCTCGGCGTGCAGGTGTGCTGGGATCAATGGTACCCGGAAGGCGCGCGGCTGATGGCGTTGGCCGGCGCGGACCTGCTGATCTATCCGACCGCGATCGGCTGGGACCCGAACGACACCGAGGAAGAACAGCAACGCCAATTGAACGCCTGGATCACGATTCAGCGCGCGCATGCGGTCGCGAACGGCATCCCGGTGATTGCCTGCAACCGGATCGGTTTCGAGCAGGCGCCCGATCAGGAAGCCGGCGTCGGCATCAATTTCTGGGGCAACAGCTTCATCGCCGGCCCCCAGGGCGACCTCCTGGACAGCGCGGATGCGAGCGAAGTGAAGGTCCTGACCACCACGCTGGACCCGGCGCGCAGCGCGCGCGTCCGGCAGGTCTGGCCGTTCCTGCGCGACCGCCGGATCGATGCCTTCGCTGACATCACGAAGCGTTTTATCGATTGAGGCGGCTGTCTCCGTGCAGGGTGCGCATCGCGTACCTTACGCCTAAACAAATCGTTGCCCCCAAGGTGCGCGATGCGCACCCTACGCTTCAATCAGCCTTCCATTTGATGTTGCAGCCCATGCTCGGAATCTGCTCCGGACTGATAGCCCGGCCCGCAAGCAGATTGTCGAGCGCGGCGCGCAAGTCCGCGCCGGTCACCGGCACGGCGTTCTTCGGCGTGGAGCCGTCGAGGCGGCCGCGATAGACGCAGGCGAGCGCCGCATCGAACAGATAAATGTCGGGCGTGCAGGCGGCCTGATAGGCGCGGGCGGTATCCTGGCTTGCGTCATACAGATAGGCCGCGAATGGCCGCCCCCAGGCTTCCATCAGCGCCTTCATCTTGTCCGGCGCATCCTCCGGGTATTGCAGCACGTCGTTCGCGCTGATCGCGATCGTCGCGATGCCCTTGTCCTTGTATTCCTTCGCGATCGCGATCAACTGGTCCTTCACATGTAGCACATAGGGGCAATGATTGCAGATGAACATCACGATCGTGCCCTTGTCGCCTTTCAGCTCCTGCAAGCCGAAAGTTTTTCCGGTCACCGTATCGGGCAATAAAAAATCCGGCGCGATCGCGCCGAGCGGGATCATTTGGGATAGCGTTTCCGCCATGGGGGTCTCCTTTGTAGTGGATTCATGGTTTGAATCGGACCAATTATAAATTGATCCGGATGACGAAGAAACCCTCGCCTGCGTTCGCAGCGCGATTAAGAGCGGGTAAAGCAGCGGACGCTTTTGGACAGAATTGCGTATAATAGCGGGAATTATGGAACCGGATCGGTTGGAGCACTTCTATGACCTCACCCAAACTTTTCGATTACCCGCTTTTCGCCTTGGGATTCAGAGCGTTCTTCGTCCTGGCGGGGCTGTCGGCGCTGCTGCTGATCGTGCTGTGGAATGCGATCTATAACGGCAAACTGAGCGCGGCCAATTATTTCGGCAACGTCAACTGGCATGCGCATGAGATGCTGCTCGGCTATTCCGCCGCGGTGATCGCCGGTTTTCTACTGACCGCAGTCAAAAACTGGACCGAAAGATGGACCCTGAGCGGCGATCAACTGGCGACCCTGTGCCTGATCTGGCTGTACGGACGCATTGCGCCGTTCTATGCGGGGCTGCTGCCCGATGCGGTGATCGCGGCGATCGATTTTGCCTTTCTACCCGCGCTGGCCTATCAGATCGCCAAACCTATCCTCGCAACCCGGCAATACGTGAATCTGATCTTTGTCGGCATCCTGCTGGTCTTGACCGCCGCGAACGGCCTGATCCACGCCGGCATCCTCGGATCGCTCCCGCATCTGGCCTGGCTCGGCCTGCAACTGGCGGTCGCTACGATCGTATTGCTGATTTTGGTGATCGCCGGGCGCGTGTTTCCGTTTTTTACCGAGCGCGGCCTGCCGGGCGTCCGGGTCAACAGCCAGCCCGTGTATGAATACGGCGCGATCGGCAGCGCGGTGCTGGTCTACGGCCTACTGCTGGCCGGCGTTTCCGGCACGCTGTTGGCGCTCGCTTCGGGCCTCGCGCTGCTGTTCAATTGCGCGCGGGTGTGGGGCTGGTATGTGCAGCGCGTCTGGTATGTGCCCCTGTTGTGGATCCTGTATGCGGGTTACGGCTGGATCATTCTGGGCTTCGGACTGACCGCGCTGTCGGCGTATGGCAAGGTATTGCCATCCCTGCCCCTGCATGCCTTTACGGTCGGCGGCATCGGCGTGTTGACCCTCGGCATGATGGCGCGCGTCTCTCTCGGCCATACCGGCCGGGCGCTGCGCGTCTCGAATGCGATGGCGATCGCTTTCATCCTGTTGAACATCGCGGCATTGATCCGGGTAATTCTGCCGATCGCGCTGCCCGACTGGTACGGCGCCCTGGTTTATGTATCGATGCTGTTCTGGCTCGCCGCGTTCGCGCTGTTCATCTATGTTTATGCGCCGATATTGACGACACCACGTGTCGATGGGCAGGCAGGTTAGCTGAACGATGGCGAATACGACCGTTTTGGCACGGATTGCCCTGACGCCCGGCGAACCGGCCGGCATCGGCCCCGATCTTTGCCTGCAGATCGCGCAAAACGATTTGCCCTGCGAAGTCATCGTGATCGGCAGCGAGGCCCTACTGGCCGAACGCGCACAGCGCCTCGGCGTCAACATCATACTGAACCGCTTTGACCACGCCGCCCCGCGTATGCCGCATCGGCGCGGGGAGTTGTCGGTGCTGCCGGTCGACCTGATCGAAGCGGCGGAATGCGGACGCCTGGCTCCTGCCAACAGCCGTTATGTACTCAAAACCCTGACCAAGGCGGTCAAAGGCTGTATCGACGGCATGTTCGACGCGATGGTGACAGGGCCCGTGCACAAAGGCGTGATCAATGCGGCCGGTTTTCCGTTTACCGGCCATACCGAATACATCGCCGACATGACCGGCGGCACCCCGGTCATGATGCTGGCGACGCCGGGTTTGCGGGTCGCCTTGGTCACCACCCATTTACCGTTGGCCGATGTCAGCCGGGCGATCACCCACAGCCGCCTGCGCCAAGTCATCTGCGTGCTCGAACAGGATTTGCGCCGCCGTTTCGGCATCGAAAGACCGAAGATCCTGGTCTGCGGCCTAAATCCGCATGCCGGCGAAAATGGCTACCTGGGCCGCGAGGAGATCGACGTGATCGAACCGGTGCTCGAAAACCTGCGCCGGCAAGGCATGAATCTGCACGGCCCGTTGCCGGCCGATACCTTGTTTACGCCGAAATATCTGCTTGACGCGGACGCGGTGCTTGCGATGTATCACGATCAGGGCTTGCCGGTCCTAAAGTACAAGGGCTTCGGGCAGGCGGTCAACATCACCTTGGGCTTGCCGATCATCCGCACTTCGGTCGATCACGGCACCGCTCTCGATTTGGCCGGCACCGGCAAGGCCGAGTCCGGCAGCCTCATCTATGCGCTGCAAACCGCCGCGCAGATGGCAACCGGGAGTTCCGCATAAGATGACGCATAAAGCACGCAAACGATTCGGGCAGAATTTTCTGCACGATCAATCGGTGATCCGCCACATCATCGCCTGCGCCGATGTCGGGCCCGATCAGCACTGGGTCGAGATCGGCCCCGGCCAGGGCGCGTTGACCGAACCGCTGTTGCGGGCCGGCGTGCGCCTCGATGTGGTCGAACTGGACCGCGACTTGGTGGTCTTATTGAAGCAAAAATTTGCCGGGCAAGCGCGTTTCGCAATCCACGGCGCCGATGCATTGAAATTCGACTTTGCGGCGCTGGCGCAGGCAGATGAACGCCTGCGCGTGATCGGCAATCTGCCTTACAACATTTCGACGCCGTTGATGTTCCATTTGCTGGACAGCGCCCCTATTATCGAAGACATGCATTTCATGTTGCAAAAGGAAGTCGTCGAGAGAATCTGCGCGGAACCCGGCAGCAAAGACTATGGACGCCTCAGCGTGATGATGCAATATGCCTGCGAGACCGAACATCTGTTCGACGTGCCCCCGGAAAGCTTCGATCCGGTGCCGAAAGTGACCTCGTCGATCGTCCGGCTCACGCCGCACCGCCTGCCGCCGGTTCAGGTCGATAGCCGGGCAAGCCTGAACCTCATCGTCACGCAAGCTTTTTCGCAGCGCCGAAAAACATTGCGCAACTCATTGAAAAACCTGATCTCAGACGACGCCATGCAGGCATTGGCGATCGACCCGAAACTGCGGGCCGAAAATCTGACGTTGTCGGATTTCGCGAAATTGAGCAATCTGCTTGACAAGGGCGCCGCAACCGAAAGCCGCGAATGGGATCGGAGATGATGCGACAAAATGCCACATTCCCATCTTGACAAATCTGACTAGAATATTAACTAACTCCTGAGATGCAAGATTCCCGACGGGAATCCGGAGTTAGATATCCTTCTCTAATGCGGTCTAATCCACCGCATTTTTTTTGCCCGCCGTTTTTTGCCCCACTCTTCGCCATTTCCCGACATTTTTCGCAGGCGCGATTGCGCACAGCCCGACATAAAATTGACTGACACAACGCGTAAAATAATTTATTAGAAAATCGTTTGAGTTTCTGATAAATTTCAGCTATTAAACGATGCGACTTCATTCAAGTTGCAAAAGCTTTCGCCTAACTGATTTGTCTAGGACTGGCGACAGGGAATTGCCGCGCGTAATGATGATTTTTTTCAATATACACAGGAGGAGTTATGGCTATATTTGATTCGATCGCTATAGAAATTCAGGCAACGATTGCCGGCGTGCTGATCCTGCTGATCATCACCATCTTGGAAATCATCGATTTGCAACGCGCAAAGAATCGGCGCCGACAGGAATTGCATGCGATCATCAGCGGTGTGATTCCGGCGCGGAAGGGACGCCTGCTCCCACTTTTCAGCTTGATTTTGGAGTTTATTTTCGGCTTCGCCGCAGGCACGCTTTTCATTTACGGAATGATGTATCTGATCATCGTCGAAAAGCCGGTGCTGGCCGCGGTCGCCGGCATTTCCGCGTTCATCGGGGTCATGGCGCCCTTCCTGATCTGGAACGCCTGCCGCAAGGCGGATCAGGAGATGAAGGATGCGCTCGAATCCTTCGCCCGGCGCCGCGAAGCCGCCAACCGGGAACCGATTGCCGACACGGCGGCCGTGCAGTCCGTAGCCGCGCCGGTTGTTGAAGAAACTCCAGCGCCGCCCGCAGCCGAACCCGCCATGATCGACCCGCCGCCGGTGGCGAAGCCTCGACCCGAGCCGGTATCTCGCCCGGACATCAAAGTGGAAGCCAAGCCAGAGCCATATCCCGATCCGGCGCATCAGTTTCCTCAGGATTCAATGCTGCGCCGTCATTTTTTAACCCATTTGGCCGCGACCGCGCTGCCTCATGCCCCCGCCCCGACCGATTCGATACTGCGGCGGCATTACGATGCGATGCGGGCCAGCCCAACAGGAACGCGTCAAACCCACCCGGTTACCGCGAAAACGCCGGCGCCCACGGCCGCAAAGTCATGCGGTAAATGTGCTCATCATGTCCATTTGCCCGAAGATTCGATACTCAGACGGCATTTCCTGACAACCCTGGGGATCAAGATCGAGCCGCGCTTGTCATTACCCGGTCGCCCGGCCGATTCGATGCTGCGGCGCCATTTTGACACACACAAGGAACATTTGCTTGCGGTGGAACTGAATAAATTCCTGAAGGGTTAGGTTCGAAGAGAAGGCGAGGCGGAAGCGGAGGTTTCCGACCCGGTTAGGAAGGACGGGGCACGTCGTGCCCCGTCCCAGGTGGGGTCAAGATCGATTGAGCTTGATTATTTCTTTTCAGGCGCGGGAGCCGGGGCGGCGGGTTCGGCCGGCTTGGCCTCTTCCTTTGCAGGCTCGGCGGCCGGTTTCGCGGCTTCCGCCGGCGCGGCCGCAGCAGGTTCCGCAGTTGCCGGAGCCGCTTCGGTTGCCGGCGCCTTGCCTTCCGCAGGCACCGCTTCTTTAGCAGCGCCTTCGGCGGCCGGTTGCGCCGGCGCTTCGGTCTTAGGCTTCTCTTCAGTCAGCGGCACCAAAATTTCGACTTTGGCCTGCTGACGCATCGTTTCGATCATTTTCTGGAATTTTTGACGTTGCAGATAAGGCGTCAACTGCTCCTTGACCGCTTCCAGCGGAGGAGGCGTTTGCGCGCGTGAATCTTCACGCAGAATCACGTGCCAGCCGAATTGGGTTTGCACCGGCGCGGCGGTATATTTGCCTTTTTCGAGCTTGGCGACCGCCTCGGAGAAAGGCTTGACCATTTGATCGGACACAAACCAGCCCAGGTCGCCGCCGTTTTGCGAGTCCTTCGCGTCGATCGAATGTTTGTTGGCCAGTTTCGCGAAATCGCCGCCCTTGTCGAGTTCGGCGATGATCTTTTTCGCTTCATCCTCAGTCTTGACCAGGATATGACGCGCCTTGTATTCGATGCCGGCCTCGGCGGCGACCTTGCTGTCATACTCTTTCTTCACTTCCTCATCGGTCACCGGATTGGTCTTGAAGAAATTTTTCAGTTCGGTCTGGGTCAGAATCGACTTTTTGGCGTCTTCCAGCTGTGCCAGATATTCCGGCGACTTATCCAGTTGTTTTTGCAGCGCGTCCTGAACGAGCAATTCACGCTGAATCAATTCTTCGACCAGCTTTTCCTTCGGGAAATTCGCGCCATGCGCACGCGCCGCGATTTCTTTTTCGAGGCCTTCCAGTTGCGCCTTGCTGATGTATTTGCCGTTGACCGATGCGACCGCATCTTCTTTTTTGACAATGCTTTCGATCTGCGCCGAGGCGGAAGGGGCGGCGGTCTCACCGGATTGTTGTTCACAACCGGCAACCAGGCCGGCACTCGCAACGAGCAATGGGATGATCTTTTTGTTCATCGATTAATTTCCTTTGGTTTCTTCTGAGGGGGTAAGAGCATTGATGCCGAGCGCATGAATCTGTTGCTTCATCAGATCGCCGAGCGCCTGATAAATCATCTGGTGCCTTTGCACCAGCGACTTGCCTTCAAACCGTGGCGATACGATCGTGACATGATAATGGCCACCGCCGCGGTTGCCCGCATGGCCGGCATGGGCGGCGCTGTGATCGATGATTTCGAGCCGCTCGGGCTGGATCGCGTCGGTAAGCAAGTGTTTGATCAGTTGCGCTGTCATTGTGGAAAGACCTTTTTAAACGGTTTGACGGTAACCTTTGCGTAAACGCCGGCCTCGATATAGGGATCGCTGTCGGCCCAGTGCCGAGCTTGGTCGAGACTCGCGAATTCGGCCACGACCAGGCTGCCGCTAAAGCCAGCGTCGCCCGGATTGTCGCTGTCGATCGCCGGATGCGGGCCGGCCAGCACGAGACGTCCCTGTTCCTGAAGTTCCTGCAGCCTGTGTAAATGTTTCGGGCGGGCGGCCAGCCTTTTGGCGAGACTGTTCTCTACGTCATCGCTGATGATCGCGTATAACACGGCTTATTCCTCTTCCGGCAGATGTTTGTAGATCATCGCGACCTGTCCGAGCAGGAAGACGACCATCAACCCCGGCACCACGAAGGTCTTGAAAGTGACCCAGTCGTCGGTGTTGTAGTGATACATCACATACACATTGATCGTGCCGACGCCAAGAAAGAAGCAGGCCCACAAGGTATTCAGACGCCGCCAAATAGCCGCCGGCAGGGTCAGATTGGCTGACAGCATCCGCTCGATCACCGGCTTTTTGCCGATGAACTGGCTGCCCAGGAAGACCACGCCAAACAGCCATTCGACGATGGATAACTTCCACTTGATGAACTGTTCGTTTTGCAGAATGATCGTCGCGCCGCCCATCACTAGGATCAAGCCTAAGGTTATCAACTGCATCGTGCTGACCTTGCGGGTTTTATACCAGCTGTAGGCGACCTGCAGAATCGTCGCCACGATCACGACGCCGGTGGCGACATAAATATCGTAAAACTTATAGGCGATAAAAAATAAAACGATCGGAAAAAATTCGAGTATCGGATTCATGCGTCTGCTGCGATGGAGGGCGCGGTGTTTTCGTTAGTGTTGGATGTAAATTCTGATGGTGTGGTCATTGCCAGAAAAAGCGCCGAACAAACGAGTAATGGGGATGGCGACGGGAAAATTCAAGGCCGCCTTGCAAACCGCTCCCCTTTGTCTTCAACTTGCGAGGCTTTCGTTGTATCCGCCAGCGGAAAAAATATTAAAAACGGCCGAGGCCACCGCGACCGCCTACCGCGGTTGGAGCAGGAACCTGCTAGTTCCGAGATCGTGGACGCTTCGTCCATCAGGGATATGGAGCGCTATTATAATGGCGGCGCCGTCAAATGTACATCATCCGGCTTTGGGATTCTGATAAAATGGTGCGGAATTGCGTGGAGGATAGCGATGGATAAACAGACACAAACCGAAATCGAAGCCGCGGTCTTTAGGCGACTGCTCGAACATTTTCAACAGCACACCGAAGTGCAGAATATCGACCTGATGATCCTGGCCGATTTTTGCCGAAACTGTCTGGCCAAATGGTATGCGGCGGCGGCGCAGGAACGCGGCGAGTCGGTCGATTACGAGCAGGCCAGGAGCATTGTCTATGGCATGCCTTATCAGGAATGGCGCGAGCAATTCCAGAAGGATGCGACACCCGAACAATTGGCCGCATTCGAGCTGAAACAGCAACAAAAATCGTGAGCTTCAGCCCCCCGCCGCCGTCGCCGAGCGGGGCGGTGTCCCGCGCCGGCCCTCACGTTTTGAGTGCGCCCGCTGTTGGCCGAAAGACGCATCCCGCCCGGCCGATCCGCGATCCATGTTCTCCTCGGTCAATTCTTGATCGCCTCTATCTGTATCACCACCTTCACCTCATCGGCCAACGCCGGCGCATATTTGTCGACGCCGAACTCGGAACGCTTGATCGTCGCGATCGCATTCGCGCCGCAGACATTTTTCATCGAAATCAGATTGACCCCGCAGTGAAAACGGTCCACGGTCAAATGCACCGGCTTGGTCACGCCGTGCAATGTCAGCGCGCCGTCCGCGCCGACCAGTTGCTCCTTGTCGAAGATTAAGTGTTTCGACTGGTACAGGATTTTCGGAAAACGGGCGACGTCGAGAAAATCCTCGCCGCGCAGATGCTTTTCCAGATCGGCGAGCCCCGTGCTGATCGAGGCGGCATCGATCGCGATGTCGATCGAGCCGGATGCCGATACGGGCGCGAGCGTGATCTTGCCCTCGGTCTGGTTGAAACGGCCGCGCTGGAGCGAAAAGCCGAGATGATCGATTTCGAAACTCGGAAAGGTATGCCGCGGGTCGACCGTATAGGTATCGGCCGCCGCCGCGGAAAAGCTGAAGGCGCAGGCAATAATCGAGATAAGCAATTTGGGGTTCATCAGCGATCCTATCGAGTCAAAGATTGGTAAATGAGAATTAGCACAAGGCGCGAAGATTTTAATTATTATAAACAAATAAGAAACAATGAATTAATTTTCCCCTATCTTGTTAATTTATAAAAAACTAATATACTGTCGCAAACAGTCAGCAACCTTTATGCCAAGCTTTCTGACTGCCGTTCTAAAAGGAACGGACGCTTGAACCGCTGATCGATTCAGCGCGGCATATCCTCTGTTTTAGCCTTTTTCATACACCTCCTCGAAGTGTGAAAATTCGGAATACGCGTATTCCGAAGCATTTGTCTCCCGGCGCCTATCGGCGCGGGGAGTATTTTTTTCGCCTTGTCCCTGTTAGCGCTTTTCGAGTTTCGCCAAACGCAGCAACCAAGCCTGAATCTGCTGGCTCGTCTGCTCCGTCACCTCCGCAAAACCTTTAACCGCGCCTTGCGCATCGGGACTGACTTTTCCGCTGCGTATAACAAATTCCTGAGCGCCCAGCTTGTCTTTACCGCCGACCGCGAACGCATCCGCCGAAAAACGCAGCAGTACCGACGCACTGCCGGGCGCATCGAATTGCTGTTCGAAATTCAGCAGATGAATGTCCACAGAAACACTCGGATCGAAATGTCCCGACTCGAGTTGCAGCCTGAGCAATTCCGGCGGCGGCGCAATCCACTGATCCAGGTTGTAAAAACGCACCCGGGTCGGCTGATCGTAAAGCAGGCGGTACTGGATCCGATTATCGCTCAGCCATTTCGGCGCGACAACCTTGATTTCGGCCGCTGCCGGGTCTTGCAGACTCTGAACCGAACGCGCGTCACTGACGCCAAAATCGTGCAACGCCGGCGCTTGTCCGGTCTCGGCGCAGCCGAAAATCAATACGCTGGCGATACAAGTAAAACAGGTATTTTTCATTGTGGCTCCTGGAAGTCGGGCTCGCCCGGCGCAGGGGCCTGCCGCGCGGGGCCGAAGATCAACGCCTGCGGATTGCTTTCGAGTTGGTTCGCGATTTTGGTCACCGCCTGCGTGGTCGCTTGCAGCTCGTTCAACAGCTCGTTGACTTTCGGCAAGGTGGTTTGCGTGACCTGGTCGCCCGCCTCCTGGCCGGTTTCGGCCAGTTTTTCGGCTTTTTGGCCCAGTGTTTTGACATCCTTGCTCAGGGCTTGCAATTCTTTCGCCAGCACATCGATGTTATCGAGCGTTTTTTCAGCCCGGTTGCCGAGCTTCGGCACCTCGGCCAGCGCCTTGTCGACACTCTTTTGCAGCTGATTCAGCTTATCCGACAGGCTTTTCAGATTGCTCAGGATGTCGCCGACGTTCTTTTCGTTTTCATCGCTCAAAAACACGCTCAGACGCGCCATGATGTGCTCGGCCTTCTTCAGGATATCCTCGCCGGTGTGCATCAGTTTATCGGCCATGGACGGCATCAGCGGTATCCTGTTGGCCGGATCGTCGCCGGGCGGCAAGCGCACGCCGAGTTGCTCCGGGTCTTCGAGGTTGATTTGGGTCAGGCCGGTGACGCCTTTGAGTTGCAAATTTGCGTACACGCCCTTGCTCAGCACGATCGCCTTGTCGACTTCGATCGGCACCAGGATCGTGCCGGAATCGTTCGGATCGAAATGCACGTCGAGCACTTTGCCGACCGCGATGCCGCGGTAAAACACGGTCGATTCGGGATTCAACCCGGACACCGATTCGCGCGTCGAAACGTAATAAACATCGCGTTCGCGCTCGAAATGGCCGATCCAGTAAATCACCAGGGTCGTGGCCGCCGTCAAACCGATCAGGAAGATACCGGTGATCAGCGCGTATTTATTTTTGCCCATGCCTCGTCTCGAGATTTTGAAAGACCCGCCGCGCGCGGTTGTTGTGAAAGAAACGTTTGACGAACGGATGCGGACAGTTTAACACCGATTCGAGGCTGCCGTAGGCGACCAGCTGATTGTCGGCCAACACCGCGACCTGAGTACAAAGATCACGCAGGATGTCGAGGTCGTGGGTCACCATCACGGCGGTAAATTGCAGATCGCGATGCAACTCAGATAAAAGACTCACGAAATCCTCGCTCGAAATCGGGTCGAGGCCCGAGGTCGGCTCATCGAGCAGAAGCAGACTCGGTTCGAGGATCAGCGTGCGCGCGAGCGCGACCCGCTTGGTCATGCCGCCGGACAAATCGGCCGGCTTCAACCAGGCATCCTGAGCCGAGAGCCCAACGCGCGACAATTTCATCAACACCAGGCGCTTGATCATGTCTTCGTCGTCGAAGCCGAGTTCACGCAGCGGAAAGGCGATATTTTCGAACACGTCGAGCACGCTGAACAGCGCCCCCTTCTGAAACAAGACCCCGCAATTGTTGCGCAGGCGCTGGCCGATTTGATGCAGCGATTCCCCCATCACGAAGATTTCGCCCGCGCTGGGTGCGGTCAGGCCGATGATTTCGCGCAGCAACGTGGTCTTGCCGCAGCCGGAAGCGCCGACCAAGCCGAGGATTTCGCCCTGCGCGAGACTCAGACTGATGTCGGCATGTACGACCTTATCGCCGAAGCGGGTCCATACATGTTCAAGCCGGATCGCGTCATGCTTCATATCGGCATCCCGATGCCCATGAACAGAATCGCGAACACCGCATCGACCATGATCACGATCGTGATCGAGGCCACGACCGAATTGGTCGTTTCATTGCCGAGGCTTTCGGTATTCGGTTTGATCCTGAAACCGAAATGACAGGCGACCAGCGCGATCAGGAATCCGAATACCGCGCTTTTCAGCAGGCCGATGAACACATTCAACAGCGGCACCGTATCCGGCAGTTTCAAAAAGAATTGCATGTAACTGATGTCAAGCGTGTTTTGCGCCGAAAACATGCCGCCGAGCAGCGCCGCGCTGCTGGTCCAGACGCCGATCAGCGGCATCACGATCGCCAGGGCCACGACTTTAGGCAGCACCAGACGCAAGGAGTGCGAGATACCCATCGCCGACAGCGCATCGAGTTCCTCGGTGACCCGCATGATGCCGATTTGCGCGGTCATCGCCGAACCCGAACGGCCGGCGACCAGGATCGCCGCGAGCAAGGGTCCCAGCTCACGGATCACGCTGAGTCCCAAAATATCGATGATATAGATCTCCGCGCCGAACAGTTTGAGTTGCAGCGCGGACAGATAGCTCAGCACGATGCCGATCAAAAAGCCGACCAAGGCGGTGATGCCGAGCGCGCGGACGCCCGACTCATAGATCGTGATCGAAATTTCGGACCAGGGCACACGGCCGGGATGGCGCAGCAAATAGCCCAGATCCAGCAGCAACTGGCCCAACAAGGTGATCAGATCGGCCGCTTGCCTGCAAAAATCGACCAGGGCGTGGTAAAGAAACAGCAGAATGACGCCAATTTGCCGGCGCGGCGACGCCGTATCGGGAATTTCCTGTTCCTGCCAGCGCTCCATGATACGCTGATGTTCGGGGCGGATCGCAAGTCCGGTCGGCAAGGTCTGGCCCCAGGACTCCCAAAGCAGCAGCGCGGCCGCATTGTCGAGCACTTCGATCGCTTCCAGATCCCAATGCAGCGCGCGGTTCCGCGCATAATTCCTGAGCTGCCGGCGCAGTGCCGGCGCAGCGCACAGATTGCGTAGATTCCATTCGCCGGATAGTTTGACGCCGGACAGCCGCCCCTGTTGTTCGATCGGTTCCAGCGCGGGAAGGGACTTGGCCCGGTCAGTCATACGGCATGGCGAAGCGTTGGGTCAAAGGACATGGGATCGGCAGAAAGGAGTACAGGCCCATCATACCCGTATCGGCCTAAGCGGGCTATCCTGGCCGGCCGTTTTTTAGGTGCTCGCCGACGATCTCGAAAACCGGCCTGCCGGATGCGGGAGCGGCGACGGTCGCCCAACCGGAAACCTTGTACGACTTTCCGGCTTCGACCGGCTGACCGTTATCGAGCCGCATCGCACTGATCCGCCTGCCGAATCCGGCCCTGGGATCGCAGTCGAAACGCATGCCGCCGGTTCTGACCATGTCGCCGCCCTGCCGGTAATACGGGTCCGGGTTGAACAGGTTGTCGGCCACGCCTTCCAGTATGTCTTTCAATTGCGCTCCGGTCATCGTACTAAGATAGGTTTCCGGATAAGTGATCGCGGACTGGTTCATCACGTCTTCGACCGTAATCGTCTGGCCCGGCAGCACGACCGTGCCCCAACGGAAACCGGGCGACAGCGCGATGTCGGCGCCGTATTCGGCGCGCAGCGCCTCCAGAATCAGGCCGTCGAAAGTGCCGTAGAAATTATCCCGCCGGTATAACAGTTCGTTGGCCTCGGCCAGAGGCCGTTGCAGGTCGTGCAGATACGGCGCCCTGAGATTGTCGATCAGACTCTGCATCTCGGGATCGGGTTCCAGGAGGTCCGCGAAGACCGGCAGCAAGCGGTAGCGCAGGTCTTGCAGCCTGCCCTTCGCGACCTTCAAGTCGAACACGGCCAGAAACTTGCCGTGGCTGCCGGCGTTCGTGACCCAGGTCCTGCCTTTCGCATTCGGCACAGGAATCGGCTCCGGGATCGCATCATGGGTATGGCCGCCCAAAATCAGATCGATGCCGGTGACCCGGGACGCCAGTTTCAGATCGACATCCATGCCGTTATGTGACAGCAAGACGATTACGTCGGCCTGCTCGGTCCTTCGTATCTTATCGACCAGGGCCTGTAAACGCCGCTCCTCGATGCCGAATTGCCAGCCCGCAACGAAGCGCTGCGGATTCGCGATCGGGGTATAGGGATAGGCTTGGCCGATCACCGCGATACGGGCATGGCCGGCCTGCTTGATCAGATAGGGTTTGAACAAGACCGCGTCGTCCGTATCGGCAGCGAAGGCCGCTTCATCGGTCAACGCGGCATTCTGCGCCAGAAAAGCGCCCCTGAAGCGCTTCAAGTTTTCAAACAGCCTTTCCTTGCCGTAGGTAAACTCCCAATGCCCGGTCATCGCATCGACGCCCAACAGGTTACAGGCATCGACCATGTCCTGTCCCCGCGTCCATAACGCGGTCGCCGAGCCTTGCCAGCTGTCGCCGCCGTCGAGCAGCAGGGTCTTGTCGGGACCGCGTAAGTGTCTGATTGTTTTGACCAAGGTCGCCAGCTGCGCAAAGCCGCCCATTTTGCCGAAGCGCAGCGCCGACAAGGTAAAATCCAGATGCGTAAAGGCATGGGCCTCGCGGCTGTTTGGCCGAATGCCGAAACGGCGCAGGAATTGCTCGCCGCTCAGGTGTGGCGGCGCATTTTTACCGGCGCCGACACCGAGGTTGACCGCCGGCTCCCGGTAATACATCGGCAGCAGCTGCGCATGGCAGTCGGTCAGATGCAGGATCGTGATCTCGCCGAATTCCGGCTGCTCATAATAACCCTGAGAGCCCGCCGAGCAGCCGTAAAGCACGGCCGGCGACAAGGCGAGATTTTGCAGGAAACGGCGGCGCTTCATCGTGTCGGCGCAAGGATCGCGCAGCGCCCCCTACGCGAGTCGGGACACATAGGCACCATAGGCCCGATAGGCCGCGCAGACCGACAGAATCAGGAAGATTACGCCGCTGATGCGGTGCAACAAAACCAACGGAAATTTTTGCAGGATCGTGCGTCCGGCCAGCACGCCGAGCGCCGAGGTCGTGACCAGCGCGAGGGTAGAGCCGATCCAGACCCCGGCCGGCATCGACGTGCTGCTCAGTGCGACGACCGCGAGTTGCGTCTTGTCGCCGAACTCGGCGACCGCGATCAATAAAAAGGTCGTGAAGAAGATGCCGTGGCCGCTTTTTTCCTTGACCTCCTCGTCATCGTCGTCGGTCACCCGCAGGGCGTGAATGCCGAAAATGCCGAACAACAAGGCGACCGTCGCCGCGACGATGTATTCCGGCAGCCAACTGGCGATCGCGGCGCCGAACACGACCGCGAGCGTATTCAGCAACGCGAACGCGGCGCTGGCGCCGAGCAGCACCGGCAGCGGCTTGTGCTTGGAGGCCAGCGTCATGCACACCAACTGGCTTTTGTCGCCGATTTCGGCGGTCGCGATCAACGCGAAACTGGTCGCCGCGGTAGCCGCGATTTCGCGCCAATCGCCGGTCTGAAGCAAAGCCGAGAACTTGTCTAAAACCCCTTGCAGCTGTGGTTCTATCGGCAGGCTGTGCATCCAGGCGGCGACGCCGTTTATCCAGATGATCAGTTGTTGCAATAATTGTTCGGCTTTGTCCATGCAATGGGCTGGGAGAGGTAGGTGCGATTAACGTCTGGGGGAGGATGGAACATCAGGCGGCCGATGCCGCCTGATCAATCTTGACGCTGTGGATCAACCCAACATATTGTCCAAGATCATCATGATGATGAAGCCAATCATCAATGAAAAGGTCGCATAGCGGGAACGGTCGCCGGTGTTGCCGTGCGTTTCGGGAATGATTTCCTCACTGATCACGAACAGCATCGCGCCGGCCGCGAAACCCATCGCGATCGGCAGAATCGGCTGGAAAATCGTGACCATCGTGATCCCGAGCAAGCCGCCGACCGGTTCGACCAGGCCGGTCACGGTCGCGATCGCGACCGCGCGCCATTTGTTGTAGCCGAGGCCGACCAGGGGCAGCGCCACGGCCAAGCCTTCGGGAATGTTTTGCAAGGCGATCGCGATCGCCAGCACGATGCCGGTCTTCATCTCGCCGGTGCCGAAACTGACGCCGACCGACATGCCTTCCGGAAAATTGTGAATCGTAATCGCGACAATGAACAGCCAGATTTTGCTGAATGAGGTTTTGCGCAGATCGGAAACCGCATCGAAATGCACATGCGGCAATTGGCGGTCGGCATAGTGCAGAAACAACGCGCCAAGCAACATGCCAAACGAGACCAGATAGATGCCCTTGCCGGCCCAGACCGCATTGCCGAAACCGATGCCCGGCACCAACAGCGAAAACGCGGTCGCCGCCAGCATCACGCCAGCCGCGGCGCCGAGCATGCTGTTGAACAGATTATTCGAAATGTTCCGGAAAAACAGCGCCGGCAGCGCGCCAAACCCGGTCGCGAGACCGGCAAGTATGCTGGCCAGAAAACCGATCACGACGACTTCGCCGAAGATCAGGTATAAAGAACCGAAAATGACCAATTGCGATGCCAGAAACAAGCCGGCGATCGTGGCCCAGCGCTGCAAGGGCGGCAGCGCCAGCAGTTTTCGATAATAGGGACTGGCAAGCGCCCTGGCTAACTGGCCTTCCAAAAACAGCTGCATCTGTTTGAACTTCTGGTTTGGTGTTGTCATTGCGTCACCAGCCTCTGCCGGATAAATTTATGTTAATTGTGGATTATAACCAAATATGCCCTAAATGCGAATTCGGCCCCCGGTAAGGTGTGGCCTTGCAAAAAGTTTTCGCGAATTTAGAACCCCTTCAAATTTTGAATGATTCTTTTTTGTTACCCTCGATCGCGTTTAATCGGGTCTTTACCCGACAAACATTCATCAATCACTAACAGAGGTCGAATTTATGAAAAAACTATTCGGATACAGTGTCTTAGCCGTATCCACCTTATTTTCGGCGTCAGTCAACGCGGATGGCGGAGCGACTTTTTCCGGCGTCACCGGCTCAAATTTACTTCTTGATACCAGCTTGGGCGATGCCGCAGCACCTATTCTCAGCACCACCCTGAAGGTACCCGGAGATAAAAAAAGCCTGCTGATTGGCGTTTCGCTGGAAAGCAGTTTGATCACGAAAACGAAAAAGAAAGGCCTGCCAGCGGCTTGTGCCGGCGTTGAGGTCACGGTCAAGATCGATGGCACCCCGGTTGCTCCTGGCACAGTACGCTTCAATACCAGCTGCCAAAAATACGACGCTCTCTTCACTGAAGTAGCAACTCAATGTTCGGATGCTAATCAAGATAACCTTATCCAAGCAGGGGATGAATGTACCTTTACCGATCAGGATATTGCCAAAATCCTAGAAACCACTTCGGCAAATCATTTCAACTTTATCGCCCCTGATGTTGCCGAAGGCGATCACACGATAACCGTCGAAGCCAGTGTGAGCGCCAGTTCAGCTGATGGTATCCTCGGTCAGAACGGCAATAGCCGTACCGTTGCCAGCGTTAACGCTAACAGTTTTGCCGCGATCAACCTGGGAACGTTAAGTGTTCAAGTTGTGCGTTCGGCGCACGAATACAATCACGAGGATCACAATCATGATGGGAAAGATGACGATAGCATTACCGCAGAGTAAAGACTAGCTATAACCATCGTTATTCTCTAGGCATATCCACTCACGTTGACGTCATTTTCGTAAACCGTGAAGCTTGACGGACGAACAAGCGGCTATGCTGCTCGTTCGTCTTTTCCTTTTACCCGCCCTCTCTAGCCTATTCTTTCAGACGAACTCGGGCGCCGTTTTCAGCATGAATTCGTTCACTATTGATTCAGCTTGGCCGCAGTACTCTATAAGCTCACTCAACTCTCGTGAAAGGTTCTTCTATGAAAACTCTATTGATTAGTTCATTATTGATCGCCTCCGGCGCCGCCATGGCGGCGCAAGGCCTGCCCGAAAACGTGGCCAAACAGGCCGCCAAAAACACCGCGGCAGCGATCGCGCCGGACGCCGTTGCGGGCGCCGAAGCAGCCGATCAGGCCTTGAAGGACGCCAAACAGGTCAAGGATGCGGTGCAAAATGCGCCTGAAGCGGCCAAAGACCAGGCCCAGAAAGCGCTTGAAGAAACCGCGAAGCAAGCGACGCCCGAACCAGTAAAACAAGGCTCGGAAGCGGTGAAGAGCGGCAAGGAAACCGCCAAAAAACTGGAAGGCGAGGTCAAAGCCCTGCCGAAATCCTCAAGCCAAGAAGTGAAGAAGCTGAAGCACAAGTCAACGGCGAAGGCGAAGCAGAAAGGGACAGAAAAAGCGCTGGAATTGTTGAAGTAAACCGTAAAATCGACAGGAGCGCCTTTAAAGGCGCTCCCCACTTAAATCGAATCAGAGCAAGAGGCAAAAGCGCCCTGCCCTTCAATCACTCTATGGACTTTCGGATCATTCCTGCTTATCGTTGACCAGGTCATAGGTGATGTTCGGATTGAAGCCCATCGGCCAATAGATCGCTGCCGCCGGTGGCCAGAAGATAGACACGACGCGAAACTTCGCGCGCAAACGGCCTTCCTTGAGGGTCTGACCGTCCTTTTCCAAACGGTAAGGAATCCCACCGCCCGGCGGTATTCCGGCCGCGGTCCAGAAAAACGGCTTGGTCGTGACCTTGCCGCCCGCATCGACCGACACCGGCTGGGGCCGCTCATAGATATATAGCTTGGAGCCTTCAGGCACCTTGAAGGTGCCGGTCGTGGTACAACCGGTCACCAAAATCAACGACGCAAACAGCAAACTCATTTTTTTTATCATGCTTATTTCCTCGGGTTGACTCGGGATTGATTCAATCCCAACGTTTAAAAATCAGGGAGGTGTTGATGCCTCCGAAAGCAAAGTTATTGCTCATCACATAGTCGCAATCGAACTTTCTGACCGCGCCGATAATATAGTCCAATGGCGCGCAAGCCGGGTCGACCGTTTGCAGATTCGCGGTCGGATGGAACCAGCCTTCGTTCATCATCTTGATCGCCGTCCAGGCCTCCAACGCGCCGCAGGCGCCGAGCGTATGGCCGGTATAACTTTTCATCGAGCTGATCGGCGTATGGGCGCCGAAAATCGCCGCGGTCGCATGGCTCTCGGCCCCATCGCCATGCTCGGTCGCGGTGCCGTGCGCGCTGATATAGCCGATCGCGGCAGGCGGCAGCCCCGCATCCTCCAAGGCGAGCCGCATCGCGCCCTGCATGCTGCGGCTGTCCGGCTGGGTCACATGTAGACCGTCCGAGTTGGTGCCGTAGCCGACCACTTCCGCATGGATCGTCGCGCCGCGCGCCTTGGCGTGCTCCAGTTCTTCGAGGATGAAGGTGCCGGCGCCTTCGCCGATCACCAGACCGTCGCGGTGCAGATCGAAAGGCCGCGGCGTGGTTGTGGGCGCGTCATTTTTCAGGCTGGTCGCATAGAGGGTATCGAACACCGCCGCCTGGCTCGGCGAAAGCTCATCCGCGCCGCCGGCCGCCATCAGGGTCTGATGGCCGTATTTGATCGCCTCGTAAGCATAACCGATGCCCTGGCTGCCCGAGGTGCAGGCGCTGGAGGTCGTATACACGCGGCCGTTGATGCCGAAAAACAGGCCGATATTGACCGCGGCGGTATGACCCATCATGCGGATGTAAGACGTCGCATTCAGCCCGTCGGTCCTGTGGTTCAACAGCATGTTGCCGAAGTCCGCGATCGCATCGAAACTGCCCGAGCAGCTGCCGTAAGCCACGCCCATGCGCCCGCTCTTCAACAAAGGATCGTTCAACAGGCCGGCATCGGAGAGCGCCAGCTCGGTCGCATAGGTTGCCATCAGCGCGACCCGCCCCATGCTGCGCGTCTGCTTGCGCGAATAATGCGCGGGCCGCTCGAAATCGACAGGACCTCCGAGCCGGGTATTCAGGCCCTGGTATTTGTCCCAGTCCCGCATGTAGCGGATACCGGTCGCCTGCGTTTTCAAGCGCTCGGAGACGGCCTCCCAGTCATTGCCGATCGGCGATAATCCGGCCATGCCGGTGACGACCACGCGCTTCATCAGCACAGACCTCCGTTAACCGCGATCACCTGACGGGTGATGTAGGCCGCATCCTCGGACAATAAAAAGGCGACCGCCGCGGCGACTTCCTTCGGCCGTCCGACCCGGCGCGCCGGAATCATCTTCTTGATCTCGTCGAGCGGCAACTCCTCGACCATCTCGGTCTCGACCAGGCCCGGCGCGACGCAATTGACCGTGATCTCGCGCTTGGCCAGCTCCAGCGCCAGCGCCTTGGTCGCCCCGATGATGCCGGCCTTCGCGGCGCTGTAATTGACCTGGCCCCGGTTGCCGATCAGGCCGGACACCGACGACAAGGTCACGATGCGGCCGGGCTTCCGCCGCCGGACCATCGGCATCACGAGCGGTTGCAACACGTTGTAAAAGCTGTCGAGATTGGTGTGAATCACGCTGTCCCACTCTTCGCCGGTCAGCGACGGGAACGCATTGTCGGCGGCGATGCCGGCATTGCAGACCACGCCGTAATAGGCGCCGTTCGCATCGATATCCTCGGACAACTGCTGCGCGCACTGCACGCGGTCGCCGACATCGAATTGCAGAATCCGGGCGCTGCGCCCGAGGTTTTCGATTTCGCTGGCGACCGCTTCGGCCTGGTCGCGCTGGCTGCGACAGTGCAGCACCAAATCATAGCCCTGAGCCGCCAAATATAACGCAATCGCCTTGCCGATGCCGCGACTGGAGCCGGTCACTAAGACAGTCTTATTCATCATCGTTCTTTATCATGTCGATGGGCGCCTGATAAACATTCAGCGTGGCGCTGACTTTAACAAGCTCACCCGTAATCCCGCAGTTGAACACCAACAGGCGTTCGTCCTGCATCACTTTCTCGGCCCGCACGGTCAGGGTCGAGCTAATCTCGAATGCGGGCACGTTGCTCTCGAAACGCCGGGCGCCGAGCAGAAATCCGAGCCGGATCGGCTCGCCGGCGCGTTTCGCGTGGATGCCCGCATAAAGCCCGATCGTCTGCGCCATGTATTCGATGCCCGCCCAGGCCGGCACCGCGTTGCCGCCGCCGAACGACGTATCACCGCGCACGGTCAAGCCGGCGGTGACCGAATCCTCGTCCCAGGCGAGCACCTTGTCGAGCCAGATCATCTTGCCGGTATGAGGCAGCAACTCGGCGACGTCCATCCGCAAAAAATCGATCATGCCCGGCCCACGACAATCGAAATATTGTTGCCGCCGAACGCGAACGAATTGCTTTGGCAGGTGTTGATCCTCCGGTTCAATGCCGCGCCCTGCCGCACCCAATTCAAAGCGGCCAGTTCCGGGTCGATCGTATCCGCATTGATATTCGGAATCACCCGTCCCGTATCGTCCTCGCCGCTCAGCAACAGCCAGCAAAAACCGAGTTCGAGCGCGGCCGCCGCGCCGAGCGTATGGCCGGTCATGCCCTTGCTCGAACTGGCCGGTACATCGGCGCCGAACAGCGCGTTGACCGCCTTGCTTTCCATGCTGTCGTTCAATACGGTCGCGGTGCCGTGCAGATTCAGGTAGTCGATCTGATCGGGGCGCTTGCCTGCATCCTGCAAGGCGAGGTGCATCGCCCGACCGACTGCCAAACCTTCGGGGTTGGGCGCGGAGAAATGATAGGCATCGCTGGTCGAGCCGATGCCCAGCAGTTCGACAGGGCCCTTCTCCCAGCTCAACACGAACAGACAGGCCGCCTCGCCGATGTTGATGCCGTCCCGGTGAGCACCGAATGGTTTGCACAAACCGGCGCTCAACGATTCCAGCGCCGCGAAACCGTTGATCGTCAGATTGCACAGCGTATCGGCGCCGCCGACGATCACCGCATCGCAGAGACCCAGGCGGAGCAAACGGCGCGCGGACGCGAGCGCCCGGCCGCTCGATGAACAGGCGGTCGACAGCGTATAGGCCGGCCCGCTTAGATTCAGATAGTTTGCCAGAAAATCGGCGCCCGCCCCCATCTGCTGCCGTTTGTAATGAAAATCGTCCGGCAGGGCGCCGCTTTCCGCCTGCTCGGCCAATGCCAGTTCGGTGCTTCTGATCCCGGACGTGCTGGTGCCCAAGACGCAGCCGATACGATCCCGGCCGAAGCGCGTGATCATCCGATCGACCGTGCCCTGAATCTGCGCCAAGGCGGCCAGTAACAGGCGGTTATTCCGACTGCGGTAATAACAAAAATCGTCGCCGATCTCCGGCAACTCGGCCTCGACCCGTCCCACCGCGAATTGTCGTCCGGGGCTGAACCGGTCGGTAAATACCAGTCCCGAACGCTCGCCGGCAATGAGGTTCCGGAGCACCTGCTGTTGATCATTGCCGGCCGCGCAGAGTAAGCCTAGATCATTCAGATACAACTTCATAGCTGACCGTATCGATCGTGAGCCGGTAATGATATTGCAGGTTGGTCAGTTCGGCCGTTCTCGGCCAGGCGTCATCAGGACTTAAATAGCGCACTTCAATGCGCGCTTGCCCTTGCTCGGACAAACGGCGAAAATCCGGACCGGCTTCGAGCGTTAACGGTTTCGGCAGATTTTTTTGCAATACGGCAAGCGGCCAATAGACCAGCTGTAAATCCGCGATGATCAACTCCGGCGCGACCAACTCCGGAATCAATGGATTTTTATCGGCCTCCAAGGTCTTGCCATCATAGGACAAGTTGAACAGGCTCAGGCCCTCCTGCGTAAGGCCGGCCATCGCGATATGCGTGCTGTCGAGTTCCAGTACGCAGAGCAATGTTTCCTCGCGGCCAGGCCAGTGCGCGGTCAACTGCTGCACGATGCGTCGGGCAGGCCCCAGGGGCGGCGCGATCGGAAACAAGGGCATTGGACTCGCCGAGACCGCTTTTGCCGCGCCTGGCCCACTTACGCCAGGCGATTGCGTCACCGCGCAACCGGTCAAGCCGATAAACCCCACGAACAGTGCTAGCCGTCGTCGCGGCATAATTCGGCGAGCGTATCCAGTCGCGAGCGGGCATTCTTCACATACGGATTGTTCTGGTCCCAGGCATAACCGGCCAGAATCGAGCAGATCATCGCCTTGACCTCGGGCTGTTGCTTCGGATGAAAAATCACGTCCTGGAAGCGGCCCTCATACCAGGCATCGACAAACACCCGGAACGTATCGACGCCGCGCTTCAACGGCTGCGCGTAATCGTGCTCCCAATCGACCGGCTCGCCGCGGAACTGACGGTCGAGAACCGCCGTTGCCAGCGACGCCGATTTCATCGCAATCGTCACGCCCGAGGAAAACACCGGGTCGAGAAATTCGCCGGCATTGCCGAGCAAGGCATAGCCCTTGCCGTAGAGACTTTTCACGTTCGCCGAAT
>Ga0207968_100067_pt1 | contig 45779 bp, 37 predicted proteins | sample LakWasMet21_HOW5_2_FD_183867 | JGI IMG/M metagenome (GOLD analysis project Ga0207968, IMG submission 183867) | Freshwater sediment methanotrophic microbial communities from Lake Washington under simulated oxygen tension - Sediment Metagenome... | ecosystem: Environmental > Aquatic > Freshwater >...
TACTGCTGTTTTTGTCGAATGTTACCGTACTTTGTTGGACTTCGACGGACATAAAAAAACCCGCTAAGCCAGTAAACGTGCGGGTTTTGGAATCTTGTTGAGCGTCTTTCGAACTATAAGTATGGTGCCTCGGGCCGGAGTCGAACCGGCACGGTGTTGCCACCGAGGGATTTTAAGTCTCATGAGTTCAAAAAACTACAACAAATCAAAACAAACAATATCAATATAAACAGCTATTTATTGGTTTTTACTTGTTGTGGCTTATGCTTGTTTTTTGGTAATTTTTGCCAGCTAGTGGAACGTGAGTGGAACGTGAGATATAATCGAAACCACAAACAAAACGGGCCTTTAGGATGCTACCAACACCCTGAAAGGCCCTAACCAATCCACTTAACGTACCGGGTTAAGCAATGGCTGAACGCATTTTATCAAGATGCCGATTGCTTCCCAAGGGGCAATCATGGCAAGTATTACCAAGCGAACCACCAACGAAGGCGAAATTTATTACACGGTTCGCGTTCGTCTTAAAGGCTATCCACTTCAAACCGCCAGCTTTGAACGACTGACCGATGCACGCAAATGGGCATCATCTACCGAGTCCGCTATTCGGGAAGGTCGCCACTTCAAAACCGCCGAAGCGAAAAAACACACGTTTGCCGACCTGGTAGACCGCTATATCAAGGACGTTTTACCCAAAAAGCCTAAGCAAGCCTTACGGCAAAAAATGCAGCTCGAATGGTGGAAAGAGCAAATGGGCGTTTATTTGCTTTCCGATGTCACACCGGCACTGATTGTGCAATATCGTGATGAATTAGAGACCGGTATAACTTACCGAGGAACGCAGCGAAGCCCCGCCACCGTGGTTCGATACATGGCGGCCTTATCTCATGCTTTTGGATTTGCTGTTAAGGAATGGGGATGGCTGGACGATTCACCCGTTAGAAAAGTGACAAAGCCGAAAGAGGGGCGGGGCCGGGTTCGATTCCTGGATGATGAAGAAAGGCGGCGATTATTGGAAGCCTCCAAGGAATCGAAAAACGGCTGGCTTTATTTGTGCGTAATCCTGGCTCTTTCAACCGGGATGCGGCAAGGCGAATTGATGGGGCTGAAATGGAAAGACGTAAACTTGAAAGACGGCTATGTCATTCTGCACGAAACCAAGAACGGCGAGCGGCGGCGGGTTCCATTGTCCGGCCATGCCCTGGAGCTGTTACGTGAACATGCCAAGATAAGGAGGCTCGATACCGATTTGCTGTTTCCTGGCAAGAAACACAAGGACAAGCCTATCGATTTGAGAGATGCGTTCGAATATGCTTTAAAACGCGCGGAAATCGAGGATTTTCGATGGCATGACCTGAGACATTGCACCGCGTCTTATCTGGCCATGAACGGCGCGAGCTTGGCCGAAATAGCGGAGATTCTGGGCCATAAGACCCTACAAATGGTGAAGCGGTACGCCCACTTAACGGACGGCCATGTAAGCAACGTGGTTGCTTCGATGAATGCCAAAATATTCGGGGGCGTCTGATGGCGGACAACTATAAAGTGTCGAAGGCCCCCAAACCAATTACCCCGCTAAAAGGCATCGGACAAACTTACAAGTCTAAAACCATTCCCCGCGCTGACTACGAAACATGGTGTAAACATGACCTATGGACGATTGAGAGAGGTATTTTGCTTTTGCTGAACGCAGAACAGCTACCAAGCCGCGAGACCTCAACCGGGCATTGCACTTCAGATGACGAGCAACAACTATATGAAGCCTTTTTGAAAATCTGGAGGGTTGCTGAAAGTAGCCTGCAAGCCGGAACATTAAATAAAATCGGCAAAGAACTCCCAAGCCCGATTAATCAGGTACTCCCCGCCGTGTTTGTCTCTTGGGCACAATCAAAGGGCTATCAGATACCAGCCGAATTGAATGCAATCAGTCCAGTCGCACAAGCCCATCCAAGCGCAAACGGGCAGCCGGACTGGAGTGATTGGTTAAGTCGTAATCATCTTGACCTTCATGAGCTTTTGCTGTTGTCATTGGAGGAAAACCCAGACGACAAGGATTTATCATTTTTTGACTCTATCGGGCTTAACGATGATGAGACTTACAATAAGCGGCGCAACGAGGCTACAAGCTGGATAAAAGCCGGATTATTGCAGGGAAGAAGGGTTAATAATGTCGGCTCCATTGAATATGAACAAATTAACCCGGTTACTTTTTTCACTCTGGCGGAATCGAATAAATGGGATTTGGCGCAAGAAATAATCGATTTTTTACACGAACACCAAAGCTCAAAAGCAGAAGTCGTGGAGGATGGCTGCGTTGACAGTGAAAATAAAACGCCACCAAATGAAAAAGAGCTGAAGCAAGGATTAAGGGACATTTGGGTGAAGGAAGGCAGGCCAGAAATGAAATTGTTTTTCCCTGACAAGATAAAAAAATATATTAATAAACCCGGTAGCCCAATTACAGCGGTTTATACATCAGGAAAAGATGCCGGTATATCCTTCAAATTAAGCACAGGAACTACAGGGCATAGAACGAAAAAGACAATTTCCAACTACGTGACCAACTTCAAGAAAACGTCATAACAAAACATTGTCAATAGCAAAAAGCAGGCAAAACTCCCTGTAGCGTTCCCGGTTATGTTCCCAATTTTCCCGGCTGGGAAATCGGGAAAAAACAGGGTTTTTAATAGGAATCGCCGTGATGTTGCGGTGATTCCTGGAATATTAAAAATGCCTGTTTTATCAACTGTTAATCAATTCACTGACAAGCACAATGCCTTTACAAAGGGCGGCATCCGGGCGCTAGTCTTTAACGAGCATCAAAACGGCCTAGCAAAGTCGGGCGCAATTGTTCGAATCGGGCGAAAGGTGCTTATAGATGAAGCCAAGTTTTTTGCTTGGGTTGAAGCTCAAAACCAAGGGGGCGCGAAATGAGAACCCCAAGATTCCCCAAAACCAACACCCTAACAGGCCGCGCGTTGATGCGTTTAATGACTGGTCGCAAATTCACGCACCGCGATTATCAGAACGAAACCGCAAGTTATCGGCTATCGAGCTATATCGAGCAGTTACGCAATCGCCACGGCTGGCAGATTGAGTCCATCGAAGAAACCGCGCCCACCAAAGACCCCACCGGCAGGACTGCCACCTATGTTCGATACAGCTTAGAGCCTGAGTTTTTACGGAGTGTCCGAGCTGAAATGGGGGAACGCTTCGACAACTTTGTTGAAGCGGTGAAGCGATTTGAAGGCAAGGGGGACAAATGACCCATCAAAGGAAGACCGCCCGGTACGGCAATACCAAGGCGGCCAATATCAAAAAACTGCAAAGCCATTTTACAGAACTAGCCGAGCGTGTAAAGCGTGAATTTATCCGGCTGGCCGCATGGCTTTCGATTGTTGGGGGATAACAATGAATAACAACCTTGCCCTGCTATGCGGGGCGGGGTTGGCGTTAGTGCCAATCCCACCAATTGACGGTAAGCCAACTAAAGCACCACGCGCCAAGGGCTGGAATCTTCCCAAAAGTTCAAATAATCCCGGCGGTTATTCGTCTATTGCTGGCGATTTTTCCAACTGCCAAGGCTTTAATTTCGGTCTGTATCACGGCGCATCGAATACGCTGGCTCTTGATTTGGATAACGTAGAGCTGGCGCGGCGCGTGTTTGAAGAACTGACCGACTTACAACTATTAGACTGGCTAGAAAGTGACCAGCGGGCCGAAGTTAAAAGCCCTAAGGCTAACAGAGGCAAGTTACTATTCAAACTGCCTGCGAGCTTTTCAGGTGCAGGATTGCGCCAGCTCAAGAAAGGCAACGAGGTTATCTTTGAGTTACGGTCTGGTAATTGCCAAGATGTGATACACGGCCAGCACCCAGAAGGCGGGAATTATCAGTTTATCGGCAATCCGGCAGCGATACCGCCCGCCCCACCGATTTTACTGGATATGCTGCAACACTGGGACGCCTGGAAGCCTTGCTTTGATTCTGCGCTTGGCATCGAGCAGGCACCGCCCAAAATCGCACCACAGCGACCACAACAAGGCGCACAGCTTGACGGCTGGCGTGACCCTATCCAAACCTTTAATCAGTCTTATAGCGTGGCAGCGGTTCTGATTCGCAACGATTACCAGCAGAAAGGCAAAGATAGATTTATCAGACCGGGCAGCGAATCCAAAGCACCGGGCGCGGTAATAATGCGTAATTGTGCGGACGGTGTCGAGCGGATTTATTCACATGGTGGCGACTGCCTGAATGATGGCTTTGCCCATGATGCCTTTGATTGTTTTAGATTGCTGGAACATGGCGGCGACTATGCCAAGACGCTTAACTGGAACCCTGAAATCACGAAACACAATCAGCGGTTACACATGCAGGAACAGGCCAAAAACGTGCCAGAATCGCCACCACGCGACGAACACAGCTTAGGGAAAGAACGAATGGAAAAGCCATTATTCCCGCTTATATCGGCCCCACGCTTGACCGCCAAGCCGGTCCCTATTGATTGGCTAGTTCAGAACATCATTGAGCGAGGAAGCCTTAATTTGTTGTTCGGTGAACCCGGCGCGGGGAAGTCATTATTTGCTTTGGATTGGGCTTTTTGCATGGCGGCGGGTATCGATTGGCACGGCTACCAAACCAAGCCGGTTGATGTGGTTGTGATTGCTGGCGAAGGTTTTGCAGGCATGGCGCGGCGATTGAAGGCGTTAGAGTCAAAATATCAGATGCAATCGCCAACACGGTTATTTATCAGCCAACGACCGGCAAACCTGATTGATGGCGCAAACGCGCAATGGATAGCCGATACCATCAAGGCGACTTGTCCGAATCCTGGCCTAGTCATTGTGGACACGCTACACCGGAACATGGACGGCGACGAAAACAGCAGTCAAGACATAGGCCGGTTTATTGCGAACCTGGACGGCTTTTTTAAGCCATTGGGCGCGGCGGTTCTGGTCGTTCATCACTCAGGACACGGACAGAAAGACAGAAGCCGGGGCAGTTCATCTATTAGGGCGGCAATGGACGGCGAATTTTCAGCCACCAAGGACGGCGGCGCGATTGTCCTAAGCTGTCATAAGGCCAAAGACTTTGAAGCCTTCAAGCCGCTGCAATTCAGTCTAAAGCCGGTCGATTTGGATTGGTGCGACGATGACGGCGAACCGTTGACAAGCGTTTTCCTTGAGCATGACGGCGAAGCCAAACCGACCATCCAAAAGCGTAAATTATCTGCGCGTGATGATGCCATTCTAACCAGTCTTAAGGAGGCAATCGACGCGCATGGCATAGAGCCTACCCCGGGAATAAAGGCTAAGTATGGCGGCTTTGATTCCATGGCAGGCAAGTTAAAAAAGGTGGTTCATGTCGACCACTGGCGCGACAAAGCTTACCCCAGGCTGGATGCTGAAACACCAGCAGCTAAACAGAAAGCGTTCAAGCGATGCCGGGATAAACTTTTCGAGTTGGGCAAAGTGGTCGATTTTGACGGCTACTGGTGGCCGCTTTACGACTAGCGGACACAAGACAGACACGGACAAACACGGACATTTGTCCGCCGTTGTCATGCTGTAGACGGACAGACACGGACACACTTCTATAGAAGTGTCCGTTGTCCGGCTGACAATGTCCGGCGTGGAGACCCCCCCTTGACTGGTTAATAAACTTTGAAAAATACAGGATTCAAACAGATGGCGAAATTTAAACCCGGCCAAAGCGGAAACCCAGCAGGCCGACCGAAAGACAAATCTCGGCAGCAATCGAGCCAGTCAGCGGGGAGGATTACGGCGGTGAGTCTTAGCTTGAATTTCAACATCATTCAACAACAGATGACGGGGAGGATTACGACGATAAGTAACGCCCCAGGAGAATATTAACAAATACTAACTTTTACTAACTTTTCACTAAGGTGAGTAGACAAGTATGCTTTTAAACAGGTAATAAAATCATGGCATTACCCACACAAACAGAGCGGCAAAGAATGCGCATCCCGGCTATGCCTTGGATGAATGGCTCAATATAGTATGGCAGAGTGCGATAAAGTGCGATAAAAGTAAGATATTCAGCAAGTCACACACGCCATTGCCTTGCGGGCCAAGGCTGTTGAGAAATGTTGATATTCTCAGCAAGTCGCACATGCCATTGAAATGAATTTACTATAAATTACTAAATCGTGACCGCGCCGCGACTGCCTGGGCAAAAACCTGAAAAAACCTGACATTCAAGCCGATGTGATAATGTAACATCGATGACACTAGAGAGCTGGAGCAATCCGGCTTTTTTGTACCTGGAGATACCGCAAGCGGCGCGGTCTATTTGCGCCTATTTTTTGGCAATTGTTGCGGATGTTTTTTTTTCAGTGGAACGTGAATGGAACGTGGAAGCAATAGGCAATAAAAAAGGACTTGGTTAAAAACCTAAGTCCTTGAATTTGTTGGTGCCTCGGGCCGGAGTCGAACCGGCACGGTGTTGCCACCGAGGGATTTTAAGTCCCTTGCGTCTACCAATTTCGCCACCGAGGCATCGGTGCGCTGATAAGCAGCGTATTATATAGTAATCGCAAAAATAAACTAGGGCCGGGCGGGATTTTTTCAAGACAGCGTTTGTCACTGTGAAATCACGTTGATGCCTCGGTTTTTGTTGGGATAGCGGCTAACGGGCCACTGCCATTAAGTTAAGCCGTTCGTGCGGAGCCTGTCGAAGCATGAATGGCATTAACTTAATGCGGTTCGGATTTCTCCGTTCATGGTTCGACAAGCTCACCACGAACGGAGAAATCCTTAAATTAATGCAAGGGGCTAACGGGCCAGGTCAAGTGGATAGAACGCCGCGCGTTCCTCATTTGCCAATGCGACGCGCCTTGCCAATCGCCGCGTTTGGGATTAATGTCCGGGTCATGGATTGATATAGTCCGATCCGTTTTTTCAAGTATCCATTGCCATAGCAAAAAGCCATGCCTATCACATTTTCGCGTCGATCGATTGCGCTGTTGTTGCTTTTGACGCTGGCGGCCAACATCGCCCAGGGCGCTGACACGATCCGCATCGGCGATTTTTCATCCGGATCGCTAAAGGCCTGGGAAACGCAAGCGTTCAAGGGGCAGACGCGCTATCGCCTGGTCGAACAGGACGGCGCCAAAGTGTTGAAGGCCGACAGCGCGGCGAGCGCCTCGGGGCTGTTCAGGAAACAGCGCGTCGATCTGACTAAAACGCCGTTTCTGAACTGGCGCTGGCGGATCGAAAACCGGCTCGGCCAGCTGAATGAGCAGTCGAAGCCTGGGGATGATTATGCGGCGCGGGTGTATGTGGTGATCGACGGCGGGCTGGCGTTCTGGCGCAAGAAGGCGCTCAATTATGTCTGGGCAAGCACCTCGCCGAAGGGTAAAATCTGGCCGAATGCGTTTGCGGGCGAGAACGTGATGATGATCGCGCTGCGCTCATCCGGTGACGGCACGGCGGCCTGGCATCATGAAAAACGCAACATTCTCGATGACCTCCGCAAACAGTTCGGCGAAGCCATCGATCATATCGACGCGGTCGCGATCATGACCGATACCGACAATGCCGGAGGCCGGGCGACCGCCTATTACGGCGACATTTTTTTCAGCGCGAAGTAAACCATGCACGCGACCTTACCGCTCCTCGAACAGACCGACTTTCCACCGATTTTCCGGGACGAACTGGCGGTGTTGCAGGTCAATCTCGGCTATTTGTGCAACCTCAGTTGCATGCACTGCCATGTGAACGCGGGGCCGAAACGGACCGAACTGATGGACAAGGACACGGTCGATCTGGTGCTGGCGTTTATCGAAAAGGAAGCGATCAAAATACTCGATCTGACCGGGGGCGCGCCGGAGATGAATCCCCATTTCCGCGAACTGGTGACGGAAGCTAGGCGGTTGGGCGTGAAGGTGATCGACCGTTGCAATCTGACGATTCTGGAAGAGCCCGGCTACGAGGACCTGGCCAGCTTTCTCGCGGCCCAGCAGGTCGAAATCACCGCCTCCTTGCCGTGTTATCTCGAAGACAATGTCGACCGGCAGCGCGGCAAGGGCACGTTTCAGCAGAGCATAGCGGCACTGCAAAAATTGAACACATGGGGTTACGGGCGGGGAAACGGCGATCTGCGCCTGCATCTGGTCTTCAATCCGCAAGGGGCGACCCTGCCGCCCGCGCAAGAGCCGCTCGAAAAAGCCTACAAGGCACATCTTAGGGAACATTACGGCATCACCTTCAATCAACTCTTCGCGATGACCAATCTGCCGATCCAGCGCTTCGGCAGCATGCTGGTCAGCAAGGGCATGTTCAATCAGTACCTGCAATTGCTGAAAGACAATCACTGTGCCGAGAATCTCCGGTATGTGATGTGCCTGAATACCTTGAGCATCGACTGGCAGGGATTTGTGTATGACTGCGATTTCAACCAGATGCTGCAATTGCCGCTGGGGGCTTTTGCCGGCCAACAAAAAATTCATTTGCAGCAGCTGTTTGGACGCGCCCTGACCGGCGCGCCGATCAGCGTGCGCCAGCATTGTTACGGCTGCACGGCCGGGCAAGGCAGCAGTTGCGGCGGCGCGTTAATCTGATAAACGATAGGAAGGAGGGAAAATGACCGTAGAAGCGAGTGTGTTGGCGCGTTATTCCGAAGGCGCGGCGGTAAGGCAGGAAGCTTTGTGCTGTCCTGTCGACTATGACCGGGAATTGCTGGCGATCCTGCCGCAGGAAATTATCGACAAGGATTACGGCTGCGGCGATCCGTCCCGCTATGTACAGCCAGGCGATACCGTGCTCGATCTGGGCTCAGGTTCAGGCAAAATCTGTTACATGGCCGCGCAACTGGTCGGCGACGAAGGCAAGGTAATCGGCGTCGATATGAACGACGACATGCTCGCGCTGGCGCGGAAATACCAGCCGGAAATGGCCGAAAAAATCGGCTCGAACCGGGTCGAATTCGTGAAGGGGCAGATTCAGGACCTGGCGCTCGATCTGGCCGCGATGGATGCGCAGCTGGCGCAGCATCCGGTCAATAGATCGCACGATCTGATCGCGCTGCGCGCCTGGCAGGACAGGCAGCGGCTGCAAAGCCCGCTGATCGCGGACAACTCGGTCGATCTGGTCATTTCGAACTGCGTGCTGAATCTGGTGCATGACAGCGACAAGGCGCAATTGATCCGCGAGATTTTCCGCGTCGTGAAACCGGGCGGGCGGGTCGCGATTTCGGACATCGTCTCGGACGAGACGGTGCCCGAGCATCTGAAACAGGACCCCGAGCTGTGGAGCGGCTGCATCTCGGGCGCGTTGCAGGAATACGATTTCTTGCAGGCTTTCATCGATGCCGGCTTCATCGCGGTCGGCTATGACAAGTGGGAAAACAGCCCCTGGCAGGTCGTCGAAGGGTTAGAATTCCGTTCGGTCACGATCACCGCAATCAAGCCGCTGAATGAGCCCTGTCTCGACAAAGGCCATGCGGTGATTTACCGCGGCCCTTTTTCGAAGGTCTATGACGATGAAGGCCATGTATTTTACCGGGGCCAGCGCATGGCGGTCTGCGAGCGCAGCTGCAAGGTCCTGACCGGGCCGGCTTACGGCGACAATTTCATCGGCATCGCGCCGCTGCATGACAATCCTGGCGTGCCCTGGTGCGCGCCGTCCGGCACCGTGCGTCCGGTCAGCGAAACGAAAGGGGCCTTGCATCATCAGGATCAATGCGCGGGCGGCGGGGGATGCTGTTAGGCAAGCGGGGAAAGGGGAGCGATGACGATAAATTGTGGAATCGCTCCCTTGGATTCGCTCCGGCCGGAGCGGTTGCTAGGGTTTTCTTTCCTTCAGCAGGTCGCGGATTTCGGTCAGCAACAGTTCTTCCTTTGTCGGTTCGGGAGCCGGCGCTGGAGCTTCGACTTGTTTCTTCTTCAGCTGGTTGATCAATTTGATCACCAGAAAAATCGCAAAGGCTATGATCGTAAAATCGACGACGGCTTGCAGGAAGCTGCCGTATTTCAACATCACCGCCGGCGCATCGCCCGATGCCTCCTTGATTGTGATCGCGAGGTTGGTAAAGTCGACGCCGCCGACCAGGACGCCGATCGGCGGCATGACCACATCGGCGACTAGCGACGACACGATCTTGCCGAAAGCCGCGCCGATGACGATGCCGACCGACATGTCGACCGCGTTGCCTTTGATTGCAAATTCTTTGAATTCTTGTAATACACTCATGAGGACTCTCCTGTTTAGCGAAACGTGATTTACCGCGTCCTCTAAGACGCTTCGTTAGGCTAAAAATTCAACCGGGCCGGGGTAATTCTAATATAATTCGCCGTTATGAATCATGAACATTTCATGCGGCGAGCGATCAAATGAGCGGGTATCGGCGGCGTTCTCGAAGCCGAATGCACTGCCTGATTCGCGGCGGCACAAAAAGGGCGTTTTGCGGGCGGTTCCGTATAGCGAGGCCTTGATCGATGTGTGTTTAAGCGCGGTCTTGTCATCAAACTGTCATTAACTCGGGATTACAATCCGGGCTTTTATTTTTCTTTCCTATCATGACCAAACTCACTATTCTCGTGGTTGAAGATGAAGACTCGATCCGCGCGATGCTGCTCTTAGTGCTCGAGCAAGCCGGTTTTATCGCGCATGCGGCGAGCGACGCCAAGGCCGCGCAAGCGATTCTCGATCAGACGCCAGTGGATCTGATCCTGCTGGACTGGATGCTGCCCGGCATCAGCGGCGCGGAATGGGCGCGGCGTTTGCGTAAAGAAAGCGCTTATCAGGAGTTGCCGGTCATTTTATTGACCGCGAGAGGGGAAGAGGAAGACAAAGTGCGCGGTTTCGATGTCGGTGTCGACGATTACATGACCAAGCCGTTTTCTCCGAAGGAATTGATCGCCAGAATTCGCGCGGTGCTGCGCCGAAGCGGCAAGCTACAAGGCGGTGGGCAAATCGTGCTCGGCGACATGGCGCTCGATGCGGAACAGCACCGCCTAAGCATCGGCGAACGCCAGCTTGAAGTCAGTCCGACCGAATTCCGCCTGATGCAGTTTTTCATGACCCATCCGGACAAAGTCTATACGCGCACGCAATTGCTCGATCAGGTCTGGGGGCGCAGTGTGTATATCGAAGAGCGCACGGTCGATGTGCATATCCGCCGGCTCAGAAAGATTCTCTCCGAGTATGGCCGCGAGGAGCTTTTGCAAACGGTGCGCGGCTTCGGTTATCGATTCTCGTTGGTACAATAGACCTTAGAATTTATGGGAGTTTGGAAAAGGGAAATTACAATTGTATTGCTATCGCTATTCGCGATAGTCATTGTCGGCTTTCTGACAGGCGCTCTGCTGCCTTTACTGCTGGCGGCAACCTTGATCTTTCTGTTGCGGCAGCTTCAGCAAATCAGCCGCTTCGAACGCTGGATCAGCCGGGGGGGTAAAGTCGATTATCCTAATACCAAAGGGATCTGGGAAGATATTTACTACCATGTTTATCGGCTCAGAAAGGCCGAAAAACGCCGTAAAAAGAAGCTCCGGAAACTGCTCGAACAGTTTCGGGATTTCACCGGGGCCTTGCCCGATGCCGCGGTCATTTTGGGCGAGGACGATGTGATCGAGTGGGCCAACAAGGCGGCGCTGAAAGTATTGGGCTTGCAGCCGGCGGACAAGGGTCAACGCATTCCGAATCTGATCCGCTATCCCGAGTTTATCCGCTATCTCAAATTGCAGAATTATCAGGACGCGATCATTTTGCCTTCGCCGGTGAACAATCAGATTACCTTGGCGGTCAGGATCGTCAATTACGGTTCAGGCCTTAGGCTGTTGCTGGCGCAGGATGTCACGCAAGTGAAGAAGATGGAAAGGATGCGCAAGGATTTTGTCGCGAACGTTTCGCACGAACTCAGAACACCGTTGACGGTGCTGAAGGGCTATCTTGAAACCTTGCAGGATATGGACGACGGCGGTTCCGCCTTATTGACCGGTTCGCTGGAACAGATGCGCGGGCAGACCGAGCGCATGCAGCATCTGGTCGATGACTTGTTGATGCTGACCCGGCTCGAGACACAGCAAAGGCGCACGATTTGCGTCGATGTGCCGGCATTGCTGAAGCAAATTTGCAATGAGCGCGGCGTGGTCGAAAATTCGGCGAGGCGCATCGAATTGTCTCTGGCATCGGACGCCAATATTCATGGCGACGAGCAGGAACTCCGCAGCGCGTTTACCAACCTGGTCGGCAACGCGCTGAAATATTCACCGGCCGATTCGGTGGTGAAGGTGCGCTGGTTTGAGGACGGCGATACGGTCGTGCTCGAGGTCGAGGACCGCGGTTTCGGCATCGCGCCGGAGGATATTCCGCGCGTCACCGAGCGTTTTTACCGCGCAGAATCCAATCACGCCCGGAAAACTCCCGGCACCGGCCTCGGCCTTGCAATCGTGAAGCACGTGCTGATGCGCCATGACGCCCGCCTGCATATCATCAGCGAACTCGGCAGGGGGAGCTGTTTCAGCTGTCATTTCCCGTTGCATCGCCTGTGCGATTGATCGGTAAGTTGCTTAATTTCGCTTATAATGAGTTGCCGGCCCATCCTGCCTTGACCGAAAAAACCGATCGGACAATTAGGTAACGGCGTTCAATAATAACAACTTTATAAAGTAACGGCCGCGGCGAAAAGTCGCTGTTAACGAGGAGGCGCGATAATGAACCCACTGGTAAAACAAGTTTTAAATTATTTTTTGATCGGCGTGTTGGCGGTGATCCCGATCGTGATTACATTGCAGATCATGATCTTCGTGAAAGACCGCGTGTCCGATCTGATCGGCACCGTTTATGCCGTCTCGGACAATTATTTTTACACGTTGTTGGTGTTCGGCGTCAGTACCGCGATTCTGGTTTGGATCGGGCGTAAACTCGTCAAGGACGGACGCTACTGGGTCATCGCGACCTTCGACCGCGTTATCGATAAAATTCCTTTTCTGAATACCATTTACCGGGTCCTTAAAAAAGTCAGCAATATGATTTCCGGCCATGACAAGACGGTCGCGAAAGAGGTCGTTTATGTCGAGTATCCGAAGGAAGGCGTCTGGATGGCGGCCTATGTGACCAACCGCTTCGACGATAAATATGTGTTGTTCATACCGACTTCGCCGAATCCGACCTCCGGTTATACCGCGATCGTGGACAAGTCGAAAGTCATCAAATCGGCGATGAATATCGAGGAAGCGAGCAGCCTGATCATCAGCGTCGGCGTCGACTTCAACAAAATCTCCGAGACTACCGGCTTGCCTAAGTAGGCGGCTCATTTACCTGGCGCCTATGAAGAATTCAATTAAAGGGTTATTGCTGTTCGGATGTGGATTGCTTTCCGCCTGTGGTCAAGAAACATCCGCTCCTGAAGCCAAACAAACGGTACTACAACCGCAAATGGATGCGCTGGCCAAGGCTAAAGCAGTGGATCAAGCGGTGCAGGATGCCGCCATGCAGCGCCAGCAAGCTTTGGAAGCGGCGGAGCAAAAATGAATACGGCATTTTCCATGCCCAAAATCCTCGCCTTTTCCGGCAGCGCCCGGAAAAACTCCTTCAACCAGCGCTTGGTCAAAATCGCGGCGCAAGGCGCTGAACAGGCCGGCGCCGAGGTGACGGTGATTAATCTGGCCGATTTTCCGATGCCGATCTTCAATCAGGACGACGAGGCAGAGCACGGCATTCCCGATGCCGCGCGCGCATTCAAAAACTTGCTGATCGAGCATGACGGCTTTTTGATCGCCTCGCCCGAATACAACAGCGCCTTCAGTCCTTTGCTGAAAAACGCGATCGATTGGGCGTCCCGGCGCGAAGGCGATGAAGCGCCGCTCTTGGCTTACCGCGGCAAGGTTGCGGCGATCATGGCCGCATCGCCGGGCGCGTTGGGAGGGCTGAGGGGCTTGGTTTTTTTAAGGTTGCTGCTCAGCAATATCGGCGTGACCGTGCTGCCCGAGCAGCAGGCGATCGTGCAAGCCGACAAAGCGCTGCATCCTGACGGCTACCTGAACGATGCGCAGTTGCAAGCTGCCGTGCTCAATTTGGGGGCGAGGCTGGCCGACGCGACGCGAAAATTGCAGGGTTAATTTTCTACGCCGCTCAAAAGCTCAGCGTTGTCGCGGCTTCTTTGGCGATCGTTTGATGAATGGCCGTGGTGGGATGGATGCCGTCCCAAAATAGATAGGTATCCGGTTTTTTGCAGTCGAACGGCGGAATTTTAGGGGTGACGCAGGCGTGTTGGGTATCGCTGATGCCGTAGGATTTCGGGTGAGCCAGGATATCGTGGAGCAGGTCAAAGATATTCAAGATACGGGCATTCATGCCGGCAGGAATCAGCGTATAGGCGACTTCATTGGCTAAAGCACCATTAAATTGCGCCGATAAGTAAGTTGCCAAGGCGGCTATGCCCTTGTATTCGGGTATGGCATCTAATGCCTTGACTGCCGGTGTTTGCCCGATGTCCGGAACATTGACCAGCAAAATGTTCTGCGCGTTATGATGCGTATGTAGATATTCCACTGTAGCCGAAATGTTATCCACGATGCGTTCAATTGCGGGTCTTATTAACTGCACATCGAATAAGGCTAGCAGCAGTGCGTCACGCACATCGTTGCCCCCGATTTCCAAGATAAACAAGGTCTGGTCGGTTGTTTGGAGTCCGTCTTTGCTGAAGGCGTCGATCTGATCCGGCAGATTGAACCGGCACGGATAGGCTTCGGTTCGCGCGCCGCCGACGGCATAATTGCTGGCGACATGGCGTCCCGGTTTCAACGCCGGATGGGTATCTTTGGACATTTTGAGTGTGCCCGCGAGGTATTCAACCCAAGTGTCGCCGTTGGTAAAATGATGTCCGCCTTTGGCGTAGGGCGCTTCCGGGATTGTCAATTCATCCAGTTGATCATAGGGGGGAACGCTTAATGATCGGGCTCCGCATGGCTCATGGGTTTCTGGATCGACCAACGAAGTCAGCAAGAAAAAGCCGTTGCCGGGATCGGTCAAACTGGCGCCGAAAGTCACGATTCTGTCGTAAGACGTTTGCGCCGTTGCCAGGGCGGGAGTTGTCAGCGCGAGCCACAAGCCAGCCAGTGCCAGTTTATTTCCGAATAATTTGCCTGTGTTCATCGTATTGTCTCTTGTTTGAATGGAAATCCGCCCGGCCATGCCGTTTTAGCGGGAGCAGGACTGTGATTAAATCGGGCGATTTCTTAGCAGACGCAGAAAGCGCGGTCGTTCTAGCTGTCATCATGCTTATTTAAGTAAATCTAAACAATTGGTAGTTTTACTAATTGACGAACTTTTTCTGCATTATTTTGTCTCGCCGGCGCATGCAGGCCTTAAAATAAGGCAACAGTGAGTCCCTCTTTCCCTGGACTTTACGAATTTTGACATAACCGACACCCATGCCGACTTTCGACCCCGCCTACGGCTATACCCTGGACCAATTGCGGAGTATCACGCCGCCGCTGCCGCCGGATGACTTTGTTCCCTTCTGGCAGGCGCGCTATCAGCGGGCGCTGGCATTGGACCCGCGCCAGCGCATCACGTACTGCGCGTGGTCGCATCCCGATTTCGAGTGTTACGATCTGAATTACCGCTCGACCGATGCCTTCGAGATCGGGGGCTGGGCGCTGATTCCTAAGCATGCGCCGGTGACGCGCGGGGTGATCGTCGGCCACGGTTATGGCGGACGCGAGGGCCCCGATTTTCATCTGCCGATACCGAATGCGGTTTTTTTGTTTCCGTGTTTTCGCGGCCTGTCCCGCAGCCGGCGCTGGCCGATTTCGGATAACCCGGCCTATCACGTCCTGCACGACATCGACAATAAAGACCGCTACATCCTGGGCGGCTGCGTGGAAGACCTCTGGGTCGCGGTGTCTGCCTTGCTGGCCATGTTTCCCGCCGTAGCCGGCCATGTCGGCTATCTCGGCATCAGCTTTGGCGGCGGCATCGGCGCGCTGGCGCTGCCCTGGGACAGACGCATTCAGCGCGCCCATCTGAATGTGCCGAGTTTCGGCGATCACCCGCGGCGCCTGAAACTGCCGACCTGGGGCAGCGCGGCGGCGCTGCAAAACTACCAGCGCGAGCACGGTCATATTCTCGACACGTTGCGCTATTATGATGCAGCCATCGCGGCGCGGTACATCGAGGCGCCCGTGCATGTGGCGGCGGCGCTGGCCGATCCGGTGGTGACTCCGCCCGGCCAGTTCAGCATTTACAACGCACTGCCCCGGGAAAAACGATTGTTTGTCTTTGACATGGGGCATGCGGACTATCCCCGCAAGGCGGAGCAGGAAAACGCATTAATAGAGGAATTACGGGAGTTTTTCGACTGCTTATGAATCGGGAATATCATTGTTGGCACAGCCCTGATCTGGGACGCGACATGGAACTGTTGGTGTTCGGCCATGACGGGGCGAAAGTCCTGATGTTTCCGACCCGCGACGGGCGTTTTTACGAATACGAAGATATCGGCATCGTCGAGGTGCTGGCCGACAAAATCGACGCCGGCCTCCTGCAATTGTATTGCGTGGACAGCATCGTCAACGAGAGTTTTTATTGCAATTGGTGTCATCCGTCCGGGCGCATTCAGCGTCACATCCAGTACGAGAACTACATCCTGAACGATATCTTGCCGTTCATGGCGAGTCAGAATCCGAACCCCTGCACGATCGCCTACGGTTGCAGCCTGGGCGCATACAAAGCCGCTACCATCGCCTTCCGCCATCCCGATCGATTTCAAAAATTGTGCGCATTTTCAGGCCGATATGATTTGACGTTGTCGGTCGAACACTTTCACAACCTGTTCGACGGCTACTACGACGACAATATCTATTTCCATACGCCGACGCATTTTCTGCCCCAGCTCGACTGCGAAATGCGCCTGCAACACTTGCGGCAGATGGACATGGTGTTCGTGATCGGCAAGGAAGACCCGTTTCTCGACAATAACCGTCATCTCAGCCAGATATGTTGGTCCAAAGGCGTGCCGCATGCGTTGCACGAATGGAACGGGCGCGCGCATCGAGGCCGATATTGGCGGCAGATGACAAGGCTCTATGTGTGATGCCGGAGCTAAATGCAATGGCAGCGGTAACAATCGGCCTCATGTGTTGTCCCAAATGAAAAAAGGGCGGCGTTTCAATTGCGCTTGATTTGACTGACACATCGAGGAGATTCCGAACATGACAAACCCAATCGCTGCGCCGATTTTTCCCCGCTTTCCGAGCATCAAATGCGCGGTCAGAGGGTTATGGCTTTTGTTCATGCTGAGCGGCTGCCAAACCGTCTCGACGCCGGAGCAAGTCACCCAGGCATTCTGGGAGGCGATGGCGGATGGCGATCTCGAAACCGCCAGAAGCCATACGCTTAGGGATGGCCTGCATCTGGTGGCCCGGCAGCAAAATCTCGAAGATGCGTCTTTGGAGACCGGCAAGGTCTTGATCGAAGGCGGCAATGCGCGGGTCGCCACCGTGTTGACGCTGCAAAAGCCCGAAAACAACAGGGTCCTGACTTTCGATACCGTGCTGTCGAAGGAAGATAATCGCTGGAAGGTGGATTATCAGCAAACGCTGAACAACCTGTTAAACCAGCCCTTCGGCGAAATCTTTAAAAGCCTCGGTAAAATTGGCGAAGCGATCAACAAGGAACTCGAACAACAGATCCCGCTGTTTGAAAGGCAACTCAAGTCTTTCAGTGATGAATTGCTGCGGCAGATGGAAGAGTTCCGCCGGCAATTGGAAAAGTCGATCCCGCCTGAAAAACAGCCGCCGCATTCGGGTACGATTTGACGGGGGAATTGATCCGGAATCGGGATCAGGCCAGCGCAATCTGCCGAAGCGTTTACCTTTCCGCCCGCCGACATTGACATTCAAACTAATTCGCCATACGCTAACGAAAATAATCGTTCTATCGAAAGCGTCGGAATATTCCAGGCTGAATTTGGCGGAGAAAACCCAATGAGTGAAAAAGAAACCGGTGATCCTATGCAAGAACCATCCGGTCCTTCCTTATTGCCGGAAGCAACAAACGAGCCTACAGGTGGGATGGCAAGCGAGGATATAGAGAAAATCCGGCGCGCGAGGGACACTGTCGGGCGCATGCTGCGCTATGCGGTCGCCAATCCCACGATTACAGTTCCTGATGAATTGATCGCCAATGGCGTCGATATTTTGCGCATGAAGTCCGACACCTGTCAGCACAGCGATGAAGTTAAGTTGTGGCAAACTTATTCGCAACTGGCGAAACTGATTCATCCGGCCTCCGACATCAGCATTCAAATTGTCGACGGCATCAAGGACGCGGTGATGGCGCCGCAAGCGAAACACGATGGCTCGGCGGGCTCCAAGCTGCTGCACTGGTTCGGTTTGAATTCCGGCATGAACAAGCTCGTTTCCCGGTGCTATAAGGATTTAACGCAGATTACTCTGTACCTGCTGGCGTTCGTCGGCCTTTATGTGGTCGTGCAATGTTATAGCGTACTGGTGGCCGACACTTTGGCGAGCTCTTCAAGATTGGTCGTCGGCATCGAAAACCAGCAGTCCGCCGAGCGTCTGGTCAACGATAAGACTCCGGTCGAGCAGAAAGCGCAAGTGGAGAGCGCTTCCTACATGCTGGGAACGCAGTTGAACGCCTCCTCGCAAGCGCTGGTCGATTTAACCAAGCCGCTTAAAAATATCCCGTTTTTCAGACTCAGTGATTCGACCGTCGATGCATTGAACGGTTGCGCCCAAAATAAAGATTTTCACATTACCATCAAGGAAAGCCGCAATTTTCTGTTCGGCTGCCTGGCGCTGGAGCGCGAATACGCGCTCTCGGCGCATACGGTGATGTCGCGCTATGTGCTGCCGCTATTGCTCGGCTTCATCGGCGCCACCGCCTATGTGACACGCCATACGCTGTACCGCTTATCCTCGAACAGCTATGTGCCTTCCCCGCGCGGCATGTTGACCATGCGTCTGTGTTTGGGCGGTTTGCTGGGGTCTATCAGCGGTATTTTTATCACCTCCGACGTCAAAGAAGCGGAAGGCTTCAATATCAGCCTGACATTGACCGCACTGGTGATGGGCTATAGCGTCGAAGTCGCTTTTTCGCTTTTCGACAGCGCGATCGAACGCGTCAAGGCGTGGACTCGGGGACTGCGCCAAAGCGAAGCGCAGGGAGCCGAAGCCGTTGAGCCGCCAAAACAATGAGGCTTTGACTGCCCCGGAAACCCGAGTTTCAGGCCTGAATCGTCGACGGCGTTTTATTCCGTTAAGCACCATAGCGAAGCCTAGCGCACACGGCCGATTGCGCGCCGCCACGGCTGTTCCCAGGCCTCAGGCGCTTGCCGCCGGCTGCAAAAAATCAGCACAGACCCTTCAAATCACGTCTTGTCTTTCGGTGCACGGGATAGAGTTTCCTTACTTTAATTAAGGTATTATTAAGCAACAGGGGGTATGCTTAAGAAACTATTAAAAAATAAGAGTGCAATTTTCCTTCTTTGGCCGAACACGGCAGTTCGCTACGCTTAAACACATCAAGTGTTGTGAATAAAATCACAATACACGTCAGACTCAATTACCCTTTCGCTGAACCTTTCAGCCGCCATTCCTTCGAATCGGAATTGGTCATTTTGGAGAAAAACTATGCGATCGACAAATCAAACAGCTTATGCGGCTGTCCCTTTTGTGATCTTCGGCATTATCTTACTCACCGCCTTTTTCTTAAAGTACTTCGAGCCCATGCTGCCCGAGGTCCTACGCAATTGGGCCGACCACATTTCAATTGCATTGATCGTTGCCGTGGTCATCGGGCTGACTTACGAGTACACCTCGCATCTATTTCGCGAAGAAATTCTGAAAAACCTTCTGCATGAGAGCCAGGATCAGGTTTATGAAGCGCTGAAAGCCTACAACGTGCTCACGCCGGATGAGGTTTTCCGTTTATTAAAGGAAATCGCCAGCCAGATCAATCAGACGCCTACGCTGTTTTATCCGGCGCGGCCGGAAAGCAACGAATATACGTTTACCGAAAGCATGGATTTTTTCGACACGCTGGTCAAAATGCGGCCCAAAGAAATCGTCAAAATCCTCAGTACCTGGATAGAGCCCAAGAGCCATAAGAATCTGAAGTACCTGGCCAGCGATTTTATCGGGAAATATCAGCTGACTGAAATCGCCGAGGAGCTTCGCCGCCAGGCGGAGCCGATTTTACACTTGGGCCTGCTGACCGAAGAGGATAGGGGATGGGTCTTAAACTACATCTGGGCCTATTCCCGTTGCGAGAAACCCATGTACAAATTTTTGGGGGATATGATGCGCACCACTTCAGACCCTGCCGTTGAAAAGTGGATTCTTTTCCTGCCGTTACAAATGCCGTCCCTTGAGTATGCGAATATGATCAACGACTATCTGGAACGGGACGCGCCAATTGATGAGGATAATTTGCTGCTGGTGATTCAATCGATTGCCTATTTGCATCGCGCGCAAGTGCTCGACGGGGTGGCGCTGCTGAAGAAATTTCCAAACCGCTTTGGACCTCATCACCAGGAAAACGTTGAACGTATTTGGCGAAACTACACGCTTGCGCCTGATGAGTTGAAAGGCATTTTTTTGCAGCCATGATTCTTAGCATTCCCGGCGCGGCTAGCGCCAGTTATAGGCAATGCCCACATTACCCGCAAATTCACCGCCCGTATGCGGCGCCGGCATGTTTACGCCTAAATAGGTTTGCCAGTTTGCGGCAGGGTAATAAAAAAGATTGACGATATTGCCTGAAATGTTGGATGTGCCCGAGAAATAATCGGCCTGCAAATGCAGCACTTTGGGCAGCATGCGAATTTCAAAACCGGCCATCGCCCCGTAAGGCTGGTGAATCGTCGCCAGCGCATCATTCACGTAGAAAGCGCCCAGATGAAAATTCAGCCGTTCGCCCGGAGTAAACTGATTGTCGAGAAAGCTAAAATGATGCCATCTGTGCGTAGGGGCATGGGTCAGCACCCTGCCGTTTTGTGCGCCTACTGCCAGCGACCAAGCGTCGTTGATGGTGAAAGTCTTGGACAGTATCAAGTAGCCGTCATTTTGAAAGGTTTGGGCGCCGTCGCCCGCGACCGGAACATTGAGAAGCTGCATACCGAAGAGCCAGCCGTCACGCGTGGCATAATCGATCACGATATTGGCATAGGCCGCGCCACGATAGATATTGAACTCCTGAGTCAACGTCAAGCCGCCCGACTCTTCAGTGGCCGGATTGACTTTGATTCGTTTGGGGGCTTTTTCGTGCACCTTTCCCTTCGGAAAGGCTACAAGTGGACATCCAACCCACAGCAGACTCAACAGATAAATGATCAGCCTTGCGCTTTTCATTATGAGCGGCCTCATCTGCTTGAGGCGATCAATCGGGAGTGGCGTTCAGATAACTTAACAGTTGGCCGGATGCCCTCAGCGCATCCAGTTCCGCTTCCGTTTCGGCTTGTATCAGATCGACTTCGGTCAAGCGCATTTCGGTTCGGGACCGGTAGGAATCCAGCAGTTCTAAAATGGTTCCCTTGCCGAAACGGTAAGCGGACTCGCCCATCGATTTAAGGCTGTTCAGCTTGGACAGCACATCTTTTTCGAATTTGACTCGAGTTTCCTGCCTGCGCACGAGCAGATTGACCGCGCGATCAATCGCCACGCGGGTACGGGAAGTCGCAAAGTCATGTTCCAGCATGGCCGCATGTTTCGCGGCTTCGGCCTTTGCCATCCCACCTTGGTTGCGGTCGAATATCGGCACTTCGACCGAAACGCCGCCGAACGTCGTGTTACTGTAGGGACTGTCGGTATAAACCGTACCCACCTGAACAGAAACGGCCGGCCAGCGTTCGCGGCGCGCTTTTTCCAAACCGGCATCGGCGGCGGATTCGCTGCGCTGCGCCGCTACAATGTCGGGATTCGAAACTTCCGCTTCAGACAGCAGTTTTTGCGCATCGGCCGGCACACCTAAAACCGCCAATTTTCCTACCGCTGCCGGCTTCCAGTCAGGCATGCCTAAGAGCAGGCCCAAATCTCCCACGGTTTCGGCCAGATCGTTGCGCGCGGTTTCGAGCTTTGTCTCTATGCCGCTGGCTTCGACACCGATACGCAGCTCATCGAAAGAGCTGGCATTACCTGCATCCTTGCGGCCGGTAACGATCGCCGCCAAATGCTGCATGTCGCGCGCGGTTTCTTCAAAAATGGCGACGCGTTCCTGTTCTGCCAAAAGTTTTACGAATAACCGTCGCGTTTCATGAACCAACGCCGCATATTCGGCCTCGACATCCGCTTCGGCTGCGGTGACGCCCTTTTCCGCGGCTTCGATACGGGCGCCGCGTTGGCCCGCAATCAACAGCGGTACTTCCAAGGTGACCTGTTCCTGAGCATTGCCATCGAACATGTGATTCGCGCCCCCCCCAACAAAATCATATCGGCCGTAACTGATGGTCGGATTAGGCAGAACGCCGGCGGCGACCACTTCGGCCCTGGCCGTTTCGATGCGTTGCAGTATGACCGCAAAGCGAGGACTTTTTTCGCGTACGATTTTGAGCAAGTCGCCGATCGTCACCGAGACCGGCACGGTTTCGGTAGATGCCAGCGCCGGCTCGGCGAGCAAGCTTAACAGTAATAAACCCAATGCCGCCAAGGATGCTGGCGAGCGCCGACGTAGTGTGGAGGGGGCTAGCAATGTCATAATGCCTCCTGAATTTCGTCGGCTTCCTCAGGGGTAATCAGCCGCTTCGGAGTGATATAGGAATAGATGACCGGCAACACGAACATCGCCACGAAAAAGGTGGTCAACATCCCGCCGACGATCACGATCGCGAAAGGCTGTTGGGTCTCGCTGCCGATGCCGGTCGATACCGCCATCGGTAACAGGCCCAGCAGCGCCAACAATGAAGCCATCAGGACCGGACGCAAGCGATCGGTCGCGCCGTTCAATATCGCATCGCGTAAGTCTTGGCCGTTGCGCCGGTTTTGTTCGGTGGCGCTCAACACCAGCAGCCCCATCAACGACACCTGGCCCAGCAGCGCGATAAAGCCTATTGTCGCGCTGACCGACAAGGCGATGCCGGACATCAGTAATACGAAGACACCCCCGGTCATCGCAAAAGGCACGGACAGCAGAATGGCGATCGCGCTGCGGGCCGATTGCAGCGCGCTATACAGCAAACCCAGCACGATCAGCACCGCGATCGGAATGATCACCGCAAGCCGCCCCATCGCGCGTTGCTGGTTCTCGAATTCGCCGCCCCAAACCAAAAAATGGCCTTCGGGAACTTTGACTTTTGCCTCTATTAGCGCCATCGCTTCGTGAACCACGGTGCCGAGGTCACGTCCTTCAACATTGAATTTGAGCGCCAGAAAGCGGCGGTTGGCTTCGCGTTCGATTGAAGTCCGGCCGCGTTCAATATGTAAGTCGGCGACCTCTCGCACCGGAATACGCGCGCCGGCCGGTGTCGGCAGCATCAGATTGCCGATCTGTTCCATATTCGCGCGCTCGCCGGCCGGAAGAATCACGCGCACCGGCACCGGCCGTTCTCCTTGCCAGACATCGGTCACCACCTTGCCGGCGAGACTGGTCTCGAGCGCATCCTGGGCCGCATCGATGGTGATGCCCTGGCGAGCCAGCCCGGGGCGGTCGAGACGGATTTGCAGTTGCGGCACTTGGGATTCCCGGTACAGATCCAGATCGATGACGCCGGGCTCGTTCTTCAGCACCGCTTTGGCGGCTTCCAAGGTTGTACGCATCTTTTCCAGATCGTCGCCATATATTTTTAAAACGACCTTGCCGCGCACGCCGCTGACCGCCTCTTCCACGTTGTCCTTGATCGGCTGGGAAAAATTGAAGCGCACCCCCGGAATCGCGGTCAGCGATTCCCGCATTGCATCCACCAGGCGATCCTTGTGCCAGCCTTTCGGCCATTGGTCGCGGGGTTTCAGATGGACGAAGGTTTCGCTCATATTGACCCCTTCATTATCGGTGCCGTCCTCGGAACGTCCCTGCTGGCTCAGAATGCCCTTCACCTCGGGGAATGCCAGCAGCTTTTCGCGCATGTCGAGCAAAATCTCTTGCCCCTTGGCGAGCGCGATACTGGCCGGCATTTCGACAAAAACATGAACGTCGCCTTCGTCCAGTTCCGGCAGGAATTCGGTGCCCAGCTGTCCCGACGCCACTGCGCCGCTGACCAATAAAACCGCGGCGGCAGCCAATGTCATCGGGCGGCGGTCTATCGCTTTGGCTAACAATTGGCGATAGCCGTTGCGGATGCGCACCAAAAACCGCGGCTCCTCGATCATCGCATGTTTCGGATGGATCAGGGCGGCGCAAAGGGCCGGAACCAAGGTCAAGGCAAAAATCAGCCCGCCGACCAAGGCAAAGCTGTAGGTGAGCGCCAAGGGCCGGAAAATACGGCCTTCAACCCTTTCCAGAGTGAACACCGGGATCAACGCCGCGATAATAATCAGCATCGCGAAAAAAGTCGGCTTTGCGACATCAAACGCCGCCTCGACGATCAATTTGACCATGTCGCGATGGGTACGGGGCCGCTGGTGCGTCGCCTGATGGATCACATGCTCCACCAGGACCACCGCGCCATCGAGAATAATGCCGAAATCGATCGCGCCCATCGAGATCAAATTGGCGGGAAGTCCGAGCTGATAGAGTCCGGCGAAGGCCACCAACAGCGACAAGGGAATCACCACGGCGACGATCAGGGAGCCGCGCACACTGCGTAAAAACAGCCAGACGACGCCGACGACCAGCAGGAAGCCGTGCAGCAGATTGTCGTAAACGGTATGCAGGGTGTTGTGGACCAGTTCGGTTCTATCCAGGAACGGCTCGATTTTCATGCCTTGCGGCAAGATTCGTTGATTCAGTTCGTTGACTTTTTTGTGCACGGCCTCTAAGACCAGCGAAGGGTTTTCTCCGCGGCGCAGCAGCACAATGCCCTCGACCGCTTCTTTCTGATCGTTCAGTCCCACCGTGCCTTGCCGCGGCGTATAGGACTGCACGAGCCTCGCGACATCGCCGACGGTGACCGGCGTGCCGCCTGCGCTTTTCAGCACGATGTTGCGAATCTCTTCCGGCTTGCTGAGAAAGCCCACGCCGCGCACCACGATCTGCTGATCGCCGTGGCGCAGATAACCGGCCCCGACATTGCGGTTCGATTGGGTAATGGCCTGGTTGACGTCTTCCAGCGTCAAATCGAAAGATTCCAGGCGGATCGGATCGATTTCGACATAAAACTCCTTGTAAAACCCGCCGAAGGTCAGCACGTCGGCGATGCCCGGCACCTGCTTCAAGATGCGGGAGATGTTCCATTCCATTTCCGAACGCAGGTCATACAGCGAATGGCGGTCGCTGACCACCATGAATTTGTAGATTTCTCCGAGCGGCGTGTAATCGGGCGCCAGCACCGGCGTCACCCCGTCCGGCAGTTCCGCGCCGGAAATCCGCTGCGAAATTACCGTGCGCGAATGGAAACTGTCCGCGTCGTCGTCGAAAGTAATCGTGATCAACGACAAGCCGAATAAACTCTGGCTGCGCATTTGCAGCATTTGCGGGGTGCCGTTCAGCACGCGCTCCAGCGGTACGGTGACTTGCCGCTCGACCTCTTCGGGCGCGTAGCCGGGCATCAGCGAAATCACGGTCACCTGGGTATTGGTCACATCGGGATAGGCTTCGATCGGCGTTTGGATATACGCATGCACGCCAAACAAGGCGATCACCACGGTTATCGCAATGGCCGCCATTCGCCGATGCACGCAAAGTTCTATCAATAACTTCAGCATTCGGCGTCCTTACAGCAGCATCGCGGCTTCGCCGTCGATCAACAGCGCCCCGCCTACGACGACGCGCTCGCCGCCCGACAGCCCTTTCAAGACCGGTATCAAGCCTTCCCGCGCTTGGCCCACTTGGACGACGCGCGGCTCGAAAACTCCGGTCGATTTCTCGACATAGACGAGGGTCGTTTTACCATCACGAATCAAGATCGATGAAGCCGGTAAAAAAATATGGCCGGGGCCGGCGGTTTCGATCGAGGCGCGCGCATACATACCGGGCCGCAGAGCGACCTTTGTATCCTTGTCAGGCTCGATGAAGACGGCGGCACGTCTAAGATCGCTTTGGATGGCGGCGCTTTCCGCGACGACATGACCGTGGATTGGATCAGGCAATGACGCCAGTTCAATAACGGCTTTGGCGCCTTTTTCGACCAGTGCTAAATCCCGCTCGAAGACATCCGCGACAATCCAGGCGGCGGTCGGCTCGCCCAGATCAAACAATGGCGTGTCGTTGCCGACAGCGGCGCCGACCGAAACGTAAGCTTTTAAAACCATGCTGTCAAAAGGCGCCCTGACGGTCACTTCGTCGGCGGCGCCACTGCCGAGCAAATGCAGAAAATCCCGGCTGCGGTCAAGTTCGGTGCGGGCCTGCTTTAATTGCGTTTCCGCTTCGACCCTTTCGATTTCGAGTCCTACCCCCGTCCGCTGCATTTCAAGCTGGCGCCGGTAGCGGTCTTCGGCCCGGGCAAGCTCGGCTTCCGCGCGTGCATAGTCCGAGCGCATCTGCGTGGCTTGTACGCTCGATAACGTCGCCAACGGGGCGCCTGCCTTGATTCTATCGCCGACTTGGACATAAATCTTGGTGATCCGTCCTTCCACCACGGTTCCGGTCGTCGAGATCGCCTTGGCCCGAAAGTCCACGCGGGCGGGGGCTGAGATGACGCCGCCCAGGGATTCGGCTTTGACTTCCTGCACCTTGATATAAGGCAGCGACTCGGGACGAAGCGTGATTGCTTTGTTTGCTGAGGAATCTGAGGATTGTTGCTGGGGTTTGCCGGGCAAATCCTTAGCGGTTACAGGCGATTTGTCGGGTTCGGATTCGCCTCCATCTCCACCGCATGCCGTTACCAGGAGTAGTATAAAAAAACAGGGAAAACTCGCCAGCTTCTTGAAATAAGCGTCCCGAGAAAAATGAGTTTTCATATCCAAATCGAACGGGTCCATTGAGTGCTAACAAACCGATTTTTTTAAAAAATCGGATTCGGATGAGTCATGCGACAAAATTACAAAGATAACATTGGGAAGTGACAGAAGTGCTTAATCGGTGCCGAAGCCTATTATTAAGGAAAGCAGGGGCGGTTGAAATCAACCGGTTAACCGGTTGATTTCATCTGTCGACTAAGTTTCTTGGCAGGACAATACCTTGATATGCTTTGATTTTTGTTCTAACTCTCGATACCTTCAAGCAATAAACGTTCCATGCCGCGATCGAGCGGCATTGCCAGTTTTAATAGACCGCGACAAGCTTGCCGTCCTTAGTTTAAGAAAAGAACGCTTTGATGAGCTATCTACAGAGTCTTATAAACTTGAAAGTTGGTATCGATTAGCTATTATATCGGCATCGAGTGAATTAACTCAACAATATCTCGGGTGTTTTATATTTTTTACAACAATACCAATTGACTACGGATTTTTTTGGACTGGCTATATCACCCCGTTATCCACCACCGGCATCACCCAGTACCTAATCCCCGCGCCGGAAAATTCCTCCCGGAGCCGCGCCAATAACGCGGTCAACACCGCTTCCTCGACATACATCTGGAAGCGCAGCCGTTTTTGCCGGCCGGAGACCTGTTCGGCGAGCGAGAGGCCTTCGTTGCGGTGGTCGTGCGCGAAGACCGGAAAGCTGCTGAAGCCGTGTTCGGATTCGAAGGTTAAAAGACAATCGACGATCACTTCTTCGAGGCTGGTCGGCACGTTCAGGGTGACGAGAAATTCTTTGCTGCTCATGCTTGCTCCGGGGCGCGGCCGAACAGTTTGAACAGGATCGGCAGCAGGAAGAGGGTTAAAAAGGTCGACGAGACCAGGCCGCCGATCACCACGATCGCGAGCGGGCGCTGGATTTCGGAGCCGGGTCCGGTCGCGAACAAGAGCGGGATCAGGCCGAACGCGGCGATGCTGGCGGTCATCAACACCGGCCGTAAACGCCTTGCCGATCCGATCACGACGACCTTGGCGAGGTCCATGCCGGTGGCCAGCAACTGGTTGAAATAGCTGACCATCACGACCCCGTTCAACACCGCGATGCCGAGCAGTGCGATGAAGCCGACCGAAGCGGGCACCGACAGGTATTCGCCGGACAGCCAAAGACCGAAGACGCCGCCGATCATCGCGAGCGGAATGTTCGACAATACCAGCACGGCTTGGCGCACCGAGCCGAAGGTCGAAAACAGGAGCAAGAAGATCAATCCCAGGGACACCGGCACTACGACCGACAGGGTTGCGGCCGCGCGTTGCTGGTTTTCGAACTGGCCGCCGAACTCGACCGTGTAGCCGGTCGGCAGTTTGACCTGTTCCTTGACCTTTTGCCGGGCTTCTTCGACGAAGCTGACCAAGTCGCGGCCCTGCACGTTGCTGCGCACGACCGTAAAGCGCTGGCCGCGTTCGCGGCCGATCGCGACCACGCCTTCGACTTTTTCGAGTTTGGCGATGCCGGTGATCGGCACATGGCCGCCGCCGGGCAGTGCGATTTGCAGGTTGTCGAAACTGGCGGTGTTGCTGTCGCCGCGCAGCAACAATGGCGTGCGCTTGATGCCTTCCTGCACGATGCCGAGCTTCAGGCCTTCGATCTGCGAGCGCAGCAGCGTTTCGACGGTGTCGCTGTCGAGGCCCAGACGGCCCGCGCGCGCCTTGTCGATGGTCACTTGCAGAAACTGCATGCCGCTGTTTTGTTTGACGAACACATCGGAGGAGCCGTCGATATGGCGCAGGATGTCGCCGATTTGTTCGGCCTTGTCGCCGAGTACTGTTAGGTCGCTGCCGAACAGTTTGACCGCGACGTCGCCGCGCGTTCCGGTCAGCATCTCGGAAACGCGCATTTCGATCGGTTGGGTAAAGCCGAAGGCGATGCCGGGCGTTTCTGCCATCACCCCGCGGATCTTTTCGAGCAGTTCGTCCTTGCTTTGCATCCGCCATTCTTCCTTCGGCTTCAGCACCAGGAAGGTGTCGGTCTCGTTCAGGCCCATCGGGTCCAGGCCGAGCTCGTCCGAGCCGACGCGCGAGACGATCGTGTCGATCTCGGGAACCTGTTTGAGCAGGTTTTTCTGCACCTGCCCGTCCAGCGCGACCGATTGTTCGAGCGAAATCGACGGCAGTTTTTCGAGCTGCACGATGATGTCGCCTTCATCCATCGTCGGCATGAAGGTGCTGCCGATCTGGGTAAAGACGATCGCAGTTACCGCCATTAAAGCGCCTGCACCTGCGAACAGCTTCTTGTAATTCACGAGACACCATGCCAGCATCGGCTGATACAGTTTCAACAAGTGCCGCGGCAGCCACGGCTCTTCGTGCGAAACCTCTTTGAGCAGGAAGGACGAGACGACCGGAATCACGCTGAGCGACAATACCAACGAACCGCTCAGTGCGAAGACGATGGTCAGCGCGACCGGCGTGAACAGCTTGCCTTCGAGTCCTTGCAAGGTCAGCAGCGGCAGGAATACGATGATGATGATCAATATTCCTGAAGTCACCGGCGCTGCGACCTCGCGCGCGGCGCGGTAGATCACATGCAGGCGCGGCAAACGCTGGGCTTTTTCGGTATGGGCGAGGTGGGTGATGATGTTTTCGACCACAACGACCGCCGCATCGACCAGCATGCCGATCGCGATCGCGAGGCCACCAAGGCTCATCAGGTTCGCCGACATGCCGATTTGATTCATCAATATGAAGGTGAACAGCGCCGCCATCGGCAAGGCAAGCGCCACGGTGACCGCCGCCCTGAGGTTGCCCAAAAACGCGATCAACAGCACGACAACCAGCACGATCGCTTCGAACAGCGCATGCAGCACCGTATCGACCGCCTTGTCGACCAGATTGCCGCGATTATAAAACACCTTTACTTCGACGCCGGGCGGGAAGCCGGGGCGGATCTCGGCCAGTTTGTCCTCGAGACCTGCGATTGTCTGCCGCGCGTTAGCTCCGCGCAGACTCAATACCAATCCGGAGACCGATTCACCCTTGCCGTTTTTACTGACCGCGCCGTAGCGGGTCATTGAGCCGATTCTGACCTCGGCGACATCGCCGACCGTCACCGGAATGCCGTTAAGGTTATCGATCACGATGCCGTTCAGGTCGGAGAGCGTCTTGATGCGGCCTTCGGCGCGCACGATCAAGGCTTCTTCACCGTCTGTCATCCTCCCTGCGCCGTCGTTGCGGTTGTTCGCTTCGATCGCCTGGGTCAACCGGTCGATCGAGATGCCGCGCGCGGTCATCCGGGTATTGTCCGGAATCACTTCGAAGCTTCTGACCAGGCCGCCGAGGGAATTCACGTCCGCGACGCCGGGTACGGTGCGCAGCGCTGGTCTAATCACCCAGTCGAGCAGGTCGCGCCGTTCCATCAGGCTAAGGTCGCCGCCTTCGATCGAGAACATGTACATTTCACCGAGCGGCGTGGTCATCGGCGCGATACCGCCTTCGACGCCGGAAGGCAGAGAACCCCACATGCCGTTCAGGCGTTCGGCGATCTGCTGCCGAGCCCAGTAGATGTCGGTGCCTTCGGTAAAATCAACCGTGATGTCGGTCAGCGCGTATTTGGCGATCGAGCGCAGCATCACCTGATGCGGTATGCCGAGCAGTTCGATTTCGATCGGTGCAGTGATACGCGCCTCGACTTCCTCGGGCGTCATGCCGGGCGCCTTCACGATCACCTTAACCTGCGTCGGTGACACTTCCGGAAACGCGTCGATCGGAATATGCGTGAAGGCATGATAGCCCGCGCCTGCCAGCAGCAGCACCGACAATAGAATCAGGATGCGCTGACTCAGCGCAAATTGAATCAGCTTAGCCATTATTCGCCGCTCCCGAGGCCAAGCCAGTTCGCCTTCAGCGCGACCGCGCCTTTGACCGCGATGTCCTCGTCGCCGCTTAACTCGCCTCCGATCACCGATTCTTCATTCTGTTTGCCGATAATCGCAATCGGCGTGACCCGAAAGCCATCCGGGGTACGGATAAACAGATACGATTTGCCTTCGTTTTGCGCGATTGCCGCATTCGGTACTTTGAAGGCCGGTGTCGCGGTGGCCTGCATGATCTGAATATTAATCCGCTGTCCGGGGCGGATGGAGGGGTGTTTGCCGTCGATAATCGCTCTGGCTAGAACGGTCTGGTTTTCCAGATTCACGTTTTGACTCAGCTGGCTGATTTTGGCGCTGATTTTCTCGGCGAAAGGGTCAGTATTCTCCGGCACTACCTTGTCGCCGATTTTGATCTGGGCGGCGCGTTCCTGAGGAATATTGATTTCAAGCCAAAGCTCGCTCAGACCGGCGATCCGGTACAGCGGCGCCAGCATGTCGACCCGCGATCCGGCAACACCCATCCGCTCCAGCACGGAGCCGGAAATAGGGGAGCGTACTTGCAGTTTGCTGTTGAGCCGGTGCGTGCTTTTCAAACGGTTGATTTCCGCCGCACTCATGCCGGCGATTTCGAGCAACTGCCGGTGTTCATTGGCTTCGGAAGCGAAGGCGTTGTATTGACTATGGGTTTCCTGCCAGCGGCGCTCGGCGATCACACCTTCTTCAAACAATTTTTTATCGCGCTGATTGGACAGCGACCCCAACTGCAATTCGTTTTCGGCCTTCAAATACAGCCGCTGCATCGAGAGCAAATCGGGGCTGTTCAATTCCGCCAATACATCGCCTTTGCGGACAAGATCTCCGATCGAGGCGTTCAATTGGGTAATCAAACCCGATTGCGAGGCGCTGACCAGATATTCGTGTGCGGGCGGCACCACGACTTTGGCCGGCGCGGTCAGCATAGGAATTTGCGCGACGGGCTCGAGTTTACCCAGCGTCACGCCTAAATTATTGAAGCGGTCAGCCGATATGGTGACGCGCATTTCAGTATTGGCGGCGACCGCCAGAGAGAGGTCGGGATGCAACATGGCAAAAGGCGCAAGGCAAGCGCTTAGTAAAACCATCGTCTGGCGTTTAATCATTATCTTTCTCATGGCATCACTCCGACCGCCTGATTATAAAAAGCAATATCGCGTTGTAAGATGACCGAACGCTCCTTCGCGTTCAGGATGGCCTGCAGGGTTCTGGCTTTGATTTTTAGCAAATCCATCAAATCGATTTCGCCTGTCGAAAAACTGAGCTCCATCATCTGCATATGTTCTTCGGCGACCTTTTTCATTTCTTCGGCGATTTTCAATTCCTCCTTGTTGACTTCGAGGTTGTGCTCAGCCTCGTGATGCGCCAGTTCGAGATCTCGATAGAGTTGTTGATATTCAGATTGTAATTTGGCCGCTTCCACCTGGATGGCAGCGATATGCGGCTGGATGTGGGCATTGCCTCCGAAAGGTACAGTTACGCCGATATTGAAGCTCTCGGTATTGTTACTGCGCGGATCATTTTGACTCGGACGATCGCTGTTTACGCCAACCGTCAGGTCGGTTTGTCCGGAACCAATCAGTTTCAACGATTCAATTTCGGCTCTTTTGCGTTCGAGTTGGCTGTGCAGCGAGGCCAGGGCAGGGTGATTTTTCTGGATTTCGTCGAGATCGATCAGTTTTTCTTTGAACTCGGCGGGCGCTTTGGTGGTTTGCGTGATGCTCGCATAGCGTTTCCGCGCATGCATCATCTCGGCTTCGGCCAGCGTCAGCGCCGCGCGTTTTTGCAGCAATTCGGTTTGCGCAAGCAACTCGTCGGCGCGCGGCAGGTCGCCCAATTCGACTCGGCGCTGAATTTTCGCGAAAAGTTGCTCGTAATTGCTGACCTCGGCCTGAGCCTGATCATAACGGACTTTTTGCAAAGCCATATCCCAGAGCGCGGACCTGACCAATCCCGCCACGCGCAACCGGGTCGCTTGCGATTGCGAGGTGGCGCTCGCTTGCGCTCTGTCGGCCAGGCTGCGTTCCGCATCGCGCTGGCCGAAGTTCCATAACGGTACTTGCACGGTCGCATCGACATAATGCAGTGTGCCGCTGGTCGCTTCCTGAAAACGCAGGCCGGCTCGGGAGGCGCCGGATGTCCAGCTCTTGCTGCGTTCCAAGATCGTTGCCGCTTCCGCTTCCTGTGCGGAGAGCCAAGCGGCGTCGGGAAATTTTTCCAGCGTCAGGTCGATCACTTTGGCCAGATTTAACGAAGCATCGACTTCGATCGGATCATGATGGTCGACGATCGGTTTGGCATCCGGATGTAACGCCGGCGGCGGCCGGTCGATGTCTTCCGCCGGCGCGGCAAAAGACAGCAGCGAAGCGCAAAGCGTCACGATGACGCGGCGGCTGCGGTGAAAATTAGGTGCAGTCATAACAATAATGCTCAATGCGGCGGCAGCGCCGCTCTGGATGACACAGGCAATTCGATGCGAGAACGCGCTAAAAAAAGCAAGATTCGTTGAAAAGCCTGACGGTTTATAGCTTCCTCTTCAGGAAGACATCAGAACTTTAAATGACCGGAGGCGCGCGCGGAGATAGCGACGAAGAGCGCGGCCGCGACAGCAACAAAGGAGGATGGGGGAATTCTGCTAGAGGATGGGATTCGGCATCGGTGTCGAAAATCCAGGCCAGAAGCGGCAGGCATTCGCCGCCGGAAGGCTTTTCGACCGAGTGGGCGCGTTTTTCACGCATGCCGTCATCGATCGCAACGATGCAGTCTTTCGCTGCCGCGTAACTTGCCTCGGGTTGGCTGGCGATGCTGCCGCCGGAAGCGCTGCTGTAGGCTTCAAGACCCGGAATATGCAGGCCGAAATGCGTGTCGCGCTGTCCCGCATGCGCATGCAACAACGGCGCAAAAAATTGCAGGACGACCAGCAAAAGCGGCAAAAGTGAGCGAATCGATAACGACATGGCGGTGAAAGTGGATATCCGTCCGCTTATTATACGCTCTAAGCTTAATCCAATATGAAATTTAAATGACTTAGGCCGGAGGCTGGGAATTGAAATAGACGTTGTGAAAACGCGGCGAACCATCGGGACGAATGCGTCCAAGGGCAGCGTTTTTCGGTTCGGATCAAACGCCGGATTATCGTATTTCTCGCAAAAGGTGGACGATGTCGGTCATTGGATCGCGGCCCGCGCGATCACCGCGCTGTGCAAACGGCTGGCGCTGGACCGCGTTTTAGCGGGCACGGCGTTAGGGCGCTAATAGCGCGGATAAATTCCGTAGTAACCGCCCCAAAAATACGGATAACCGTAATAGCGGTAATAGCCGGGATAATAGCCTTCATAATAATAAGGCAGGGGCTCATACTCCGGCCACAGATGCAGCGTAGTGGCCTTGATCACCGGTAGCCTGAGCGGCTTTTTACCGACCAGCAGCTCCTGGTCGCCGTTCAGCACGCCGGCCGCGGTGATCTCTTGCTCCTTGGCATAGATCGCCGGATCGAGAAACTCGCTGCTGTCGACATAAAAGCGGCCCTGATGCGGCTTGTCGCGAATCGGACGGCCGTAACTGTTCAGCGGATAGGCCATCACCTGCAAACGGGTAAAGGCTTGCTCGTTCTGCACGTCGATGATCACGCCGCCCCAGCGCACCGGCGAGCCTTGATAACGCGTAATATCGGCGCTCGCTTGCGGGTATGAAATATCGATCGCCGGCGGGTCTTCGATCGCTGGCGGCAGGGTTGAGCAGCCGGTTAATGGCAACAACAGGATCAGCGATAATAGGATTTTCATTGCAGGCCTCCATGAGCGTTGCGGGCGCGTTTCCGCCGCTAACAAAATTTTGAGTCGGATGTTGCACCATTAATAGGGTAACGGGTCAAAATTGGACGCTTATTAAGACTCTTAATATCGCGAATAATTTTCCGGGGAGCTTGCTATTTTTCAGGACATCCCCATAATCACAATTCCAAGAACAGTGTTGAAGGTTCCTTGAATGGACACACAGAAAGATTTAGACATACCACAACCCCTATCGCTGGTGCCGGTGTTGCCGCTGCGCGATGTGGTGGTTTATCCGCACATGGTGATTCCATTATTCGTCGGCCGGGAGCGTTCGATCGATGCGCTGGACGCCGCGATGAAGGACAATAAACAAATTTTGCTGGTCGCGCAGCGCGAAGCCGAGGTCGATGAACCGGAGTTCGACGATCTCTACCGGATTGGTACGCTGGCGAATATTCTGCAATTGCTGAAACTGCCCGACGGCACGGTCAAGGTGCTGGTCGAAGGCAGCGAGCGCAGCCAGGTATTGAAATATGTCGAAACCGGCAGCTATTTTTCGGCCCAGGTCCAGACGCTTGAAGACCAGTTGACCTCATCCGTACAGGAACAGGAAGTCTTGCAGCGCACCGCGATCAGTTCGTTCGATCAATACGTCAAGCTGAATAACAAGATACCGCCCGAAGTGTTGAACGCGCTGGCCGGCATCGATGACCTGAGCCGCCTGGCCGACACGATCGCCGCGCACATGGCGTTGAAAGTGAACGAGAAACAGAACATTCTCGAAGCCATGGATGTCGGCAAGCGGCTGGAAAGTTTGATGACCTATATGGAAGGCGAGGTCGATCTGCTCGAAATGGAAAAGCGCATCCGCGTGCGCGTGAAGCAGCAAATGGAAAAGAATCAAAGGGAATATTATCTGAATGAGCAGATGAAGGCGATTCAGAAGGAGCTCGGCGAAATCGAAAATGCGCCGAATGAAACCGAGGATCTCGAAAACAAGATCGAAGATGCCGGCATGTCCAAGGAAGCCAAGACCAAGGCGCTGGCCGAATTGAACAAGCTGAAGCTGATGTCGCCGATGTCGGCCGAAGCGACCGTGGTCAGGAACTACATCGACTGGATGGTCAATGTGCCCTGGAAGCAAAAGACCAAGGTCCGCCACGATCTGAAAATCGCCGAACAGGTATTGGAAGAAGATCATTTCGGACTTGAAAGGGTCAAGGAACGGATTCTCGAATACCTGGCCGTGCAACAGCGCGTCAAACAATTGAAGGGGCCGATCCTGTGTCTGGTCGGGCCTCCGGGCGTCGGCAAGACCTCGCTCGGCGAGTCGATCGCGCGCGCGACCAACCGCAAATATGTGCGGATGGCGCTCGGCGGCGTGCGCGACGAAGCCGAAATCCGCGGTCACCGCCGCACTTATATCGGTTCGATGCCGGGCAAGATTCTGCAAAATCTGGCCAAGGTGAAGACGCGCAATCCGATGTTCCTGCTCGACGAGATCGACAAGATGGCCGCCGATTTCCGCGGCGATCCGGCCTCCGCCTTGCTGGAGGTGCTGGACCCCGAACAGAACCATACCTTCTCTGACCATTATCTGGAAGTCGATTTCGATCTGTCCGATGTGATGTTCGTCGCGACCGCGAATACGATGAACATTCCGCCGGCGCTGCTGGACCGTATGGAAGTGATTCGTCTGGCCGGATATACCGAGGACGAAAAAATCAATATCGCGATGCGCTATCTGATTCCGAAGCAGGTCAAGAACAACGGGCTGAAAGCGCAGGAGATCGAGATTACCGAGGCGGCCGTGCGCGACATGATTCGTTATTACACGCGCGAGGCGGGTGTCCGCGGCTTGGAACGCGACATTTCGAAGGTGTGCCGGAAAGTGGTCAAATTGCTGCTGCTCAAGCCGGCGGATCATAAGACAGAGGTCACGCCGGAAAATCTGGACAGCTTTTTGGGCGTGCGCCGTTTCGATTACGGTCTGGCCGAGGAACATGATCAGGTCGGTCAGGTCACAGGACTTGCCTGGACCGAAGTCGGCGGCGAATTGCTGACCATCGAAACGGCGGTGATTCCGGGCAAGGGCAAGCATTCCTCGACCGGCAAGCTCGGCGAGGTGATGAAGGAATCGATCGAGGCGGCGATGACGGTCGTCAGAAGCCGCGCGGAGATTCTGGGCATCGCCAACGAAGTATTCCAGACCAACGACATCCACATCCATGTCCCGGAAGGCGCGACCCCGAAAGACGGTCCGAGCGCGGGCATCGGCATGTGCACCGCGATCATTTCGGCGCTGACCAAGATTCCGGTGCGCGCGAACGTCGCGATGACCGGCGAGATCACGCTGCGCGGCGAAGTCTTGCCGATCGGCGGTCTGAAGGAAAAACTCTTGGCCGCGCATCGGGGCGGCATCACGACAGTATTGATTCCGGCCGACAATGCGAAGGATTTGGCGGAGATTCCGGAAAACATCAAGCAGAACCTGGACATCAAGCCGGTGCACTGGATCGATGAAGTCCTGGCTGTCGCCCTGCAATCTTTGCCGACGCCCACGGTAAAAAACGAGGCCGACGACAAGGCGAAGGCCGAACTCGATTCGGTCAAAATCAAAAATCAAGGATTGACCGCGCATTGATCGGTCTTTGTTTTGTGACGAACGCGCAGAAATGCAGGCATTCTGCGCGTTCCGAGCTTGACAGTCGGCGATGGCGCTTGATATAAAGAGCGCTTTCTTGTGTGGTTTTCATGCACCCATAAGAATTGAAGCGGGTTATTGTTGAACGAGCAACCAAGAACATACAGAATAGAACTTCCTTAAGGGGGAATAATGAATAAATCGGAATTGATTGACGCAATCGCACAAAATGCAGGATTGACCAAGGCAGACGCCGGCCGTGCGCTGGACGGCTTTATCAAAGCAGTCGAAGAGACCTTGAAAGCAGGCGATTCGGTCACTTTGGTCGGCTTCGGCACCTTTTCTGTGAAGGAAAGACCAGAGCGTAAAGGCCGTAATCCGCAGACCGGAGAAGAAATTACGATCAAGGCTGCAAAAATTCCTGCATTTAAAGTTGGCAAATCTTTAAAAGATGCTGTATAATACAATCTTTAAGTCGGGTGCTTAGCTCAGCTGGGAGAGCATCGCCCTTACAAGGCGAGGGTCGGGGGTTCGAACCCCTCAGCACCCACCAGACTTTGGAGCGGTAGTTCAGTTGGTTAGAATACCGGCCTGTCACGCCGGTGGTCGCGGGTTCGAGCCCCGTCCGCTCCGCCAAAATAAGAAAGCCCCGTACCGTTCGGTCCGGGGCTTTTTTTTTAACCGGGTTTTTCCTACTATCGTGTGGTTTCTTTAGGACAGAGCATATGCTGGCGACAATCAGAGAAAAGGCGCAAGGTGCGTTCGCATGGGTCATCTTGCTAGTGATCGGTGTTCCGTTTGCGTTATGGGGCATTAATAATTATATCGACGCCGCCAAAGTCGCGCCGGTCGCTTCGGTTGGCGATAAGGATTTTTTCCAGAACGATGTGAACCGCGCCTATGAGCAATACGCCCAGAACTTGCGCGGAATGGGCATCGACGAAGCCACGCTGAAAGCCCAGGCGCTCGATAAACTGATCAAGGACGAAGTCCTGCTGCAATATGCGCATGCGAAGGGCCTGGTTGCGACCGATCAGGAAGCGCGCGACTTTATTAAAGAACTCGATTATTTCAAGGTCGACGGCAAATTCAACGAAGATCGTTATAAATCGTTGTTGAATGCGCAGAGAATGTCCTCGAATGATTTCGTCGCCAGGATCAAGAATGCGCTGATCATGCAGCAACTGCAAGGCAGCGTGACCGATACCAGTTTTGCGACTTCCTACGATGTCGAGAGCTTTTTCAAGATTCAGAATCAGCAGCGCGATTTCGAGTATGTGACCGTGACGCCGCCGAAACTGACCGAGCAGCCTGCCAACGAAGAAGTCAACGCGTATTATCAGCAACACCAGGACCAATATAAATCGCCCGAGCAGATCTCGGTCGCTTATGTGGAACTGTCGCTCGAGGCGATCGCACAAAAAGTCGAAGTGACCGATGACAAGCTGAAAGCGTATTATGCGGAGCAAAAGGACCAGTACAGCACGCCGGAACGCCGGAAAATAAGCCATATTCTGTTTGCGGTCAACGCGCAAACCGACGACAAGGCCGCGCTCGCCAAGGCGCAAAAAGCCAAAGCCGATCTGGCTGGCAAGGATTTCGCAAAGCTGGTCGCGGAAGTGTCTGACGACAAGCTGACCGCGAAGAGCGGCGGCGATTTGGGCCTGTTCAATGCCGGCGCGATGGAAAAATCGTTCGAAGACGCGGTCGGCAAGCTGAAGCTGGGCGAAGTGTCGGAGCCGGTCAAATCCTCGTTCGGCTACCACCTGATCAAGGTGACCGAACTGGTGCCGGGCGAAACCAAGCCGTTCGAGAGCGTGAAGGCCGAGGTGACGAAGGCGTATCAAAAATCGCAGGCCGAAGCGGTTTTCTATGATTCCGGCGAAAAACTGGCCGAGATGAGTTATGAAAATCCGGATAACCTGGATACGGTCGCGAAAGCCTTGGGCCTGACGCTCAATAAAACCGATTTCTTTACCAAGGCTGCCGGCACCGGCATTGCCGCAAATCCGAAGATTCGCGAAGCGGCATTCACCGAGGAAGTGCTGCAAGGCAACAACAGCACGCCGGTCGAAATCAGCGCCGAACATGTGGTCGTGCTGCGTAAGCTCGAACACAAGCCGGCCGCGATTCAGGCGCTGGACAGCGTAAAAGCCGGCATCAGCGCCGAGCTGCTGGCCGAAAAAGCCAAGAAGCAGGCATCAGCAACGGCGCAAAAACTGAAGGATGCGTTGAGAAAGGGCGAAACCCTCGCGAATCTGGCTGCCAGCGAAAAGCTCGAAGTGAAAAAGCTGACCGGCTATACGCGCGGTAAAACCGAGATTCCGGACGCGCTCAGCGATGCGGTATTCAAGGCCGCGAAACCGGTCGGCGGCAAGCCGACGATCCTGGTGGCCGAGTTGCCTGACGGCGCGCAGGCGGTGGTCAGCCTGAACCGGGTTGCCCCGGGCGTGATGAGCGAGGACGACAAGAAGAAAATGGATCTTGCGACCAAGAATATCGCGAAGGCATTCGGGCAAGCCGATTTCAATGCGATGCTGGAAATGCTCGAAGCGGATGCGGATATCGAGATCAACAAACCGGACGGCGACGCCAAGACGCAGTAAACAAAAAAGGGAGCGCTAAGCTCCCTTTTTTTTGTCCTTTTGCGGCCGTATCATCGAGGCTTTGGTTGGCCTGGCGCGATTCAGGCCGAGGTCAATCCCGGAAATTGATATACTGCAACGGCATCTCCAGGTTTTCCTGCTTCAACATCTGAATCACTTCCTGTAGGTCGTCGCGCTGCTTGCCGGTGATCCGCACTTGATCGCCCTGAATCGCGGCCTGCACCTTCAATTTTTTGTCTTTGACCAGCTTGACGATTTTTTTGGCCAGCAGGCTTTCGATGCCTTGCTTGAGGGTGATTTCCTGGCGCACGATCTTGCCGCTGGCTTTCGGTTCGGCGATGTCCATGCAGGCGATATCGACGCCGCGCTTGGTCAGCTTGGACTGTACGATGTCGAGCATCTGTTGCAGTTGAAATTCCGAGCCGGATGTCATCAAGAGTTTATTGTCGCTCAGTTCGTAGCTGGAATTCGAGCCTTTGAAGTCGAAGCGGGTGGTGACTTCCTTGTTGGCCTGGTCAACCGCGTTGCGGGCTTCCTGTTTGTCGAATTCGGAAACGATGTCAAAAGAGGGCATTGATAGGTGATCGTTTGTTAAAAATGGAATTTTTACTATAACGAGGATTGCCTCTCGATTCAACCGGAATCCGCCGCGCATCTGAGGCACAAAAATCCAAGCGGCTTTATCCTTTCGGTTGCTGCTTGCTGAAGTCGTTGATCGCCGCGATGCGCAGGCGGCGGATCGCTTCGCCGATTTCGGCGCCCTTCAAGCCGCCGTTCAGTATCGGCGCGGTATCGGCCGCGGCGCCGGCCCTCGCGGCGCCGCGCAGGAAGTCGGCCTGCGGGTAAGGCCGCTCCTCGAAGCCGGTGCGGCCCCTGGCGTCCGCTTCGCAGGCCAACAGGAAGTCTTCGAGCAGGGAATGCCGCGGCTTGAAGGCGCCGAGCGCGGCCAAGGTATCGGTCAAGGTGCCGGGGCGCAGGTCGAACACTTTATGGCAGTGGGTATGGAAGCGCGCGACCTGCATCGCCAGGGCTTTGTACGCATTCGGCACGCGTAGACGCTCACACAGCGTTTCGAGCACGGCGAGGCCTTTGTGCTCATGATCGTAATGATGCGGCCAGTTTTCTTTCGGGGTGACGCCTTTGCCGAGATCATGCGTCAGCGCGGCGAAGCGGACTATCGGATTATTCGACAAGTGCGCGGCCTGATTCAGGCAGAGCAGGGTATGCACGCCGGTATCGATTTCGGGATGATGTTTTTCGGGCTGCGGCACGCCGAACAGGCGGTCGATTTCCGGGAATACCGCCGCGAGCGCGTCGCAGTCTCTGAGGGTTTCGAAAAACGCGGCGGGGCGAGGTTCTTTCAGCGCCTTGACCAACTCGGCCCAGACGCGTTCCGGGACCAGGAAATCGGCTTCGCCGGCCGCAACCATCTGCCGCATCAGCGCGAGGGTTTCCGGCGCGATCGTGAAGCCGAGGCGCTGATAACGGGCCGCGAAGCGGGCGATGCGCAGGATCCGTACCGGATCTTCCGCGAAAGCCGGCGACACATGGCGCAGGATGCGTTTTTCGAGATCGGCCCTGCCGCCGTAGGGATCGACGAGTCGGCCTTCGGCGCTCATCGCCATCGCATTGATCGTCAGATCGCGGCGCAGTAAATCCTGCTCCAGCGTTACGTCCGGCGCCGCATCGACCGCAAATCCCCTGTAGCCGCGTGCGGTCTTGCGTTCGGTCCGGGCCAGCGCGTATTCCTCATGGCTGTCCGGGTGCAGAAACACCGGAAAATCCTTGCCGACCGGCCTGAAGCCCTGGCGCAGCATCGATTCGTTCGTCTCGCCGATCACCACCCAATCGCGCTCCTCCACCGGAAGCTTCAGCAAACCATCGCGCACTGCGCCGCCGACCAGATAAATTTCCATATCACATCACTTTATTTAACGATGCGTCTTAGCATAACATAGCGGGCAAGAGAGGGCGGCATTATCTGGCCGCCACAGGATTGAGGGGAAAACGTGGTCATCTTATTTTCGGCCAGCATGGTGCTGGGCGCGGTCGCGGGACTGTTTGCGGGCCTGTTCGGCATCGGCGGCGGCCTGATCATGGTGCCGGTGCTGGCGATGCTGTTCGTTAAGCAGGGATTCGCCGCGGAGATCGTGATGATCATGGCGGTCGCGACCTCGCTGGCGACGATCATGCTGACCGCCCTGGCGTCGGTGCTCGCGCATCACCGGCTCGGCGCGGTATTATGGGACAAGGTCCTGCGCCTCGCGCCCGGCATCATGGCGGGCTCTGCGCTCGGCGCCGTGATTGCGGATAAAATTTCCGGCGAGACCTTGCGTTATCTCTTTATCGCCTATCTGTTGTACGCGGCGCTGCAACTGGCCATGCAGAGGAAGCCGAATGCCGGCCGGAAGCCTTCATCGCGGTTTCTGGATCATTTGGCCGGGCTGGTGATCGGCAGTCTGTCCGCGATCATCGGCATTGGCGGCGGCACGCTGACCGTGCCTTATCTGGTGCATTTTCAGATACCGATCCGCAATGCGGTCGCGGCGTCCAGCGCCTGCGGCCTGCCGATCGCGGTGGCCGGAGCGGCCAGTTATATCCTGTTGGGCTGGCGCTCGCCGCTGTTGCCGGAATGGAGTTTGGGGTATATTTATCTGCCTTCGTTTATCGGCATCGTCTTGACCAGCGTGATCACCGCGCCGATCGGTGCGAAGCTGGCCGGCATCATCCCGGCGCAAAAACTGAAGCGTTATTTCTCGTTATTGCTGCTGGCCGTGGCGGTGAAGATGCTATGGCTTTAGTCATCGCCGCCTTGATGGCGCTTTGCGGAAAGAAACAAGGGTTGCGGGTTTTGCAAACCCTCGATTCCGCTGCGCTGCATCGAGGCTACCTGTTTATTTTATTGAAGATTTTTACGGATTACTTGAATTGCAACTGGCGGGTATTGAATGAATAAAAATTGGCTCGAACGGATCAGATTGACCCCGCGTCTCTGGTTTTTGCTCGGTTTTCTGGGCTGCGCATTTCTGCTCTCGATGGGCGCCTATTTTCAGTTCGTCGGCGGACTGGAGCCCTGTCCGTTATGCATTTCCCAGCGCATCGCGATTTTGCTGACCGGCATCGTGTTTTTGCTGGCGAGCCTGCATAATCCCGGCGTCGCCGGCGTCAAGGCCTACGCGATACTCGGCGCGTTGACCGCCTTGGGCGGCGGCGCGATTTCGACGCGTCATGTCTGGCTGCAGCATCTGCCGCCCGAGGAAGTGCCGGAATGCGGGCCCGGGCTCGAATATATCTTCAACAACTTTCCGTTGACCGAAACGCTGAAACTGATGCTGAGCGGCACCGGCGACTGCGCGAAAGTCGACTGGACTTTTATGGGTCTGAGCATGCCGGGCTGGACCCTGGTCGCATTTTTGTTGCTGGCGGCGTTGAGCCTGCTGCAATTTTGGAATGCTAAGCCAAATTGATCGGCCTTCTTGGGCGGGGACAGGATTCCATCATGGCCTATTGTGTCCCCGGTCTTGACAAGTTATGCACCGATTGGATTGGGCCTTCCGGTAGCGCGTTTGATCGATGGATTAGTCAAAAAATCGGCGTTTAGCTTTTTTATTTTGACTCAAGTCATTGAAAATAAATTAAAAAAATGACAAGGTCATTTTTTGGTCAAATTAACAAAACTGTAATAAAAACCGCAATTAAGCGCAGTTAAAAAGTCTTTGTCCACAGACTTATCCACAGCTTTTGTGGGTAACTCGAAGTAATCCCCGAGATAGAGCAACTTAGCGTTCATTTTTAATCCCCACTGTAATTTCTATGCCAGAGTTGCCGCAAGACCATCCGCCCGTTCTTCGGGTGGCCATCGATGTGCCGCTGTATCGTTTATTCGATTATGCAGCGCCGGAGGCGGTCGATCCTGATTCGCTCAAACCCGGCCTGCGCTTAGCGGTGCCGTTCGGCAGCACGCAGAAGACCGCGTATCTGGTCGGCGTGGAAGAGGCCAGCGAATTGAGCCGGAAGCAATTAAAACCTGTGGCGCGGATTCTCGATCACGAGCCCTTGTTGGCGCCGGACGATTTGCGCCTTCTGCATTGGGCGGCGCGTTACTATCACCATCCCTTGGGTGAGGTGTTCGCCGCGGCCTTTCCGGTCGGGCTGCGGCAGGGCAAGGCCGCGCTGCTCGATCTTCCGATACGCTATGCGCTGACCGACGCAGGCCGGGCGTTCGATCCGGCGGGGCTGCAAAGAGCGCCGAAACAAAAACAACTGCTGGAAACGTTGCAGAGCAGCCCGAACGGTGTGAACGCGGAACAATTGTCCGCGGCGGTCGAAAATTGGCGGCCCGCGTTGAAGCCATTGGCCGCGAAGGGTTTAGTCAAGATCGATGACAGCATCATCCCGCCGGATGCCGCGCTGCTGCTGATCAAGGGAACTCCGATCGAATGCAATCCCGACCAGGCGGTGGCGATTACTGAGGTCTGCGATGGACTCGGCCGCTTCGGCGTGTTCCTGCTTGAAGGCGTGACCGGCAGCGGCAAGACCGAAGTGTACATGCAGATCATCCGGCAGGTGCTGGAACGCGGCCAGCAGGTGCTGGTGCTGCTGCCCGAAATCACGCTGACGCCGCAGCTCGAAAACCGCTTTCGGCAGCGTTTTGCGGTGAACATCGCGGTGTCGCATTCGAAACTGACCGATACCCAGCGCCAGACCGCCTGGCTGTCGATGCAGCAGGGCGCCTGCTCGATTCTGCTCGGCACCCGTTCGGCGCTGTTTACGCCGCTGCCAAGGCCTGGATTGATCATCCTGGACGAGGAGCACGACACCTCGTTCAAACAGCAGGAAGGCTTCCGCTTTTCCGCGCGCGATGTCGCTATCGTGCGCGGAAAATTGTTGAACATTCCGGTAGTGCTCGGCTCCGCGACGCCGTCGCTGGAGAGCCTGTATAACGCGCAATCGGGGCGCTACCGCCAGCTGCACTTGCCGAACCGCGCCGGCAACGCCTCGGCGCCTCGGGTCCGTCTGCTCGACATCCGCAACAAGGCCCTGCATGAAGGCATCTCCGCCGCCTTGCTCGCGGAGATCCGCCAAACCCTGGACAAGAACGAGCAGGTGCTGCTGTTCCTGAACCGACGCGGCTTCGCGCCGACCCTGATCTGCCACGACTGCGGCTGGGTCGCGCGCTGCGTGCATTGCGATGCGAACCTGGTGATTCATTTTCGTGAACAAAAGCTGCGCTGCCATCACTGCGCCGGTGAACAGCCGGTCGTGAAATCGTGCCCTTCCTGCACCGGCGGCAATTTGAGGCCGCTCGGCCTCGGCACCGAGCGTGTCGAACAAGTCCTGCCCGAACTGTTTCCGGGTAAGACGGTCGTTCGCCTGGACCGCGACACCACGCAGCGCAAAGGCTCGCTCGAAGCCTATCTGCGCCAGATCAACGAAGGCCAGGCGGACATCATCCTCGGCACACAGATGCTCGCGAAAGGCCATCATTTTCCGAATGTGACGCTGGTCGCTATCCTCGACACCGACAGCGGCCTGTACAGCATCGATTTTCACGCCGCCGAAAAACTTGCGCAGATGATCGTGCAGGTGATCGGGCGGGCCGGACGCGAGGACAAGCCCGGCACGGTGATCCTGCAAACCCGGCATCCCGAGCATCCCTTGTTGACGACCTTGATCCGCGAGGGATACAACGGTTTCGCCCGGCAGGCGCTGGACGAGCGCAAGGCGGCAGAGCTGCCGCCGTTCAGTCATCAGGCCTTGCTGAGGGTTCAGGCGAGCGATGCTTTCAGACCTAAGGCGTTTTTGGAGGAAGTCAAAAAACTGGCCGTCATGCTGCAGACCGGAGAGACGCTGATCCTGGGCCCGGTTGCCGCGCC
>Ga0207968_100069_pt1 | contig 45189 bp, 46 predicted proteins | sample LakWasMet21_HOW5_2_FD_183867 | JGI IMG/M metagenome (GOLD analysis project Ga0207968, IMG submission 183867) | Freshwater sediment methanotrophic microbial communities from Lake Washington under simulated oxygen tension - Sediment Metagenome... | ecosystem: Environmental > Aquatic > Freshwater >...
GATTTTGCACCTGCTCTATGCGCGCTTCTATACCAAGCTGCTGCGTGATGAAGGCTTGACCGTCGCCGACGAGCCGTTCAAGAATCTGCTGACCCAGGGCATGGTGCTGAAAGACGGCAGCAAGATGTCCAAGTCGAAAGGCAACACGGTCGATCCTCAGGCCTTGATCGATCAATACGGCGCCGATACGGTGCGTCTGTTCATCATGTTCGCGGCGCCGCCCGAGCAGTCGCTCGAATGGTCCGACAGCGGCGTCGAAGGCGCGTTCCGCTTCTTGAAGCGGCTGTGGAAGCGGGTCTATCAGCATGTCGAGTCGGATCGCCCAGTCAAGGCGCTCGACAAGGCCGCTCTGACCAAGGAACAGGCCGACCTGCGCCGCCAGTTGCATCAGACGATCGCGAAAGTCAGCGACGATTTCGGCCGCCGCTTCACCTTCAATACCGCGATCGCGGCGAACATGGAACTGGTCAATCATGTGTACAAGTTCAATGATGAGTCCGACAATGCACGCGCGCTGCTGCAGGAAGCGCTCGAAGCGATCGTGCTGATGCTGTCGCCGATCGTGCCGCATGTCTGTCATCAGCTCTGGCAGGATCTGGGGCGGACCGACGCGCTGATCACCGCGGCCTGGCCGGCCGTCGATCAGTCGGCGCTGGCGCAGGATACGCTGGAGATGGTCGTACAGGTCAACGGCAAATTGCGCGGCAAGATTTCGGTCGCCGCGGCCGCTTCGAATCCCGACATCGAAGCGCTGGCGCTTGGGGACGAGTACATCGCGCGCTTGCTGGAAGGGCAGGCGATCAAGAAAATCATCGTGGTACCGAAAAAACTGGTGAACATCGTCATTTGATGAAGAAGCTATTCATTATCTTCCTGGCTTGTTGGCTCAGCGCCTGCGGCTACCATTTGCGCGGCGCCGGGCAGTCGACGGTCAAATTCAAGAAGGTCTATCTGGCCGGGGCGACGGGTGCTTTGCGCGACGGCTTCGACGAAGTGCTGAAGCTGTCGTCCGCCCGCCTGGCCCAAAGCCCGAAAGGCGCCGATTTGCAGGTCCGCGTGCTGAAGGAAAACCTCCGGCGCCGCTCGGTATCGCTGAATTTCAGCGGCCGGTCGAACGAGTTTGAATTGAATTACCGGGTCGAATTCCAGTTGGTCGGCGCGGGTAAAGTCCCGTTGGCGGCGGGCAAGCCGGTTCAGATCATCCGCGAATATTTCAATGACCAACAAGAAATTCTCGCGAAGAATAACGAAGAGGCCGTGATACGCCGGGAGATATACCAGCAGGCCGTGCGCACGATTCTCGAGCGCGCCCAGACGCAAATGCAGGCGAGCGCGAAGTAAGCATGCGCCTGAAGCCGGAACAGACGGCGCAGCATTTACGCAGTCAAAGGCTCGCGCCGGTCTATCTGGTCAGCGGCGACGAGCCGCAGCAAATCGCCGAAATCACCGACGCCATCCGCAAGGCCGCTTGGCAAGCCGGTTATCTGGAACGGGAGATTTTTTCACAGGACAGTGGTTTTTCCTGGAACGACCTGCCCGCGGCCGCGTATGCGACCTCGCTGTTCGCGGACAGGAAAGTGATCGATTTGAGGCTGCCTTCGGGGGCGCCGGGCGCCGAAGGCGCGAAAGTCCTGACTGCCTACTGCGAGCGTTTATCCGAGGATACTCTGCTGTTGATCACGACCGGCAAACTCGCGGCCGCTTCGCTGAAAACCCGCTGGTTCCAGGCGCTGGAGCGCGTCGGCATCTTTATTCAGGTTTGGCCGCCCGAAGGCGAGGACTTGCTGCGCTGGCTGCGGCACCGGCTGCAGCAGCGCGGCATCAGTACCGACAGCGAAGGCGTCAAACTGCTGGCCGCCCGAATCGAAGGCAATTTGCTGGCCGCCGCCCAGGAAATCGAAAAGCTCTATATCCTTTACGGCCCGGGTTGCCTGGATGCCGCAAAGATCGCCGATGCGGTCGCGGACAGTTCGCGCTATGATGTGTTCAAACTGGCCGACAGCTTGTTGAGCGGCCATCCGGGCAGGATTACGAAGATCCTGTCCGGACTGAAGGACGAAGACGTCGCCGCGCCGGTCGTACTCTGGGCGATCACCCGCGAAGCGCGCACGCTCTGCAAAATCAGGCAGGATCTGGCCGCCGGCAAACACCGCGACGCCGCGATGCAGGCCCAGCAAATCTGGGATAAACGCAAGGCGCTGGTCTCTCAGGCGCTCGATCGCTTGAGCGAATCCGCGCTGCACCGCATCCTGATGACCAGCGCCCAAGCCGATCGCGAGATCAAGGGCCAACAGCCGGGCGATCCCTGGCAGACTTTGTTGCAGATCTGCTTGCTGTTTACCGCGGTGACCTCGCTACAACGCTAGGGATTTCATTGTTTAATGCTGGCATAAGGCAGAAATGATGTTAAACTCTCAATGACTTATGGCACTATCCTATCAGTTTTTCGAGGAAAAGGAATTTTAAAGGCTCTCTGGCAGTTCTTTTGCGCTTTCCCTCCGACCAGACGAGCCACGAACGCATGGCAGGATAAATCCCCTTAACATTCGATCGCTCTGAGATCCTATGAAACCTAAGATACTGCTGTTTCTGGCGCTCACGCTCGTGTTCGCGGATATGTTATATCTTCTCGTCGCGCATGATTATCCCGGGCTCGACTACGAGGTTCCGTTATTGACCTTGAATGGCGCATTCAGTCTTTACACGGCCGCCATTTTCCTGCTGGCGACCCCCAACGGCCCGCGCGTCCACGATAAGCTGCCGCTACCTGTCGCTAGGCACGCGCAGACACCGCCGCATTCCGATCATCTGTTGATTCAGTCTATTCCTGATTTTCTCTGTTTAAAGGATAAGGACGGCCGTTGGCTCAGCGCCGCGCCGGGGTATTTGGCCAGTTTCAACTTGGGCGGTGTGGACTACGTCGGGAAAACCTACTTCGAGCTTGCCCAGCAGGCCGATTGCGATGTCGAGGCCTTGAAAGCCGGCGCCGTCCGCGACAAAATCGCCTGGAAGCTGGGTCGCCCGGTCAAGGAAATCCGGCGGATGGCGCCGGATGTCACGATGGAAGTGACCCGGACGCCAATATACGATCTCGAACAAAACCGTTATCGCCTGCTCGTGACCGGCATGTCGGAGAGAGAATACGAGAAAAAAAGAGACCGCCTGGAACTGCTCGAACAGGCCGTCGATCAGTGCCCTATCGCTTGTGCGCTGCTGGACCAACACTTTCATCTGCTCGACAGCAATCGGGCTTTCCGGGCGTTGACCGGTTATCCGCACGAAGCCTTGCGGAATCAGAACATCGCGATGCTGATCAGCCCCGAGTCGCCTGAGAAGGCTGCGTCTCTGCTGGGGGCCGCATGTGGCCAAAACGCCGGGCCACATCGGGCGATCGAATGCGATTGCCGCCGGCAGGACGGCGAGGCTTTTCCGGCCAGACTCGACATGACCGCGATCCGGGACAGCAACCTCGATGATCATTATTTCCTGAGTCTAAACGATATGACGCAGCAAAAATTAGCCGAAAAGCGCCTGCTGAAAATTGTCGATTATGACGAATTGACTGGCTTGGCCAATCGATCCCTGTTTTTCGAGCGCCTGGGGCAATTTTTGTCGACGACTGCCCGCTATCATTTACACGTGATCGTTTTGGCCATCAATCTCGATCGCTTCAAGTCGATTAACGATTCGCTCGGCCATACCGCCGGCGACGAGTTGCTGAAGCAGGCCGCCGAAAGATTGACCGGCATCTGCCGGAAAGGCGATCTGGTCGCCCGCCTGAGCGGCGATGAGTTCGCGGTCCTGATGCTGAACGATAAGGTGCAGGAGCATGCGGTGTATGCCGCGTCGATGGCCGCGAAGAAGATCACCCGAAGCTTGGCGAAGGCTTTCTTGATCAAGCGCCGTGATGTCTATGTCGGTGTCAGTATCGGCATCGCGATCGCGCCGGAAGACGGGGCTTCGCCCGAAGTCTTGGTCAATCACGCCGACAGGGCGGCGCACGAAGCAAAGCACACGGGAGGCAATAATTATCAATTCTATCGTAAAGACTACACCAGAGCGGTCCAGGACAGGCTGAATATGGAACTCGAATTGCGCGATGCGATCGCGAAAAACGAGTTGCAGCTTTACTTCCAGCCGCAATATATCGCGAAGGACAGGATTCTCTGCGGCGCGGAAGTGCTGATACGCTGGTTCCATCAAGTCGATGGCCAGGCCAGACTGGTGCCGCCGAACCATTTCATTCCGATTGCGGAAGAGTCGGGATTAATCGTCGACATCGGCAAATGGATTCTCCGCCGAGCCTGCGAACAGCTCAAACACTGGCAGCAGGAGGGTATTCCTTTGCCGCAGGTTTCAGTCAATATTTCGGCGCGGCAATTTTCTGATCCGGATTTTCTGCAAATGGTCGAAAACGCGCTGGGCGATTCCGAGCTGGCGCCCGAACATCTCGAACTCGAAATTACCGAATCGATGCTGGTCGGCGACATCAAACGCATCGAGTTGCAGTTGAAACGCCTGAAAAAAATGGGCATACAACTGGCCCTGGACGATTTCGGTACCGGCTATTCCTCGTTGTCCTATCTGAAGAATTTTCCGGTCGACGTGCTCAAGATCGACCAGTCGTTCATCCGTGAGATGACGCGTGATTCCAGGGATCGGAGTATTGCGCGCGCGATCATCGAGATGGGGCATTCCTTGGGGCAGAAGATCGTCGCGGAAGGCGTTGAAACCGAGGAGCAACTGCGTTATCTGGTCGGCCGCAAGTGCGACATCATCCAGGGCTATTTCTTCAGTCCGCCGCTGCCCGGCAACAAAATGACCGACCTGTTGTGCGCCGAAAGAAACAACATCGGCAAAGCGGAAGCGAAGAGCCTGCTGCACTGAGCAATATCTTGCCAGTTATCCTAACCGGGGCTTGAAAAACAAATCACCGGCCCCACCTTAGTGCTCATCCATTCTTTCTAACCGGAACGAGTACACATGACAGTAGAAGCAAAAAAACAAACGCTGGGTTTTGAAACCGAAGTCAAACATCTATTGCATCTGATGATCCATTCCTTGTACAGCAATAAGGAAATCTTCCTGCGCGAACTGATCTCGAATGCCTCCGATGCGTCCGACAAGCTGCGTTTCCTGGCGCTGTCGAATGAGAGCCTGTACGAAGGCGATAGCAATCTGAAGATCCGCCTCGAATTCGACCAGGACCAGCGCACGATCAAGGTGATCGACAACGGCATCGGCATGACCCGCGCGGAAGTGCAGGAACACATCGGCACGATCGCGAAGTCCGGCACCAAGCAGTTCTTCGACGCCTTGACCGGCGATCAGGCCAAGGACAGTGAATTGATCGGCCAGTTCGGCGTCGGTTTCTATTCGGCCTTCATCGTCGCGGACAAGGTGACCCTGGTCACCCGCAAGGCCGGCGCGCCGGCCAGCGAAGGCGTGCGCTGGGAATCGGCGGGGGAGGGCGACTATACGCTCGAATCGGTCGAAAAGGCCACGCGCGGCACCGAAATCACGCTGCACCTGAAAGAATCCGAGAGCGAATTCCTGGACGGCTACCGCATCCGCTCGATCGTCCGGAAATTCTCCGATCATATCTCCCTGCCGATCGTGATGGACAAGGAAGCCCAGCCTTCCTACGATGAAGAAGGCAATGAAGAGGCCGAAAAGCCGGCCGCGCAAGTCGAGGAAGAAACCGTCAACAGCGCCTCGGCCCTGTGGACGAAGGCGCGCCAGGACATCAGCGAGGACGATTACAACCAATTCTACAAGCATGTCGGCCACGACTTTCAAGACCCGCTGACCTATGTGCACAGCAAGGTCGAAGGCACGAACGAATACACGCTGCTCTTGTACGTGCCGTCGCGCGCGCCGTTCGACCTCTGGGACCGCGACAACAAACACGGTGTCAAGCTGTACATTCGCAAGGTCTTCATCACCGACGACGCCGAGCAGCTGATGCCGCGCTACCTGCGCTTCATCAAGGGCGTGATCGACGCGAACTCGCTGCCGCTGAACGTCTCGCGCGAGATCCTGCAACAAAGCAAGCAGATCAGCACGATCAAGTCCGGCGCGGTCAAGAAGGTGCTCGGCATGCTCGAAGGCCTGGCGAAGAACGAACCGGAAAAATACGAAAAATTCTGGAGCGAGTTCGGCGCGGTGATCAAGGAAGGCCCGATCGAGGATCATGCGAACAAGGACAGGATCGCCAAGCTGCTGCGCTTCGCCTCGACGCATGGCGACGGCGACGGCGACAAACAAGCGGTCAGCCTCGAAGACTATGTCGGCCGGATGCAGGAAGGCCAGGAGCATATCTACTACGTGACCGCGGACAGCTACCCAGCCGCGAAGAACAGCCCGCACCTCGAAATCTTCCGCAAGAAGGGCATCGAAGTGCTGCTGCTGTCCGACCGCGTCGACGAATGGCTGGTCTCGAGCCTCGACGAATTCGACGGCAAGCACCTGCAATCGGTCGCCAAGGGCCAACTGGATTTGGGCAAGCTGGATGACGAGGAAGAGAAGCAGCATCAGGAAGAAGTCAGCAAGGATTTCGAATCGGTGCTGACCCAGATCAAGGACGTGCTCGCGGACAAAGTCAGCGAAGTGCGCTTGAGTCACCGACTGACCGAATCGCCCGCCTGTCTGGTTTCCGATGTGTACGGCATGAGCCTGAACATGGAGCGGATCATGAAGGAGGCCGGCCAAAATATGAGCTTCGGCAAGAAACCGATCTTCGAAATCAACCCCGATCACGCCCTGGTACTGCGTCTGAAAGCCGAGCAGGACGATACGCGCTTCGCCGATTTGACGCATATCCTGTTCGACCAGGCGATCCTGGCCGAAGGCGGCCAGCTCGACGATCCGTCCGCGTTCGTGCACAAACTGAACGGCTTGTTGCAGGGACTCTTGCACTAACAGTCGGATCAAAAAAGGCCGGAGTCTCTCCGGCCTTTTTTTGTTCGCCGAGACGTTAATCTTCGGCAACGCTGGCCTCTTTTCGGTGCTGTGACACGCAAGGTTATTTTTCTCGATTTGCAGGCAAGTTGGCGCGAAAGGCGACAACTTTGTTCGACATACGCCGCTTCGTTTCGGCGTCAGTCGCGCGAACGATCCCGTAGAGCACATTGCCTTGATGTCGGTCCCAGGCAATGCCTTGGCCGCGAATGGGCAAAGGCAGGGTCGCGGCCCATTCAAGGGCCGGTCCGCGTTCTGGAACCCTCATTTGATAGACGGCAGGCAGGTCATGGCCGGTTAGATATAAAAAACCGTTCGGCCCCCACGATCCTCCGGAATTGCTCATCGTTCCGAACGCCTTCAACAATGCCGCAGGGAGGGTCCAGCTGCTGATGACGTGCCAATTCTTGTCAAACTTGCACAAGATCGCGTTGCCACTGCCGCCTTCATGCGGATTGCCGTCGGCTCCGATACGGCCATAATGGGCAAACGCTCCCCACCAGTAACCGCGATCAAAGTCGAGCCAGGTCAAGTAACCCCATGCGGGGCGGTCGAAAACGTGGCTCTGAATGTGAGCCAGCGTCGCTGTGTTCCATATTTCAACGGAGCTTTCAGCCGGCAAGTTCGGCCAGTTGGAATGGGCGGCGTAAATCTTGCCGTCGACCACCGCTGCGCTGTCGAGATGAATCAAATGCCCGGCACGATCTTCCCAGCGTTTGACAAGCTTGCCGTCATGCTTCCGGTATTTCGCGATCGCCCGATTGTCGACTGCGTAAAAATAATCCCGGTCCACCGCAACGCCTTGCCTAGCCTCCGGAACAGCGAGTTGGGCGATTTGCTTGAATCGGACTTCCGCCATTAACGTCATCGGCAGCAGAAAAAGTATTGAAACGGCGGCTTTTTTGATCAAGGCGAGCATACTTTTTCTCCCGTGCAAATAGCCGCGCCGGGCGGCAAGCAATCCGATCATTGCAATTAGACAAGCGGCACGTGGAAAACCGCTTTCGCCTTTTTGCCTAATGCACCTGCAAGACCATAACGCTGCCGACCACCATCACCAGGCTCCCGATCAGCCTGCGCACCAGATGCGGTTCGTTGAATATCCGGTGGCCGAGGAATACCTGTAGCAGCATGCCGAGTTGAAACAGGGCGACCGCGTAGGCGATCAGCATCTGCGCCATCAGTACCAAGGTCAGATACTGCATCACGAAGACCGTCAGGCCGACCGCCGTCATCGCTAACAGATGCGGCTGCGACTTTTTGACATTGTCTGCCAGGCGTTCGCGGTTCAAAGATGCATTCGCGAGCAGAATCAAGGGCAGGCCGAACCATGACCAGAAGATCAAGGTTTCGAGCGGCGCGGACTGCTCGAGGGCGCCTTTCAGGAACACCGTGCCGATCGAAAACAACAAGATCGAAAGGAACCTGGCCTGCACGCCGCGCTCCTGCAGGAGTGCGGCGAGTCGGCCTTGTCCCGCGCCTTTCACTGGCGGCATCAGGAAGAAACTGCCGGCGACGATCACGACGACTCCGGCAAACCCTTGCGCGGTCGGCACCTCGCCCAGAAAAACGAGCGCGAACAGCATCGAAACGACGACCTTGTAGGCATTCAGCGGACCGAACACCGACAAATCGGTTTTCGACAGCGACATCACCATGAACATCCAGCCGCCGACGTCGAGCAGGGAAGCCAGAAATACATTGATCCAGAATGACGCGCCCAGTTGCGAAAAGTCCCCGTTGATGAAGAACGGCAGGGAGAGAACGGCCAGCACGGCATAGGTGGTGGCGACGATGTAAAACGGATGCAGGCCCTGATGCGACAGCTGTTTTTGAAAGACGTTGGACGCCGACGACAGCAACAAGCGGCCTAAAACGAAAACAATTTCCAAAAGTGATTTTCCTGGGGTAATGCTTGAATGATCAAAGGGGCCGCATTCTAATGCTTCTTTCCACAAAATGAAATACCGCGATGCCGTTGGTTCTGTCTGGATTCATCCGGAACGTCTGGAAACGTGCAGGACAACGGGCGGGGCAGTACAAAGACTGCCGGCGGACAGGATTGGGCGATCGGCGGTTTAACCGATTCTTTCGCGATTTGCCAACCGATTCATAAACTTCACTGCAATATCGGGTATTCTATTCAGCATGGAGAGTGCGCTAGAATATAACGATTCCGAGGCATCGAGCCCAGCCGGCGTGCAATCCGGCCATCGAAGGGGTGGGTTCCGTGGTTTGGGGAATCAGGCATCAGTCAGGGAGAAGGGCCACGTCGTTTCCTGTAACAATTGACAAGGAATGTGTTTCAGAGAGGTTTATGATGAGTAAATCAGTCGTTCTATTAGTGGCCTTGACGGGCCTTATCGCTTCGGGGCCGGCCGTCAGCGGAACCGAGGACGAATTAAAACGCTTCCACGCTTTGTGCAGGACCGATGCGGACGTCGTGGTCAATGGTTACGAATTCAAGAAATCCGGACTTTCGTTGGCGATGATCGCGGACACGATCAGGACCGCGTTCGCGGGTAAAACACAGACATCCAAGGACAGCGGCGATGATGCGGTCTACCTGATCAAAACGGCCTATCGTTTAAAGCCCAAGCTCAAGAGCGAGATCATTCGCGAAGCGACTTACCGACTCTGCATGAAGGAAAAATTATCGACCGACCGCTAATGCTCCTGCTTGCCGGCGCGGGATGCAAAAATGCACTATACTTTTGACTGGATTTTTTAAATGAGAATTGTTATCATTTTTATAACAAACCAGTCAGGAGATCGTTTCATGTACGTATGCGTCTGCAAGGCAGTCACCGACACGCAGATCAAGAAAGCCATCGACAACGGCCTGTGTACGCGCCGGCAGCTTTTCGAATGTTTCGGTGTCGGCGGCGACTGCGGAAAATGCAACCGCCAGGTCAAGGAATTGCTTGACGCGGGCAAGCAAAATCAATTTATAATGCCCTCGGTGTCCACTCAACCTGTCTATAACGCCTGCTAAAGGCGCCGGGAGCATCCATGAAGGGCGACAAAAAGGTCATCGAGTTCTTGAACAAGGCGTTGACCAATGAACTGACCGCGATCAATCAGTACTTTTTACATGCGCGCATGTTCAAGAACTGGGGCTTTTCGAAACTGAACGAAAAGGAATATCACGAGTCGATCGACGAGATGAAGCATGCGGATACGTTGATCGAGCGCATTCTGTTTCTGGAAGGCCTGCCCAATCTGCAGAATCTCGACAAGCTGCTGATCGGCGAGAACCCGCAGGAAATGCTCGAATGCGACCTGAAGCTCGAACAGGCCGCGATTCCGTTGCTGCGCGAGGCGATCGCCTATTGCGAATCGGTGCAGGATTATATTTCGCGAGAGCTGTTTGAACACATTCTCGAAAGCGAGGAAGAACATGTCGATTGGCTCGAAACCCAGCTCGATTTGATCGAAAAGATCGGCATACAAAATTATCTGCAATCGCAAGTCTGAGTTCCCGCCCTGTAATCAGCAACGTAGCCGCCTTGGTCGTCGCCATCTAGCCCGAGAGCACGTTCTCGGGCTATAATTGCCCCTTTTTGTCCTGGATTTACGTTCCAGCTTACAACGAGGAAATCAAATGTCTCAAATCGTGGTTTGCGCCCTGTACAAGTTCGTGACCCTGGAAAACCATGGGTGGCTCCGGCAGCCTTTGCACCAAGTCATGGAAGATAACGGCGTCAGGGGGACCCTGCTGTTGGCGGCGGAAGGCATCAACGGTACGGTCGCGGGATCGCGCGCGGGTATCGACACCGTATTGGCCTGGCTGCGCAGCGACCCGAGGCTCGCGGATATCGACGCCAAGGAGTCCTACACCCGTGTCCTGCCTTTCAACCGCACCAAAGTCAAGCTGAAGAAAGAGATCGTGACCCTGGGTGTCGAGGGCATCGATCCCCGGCGCGTGGTCGGCACCTATGTGAAGCCCGCCGACTGGAACCGGCTGATTGCGGATCCGGAAGTGATCTTGATCGACACCCGCAACGACTACGAATATCGGGTCGGCACCTTCAAAAACGCGGTCAATCCGAAAACCGAAAGCTTCCGCGAGTTTCCGCAATTCGTCAAGGATCACCTCGATCCCGCCAAGCACAAGAAAGTCGCGATGTTTTGCACCGGCGGCATCCGCTGCGAAAAATCGACCGCCTATTTGAAGGAGCAGGGCTTCGAAGAGGTCTATCACCTGCAAGGGGGCATCCTCAAATATCTGGAGGAAGTGCCGGCCGAGAACACGTGCTGGCAGGGCGAATGCTTCGTTTTCGACGAGCGCGTGACGGTCAACCATGCGCTGCAAAAAGGCGAATACGACCAATGCCATGCCTGCCGCCTGCCGATCACCGCAGCGGACAAGGCCGATCGCCGTTATCAAAAAGGCGTCAGTTGTCCGCATTGCCACGACAAACTGACCGAGGAACAAATAAGCCGTTTTAGTGAGCGTGAAAAGCAGACGCAGCTCGCGCGGCAGCGCGGCGAGGCGCATATCGGCTCGGACGCCGCCAGAAGCCTGATCGCGAAGCGCGAAGCGAAACAACTGCGCCGTGAACAACAGGCCGCAAGCCGCCTCGATGAGGTCTGCTGATGGCCGATAAGCGCGCGCAAATCGGACAACAGGCGCCGTTATTGGCGGTCTCCGAATGGGTGCAGGGTGCGCCGGTCAATTTCGACCAGCTATTGGGACGAGTGGTGCTGGTCGAAGTGTTTCAGGTCAACTGTCCGGGCTGTTTTTTCTATGCGTTGCCGGCGGCGATCGAACTGCACCGGAAATATACCGATGCCGGCCTGACCGTCCTCGGCGTGGCGACCGCGTTCGAGGATTTCGACAAGAATACCCTCGAAAATTTGCGCCGCCTGGTCGGCCACAACGAAGTGATTGGCGAAACCTTCAATGCGCTGAGCCAGCATGGACAACTCGTGCAAGGGCACCTGCCGTACCGCATTCCTTTCCCATTGGCGATGGATCAATTGAGCGAGCGTCAGGGCGAAATCTCTGGCGATGACATTCTCGGCTTCATCCACGGCCGCTTGCCGAATTTCGGCCAGCAGCCTGAAGCCTATCGGCAACAGGTGATCCAACAGGTGCGCGGCTATCTGGAGTCGCTGCGCTACCGGGCGGAGACGTTTGAACGCTTTGAACTGAAAGGTACGCCGTCGCAAATCCTGGTCGACAAGCTAGGCGTGCTGCGTGCCTCTGAGTTTGGTGCTTTTCCGGATCTGGAAAGCCGTCTGGTCGCTTTATTGCAGGCATGACGCCTGGCTGCTCAGGCGCTGTTTGCCAGCATTATCGCGCGTTTGGGGGCCGGCAGGCCTTCGACGGTCAGTTCGGGATGGTTCGGATGTAGAAAATCGGGCAGTGAATGGAACGGCATCCAGTCGGTACTGCGCTGCTCTTCGGGGCGGGTCGGCGTGATGTCGACCACGCGGATATTGTCGAACCGGCAGCGCTTCAGCCAGCTTTCCAAGGTCGCAATAGTGGGGATGAACCAGACATTGCGCATGTTCGCATAGCGACCCTCTGGCAGCAAGGTCTCGCCGGCCTTGCCATCGATGATTAAGGTTTCGAGCACCAGTTCGCCTCCGGGTTTAAGGCAGTCCCGCAGTTCCAGCAAATGGTCGATCGGCGAGCGCCGGTGATACAGTACGCCCATCGAAAACACCGTATCGAAAAGCTTCAAGCCGGCCGGCAACGCTTCGATGCCGAAAGGCAACACATGCACCGGCGCGGGCCCGTAGAGTGTTTTGACCAGCTGAAACTGGATCACATTCAGCAGCAGGGGATCGATGCCGACGACCGCCTTGGCGCCGGCGCCGAACATGCGCCAGCAGTGATAGCCGCTGCCGCAGCCGACATCCAGCACCAGTCGGTGCCGAAGCGGCGCGATATGATCCTTCAGCCGGTTCCATTTCCAGTCCGAGCGCCATTCGGTGTCGATTGAAATGCCGTAAAGATCGTAAGGGCCCTTGCGCCAGGGGATCAGCGCGCGCAGAATTTCCAGAAGCAGTGCCCGGTCTTGCTCGCCGATATCGCCGGCGCGGCCGATCTGCACCGCAGCGCCGGTCAGGCTGCGCAGCGAAGGCGACAAGGCCGGCGGCAGTCGGCCGAGCAAGGCTTGCCAGCGCGGCAGATTGCCGTGCCGGGCAGGATCCAGCGCGGCCGCGATTTGCGCGGGCAATGCCTCCGCCCAGGCGCCCGCTTGCGCTTCGCTGAGCAGCGCGTATAAATCCTGGTAAGCGCTCATTTCCATGCCACGATCGAGGCGTTTACTATCGAGATGTCCTGAAAAACCGCAGCGACCTTGTCGTCGAATTTGAAGGCTTCGATGTCGCCCAGCGGGCTGGAATCAATGGAATCTTTGGCTTGCTTCACAACGGGAAGTAATGAGGGGCGACTCTGCTGGCTGTCGGCCGAGCGAAAATTTAGATCAAGCCGGTATCGAAATGACCGAATTTGACCGCAAGACGTGTCAACTCCACGTCGTTTTTGACCTTGAGTTTACCATAAAGCCGGTAGCGGTAGGTATTGACCGTCTTGGTGTTGATCTCCAGCATTTCGGCCATTTCCGCTATCGATTTGCCTTGCAGGATCAAGGTCACGATTTCGGTCTCGCGCTGCGACAATTTCGTGAACGGCGACTGCTGATCGCCGAGCAGGTTTTGAAAAGCCAGATGCGTCGCGACATCGTTGCACAGGTAGCGCTGACCTTCGACCGCCTTGCGGATCGCGCAAATCATTTCGTCGGCCGAGGAGGATTTGGAGATGAAGCCCAGCACGCCGAGTTTCAGGAGTTGCTGGGGAATGGGGCCTTCGTTGTAAGCCGACAGGCCGATGATCCTGACATTCGGATTCTGCCGCAAGATGCGCCGACTGGCTTCCACGCCGCCGATGCCGGGCATGCTGACATCCATCAACACCACATCGGGCGACAGTTCGCCGACCATTTCGACCGCCTGTTCGCCGGAATCGGCGACCGCGATGACCTCGATTTCCTTGCACGAATTCAATAGCGCTTGAATGCCGGTCCTGACCAAGTGATGATCATCAACGAGAAGTACACTAATCATAATTTTTTAGTTGAATCTTATAATCAGTCAATCCACGTTGAAGTGGGTCGGTTTAGAACGCTGCAACAAAATCCATTAATTCGATATTATAGCGCTAATAGCCGACTTTGTCTTTAGACGAATGCCGAGAACCTGCATGTGCCCGGTATTATCAACCCTAGAAAGGATGGCTGCGTGAAAATAATCAAAAACCGCTTGCAAATTGATTCGTTATTGCATCCAATGCGAATTATTCGCGATAAACCGCGTCCAAAGGTAGATTGAGTTCAAAATTTTCTCTTTCATTCACAAGAGGTGAACGTATGTTGATCCCCCCTGTTTTCAAAAAAGCGGCCATGCTGGCGGCAGTCTCGATCGTTCCGCTGAGCCATGCCGCCTTCGCGAATGAATCGCCGGAAATCAAAAGGTCGGTCTTGTTGCAGCAAAAGCTGACATTACCCAGCCCGAACGTGCACGCCAAAGTGATCCGGGTCAACTTCCCACAGGGCGTCAAGACGCCGCGGCATACGCATGAAGGACCGGGGCCACGCTATGTGGTCAAGGGCACCCTGCAAGTGGTCGAAGGCGACAAGACCGGTATTTATTCGGCCGGCGAGGTGTTTTGGGAATCCGGCCAAGCGATGACCGTCGAGAATATCGGCGGCGAGTCGGCCGAGTTGATCATTTTCGAAATGGGACCGGGGCATTGACATGGCGAGGTGGCCGAGCCTCCTCTTGCTGTTGGCGCTGGGCTGGACGGCCGCGGCGGCGCCTCCGAAACCCTTGCTCTGGCAAGTCAGCGATCAGGATAATAGCGTTTATTTGCTGGGCTCGTTTCACATGTTGAATGCAGCGGATTATCCGCTGGCGGCGGTGGTCAATCAGGCGTTCGACGATGCCGGCAAGGTGTATTTCGAAGTCGCTCCGGATGAGTTGAACAATTCCGAGCGGGTTCAGGAGGCCATGAAGACCGGTTATTTGACCGCTGGCGGCACCCTCAAGCAACGCCTGCAAGCCGATACCTGGCGGAGGTTACAGCACTATTGCCGGGCGAACCGCTTGCCGATCGAGACGTTGCAGACGATGAAACCCTGGCTGGCGGCGCTGACGATAGCGAATCTCGAAATCGTGAAGGCCGGTTTCCAGCCGGATTTGGGGCTGGACAAGCATTATATGGAAATGGCCGCCATCGCCCACAAGGAAACGGCGGGCCTGGAAACCTTGAGTCAACAGCTCAAGGTTTTTGATCAAATGGACAGCAAGGATCAGGACTTGTTTTTGAATCAGACCCTAAAAGACGTGCGGAATCCGGCGCAACTGCAGCAAATGCATCAGCATTGGCGCAGCGGCGACACCGAAGGGCTGCTCAAACTGCTGCGCCAGGATCGAGTCAACGACATCCCCGCATTTTACCGACGTTTGAACAGTGACAGGAACCGCGCCTGGCTGCCGCAAATTTCTGCGTTTCTGCGCGAAAACAGCACGGGTAATGCGCTGGTCGTGGTCGGCAGCCTGCATCTTTTGGGGGCGGACGGCCTGGTCGAACTGCTGAAAGGGCAGGGCTTTCGCGTGCTCCGTTTGCAATGAGACGGGCCTCAATGCCGCGTTTCCGTCTGATAATCCGACGTATCGCCGGTTAGCAGTTTTTTGACATCGATCCGGTCGAAGCGGTATTGCTTGTTGCAAAATTCGCAGCCGACTTCGACCGCGCCTTTCTCCTCCAGGATATGTTCAAGCTCCTGCGCGCCGAGCGAGCGCAAGGCATATTCGATTTTCTGCCTGGAACAGGCACACTCGAATTGTACCGCTTCGGCATCGAAGAGCCGGACTTTTTCTTGATGAAACAGCCGGTGCAACAGAGTTTCACAGTCGAGGCGCAATAATTCCGCCTCGGTCAGCGTATCGGCCAGCATCGTGATGCGCTCCCACTCGGGCTTGAAGTCCTGGTGCGCGGGTAATTCCTGCAGCAGGAAACCTGCCGCCACCTGCTCGTTCGCAAACAGCCACAGGCGGGTATCGAGTTGTTCGGACTGGATGAAATAAGTCTGCAAGGCCGCGGCCAGATTGGCGCCTTGCAGCGGCACGATGCCTTGATAGGGCTCGCCGTTGTCCGGTCTGATCGTCAATACCAGCCGGCCCTGGCCGAACATGGCTTCGAGCGGGCCGGCAAGCACGTCACCGTGACTGCGGACCAGTCCCCTGATCTTGCGATCGTGCGTCGATTGCGCGACCAGGGCTCTGAAGGCGCCGTCGCCCTGCGCCTGGAGGATCACCGAACCGCTGAACTTGATCGTGGCGGACAACAGCGCGGCCGCCGCCAGCGCCTGTCCCAGATGCGCTTGCACGGCCGCATTGCCGTGTTGATAGCGTCTGGCGTGTTGCCAGCTTGCCGTCAGTTTGACCCATTCGCCGCGCACGCCGAATTCCTCGAAAATAAAGCGGCGTAAACTATCTTCTTCCATCCCGTCTTTCCAAAAAAGCAAACGCTTTATTATACCTCGCAATCGGTGTAGTCTAGCGGCCTGTTGAATTTTACAGGGTCCGGCCATGATTTTTGCCTCGAAAAAACTGACGCTTCCCGATCCTCAGGACGCCTTGCCCGGCTCTCCGGAGCCGATACGCGTGAGTCCTCGCCATTTTGTGAACGGCCATCCTATCGAGCCGCCGTTTCCCGAGCCTCTGCGGCTGGCGCTGTTCGGTCTCGGCTGTTTTTGGGGCGCCGAACGCCGCTTTTGGTCGCATGCCCGTGTCTTCAGCACCGCGGTCGGCTATAGCGGCGGTATGACGGTCAATCCGACCTACGAGCAGGTCTGCACCGGCATGACCGGCCACAGTGAAGTGGTGCGGGTGGTTTACGATCCAGCCTTAATCACCTATGGCGAGTTGCTGCAACTGTTCTGGGAAGCGCACAATCCGACCCAAGGCATGCGCCAGGGCAACGATATCGGCACGCAATACCGTTCCGGGATTTATACCTACGATCAGGACCAATATGATCAGGCCATCGCTTCGCGGCTGGCGTTTCAGGAGCAATTGGCGAGGGCCGGGTTTGGGGTGATCACGACCGAGATCCTGCCGGCCGGCGAGTTTTATTATGCCGAGGATTATCACCAGCAATATCTCGCGAAGAATCCCGGCGGCTATTGTGGGCTCGGCGGCCTGGGCGTGTGCTACGGCGAAAAATAAGCGGGCAAAAAAAAGGGCGGTTAAATAACCGCCCGAGAACTATTAGGAAGATTTCAACGCAACTTTCAGCTCACAGGCTCCGGGGAGCCTCAAAAGTTAGGTTAATAATAACAACAGTGAATGCAAATAAAAATGTGGCAAATTGTCGCAGGGCAACAACGGTTATCCAAAAAGAGACAAAGTGTTGCGGGTGGGTCTTGCTTTTGAGCGTAAAAACGACAGGCAAAAAAAAGGCGGTTTTTTAGGACCGCCTCAGAACTATTAGGAAGATTTCAACGCAACTTTCAGCTCACAGGCTCCGGAGAGCCTCAAAAGTTAGGTTAATGATAACAACAGTGAATGCAAATAAAAATGTGGCAAATTGTCGCACCGTTGCAACGATTACCAAAAATGCGACAGCGGCGTTCAGGAAAGTCGTTCGGTCTTGCGGGAAAACGGATAAAAAAAAGGCGGTTCATTAAGCCGCCTCAGATTTAGGAGATTGCAACGCACTTTCATTCAACTCGCTCGTGAAGCCCCGTTCCCGTAAAAGTTAAATTAAGCATAGCAACTGCCGCTGAAAACCGAGTGCGTCATATTGCCGCAGTTCGCAATGTCCGCTAAATCGGCGACAATAGGGCCGGAGACTCAGATCGGTCAATTTTATCGGTATTTCGGAAAATGCTCACAAACGTTACGCCCAAGTCTGAATTTAATGCCAGGCAAAATCTCAGGTGGCTGTTCATCCTCAGAAACCTGTTGATCCTGGTGGCCGCGCTGCTGTTGATCGTCTCGGTTTATGGCTTGAACATCAAGTTGCCGGAAGAGCAGCTCTGGCTGGTGGTCGTGTCGATCATCTCGGTCAACATATACACTTCGATGCGTCTGCAGACCGGGGATCCGGTGTCGGAACTCGAAATTTTCTCGCAATTGACGATCGACGTGCTCGCGATCGCGGCGTTCATGTATCTGACCGGCGGCGCCTCGAACCCGATCATCTGGGTGTTTCTGTTGCCCTTGATCGTGACCGCGATCATGCTGCCGCAATCCTATGCCTGGTACATGGTCGTGCTGACCACGTCGATGTACACGATCCTGATTGCGTACAACATCCCCTTGCCGTCGATCGAGCCGCACATGCCCGATCCCGCGCGGCTGCATCCGGACATGCCGCATTATTCGATGTTGCTGAATGCCTATGCGGTCAGCGATCGGCATTATTACGACCTGCACATGTTCGGCATGTGGTTCGGTTTCGTGTTCAGCGCCGGACTGGTCGCGTTTTTCGTGGTCGAGCTGGCGAAAACATTGAAGAGCCAGGAACGCAGCCTGGCGATCGCGCGCGAAAATGCGCTCCGCGACGAACGGGTCATCGCGCTCGGCACCCTGGCCGCCAGCGCGGCGCATGACATGGGCACGCCCCTCGGCACGATCGCGATCGTCGCGCATGAATTGCGGCAGGAATATCCGCCGCACCGCTTTCCGGATCTGCATGAAAAAATCGACATCATGCAGCAGCAGCTTGACCGCTGCAAAAAGGCCTTATCGGTGATGTCCGCCTCGGCCGGCGAAATTCGCGCCGAATCCGGGAGCATCATGCGCGTGACCGCCTATATCGACGATGTGGTCAATCTCTGGCGCACCCAGAAATCTACGGTCAAGCTGAATTTTTTCATCGATCCCGACAATGTCGATGAAGCCGAGATCATCGCCGAACGCACCTTGACGCACGCACTGATCAATATCCTGAACAATGCGGCCGATGCCTCCGGCGACAACCGCAAGGGCATCGAATTTCACGCGGTCTGGGACTTACGGATGATGCATATCAAGATTCGTGATCACGGCCCCGGTTTCCCGCCGGAAATGGTCGAGAGCGCGGGCAGACAGCCATTGATCAGTAAAAAACGCGGCTTGGGGGTCGGCCTGTTTCTGACCTATTCGACCATCAACCGTTTGGGCGGCACGATCCAGCTTTACAATGTGGAACCGCACGGCGCCTGCGTCGAAATCACCTTGCCGCTGTTGCATGCCGAACTGAACGAAGAGGAGGGGGGCCTCAATGGATAAGCCGAGATTGCTGCTGGTCGACGACGATGAAACCTATTGCCGGGTATTGAAGTCGGCGCTCGAAAAGCGGGATTATGAAGTGCTGGTCGCGAACGACGTGCAGAGCGGCATCGCGCTGGCCGAACAGAATCTGCCCGAATATGCGGTGATCGACCTGCGCATCGGTCACGAATCCGGCCTGGAACTGGTCAAGAAACTGATTTCACTGGACGCGAATACCGCCTGCGTGATGCTGACCGGCTTCGCGAGCATCGCGACCGCGGTCGAAGCGATCAAGCTGGGCGCGATACATTATCTGACCAAGCCGGCCAATGCCGACGAGATTCTGGCCGCGCTGCATAAAAACGAAGGCGACGCGACCGTGTCGATCAGCGAAAACCCCTTGTCGGTCAAGCGCCTGGAGTGGGAGCACCTGCAAAAAATTCTGATGCAGCACGATGGCAATATTTCGGCCGCGGCCAGGGCTTTGAACATGCACCGGCGCACCTTGCAGCGCAAACTCGAAAAGCGGCCGGTCAAGGAGTAACGTGACACCGCACGCTTGCGCTACCTTACCTCGTCTCGCAACCGGATTATGCTAGAATCCTCCGATAGTGAACTCCGGGTGATGGGCATGTTACCGCCAAACGAAACGACAGTCGGCTGGATCGAATCGGCGCATGGGCCGGTGGTCGACGTGCACTGCAATTATTTGCCGCCGATCGGCCAGGCGCTCGATGTGATCAACGGGGGGGGGCGTTACGTGCTGGTCGTCTATCAGCATCTTAGCCTCGAATTGATCCGCGCGATCGCGCTGCATCCGGTCTCGGGGCTGTACCGGGGCATGCCGGTATTCGACCGCGGCGCGCCGCTGCATGTGCCGGTCGACCCGTCCTGCCTCGGGCGCATGCTGAACGTGTTCGGCGAGGCGCTGGACGGCGGCCCGGCCCTGCCTTCGGCGACCTACCGTAATATCCTGTCCTCGCCGCCCTTGCTCTCGGAGACTTTGCCGGCCAGCCGTATCCTGGAAACCGGCATCAAGGTGATCGACCTCTTGTGCCCGTTCGTGCGCGGCGGCAAGACCGGCCTGTTCGGCGGCGCCGGCGTCGGCAAGACCGTGCTGATGATGGAGTTCATGCACGCGGTCAGCAGCGCGATGCAGGGCGTCTCGGTCTATGCCGGCGTCGGCGAGCGCATGCGCGAGGGCCACGAGCTCTGGAAGGAGATGGGCGCGGCCGGCGTGTTGGCGCGGGCCTTGCTGGTCTTCGGCCAGATGGACGAGTCGCCCGGCGTGCGTTTCCATGTCGGCTATACTGCCTTGGCCTATGCCGAATACCTGCGCGATACGCTGGAGACGGAAGTCTTGTTCCTGATGGACAACATCTTCCGCTTCGTACAGGCCGGCAGCGAAATTTCGGGGCTCCTCGGCCGCATGCCGGCGACCGTCGGCTATCAGCCGACCCTGTTGACCGAAGTCGCCTCGCTCGAAGAGCGCATCGTCTCGACCCGGTCCGGCTCGATCACTTCGGTGCAGGCGGTGTATGTGCCGGCCGACGACATGTCCGATCCGGCCGTCGCGACGATTTTGGGGCACCTCGACAGCGTGGTGATTTTATCCCGCCAGCAAGCCGCCAAGGGCATTTATCCGGCGATCGACCCGTTGCGCTCGGGCAGCCGGATGATGGATCACCGGATACTCGGCGACCGCCATTATCAGGTCGCCCGCACGGTGCGCGAACATCTGTCGCGCTATCACGAACTCGAAGACATCATCGCGATGCTCGGTATCGAGGAATTGTCCAAGGAAGACCGCCTGATCGTCGAGCGCGCCCGGCGCCTCCAGCGCTACCTGACGCAGCCTTTCAACACCGTCGCCGATCATACCGGCATCCCCGGCGTGCGCGTGCCGCTCGAGCAAACGATAGTCGATTGCGAGGCCTTCATCGACGGCAAATACGATCAGTTCAGCGAGGCCGACTGCTATATGAAAGGCGCGATGCCGGCATGAAAACCTTCAGCCTGACTTTGATCGACACCGCTGAAATGACCCGTTTCGAGCAGGTTGGCCAGTTCATCGGGGCCGACGAAGGCGGCAGTTTCGGCATCCTGGCCGGCCATGCGCATACGGTCGCGCTGCTGCGTTACGGGCTGGCGCGCTTCTGTGACGACAGCGGCGTCTGGCGTTATCTCGCGATGCCAGGCGGCGTCCTGCGTTTTGCCGACAACCGCTTGACGGTGACCACGGTGCGCTATTTTCTCGGCGCCGACCCGGACGCGATTTGCGCCGATCTGGAAGCGGCGATGCAGCAGACCGACTCCGAAGTGCACCGCGCGCGCGCCGCGCTCTCCGAAATCGAACACTCGCTGGTCAAGCGGCTGGCCGAGTTGAGCCATCAACGCCGCGGGAGTTAAGCCTGATGACATATCGAGACAAGTTGTCCAAGCACACCCGGCGCGACATCGAACGCCTGAAAAACAAGGCCTCCAGGCCCGCGACCTGGATCGGCATCCTGCTCTACGGCGGGACCTTGGGCTTGTTGTTCGTCGTGCCGATCGTGGCCGGGGCCTATCTCGGCCGCTGGCTCGATACCCTGGCCTCCGGCTATTCGGTGCGCTGGACCGTCAGCCTGATCGTGCTCGGCATCACGGTCGGCGGCTATAACGTCTTCCGTTTTTTGAGGGACCACACATGAATCATTCGGAACTCGGCGCCGAGATCGTCTGGCAAATCGGTCCCTTCGGCATCACCAGCACGGTCGTGACGACCTGGGGCATCATGCTGCTGTTTACGCTGCTGGCGCTGCTCGGGCATCTGACTTTGCGCGCCGCCCCCGGCCGCCTGCAAACCGCGATCGAGGCGGTTCTGATCGCGATCGAGGACGCGCTGAAGGAGGTATTGCCGCCGACCGCCGTGCGTCAGGTCTTGCCGTTCGTCGGCACGCTGTGGCTGTTCGTGCTGGCCGCGAATCTGACCGGACTGATTCCGGGCCTACACGCGCCGACCCGCGATCTGTCCGCGACCGCGGCGCTGGCGGTGTTGGTGTTTGGGGCGAGTCACTGGTACGGCATTCGCGGCCGCGGCCTCAAGAACCATCTACGCCATTACACCGAACCGAGCGTGATCCTGCTGCCTTTCCATATCATCAGCGAAATCACCCGCACCCTGGCGCTGGCGATCCGTCTGTTCGGTAACATGATGAGCCTGGAGATGGCGGCTCTCCTGGTGCTGTTGATCGCGGGCTTCCTGGTGCCGGTGCCGCTGTTGCTACTGCACGTGATCGAGGCGGTCGTGCAGGCCTACATTTTCGGCATGCTGGCCCTGATCTATATTGCCGGCGCGCTGGAGCCCGGCGAGTCCGAAACGAATTCACCCTCTTCCAAGGAAAAATCATGAACGACCTGCATTTATTCAGCACGCTGTCGACCGCGGTCGCCGGCATCGTCATCGCGCTCGGCACCATGCTGCCCGCGCTCGCGATGGGCCGGGCGATCGCCAGCGCGCTGGAAGCCCTGGCGCGCCAGCCCGAAGCTGAAAAAACGATCACTCGCACCCTGTTCATCGGCCTCGCGATGATCGAGTCCTTGGCGATCTACTGTCTGGTCATTGCGTTGATCATCCTGTTCCGCAATCCCTTGCTCGAATATTTCCTGAAATAAGCGGCCGGAACTGACGATGCAACTCGACTGGACGACCTTCATCCTCGAAATCCTTAACTTCCTGGTCTTGATTTGGATTCTGCAGCGTTTCCTCTATCGGCCGGTGCTGGACCTGCTCGCCGCCCGCCAGCAAAAAATTAGCGACGTGACCGAGCAAGCGCAAAAGATGCATGACGAGGCCGAAGCGCTGCGCCGGCAATATGAATCGCGTCTGGCCGACTGGCGTCAGGAACGCGAAAACAGCCGCCGGCAATTGACCGAAGAACTGGCGCTGCTGAAAACCCAGGAAATGGCCAGCATCAAGCAAGCCTTGGCCGGCGAAGAAGAAAAATTGCGGGTCCGCAATGCGACCCTTCTGGCCGCGCGTGAAGCGGAATTGCTCCGCTCGGCGACCGGCCAGTCCTATGGCGAAGCGGCGGCGATGTTGAAGCGGCTGGCCTCCAAGGAGCTGACCGAGCGCATTGCCGGCTTGTTTCTGGAAGATTTGGCGGCGCTGCCGGAACACGAGCGCGGCGCGCTGAGCAAGGCCGGCAAAGCGCTGCCGGAACACGCTTCGATGATGATCGTTTCGGCGCACACCCTGGATACATCGACTCGCAACGCCATCGAAGCCGGACTGACCGTGGCCGCAGGGCAAACCTTACAGGCGGCGTTTGCGGAAGATCCGGCGTTGATCGCAGGCCTGCGCGCGATCGTTGGCGAATGCCAGCTGCACGCGAATCTGGCCGATGAACTGGCGTTTTTTAAACGGCAAGCCGATCATGCCCGATAAATCAGCCGCCGTGAACTTACAGGATTACCGCTTCGGCCTGAGGCTCAGCGAGCGGGGCAGCGTCGCTGGCATCGGCGACGGCATCGCCTTGATTCGCGGCCTGCCGACCGCGCGGCTCGACGAGCTGATCAGTTTCGACGACGGCAGCACCGGCCTGGTGTTTCAACTCGGCAAGGACATGCTCGGCGCGATTCTGTTGTCGCAGTCGCAGGGCGTCACCGCCGGTATGTCGGTGCAGCACACCGGCCGCAAGCTCGAAATCGGCGTCGGCGAAGTCCTGCTGGGCCGTGTGGTCGATCCCTTGGGCAACCCGTTGGACGGCTTGCCCGATCCCGACTTCAGCCAGTTCAACCCGCTCGAAGCCGCCGCCCCGCCGATCATCGAACGCGACTTCGTGAAGGATCCCTTATACACCGGCAACAAGATCGTCGATGCGCTGATACCGATCGGCAAGGGCCAGCGCCAGTTGATCATCGGCGACGACGGCACCGGCAAGAGCACACTCGCGCTCGATGCGGTGATCAATCAGAAGGGCCGCGACGTGCGCTGCGTGTTCGTGCTGATCGGCCAGCCCCGATCATCGGTCGCCGGCACGATCGAGACCCTGCGCGCGGCCGGCGCGCTCGACTACACAGTGGTCGTAGTCGCCGAAGCGAACGCGCTGCCCGGTTTCCGCTATCTGGCCCCGTTCGCCGGCTGCGCGATCGCCGAACACTGGATGCGCCTCGGCCGCGATACGCTGGTCGTTTACGACGATCTGACCCGCCATGCGCAATCGTACCGCGAACTGTCGCTGCTCTTGCAACGCCCGCCCGGACGCGAAGCCTATCCCGGCGATATTTTTTACCTGCATTCGCGCCTGCTCGAACGCTCGACCGTGCTCGGCCTGTCATCCGGCGGCGGCAGCATGACCGCGCTGCCGATCATCGAAACCCGGCAGGGGGAACTGTCCGCCTACATTCCGACCAATTTGATTTCGATCACCGACGGCCAGATTTATTTCGAAAGTAAACTGTTCGCGGCCGGCTTCCTGCCCGCGATCGACATCGGCCGCTCGGTGTCGCGGATCGGCGGCAAGGCGCAACATGAGGCGATCAAGGCTGCATCCGCGCGGATTCGCCTGGATTATCTGCAATTTCTGGAACTCGAATTGTTCGCGCGTTTCGGCGCCAGGCTCGAAGCCGGCGTCGAGGAAAAACTCCGACACGGACGCCTGCTGCGCGAAATTCTGAAGCAGGACCGGCTCGAACCGTTGTCCGAAATGGCACATCTGGCCTGGCTGTTGGCCTACGGCGAGGGCTTGCTGAATGAGATTCCGCCCGAACAGGCTGACGCGCGCTTGCATCGGGTCTTCGCCCTACTGCCGGATTCCGGCCTGAAGCTCGAAACGCCCAAGCCGCAATGGCTGGTCAAATTGAAATCCTGGTTGAGCGAAGTGCATGAGCCAGCGGCGTGAAATCGAAACCCGCCTGGCCTTGTATGAAGACCTGTCGGGCATCCTCGGCGCGATGCGCAGTTTTGCGCTGGCTGAACTGCGCAAGGTCGGCAAACGCGAGGCCACCCAGCAGCAGCTCGTGCAAAATCTGGCCGAAGCGCTGCACGATGTCGCCTTCGTCTTGCCTCCGCCCGCAAAGCAGGATCATGATGTCTGGCTGTTGTTCGGATCGGTGCGGGGGTTTTGCGGCAGTTTCAACGAGGATGTGCTGCGGTTTTGGCAGGAGCGGGCAGATCAACAGCAATCCGTGATCCTGATCGGCGAACGGCTGCACGATTTGCTGCCGGAAAAACCACAGCTCCGGCGCGTGTCGGGCGCGAATGGCGGGCTCGATGCCGCCGCCACGATCGAGCGGATACTGCCCGCGATCGCCGAATTACGGCAACAACACCGGGGCACGCCGGGATTGATCGGCTGTTTTCGCGACGAACACGGCGCGCGCAGCCAACGCCTGTTGCCGCCGGCCGAGGAAAGACCCGCTGCTGCCGGTTACCCGCCCTGCATTTTCGCATCGATCGAGGCAACCGCCGCCGGCATCGCCGAGCATTATTTGTTCCATCAGATGCTGGCGATCTTATTGCGCTCGATCCGGGTCGAAAATCACATGCGGCTGATGCAAATGGAGAATGCGCTGAACCATCTCGACGAAGGCGGCGACGAATTGATGCGGCAGCGCAACCGCTTGCGCCAGGAAGAAATCGTCGAAGAGATCGAATTGATGACGAGCGGCAAAGCGATCGTCCTTTGACCGAGCATCGCCGTGGCCTTGGTTGCCGAGGCTGAAAGGCAGGGCAACGGGTGCAAATGGAACGCCTTCGCTTTAATAAATCGGAGAAAGGGCCGCCTACGCTATGGTCTAGACATTGGACAACAAAAGCCCGCATCTGGCATCATGTGCGCCAATTTGCCTTTTATGCCAAGGCGTTGATAAATCACCCTGAAGGAAAAAACAATGAGTAATCTCCCCCCGTGCCCCGCATGCGGTTCCGAATTCAGCTACGAAGACAATGGCGTCTTCATTTGTCCCGAATGCGCCCATGAATGGTCGGCCGACACCACGGCCGAAGACAACGGCGATGTCCGCGTGATCAAGGATGCCAACGGCAATGTGCTGCAGGATGGCGACAGCGTGACCGTGATCAAGGACCTCAAAGTCAAAGGGTCGTCCTTGGTCGTGAAGGTCGGCACCAAGGTCAAGAACATCCGTTTGGTCGAAGGCGATCATGACATCGACTGCAAAATCGACGGTATCGGCGCGATGAAGCTGAAGTCGGAATTCGTGAAGAAGATCTGATCGGTTTTGCCGACCTGCAACATTTCGGATTGATCAAAAGGTATGCGGCATTTCGTCTGCCTACCTTGTGATAAGTCATCTGCTTACTGACTGACCAAGACGTTCGGGAGTCGACTTGCCGTCCGATAGAGCGTTATTGAGAGTCTTCGGTTGTCTCGCTGGGTGGGCGATACCTACCCAGCGAGGCTTGTCACGGACTTGTCGGTGGAATGTCGAACAGGACTTTGAACTTCCAGCCCGTGGCGGTCTTCACGTATTCGTCCTGGTAGGTTGCGAAAGCCTGTTGCACCCCGGCGGCATAGTCCGATGTGAATACCCCCCGGGCGACAACCTTCCAGTGACCCGTACTGTGAGCGCCATTGATCACTAGAATCGGGTCACTGGCGACGTGAAAGCTCCAGGCGGAAATCGTCGGCACAGTGACCTGGAAGAAGTCTTGCGCATCTGGCTTACCGCGAAAGATACCGAAAGGGCCGTAATCGATGCAGATGTCATCATCAAAGAGCGCCAGGAGACTGTCTATTTTAGACGGATCGCGAGTCGTCGCATCGATGGCGTAGACGTAGGCTGCCTTTAACTCTTCGATTGCGTTCCTGTCCTCCAGAAGTTGGAGGCGCTCCGCGAGCCCGGCTGGCCGGCCGGGAGTGACGGCCGCAATCGTGCATGGAGGTGGCGAGGCCGCATGTCCCTTGTTCGGAAACGCAGTCATCACGGCGACCAAGATCATGCCAAAACAGCTAGGGTCTCTGAACATAGGGTACTTGGAATTTCTCATGGGTCTCTCTCCAAACGTAAAGGTTACGGGGGCCGTTCGCGAGCGTTATACGAAGACGGTGAACTCGGACTGACAACAGTTCTTCAACACCCAATGCCGAACGTCCGCCAACAAAAACAGTGCGCACTGTGCAGCCCGTATGAACGCAATGGAATTCGGGAACATTGGCGCTCCCGCTTCTCCTGCTTCCGCTACGCTATGTTCGGGGTGCTTGCTAATAGACGCAAAACATCGCCTTACTGGCTTTCCTGAATGAGAACAATAAAAAATATTCATCTTCAATCAGATGAGAGAAATTATCACAACCCAATAAGGATGCAATACTCTTCGAAAAATATTTCTGGGAAATTACCCGGGTTGCTCGACCAGGTCGGAGATCAATTCGCCTAACGCTTCACGGAATCCCTATCGGGTAAGCGTATGTGGCTTGTGCCAAATCGCAATGCCGTTAAGTTAAGTCGTTATGTCGGCAGGGATTGCGGCATCCAGATTGCTGGGATGTTACCGAGTCCGCTATTCTCGCCTTCTCGGCAACCGTGCCGGCGTTGCTCTCTTGCATCCATGCCCTATGGCTTCCGCTAATTTGCTGGGAGGCATGCCCCTCCAACCTAGCGGCATCGGTTATAAGGTCTACCTTTGTTGGCAGCAAACATATTCAAAAGCAAGGCGGATCAGCTGTTAGGGGATAACCGAGGATTAGCCGGGCGCTATGATTTCAATGCCCTTTTCGGAAACAACCAAAAGCTCCGACAGTTCTATCGCCTCTACGGCATGGATCTCGCCGGGATTGGTAAACAAATAATCTCCGGTTTCGACGCTGTCATTAGACGGTTCAATCATGTAAATCTAAGTTATCAATGCCGCTTCGCCGCTAGCTTTTAGCGCAGCGCCTTTTCCCAGCGGCTGACCACGGCCGCCGCGATGCTGTTGCCCAGCACGTTCGTCGCGCTGCGCCCCATGTCCAGGACCTGATCGATGCCGAGCAGCAGCAACAGGCCGGCCTCCGGAATGTGGAACATCGACAAGGTCGCGGCGATCACGATCAGCGACGCGCGCGGTACGCCGGCCACGCCCTTGCTGGTGAACAACAGCACCAGCAACATCAAGAACTGTTCGGTCAGCGGCATGTCGATGCCGTAGGCCTGGGCGATGAACAGCGACGCAAAGGTCATGTACATCATGCTGCCGTCGAGGTTGAACGAATAGCCCAAGGGCAGCACCAAGCCGCAGACCCTTTCGTCGCAGCCGAAACGTTCGAGTTGCTGCAACAGTTTCGGATAGGCGCTCTCGCTGCTGGCGGTGCCGAACGCGAGCAGCATCGGTTCGCGGATGTGGCGCAGCAGTGACGGCAAGCGGCGTCCCAAAAACACGAAACCGATACCGGCCAACAGGCCGCCGAGCAGCAGCAACGCGAAATAAAATTCGCCGATGAATTTGCCGTAAGAAAGCAGCACGCCAATTCCGTTTTGCGCGACCACCGACGCCATCGCCGAGAACACCGCCACCGGCGCGTAGTGCATCACGTAACTGGTGATCTTCAACATGATGTGCGCCAGCGAGTCGAGCAGTAGCACCATGGGATGCGCCAGCTCGCCCAGAGCGGCCGAGGCCACGCCGAAGAAGATCGAAAACACGACGATTTGCAATATTTCATTGGCGGCCATCGCCTCGAAGATACTTTTCGGAAATACGTGCGCGACGAAATTCTGCAAGGTCGGCTCGATCTCCGGCAGGCCGGTCGCGGCGCCCGCCGGCGGATACGGGATGTGCAGCGCAATACCGGGCTGAAACAGATTGACCAGCAGCATGCCGAGCAGCAGGCTCAGGATCGACGCCGAAAAAAACCACAGCATCGCCTTGATGCCGATGCGCCCGATCACCTGAATGTCGCCCATTTTCGCCATGCCGACCACCAGGGTCGAAAACACCAGCGGCGCGATGATCATCTTGATCAGGCGCAGAAAAATATCGGTCAGCACGGTCAATACCGTCACGACCTGCTGCAAGGCGGGATTCGTCTGGGGGCCGGCAAAGGTCACATTCAAAAATTCGCCGGCCACAATGCCGAGAACCAGCGCGACCGCGACATACAGAGTCTGGCGATTGGTTTTTTGTTCATGGTGATGGGTGGGGGACGTCATCGGCGTATCCTGAATTGTTTATCTGGGCTTGGGCGGGGACTTTGTCCTGGTATAGTCGGCCGGTTCAAGCCGCGCACTATAATCTATTTCAAGCGCTAAACCATTTACCTGGGCTGAAATTGAGCGAGACAGGAGACATCGTCCCAAAATCGGAAGCGCTCGGGGTACTGGCTGGTTGTGATTATCCTGGCGATACGGCGCTTTAACAGGGCGGCAGGGCCAAGCACCGAATTTCTTGCTCGAAAGACACGATACGGATGCCGAAGAGCAGGTAAGGGTATACTCCCAGGAAGAGAGCGCGCGCGTCTCTGGCGCTATAGCACGCCACGTTCTAGCTCTTGCAGATAGATGAATTCAGGTGCTTTGACGCCGGCTTTTTTTCTGATTTCAACCAGTTCTGGCGACTCGAAAAAGTGCCGGGCGGCGTCCAGCGAGGACCATGCGGAGAAGTGCACGACGCGGTTGGCATCGCCGTCGTAGCGCAGCAATTGGTAGCTGATTTCGCCCGCATGTTTTCTAATGCCCGCGGCCTGGTCAAAAACCGCTTTCCAGGCTGGGTAAGCCTCGACCTCATGAATGATTAAAACATGTTGCATGTAAATTCCTATGGTTTATCGTCTCAAGGACGGGCCAAAGGCATGATGTTTGGCCTGTCTGGAGTGCAATGGTCGCGTCGATGTTAATACGGACGGCCATCTTTGTGCGTTAAAGACCAGGCCCCATTCGCCAATTGGATGGCTTTCAGGTCGTCGTTGGGGTACTCGACTTCGTCGCCTGCGGTACGATCCCCGATCTCGATATAAATGACCGTCTCGTTAGACCGATTCACCAGCTGATGGGCAATGCCCGCGCCTGCCTTGAGTCCCATGCAGTCCCCCGGACCAAGCCGGTATTCCTTGTGATCCAGCAGCAGGGTGGGGGTACCCTGGAGAATATAGATCAATTCATCTTGCTTCGAATGATGATGAAGAAGCGCAGAGATGGCGCCCGGCGCGAGTTCGGTCAGATTGACGCCAAAGTGTGTCAGGCCGAAATAATCGCCCAGTTTCCTTTTCACGCGTCCTTCCACTAACCGTGCGAAGGGCTCGGGATAGATTGTCTTTTTCTCCGGAGGTTGAACGGATTTCGCGGCGGTTGGCGTATGTTGCATGGCTAATATTTCCTTGCGGGTCGGCGTTGCATGATGGGCAAAATGCCAGTGCGCAGATTGCGCGTAAGGTTTAATTACTTTTTGGGTCTGGGCCGGAACCTATCAGGCGCGTGGCAAACACCAGCAGCCACAGCGAGAGGACGCCGGTGGCAAGGTGTTCAAACAGGCCGGGAGCATTCACGAGTGCCCGGCTCCATGACATCAACATCAGGAAAATCGCCGCCGCGATGCCGGTTCCGACCGAGTACCAGGCCAGGCTACGCGGCCAGCCATATCGCCGGAAGGTAATACCCCAGACAATCGCCGCGAGGATGCCCGACAAGAACCCGACGGTGGCAAAAAGCCGGTGCAGATCTTGGCTTGACGAGAGCCCGTCGCATCCGGGATCGCAGGGGAACACGCCCGCGCCTATCCGTCCCAAGCCATCCAGGCCGATCAGGCAGGTCGCCAAGGTGGAATGCCAGCCGGCCCGGAAGGTTGCCATCAGCGCGGCGGCGTAACAGAGATACAGAAAGCCGGTGAATTCGAATCCGGCATGGCGCATCATCCACTCCGTCGAACTCCCGCGTTCGCCTAGCTCACTGATGTAATCCGTGATGTGGCTGAACCCGGGTCTGCTGGCGCCGGCCACACCGATCAGCGACAGCCAAAGGATTGGGCTCAAAACCCCACAAAGAATTCCCAGTCGTCGCAGGCTCATATCAAAAATGACCTCAGGTCGGTTACCGCAAAGAGAAGGGCGCGCGCCCCTTGACTGATTCGTTTGGCAAAGAAATTACACCCAAAACAACAACACCGCAAGCCTGGCTGCGCGCAATCAATGGGCTATTTTATCGAGCCATTGACAGGAGCTGTCGCAGCGGTAAGCATGTAAAGCGAGGGAATGATAGGCACGAGAAAAAAGACTTATTTGAAGTTGGCGCCCGCATAACCCTGTTGCCGCCAGGCTTCATACAAAGCGACCGCGACCGTGTTCGACAGGTTCAGGCTGCGGCTCTCTGGCCGCATCGGCAGATACAGGCAACGCGCGTCTCCCAGTTCGGCCAGCAGGCTCGCCGGCAAGCCCCGAGACTCGGGTCCGAATAGCAATGCATCGCCAGGCTTGAAAATCGCGCCGCTGAACAGCGTCTTTCCTTTCGTGGTCATCGCAAAGAGTCGCCCGGGCCTTATGCGGTCGATAAAATCGGCCCATTTCGGATACACCTTCACCTCGGCCCATTCATGATAATCGAGTCCCGCCCGGCGTAATTTCTTGTCTTCCAGTGCAAAACCCAAAGGCTCGATCAAATGCAGCCTTGCGCCGGTATTGGCGCAAAGCCGGATGATGTTGCCGGTATTCGCCGGAATCTCCGGCTCATACAAGACGATATGAAACATCGCGTGCGGTTACTTCTGGGCAGGCACCGGCGTCAGTCTCCAGATCTCGTTGTTATAGTCCGTGATCGTTCTATCGGTCGAGAATTTGCCGCTGGCGGCGCAGTTCAGGATGCTCATCCGTGTCCAGCGCTCCTTGTCCTGATAGGCTTCCTCGACGCGGCGCTGCGCATTGATGAAACCGCGGAAATCCGCCATCGTCATCCACGGATCGTGCGGGCTTTTCAGCGAGGCGATGATCGGATCGAAAATGTCCGGTTCGAACGAGTTGAAATACTTCATCTCGAGCAGATTCATCACCCGTTTCAGGTCTTCATCCGTGTCGATGATGGAGACCGGATCGTAGTGGCGGCGCTGCTGCTCGACTTCCTGCTCGGTCAGCCCGAACAGGAAGAAGTTGTCTTCGCCGACTTCCTCGCGGATCTCGATGTTGGCGCCGTCAAGCGTACCGATCGTCAACGCGCCGTTCATCATGAATTTCATGTTGCCGGTGCCGGAGGCTTCCTTGCCGGCGGTCGAGATCTGCTCGGACAAATCGGCGCCCGGACAGATTTTTTCCATCGCCGATACCCGGTAATTCGGCAAGAACACCAGTTTCAGCTTGCCGCCGACCGCGGGGTCGTTGTTGATCACATCGGCGACATTATTGATCAGCTTGATGATCCGCTTCGCCATGAAATAACCCGGCGCGGCCTTGCCGCCGATCAGCACGCAGCGGTTGGTCCAGTTGGCGGTATCGCCGCGCTTGATGCGGTCGTACAGGTGAATCACATGCAGCACGTTCAGCAGCTGGCGTTTGTATTCGTGAATCCGTTTGACCTGCACGTCGAACAAGGCATCCAGGTTGATGTCGATGTCATGTTCGGCCTTCTTGAAATCGACCAGGCGTTGCTTCGCATTCTGGCGCACGGCCTGCCAGCGTTTCTGGAATTTCTTGTCGTCCGCGAATTTCTCGAGTTTCTTCAGCTGCGTCAGATCGGTCAGCCAGCCATTGCCGATCGTCTCGCTGATCAATGCGGCCAGTTCGGGATTGCAGGATGCGAGCCAGCGGCGCGGGGTGACGCCGTTGGTCTTGTTGTTGAACTTTTCCGGCCACAGTTCGTAAAAGTCGCGGAACAGGCCTTGCTGCAGCAGCTTTGAATGCAGTTCCGCGACGCCGTTGACCGAGAAGCTGCCGACGATCGCGAGATAGGCCATTCTGACATGCTGTTCGTGACCTTCCTCGATTAGCGACATGCGCGCCAGACGATCGATGTCACCGGGCCAGCGTGTCGAGACCTCGGCCAGGAAATGCGCGTTGATGTCGAAAATGATTTCCAAAATGCGCGGCAGCAAATGTCTGAACAGCGACACCGACCATCTCTCCAAGGCTTCCGGCAGCAGCGTATGGTTCGTGTAAGCCATCGTTTCGCGCGTGATCAGCCAGGCCTCGTGCCATTCAAGGTCGTGTTCGTCGATCAGCAGCCGCATCAGTTCGGCGACCGCGATGCTCGGATGGGTATCGTTCAATTGGAAACAATTCTTCGCGGCGAACTCGCTGAAATCGTTGCCGTGGCGGCCGACCCATTTTTCGAGCACGTCCTGCAGGCTGGCCGAGGCGAGTAAATATTGCTGTTTCAGGCGCAGGGCCTTGCCGTTTTCGTTCGCGTCGTTCGGGTACAATACCATCGAGATGTTTTCGGCTGTGTTTTTCGCGGCGACCGATTCGGCGTAATCGCCGGCATTGAATTCGTCCAGATTGAATTCCTCGGTCGCGGTCGCTTTCCACAAGCGCAAGGTATTGACCGTGCCGTTTTCGAAACCCGGAATCGGGGTATCGAAAGGCACCGCCAAGACATCGTTGGTATCGACCCAGGCTACCCGTTTCTTGCCGTATTCATCGACATGAATTTCGGTGCGGCCGCCGAATTTGATCCGTTGCTTGTATTCGAGGCGTTCGATCTCCCAGACATTGCCGTTGCGCAGCCAATGGTCGGGCTTTTCGACCTGCTCTCCGCTCACGATCAACTGGGTGAACATGCCGTATTCGTAGCGCAGGCCATAGCCGGTGACCGGCAATTGCAGGGTCGCGCAACTGTCGATGAAGCAGGCCGCCAAACGGCCGAGGCCGCCGTTGCCGAGCCCGGCGTCGGGTTCGTTTTCGACCAGTTCCTCCATTTCCAGACCCAACTCGTACAAGGCGCTCTTGGCCTTATCGTTGACGCCGAGGTTCAGCATCGCATTGCTCAAGGTGCGTCCCATCAAAAATTCCATCGACAGATAGTACGCGCTTTTGCTGTCAGCCTCTTTGTAGGCGTTATAGGTTTTTTTCCAACGCTCGACCAAACGGTCGCTGATCGCCAGTGAAAACGCCTCATAGGCATAATGCAGCGAACAGCAATTTTCATCCCGGCCCAGCCGGTGTCCGTAATATCGTTTGAAATCGTCCTTCAGTCCATTCGTGTCCATTCCCAAACCGGGCAGCTTCGTAATGTCGGTTTTCGGTTGACTCTTTTTGAATTGTCTCTTAGGCATCGGTCAAATCGCGGTAAGTTAAGAAATGATAGCGGCCATTTTAGGCGTTTTGAATAAAAGTTTCAGCCAAGTTTTCATATTTTCGCCGATCTTCGTCAAATTCGCGGCAATAGACCCATTTTGGGGCGAAAAAAGCGAATCCGAAACGCATGTTTTGCCCATCAGCAGCGCAAGCCGCATAACTGACGCCCCTTGCGTTAAATTATGCAACTGCCGTGCCGTGGAGCGGGGCTACCCGCCGGCGTAAAGCGATTTAAAGCGGGGTCATTACAATTTTGCCGATAACCGGGTAGAATACAGGCGATATTGCCCAAAGAATTCAGTTACAATTGGCGGTTTTTCGATGCGTCTTGAGCGGATCGGGATTGACCATGCGGCAAAACGTAAAGCCGGATCGCCGGCTTGGGAACATTTCAGGTTGAACGAGGTATTGGGGTGGAGTTAAGCGGCGCACAAATATTGGTGCAGAGTCTTAAAGACGAAGGCGTTGAATATATTTTCGGTTATCCTGGCGGCGCGGTGTTGCATCTGTATGACGCACTGTTCCAGCAGCAGGACATCAAGCACATTCTGGTCCGGCACGAGCAGGGCGCGACCCATGCGGCCGACGGTTATGCGCGCGCGACCGGCAAGCCCGGCGTGGTGCTGGTCACCTCCGGCCCCGGTGCGACGAACGCGATCACCGGCATCGCGACCGCCTACATGGACTCGATCCCGCTGGTCGTGATTTCGGGACAGGTGTCGATGCCGGTGATCGGCAGTGACGCATTCCAGGAAGTCGACATGATCGGTATCAGCCGCCCCTGCGTGAAGCATAATTTTCTGGTCAAAGATGTAACCAAGTTGGCCGAAACGGTCAAGAAAGCGTTCTACATCGCGACGACAGGCCGACCCGGCCCGGTCGTGGTCGACATTCCGAAGGACATGACCGATCCTCGGATCAAGGTGCCGTACCATTATCCAAAAAAGGTCGCGATCCGTTCCTACAATCCGACCGTGGTCGGACATAAAGGCCAGATCAAGCGCGCGGTCGATTTGCTGTTGTCCGCGGAGCGTCCGATCATTTATTCCGGCGGCGGCGTCGTGCTCGGCGAAGCGAGCCGGGAGTTGACCGAATTTACCCGTCTGCTCGGCTATCCGATCACCAATACCTTGATGGGGCTCGGCGCCTATCCGGCCACCGACAAGCAGTTCATCGGCATGCTCGGCATGCACGGCACCTACGAAGCGAACATGGCGATGCACGAGAGCGATCTGATCATCGCGATCGGCGCGCGCTTCGACGATCGGGTAACCGGCAAGCTGGACAAATTTTGTCCGCATGCGAAGATCATCCATATCGATGTCGATCCGGCGTCGATTTCGAAGACCGTCAAGGTCGATATTCCGATCGTCGGCGAGGTGAAGCCGGTGCTCGAACAGATGATCGAGCTGATCAAGGATCACAAACATAAGCCGCACAAAAAGGCGCTGGAAGCCTGGTGGGCGCAAATCGGCCAGTGGCGGGCGCTGAACTGCCTCGAATACGACCGCCATAGCCCTTTGATCAAGCCGCAATATGTGATCGAGCAGCTCTGGGACGTGACGAAGGGCGACGCCTATATCACCTCCGACGTCGGCCAGCACCAGATGTGGACCGCGCAGTATTACCGTTTCGACAAGCCGCGGCACTGGATCAACTCCGGCGGCCTCGGCACGATGGGCTTCGGCATGCCGGCCGCGATCGGCGTCAAGCTCGCTTTTCCGGACGCCGATGTCGCCTGCGTGACCGGCGAGGCCAGCATCCAGATGTGCATTCAGGAATTATCGACCGCGCTGCAATACAACACGCCGATCAAGATCATCAACCTGAACAACCGCTACATGGGCATGGTCCGGCAATGGCAGGAATTTACCTATGAGAGCCGTTATTCGCATTCGTACATGGACACGATTCCCGATTTCGTTAAACTCGCCGAAGCCTACGGCCATGTCGGCATGTACATCGACAAGCCGGAAGACGTCCGGCCGGCGCTCGAACAGGCGTTTGCGCTGAAAGACCGCACCGTGTTCCTGGACATCATCACCGACCGCACCGAAAACGTGTTTCCGATGATCGAAGCCGGCAGGGCGCATAACGACATGAAGCTTCGGAGCCCCGACTCCGCCTCGACAGACGACAGGGAATTGGCCTAATGAGACATATCATCTCCGTTTTGATGGAAAACGAATCCGGCGCGTTGTCGCGCGTCGCGGGCCTGTTTTCGGCGCGCGGCTACAATATCGAATCCTTGACCGTCGCGCCGACCGAAGATCCGTCCTTGTCCAGGATGACGATCGTGACGCGCGGCAGCGACGACATCATCGAACAGATCACCAAACAATTGAACAAGCTGATCGACGTGGTCAAGGTGCTCGATCTGGCCGACGTCGGCGCGCATATCGAACGCGAACTGATGCTGATCAAGGTCAGGAGCTCCGACCAGAATCGGCTTGAAATCAGAAGTCTCGCGGACATTTTCCGTGGCAAGATCATCGACGTGACGGCATCCACTTATGTCGTCGAGATGACCGGCCCGTCCGAAAAGCTCGACGCGTTCATCGCCGCGATCGCGCCCGAGGCGATCATCGAGGTCGTGCGCTCCGGCCCGACCGGCATTTCGCGCGGCGAAAGCGGCCTGCACCTCTAAGCTGGATACACAGTTTCCTTCCCCCATTTAAAAGCAACAACAGGTACAACAATGCAAGTTTATTACGACAAAGATGCGGATCTTTCGATCATCAAATCCAAAAAAGTCGCGATCATCGGCTACGGTTCCCAAGGCCATGCGCATGCGAACAACTTAAAAGACTCGGGCGTCGATGTGGTGGTGGGCTTGCGGCCGAATTCGACTTCGGTCGCGAAGGCGCAAGGCTCCGGACTGGCCGTCCAGGACGTTGCGCAAGCGGTCGCCGGCGCCGACGTGGTGATGATCTTGACCCCGGACGAGTTCCAGGCGCAATTGTACAAGGCCGAAATCGAGCCGAACATCAAGCAGGGCGCGACCCTGGCGTTCGCGCACGGCTTTTCGATCCTGTTCAATCAGGTCGTACCGCGCGCCGATTTGGACGTCGTGATGATCGCGCCGAAAGCGCCGGGCCACACGGTCCGTTCCGAATTCGTCCGCGGCGGCGGCGTGCCCGATCTGATCGCGGTGCATAAAGACGTATCCGGCAACGCGAAGGCATTGTGTCTGTCCTATGCGTCCGCAATCGGCGGCGGCCGTTCCGGCATCATCGAAACCACTTTCCGCGACGAAGCCGAAACCGATCTGTTCGGCGAACAGGCGGTCCTCTGCGGCGGCGCGGTCGAACTGATCAAGGCCGGTTTCGAAACCCTGGTCGAAGCCGGTTACGCGCCGGAAATGGCCTATTTCGAATGCCTGCACGAGCTGAAACTGATCGTCGACCTGATGTACGAAGGCGGCATCGCGAACATGAACTATTCGATCTCGAACAACGCCGAGTACGGCGAATACGTGACCGGTCCGCGCGTGATCAACGATGAAAGCCGCCGCGCGATGAAGGAGGCATTGAACAACATCCGTAACGGTGAGTACGCGAAACGCTTCATCCTGGAGGGTGCCACCAACTATCCGGAAATGACCGCGCGCCGCCGTCTGAACGCGGAGCATCCGATCGAAGTCGTCGGCGAAAAGCTGCGCGCGATGATGCCGTGGATCAAGGCGAACAAAATTGTCGACAAAGCCAAAAACTGATGTGATTCATTCGATTCGGAAAAAAGCCCGTCACCAGACGGGCTTTTTTTTTGCGCCACGAAAACCGCCGAATCTGCTTTTTCGGGGCTAATTTATAAAATCAGTGGATAAATTTACGCCTCCGGCAAAAATCTGCTATCCTAGTCAACTGATGTGGATTGCTAATCCGTTTCTCTCGCCGACGCGTAATTTTCCGCGAGCATTCATCGCGGATTCATCTTGTATGGAAAATAATAGACTCGTGGCCCCATGGGAGAAAAAAACCATCGTCAGGGTCAAATAAACCGCCTATTTTTTTCAGTTGTAGAGTTTATAGCGGTTTTACCCAGTCCCATTGCGGTGATCAGACAAAATAGAAAATGGCATGATTTATGCTTATTCCTATTTTGAACCGCTATTAAGAACAACCTGTTTGCTTTGAGCTAAGGAGTATTTATGATACGAATCGTGGAAAAATGGAATGACGCGGAGTTAATCTATGATAATTGCGGCTATCATCTGCGTGTTTTTTTCGGCAGCCAGTTGCGGTCGATTATCAATGTAACAGCCGAAGATGACGACGAGGCAATCAAAAGAGCGCGGCGCGCGATTTATCTGTTTCTGTCCTGATGCGATTTGGGCGGGCACGGGTTAAGCCGTTAGGCATGATTTAGCGCTTGGCGGATCGTAGTAAGGTTATGCGCATCTTTGCGCACCAAGTTAGTGCGTCCAGGGCTCAGGCATCACAAATTAGTGGCATTGGGATTACACCGTCCGACTTGGCGTTTGCAGGGCTGGGCGCGGTGCTGGCGCTGAGCACATTGAGCCGGGCGCATGACCGGTAACTGGCAAGGCTGCGTTAGTTCGCGTCCTGCTGAAATAGCAACACGTCAGCAGCACCCTGGCGACAGAGTAATCCTGAATCAGCAGGGCGTCCAAGCCGAATGTTTTGACAGGACCCGCGGGTGCAAACTATCATCTGGGGCCGCGCCACCCACATGACCGGCGCCAGGAATCGATGAAAGCACTCAAAAATATCTGCGTCTATTGCGGTTCAAGTCCCGGCCGGCTGTCCGTCTATTCGGAAGCCGCCCGCGCGTTTGCCGAAGCCTTGGTAAAGCGTCATATCGGCCTTGTTTACGGCGGCGCGAGCATCGGCATCATGGGTGCGGTGGCCGATCATGTGCTGCGGCTTGGCGGCAAGGCGGTCGGCGTGATACCCGAGGCCTTGATGCGCAAGGAAGTCGCGCATTACCAACTGACCGAACTGCATGTCACGCGCTCGATGCACGAGCGCAAGATGCTGATGGCGGAGTTGTCCGATGGCTTTGTCGCGCTGCCTGGCGGCCTCGGCACGCTGGAAGAGCTCTTCGAGATTTGAACCTGGGCTCAGCGTGGCTTTCACGGCAAACCTTGCGGTTTTCTCAATGTCGCGGGCTATTATGATCCGTTGATCGAATTTTTGGATCACGCCGTGACGGAACAATTTGTGTGCAGTTCGCAACGCGCGATGCTGATCGTGGAAAGTCAGCCCGAGATTCTGCCGCAAGCGCGAGTCGTCCGAAGTCGGTCATGAGTCTCCGGTCGGAAGCATCAACGAACGCATTCGGCCACATTGTTAGTCGGATGGATCTGCTAAAATAAAAAGCCGCGAATGTCGCGGCTTTTTTATTGGACTACTTGGAGCGGGAAACGAGATTCGAACTCGCGACCCCAACCTTGGCAAGGTTGTGCTCTACCACTGAGCTATTCCCGCAATACGTTTTGTGGAGGCTGCGACCGGAATCGAACCGGTATATACGGCTTTGCAGGCCGCTGCATAACCATTTTGCTACGCAGCCTTTATCAAACTAAATAAAAAAGCCGCGAGTTTCGCGGCTTTTTTTGTAAAATTTGGAGCGGGAAACGAGATTCGAACTCGCGACCCCAACCTTGGCAAGGTTGTGCTCTACCACTGAGCTATTCCCGCGCTAGAAATTATTCGACCATTATATAGGATATTAAGAATGTGTCAAACAATTTTTTTACACTTTCGTGACGGATTATTGCAGGTCGATCGACAACACCCAACCGGATTTACCGTTACATTCGCCGCCTTCGATTGAAACTTCGGCAAAGCTGTTGGCGGTATCGAACGCATCTTGCAGTCTGATGACTTTGACGGCGGTGCCTTGCGGGAAGTGTTGGCAGGTGCCGGTTCTGTCAGCTTCTTCGGTGTCGTCGTAGGCGGCCAGGGTGCCGGGCGCCGGGACGAGACGGATCGTGGCGGACGGATCGTAGCTGTTCGTGGCTCTTAATTTATAAGTCTGGCCGACGACCAAGGACGCCATCGTAGGGCCGTTGACGGTGGGGCGTTTTTCGCCGCCGGCGAACATCACCAGCAGGATCAGCACGGCGACGCCGCCGCCGATGGCGCCATAAAAGACTTTCGGATTGCTTTCTTTTAAGGCCAAAGCGGTCGAAGTCAGATTGCCGACCAGGTTTTTTGCGGTATCCAACGATGGTTTAGCTTTTTCTTCGTTACTCATTTCTCATCCTCACGATGGTGTTATTTATTATTGTAGTTGCTTAGGAATTTTGACCGCTCTTCCCTTGGCGCCCCTGGAGCGGGGATAAGGGCGGCGCCGATCCGAATTCACTGCGCGAAGAGTGTAGCGGGCTTGGTTGATTACGCCGCAACCTTTTTTCCTACTTGTTTCAGTTGCTCACTCGACCGCACAAGTTACCACGATGAAAAAACTTTTCAAGTGATTTGTGCTTTTTGTTTGAACACCGGATTTTACAAGGAGTTTAGATGAAGTCATAGCCCTTTTTCGCGCTGGAGAGCTTGGCGCGCTCCATGATTCTGGCGCATTGAAATTGCCAGTAGCCCAGGCCGATATTCTTGCGGTCATGCAGGGTAACGGGAAAGTCCTCGTTTTTCCAGTAAATGCGGGCGACATCGCCGTTTTTCAGGATGAAGTTATCGGTGATCAGATAGCTTTTGTCGCCGTCTTCTTCCGATGCGGCGTACAGCAGCGCCTTGACCGGTTCTTCCTGCTTGGAGGAGTCGAGTGGATTGTAGGTGACCGCGTAGCATTGCGCCGCCAAAAACTGCACCCCGAAGATCACGTTGTTCGTCTGCCGTTCGATCAGAAGCTGGTTCACGATGCCGAGGGTACGGGTGTTATCCCGGCGATCCGCTTTTCTGATGCTGATCAGGCGGCCGATCGACAAGAGGCCGGTCTGTTCGAAGCGGCTGGTCAACAGGCTGTCGGACGCGGTATGGGCAAGCAGTTCCGCCGAGTTTTCACTCGCGGGCGTCGACTCGTTCAGCTGTTCGTATGTCGGGATCAGGCCGAGAGTGATATAGCGGTCCAGACGGTCGCCGAATAATTGCGTGCTTTCCAGTTCAAAGCCGGACCAGCGGTGGAAAAGATATTCCAAGAGATCGAAGGTTGGCGTTTGCTCGTGCAGCACCGTGAGTGCCGCGTTGAAGCGGCCTTCGCCGGTATTGACGAGTTTCGCCTTCTGTTCGAGTAGTTTATAGAGTTTGCCAAAATCCAGATACAATGTCGCCGAATCCGGGCGCCCCGCATCTTCCTTCAAAAAATAGGGCGCTCTGTCTTCGTCGGTCAGGATCACGCATTGTGACGCTTGCCCGGAAACCGGGGTGTTTTTGATCTGAACGGCGTCGCAAAAGGTTCTGATGAATGGATAGACCAACAACACTTCTTTTTGCATCAGGCCGTTTGGGGCCGACAGGCTGAGCAATAGGATTTGTTTGTAGCTATCTTCGGGGCTGCTTTTTTCGGAGGGATTGGCCGGGTCGTCGACAATCTTGGTCGTGTCTTTTTTGAGCGTGATGCCGAGCTTGTAAAGCGAATGCAGATCGATCCAGATCCAGTCGGGGATCGGCATGCGCATCAGATAATGACTGATGATGATGCTGCTGAGACCGCTGATGCAGCGGTGCAGCGCAAGCGGCAGTTGTTTGCCCTGAAACCAGCCGAAATGTTTTTGCGACAATTCTTTCAAGACGATCCAGTAGCTCAGCGTCAATTCCTTCTCGATCGAGATCAGCACGCCGAAAATTTTTTGATCGTTTTCTTCTTTCGGGAAGCCGGTTTTGGTGAGCCGACTGCGCAGGTTTTCTTCGATCGCGAGAAAGCTGGGGCGCAATTGTTCGAGCGCCGCCATTCTGAGTTCGGCGGATACCGAGAGGGTGTTGAACTCGATGATCAAATCGTGCAGCAGGCGCGTCGCCAGCCCAGGATTCGCGGCCGGGAGTTCGTCGATCCACTGTTGCAGGGGGCGGGCTTCGTATTCTTTGATGCGCTGCGGATTGTCTTCCTGTTTGGGAATAACAAGATAAAAAGAGTTTTTCACGTAGTCACCGAAGGGCTGAAGGCTCGTTCAAAGCTGATTGAAAGTGGGTCATTTTTTGCAGTCGCTCGGGCGAATAATGCCGCCGTGGGAATGACTAACCGCCGCCTTTTTTTATCATCATTCCTTTCGATGGATTATAGCCAATAATCGCGGCGCTAATGAAAACAACGAAGGCCGCCAGCGTAAACAGCAGCGCCTCCTGATTATATTGGCCGTAGAGGGCAAAGCGGGTCAATTCGACCGCTTGTGAAAAGGGATTGTATTTGGCCAGATGGTATAACAGCGGGCTCGATTCTTTCAGCTTCCATAAAGGATAGAGCGCGGTCGACAGGAAAAACATCGGGAAGATCACAAAATTCATCACGCCGGCAAAGTTTTCGAGCTGCTTGATGAACGAGGATAACAAGAGTCCCAAGGCGCCGAGCATCAGGCCGGACAGGATCAGTGCCGGGATGATATACAGATAACCCTGCCAGGGCGCGTGAATCTTATAAGCCCAGGCGATCGCGAGAAACACATAGACCTGTAGGATCGACACGAAGGTGCCGGCCAACAGTTTCGACAATAACAAAAACCAGCGCGGCAAGGGGCTAACCAGCAAGCTGCGCATGCTGCCCATTTCGCGGTCATAGACCATCGACAGCGAGCTCTGCATGCCGTTGAACAGCTGGATCATCCCGATCAGGCCGGGGGTGATATAGACTTCGTAAAGGATGTAGGTCTGGTAGGGCGGGTTGATCGCGAGTCCCAAGGCGGCCCTGAAGCCCGCGGCAAAGACGAACAGCCAGACCAACGGCCTGACCAGCGCGGAGATGAAGCGCTCGCGCTGGGTCACGAAGCGCCGAAGTTCGCGGCCGGTGATGCCCCACAGCGCGCGCCAGAAATGCAGAATGTTCATCGGGGTTCATCTCCTTGAGTCAGTTTGAAAAAAGCGTCCTTGATCTGCCCCGCGCCGGTCGTTTGCAGCACGGCATCGACGCTGCCGATGGCCCTGATTTTGCCCTTGTGCAACACGATCAGGTGGTCGTCGGGATAAATTTCATCGATCAAGTGGCTGGCCCAGAGCACCGCGATGTTGCCGGTATTCGCGAGGCGGTGCACATAATCGACGATCGCGGCGCGGCTCGGCACGTCGAGTCCGACGGTCGGCTCGTCGAGCAGCAAGAGCGACGGTTTGTGCAGCAAGGCCCTGGCAATCTCGACGCGGCGGCGGTGGCCGCCGTTCAACTGGCGGACTTTTTCGAAGCGGCGCTCGATCATGCCGAGGCGTTCGAGTTCTTCCAGGATGCGTGCATCGGCGACCTTGCCGCTGATGCCGTGCAGCGCGGCATGGTAGCGGAGGTTCTGCTGCACGCTCAGGTCCAGATCCAAGGTCGTCTGTTGAAAGACGATGCCGAGGGTGGCGAGCGCCTTGCAGGTGTCTTGCTTGACGTCATGGCCGCCCAGTTCGATGCGGCCGCTCGGGGTGTCATACAGGCGGGTGATCAGCGAAAACAGCGTGCTTTTGCCGGCGCCGTTGGGGCCGAGCAGCATCGTGCACTGGCCCGGCTTGATCTCGAAGCTGACGCCATCGAGCGCTTTTTTCGCGCCGTAGGAAAAATTTACATCGCTGACGGATAAGGCGGGGCTCGTGTTCATGGCTTGACCGCGACGCCCCAGGGATAGGTGCCGACGCCGATCGATTGGGTCACGGTCTGGCTTGCGAGGTCGATGATCGAAATGTCGTTGCTGACGCCGTTGGTCGTGTAAAGGCGTTGTTGATCCGGCGAGAAGGCCAGGTTCCAGACGCGCGAGCCGACCAGCAGCGTATTTTCGACGCTCAGTTTTTGCGCGTCGATCACCGCGACCCGGTTCGCGGGGCCCAGGGCGACATAGCCGCGTTTTCTGTCCTTGTCGATCACGACGCCGACCGGCTGGATCTTGTCGGCGGTCACGCCCTGGACTTCCAGCTTGATGTTCTTGACGATCTGCTGCGTTTTCGCATCGATGATGGTCAAGGTGCCGGCCATTTCGGAGGTGACCCACAACTGAGCGCTGTCGGCCGTGAAGGCGACCGCGCGCGGGCGCGGGTCGACCAGCGTATGGTTGACCGCTGCATTCGTCTTCGCGTCGATCCAGTGCACCATGTTGGTCGTTTCGGAGGCGCTGATCACCCACTTTTTGTCCGGGCTGGTCGTGATGCCTTCCGGTTCGACGCCGACCTTGATTTGTTTGACCGCTTTCTGTTTTTTCAGATCGATCACGGTGACCCTGCTGTCGTCCTCGTTCGAGACATAGAGCATCGTGCCGTCGGGATTCAGCGCGAAGGTTTCGGGGTCTTCGCCGGACGGCAGTTTGCCGGTCACCTTCAGCGTGTCCGCGTCGAGAATCTTGATCGTATCCTCGTCGCTGGTCGCGATATAGATCGACTTGAAATCCGGGCTCAGCGCGATGCCGCGCGGGCGCTGGCCGACCGGCACGGTCTTCAGCAGTTTGCCTGCGACCGGATCGACGATGGCCATCGCGTTGTCTTTTTCGAGCGTCACGTATAGTGTTTCGGCGCTGGCGTCGAGCGCGGCGGCGGACAGCGCGAGGAAGGCGGAAAGCAGCGTTTTATTGATCATTTGTGCAAGGGGCAGGTGGTTTCGGGTTGATCGTAGCCGAGGGTGTCGAGTTCGGTTTTCGGGTGCAGGAAGCCTTCGATCGGCGCGACGGCGACCA
>Ga0207968_100070_pt1 | contig 45121 bp, 43 predicted proteins | sample LakWasMet21_HOW5_2_FD_183867 | JGI IMG/M metagenome (GOLD analysis project Ga0207968, IMG submission 183867) | Freshwater sediment methanotrophic microbial communities from Lake Washington under simulated oxygen tension - Sediment Metagenome... | ecosystem: Environmental > Aquatic > Freshwater >...
AAGGCAAAGTCTACGATGACATCAACATCACGCCGATGCTCGACGTGGCCTACGTGCTGCTGCTGATCTTCATCATCATGACGACGGCGACGGTGCAGGGCATCACGGTCAACCTGCCGAAGGCCAGTAGCACGCCGTCGTTGTCGAAGCCGAAAACCAAGGCGATTTCGATTGCCCCGGACGGCACGATCTATCTCGATACCTATCCGGTCTCGATTCAGGAGCTGGAAACCCGGCTCGCGCAATACAAGGCGGCGACGCCGGACCTGCCGGTCGTGCTAAAGGCGGATGCCTCGATCCAGTATGAAAAAGTCATCGAGGTGCTCGATGTGGTGACTCGGCTTGAAATCAGCCAGCTGGGTCTGGTCACGCAGAAACTGGTGAAGTAAGGGTTATGGATCAACGCAAGAAATGGTTGAAACGGCTGCCGCTGATCATCGGCGGTGTGCTGATCCTGCTGATCGCGGTCGGCGTTTACTACCTCCAGGGGCTGTTCGAAAAGCCGCTACAGGCCAAGAAGCAGGTCCAACAGATCACCGTGCTTCAGCCGCCGCCTCCGCCGCCCCCGCCGCCGGAACAGAAACCGCCGGAGCCCGAACCTGAGCCGGAAAAGCTCCCGGAACCGGAGCCCGAGGAAGAACCGGCACCCGAACCCGATGAGGCGGAACAGCCGCCGGGCGAGGAACTGGGCGTGGACGCCGAGGGCGGGGCCGGGTCGGACGGTTTCGGACTGGTCGGCAAGAAGGGGGGCCGGGGGCTTTTGGGCGGCAGCGGCGGCAGCGCGATTCTCTGGTACGGCGGTCAGGTCAAGCGCCACCTCGAAGACGAGATGCGGGGGCTGCTAGCCGACACCCGCGCCGGCAAGGCCGCTTACAGCGTGGTGCTGAATGTCTGGATCGGGAAGGATGGCCGGGTCGATCGCGCCGAACTCGCTTCGGGCAGCGGCAAGGCCGACGTGGACCAAACGATTCGCGAGGCCTTGCCGAAATTGCGTTTTGACTTGGCGAAATCGCCGCCGGACAACATGCCGCAACCGCTGAAGATCAAGGTTACGTCAAGAATATAAAAAATGTGCATTCGGGTTCCCAACCTCCGGGTTGGAAACCCGGTCTTGGAAGCTCATGCTTCCAGTATCGGGCCAGCTCTCGTCGTTATACACATCGCACCGCGACAACGGCGTAGGTTGGGTTACGCTATCGCTAACCCAACCTACGAGGAGAGAAATCAATAATTTTAAGTATCACCGAGAATAACGATGATTGTTGTAAGAAACACCCTGGCCGCCGTATTGGCGGGCGCTTTTCTGTCGCCCGCGATGGCCGATCAGAAAGAGGATCTTCTGAAGCTCAAAAAGCAGATGGACGGCGAGCGCGAAGAGTTGCTGGAACTGAAAAACACCGCGGTCAATCTGGTCGAGCTGTTCGTCGAGCAAGGCCTGCTCGATAAAAACAAGGCCGAGCGTCTGCTGAACAAGGCGAAGGCAAAGGCGGAAGTGGAAGCCAGGCGGCAACTTGCCAAGGAAGAGCAACAGTCGCTGGACAACACGCCGGCTGCCGGAGGTCCAGACGCCGGCAAATCGAAATCGATCCATGTCGGTTATGTGCCTGAATTCGTCAAGGAGGAGATCCGTCAGCAGGTGCGCGCCGATTTGAAGGACGAGGTCGTCAAGGAGGTCAAGGCGGACGCGAAGGCGGAACAATGGGGAATCCCGGCGGCGTTGCCGGAATGGGTCGGCAACACCAAACTGACTTTCGACATGCGCGTGCGCGGCGCCGACGATTTTTTCCAGGAAGATAACGGGCCGCTCTTCGACTATCTGTCGATCAACGAGGCGGGCGGCCATGAGGCCGCGCGTCTAAAGGGCAGGGAATACCTGAATACGACCAAGGACCGGTTGCGCTTTTCCGAACGCTTCCGCCTCGGTCTGGACATGAAGATCGCCGATCATCTGAAGGCGGGCATCCGGGTGGCAACCAGCAACATCAGAAACCCGGTCTCCAATGACCAGGCCCTGGGCAATACCGGACAGTCCTTCGAATTTGCGATCGACCGGGGGTTTCTGCAATATGATTTCGTCGATAACAAGGGCAACGACTGGTTTACGCTCTATGGCGGCCGTTTCGCGAATCCCTGGGTTTCGACCGACGTGGTGTACGATCCCGATTTGAGTTTCCAGGGCTTTGCCGGCACCTTCCGCTATCGCTTCAACCAGGGCTCGGCCAGGGTCAAGGCGTATAAAGCGGGGCTGACCAACGATCTCGGCGGCCGCGCGGGCATCAACTTCGGCCCGCAAACGCCGGACAGCGTTTTCGCGACATTCGGCGTCTTTCCGATCCAGGAGATCAACCTGTCGACGTCCGACAAATGGCTGTTCGGCGGCCAAATCGGCGCCGACTGGCTGGTACGGGACGCGTCCCGTCTGAAGGTCGCCGCCGCTTATTACGGCTATAAAAACATTCGCGCCCGGCCCAATGCGCGCGGCAGTTTTACGAACGACTGGACGGCGCCCGAGTTCATCCAGAAAGGCAACTCGATGGTGCCGATCAATGTCGCCGAGGCCGGAGATTTCAATTCCCGCTGCACGGAAGCTCAAAGCGCCATCGGCCAAGGCTGCTTGTATGGCCTCGCCTCGGATTTCCATATCGTCAACCTGACCGCGATCTATGATGTCGATTTTTCGGGCACCCATGTCATGCTGACCACCGATTATGCAAAAAATCTCGGCTATGACGCGGCCCGCATCGAGCGGGAGTTTCCGGGGTTGCTGGCGGATAATACCGATCAAACCGATGCGTTTCAGATCAGGCTGGATGTCGGCGATCCGGACATCAGGCGTTTCATTGATTGGAACGTGTTTCTCGCCTACCGTTACGTCGAGCGCGACGCGGTGCTGGACGCGTTTACCGAGTCGCTGTTTCATGGCGGCGGCACCAACGCGAAAGGCTGGTGGATCGGCGGCAGCTACGGGCTGACCCGAAATACCTGGGTCAACCTGCGCTGGAGCAGCACCGATGCGATCGACGGGCCGAAGCTGAGTATCGACACGGCGGCGGTCGATTTGAATGTGCGTTTCTGAGGATGACTGTTATGGCCATGTTTCTGAATCCTGAAAGCGGGCGGCGACGCGGTGCCGCCAAGGGATCTTTGCTGTTGCTTTGTTTGGCGGCGATGGCCTGGAGTCTGGAACCCCAGGCGGCGCCCAAGCAGAGCGATGCGCCGGCGCAGGCCTTGCGCAAAGCCCAGGGCATGCGGCGGCAATTGAGCGAGGAAAAGGCTGTGCTCGAGGCGGATAAAAAAGCGCTCGCGGACGAGGCGGAAAAGCTGCGCGGCGAGATCGTCCGGTTCGAGCCCCTGAAGGGCCAGGTCGAACAATACCGGACCGGACTGGAAGACGCGCGCGGTGCGAACAGCGCGCTACAGGCGCAATTGCAGCGGGCCGGTACGCGCGAGCGTAATCTGCAGGACAAACTCAAGGAAATCGTCGCCCAGGCCAAAGCGATTCAAAACGACAATCAGCTGTTGGTGGCGGCCGTCCAGGAGCGTGAAAAATGGATCGGTCAATGCAGCGCAAACAATCAAGCGCTGATCGCGGTCAATCGCGAAATCATCGACAACTACCGGAACCAGGGCTTTTGGGACAAGCTCGCCGAAGCGGAGCCGTTTACCGGGATAGCGCAAGTTGAAGCCGAGAATGTGGCCGAGGCCTATCAATTCCGGCTACAGGATCTGAAGGTGACGGTGTTCGAAAGCGAACTGAAAACGGCGACGGGCGAGGCCAATGACGGTCCGCGCTCCGTGCCTGAATAGAGTCAAAGAAACCCTGTGCTCTTGGGGGCGGGTTGGGGGATATTCCTCAACCCGTTTTTTAAGAACCTGCACCCATTAATTAAACGGCAGACTTGGCATGCAGTTTTAGCCCAAGCGCCCCGATAACTTTGAGGATGGTGTCAAAGTCGGGGCTGCGCTCGCCGGAAAGTGCCTTGTAGAGGCTTTCACGGGACAACCCCGCATCGCGGGCAACCTGTGACATACCCTTGGCGCGAGCAATATCCCCAAGTGCTTTGGCAATGAACGCCGCATCTCCGCCCGCCTCTTCAAAACATGCCTCAAGATAGGCCGCCATCTCCTCCGGGGTTCTGAGATGTTCGGCTACGTCATAGGGGGTGGTAATGGTTTTGTTCATGGCGGTTACTCCTAAAGATTACCTGCAAGGCGTAAAGCGGCTTTAATGTCTTTGGCTTGGGTGCTTTTGTCTCCGCCGGCCAACAGAATAATCAGCTCATGTCCTTGCTTCTTGAAATAAATCCGATAACCGGGACCATGGTTGATCCGTAATTCAGAGACGCCTTGGCCTATTGGCTCGGCATCTCCAGCATTTCCCTGTGCAAGTCGTGCAATCCTGGCTTGAATTCGAGCCCTTGCTTGAAGGTCGCGCAGGCCGTCGAGCCATTGAGCGAAGAGGTCGGTTTTACGAATTTCAATCATGGGATGACTGTAGCCTTGTGGCTACACATTGTCAATGCCATGGTGCCGCCTTAAACGTTCTGTATTGAAAATGCGGGTTTAGCTTTCCGGCTACCATGATTGCTACTTCGCCGTAGCGGGTTTGGATGTGGCCGGACCGATACCGACAATCTGCAAGATCGTGTCTTCATCCTTGGCGCCATCGTAGTGGACTTCGTTGCCGTAGTGGGTCACGAAGCTGCCGGCCGGCACCGGTTTCAACGTGTCCGGATTGTAGTCGCTGCCGGTGCCGACCCACCAGGTGCCCGAAATCACGGTGATGAAACGGTCGTTCGGATGCGCATGCGGCTTGCTGTTGTGGTGGGCCTTCCATTTGTTCAGCACCACATACAGGCCGGGCTTGGATGGATCGCCGACCAGCACCGCGCTTTCCGAGCCGCTCGGATTGGCGATCCATTTGATGTGCTCCGGCAGTTTGATCGAGATGGCCTTGGGGTCGAGATCGGCGGCGGTCGCGGCGCCCAAGCCTAGGGACAGGCCGATGGCCAGCGCCAGTTGTTGCTTGCTAACAATACGAAACATGGGATTCTCCTGGTCGGGTTGATGGACAAATCGCTTTGTGAATGATGGCTAGGTTATCGATGGGGGATCTTCGTGTAAGGCAAGTTTCATTCCAGGTTGTGATCGCATCGTGGCGAGACGGCGGCGGCCGATAGAGGAGCGGCTTGTTCGGCCTTGATGATCAATGCTTTCGCTGTCTTCGGGCTGTTTATCCTCGGTTGTGACGCGGTCACGGGGAAGGCGCGCGCCGGCGTAGGGGACCATGGAGCCTGTTGTTGTTTCAAGTGCAGATTGGCAACAGGGGATGTGGACAAATCAGCAACAGCGGGCCGCGGGCTCGGTGTTTGCCTATACGCTTTGATTGGCCGACAAGGACATAAAATAATCGCAATATCATTTGTTTACCGGATTTTTTAGGCATGTCGGGCGCATCGGGAAATGTTTGGCACAGCGTTTGCGATAAAGCTTCATAACAGCCAAGGACGCGTGAGTCTTCTCTGATGACCCAGTTTGCCTTGGCGATTAACGGCTTTATCAACCTTTAACGCATGGGTGAATTAGTGAAAGAACATGAAACGGGCGTCTCTTCGATAGGCGCCGAGCGACCGGGTGTGCCCTCCTCCATTAGCCGCCATCGCACACTCGTGTCCTGCGTGGCTTTGGCCGTTGCCGGCGCATCCCTGCTGGTAACGCACGAGGTGTCGGCGGCGCCGGCGGCGCAAGCGGAAGGCACGTCGGGCGGCGGCGATTCCTCCGTTGCCGATCTGAAAGCCCAGGTCGAGCGCTTGACCCGGGAGCTGGAAGCCTCCAAACAGCGCGAACAGGAATTGCTCGACCAGGGCGCGGTGCCGGTCGATACACCGGCGGCCGGCGCCGCGGCAGCGGGCGGTCAGGGCGGCGCCGTGGCGGCCGCCGAGCCGGCGCCGGCGCCGGAAAAGACCTTCGAAGCGGAGAAACCGAAAGACCTGGGCGAAATCGTCGTCCAGTCGCGGCGTAAGGAAGAAAAACTACAGGACGTGCCGCTGCCGATTTCGGTTGTCGGCAACGAGATTACCAAACGCGACAACATCGTCACCGTCAACGAAATCTCGCAAAAAGTGCCGAATTTGCTGTTCACCGCGAGCAATGCGCGGCAGACCAGTATCGCGATTCGCGGCCTGGGCAAGAACGCCAGCGACGAGGCGCGCGATCCGAGCGTGGGCGTGCAGGTGGACAACGTGCCGATCATCTGGCCGGGCAGCGTCTTTACCAACTTCACGGATCTGGATCACATCGAATTACTGCGCGGTCCGCAGGGCACCCTGCAAGGCAAGAACGCGAACCTGGGCTTGTTGAATATCGTCACCAAGCTGCCGACCTGGACCCCGCAATACTACATCGAAGGTTTTGCCGGCAATCGGGATTCCCTGCAAGGCAAGGTGTCGGCGTCCGGTCCGATCATCGATAACCTGCTGGCTTATCGGGGCTCTTTTTACATCGACCGGCGCGACGGTTTCGTCGAAAATTTCGACGGCCCGGATACCGTCGGCAAGCTCAAAGAGACGGACAGGCTGGGCGGGCGCTTCCAACTGCTGTTTACTCCCACCGACACCTTGTCGGCCCGGGTCATCCTCGACCGGGCCACCGCCACCAACACCCAGATCGCCGACTATGCGATCGCGGATCCTCTTCGCTTCGATACCAGCGCACTCCGGACCAGTTGGAGTTCGCGGCTGGCCCGCGATCACTTCAACGTGAACGGCCAAACGTTCCGGCCGATCCTCGGCGAACCCCGCAAGGTCCAATTCGATGATATACGACCCTCGCGTGGCGACCAACAAGGGGCGTCCGGAGAGATCAACTGGGATCTCGGCAGTCATAAACTGACGTCGATCTCGGCCTATCGCTGGGGATTGTTCGAGCCGCACAACGATGGCGACCGCTCGCCGTATGCGATCAGTGAAATTGCGGGCGGGACCGTGCAGGCCCGGCAATGGTCGCAGGAAATTCGGCTGACTTCCCAGGAGCCCGGCTTCGGTTTCATCGACTATCAGGTCGGCGCGCTCGGCTTGCGGACGAATAACGACGTGACCAGCCAAACCACTTACGGCGCCGACGCCGGCGCATTCTACGCGAGCAACAGCGTCTACAACCGGCTGAGCCAGACCGGGATCGGCAGACGCTTGATGCGGGATTCCCTGGATGGATTGCTGACGGTCAATACACTGAATCCGACGGTGACCAGCCTTTCCGGCTTCGGCCAGGCCGATCTGCACTTTACCGATAAGGCGACGTTGACGTTGGGTGTCCGGCATACCTGGGAAGACAGAAGCAATCAGTCGAACAAGATTTACACCACGCCGCATACGAATCTGAACGCCGACACTTATATCAACGAGGGCGCCACCGCCCAGAATATCAAGGATGCATACAGCATCCGGGGCGACGGCCAATCCGGCGGCGTGCTGGGCAATCAGTACGGCGCGACCGAACGGCAGGGATTCGACGAACATTCGGAAAACTGGCTGGTTAACCCCAGCTACAAATTCAGCAAGGATCTGATGACCTATTTCTCGGTTTCCGGCGGCGAAAAAGCCGGCGCCGCGCTGTTCGACGCGAACGGCAAGCCGGAAAATGCGAAACCCGAACAGGTTCTGGATTTCGAATTGGGCGTGAAAAGCGCCTGGCTGGATCGAAAGCTGTTCGTGAACCTGAATTTATACGATACCGTGGTGACCGATTTTCAGGCCAGGCTGACGGTGCCTGATGCGACGCAGACATCGGGTTTCCGCACCAAAACCGGCAACGTCGGCGAGATCGAAATGAAGGGGATCGAACTGGATTCGTCCTGGAAGGCCTATGAAGGCTTGACCTTGTTCTTCAACGGCTCTTACAACCACGCGGTCTATACCGATTTTGCGAACGCCCCTTGCCCGGCCGAATCCGGCGTCAACACACCGTGCGATGTCACCGGCAAGCAGATTCCGAACGCGCCGCTGTTCACCGCCAATTTCGGCGCCGATTATCGCTTCCCGCTGGGCGTCTATGGCCTGGAAGGCATCGTGTTTCTGAACGACAGCTATCGCTCGCGTGCCAACATGAATGCGGACTTGTCGCCGAATGGCTGGCAGGCGGCCTATCACCTCACCGATGGCGGCATCGGCGTTGCGACGCTGAACGGCAAATACAATCTGAGTCTGGTGGCAAGGAATATCTTCGATACCGATTACCTGACCAATGTCGGCGGCTTGAGCGGCACGTCATCGGTCAGCGGTGTTCAGGGTGAGGCGCGTTACTTCGGCGTGAACTTTAGATCCAATTTTTGAGGCGTCGGTCTGACGACGCCAATGTGTAATACAGATACCAGGAGACGATAAAGACGATGAACACATTTCATATCAAATGGGCATTCACGTTCGGTGCCTTGCTCGTGACGGCGGGCGTCCGGGCCGACGATCCGGTCACCCCGGCGATCCCCGGCGTCGCGGCCGGCGGCGTGGTGGCCGAACTGATCAAGGACGGCTTCAAGGGCACCGAAGGCCCGATCGCGCACAGCGACGGCAGCCTGTTGTTCACCGAGACCCAGGCGAATAACATCGTGCGGATCGGGCCCGACGATAAGGTCTCGGTGTTTCTAAAAGACTCGAACGGCGCCAACGGCTTGGCCTGGGGCGCCGGCGGCGAATTGTATGCGGTACAGACGGTCAAAACCAAAGTCGGCATCGTGTATCCGGCCGACAAGAAAAAGACCCTGGCCGAAAAATTCGAAGGCACGGCATTTCAACGGCCGAACGACCTGGTGCGCGCGAACAGCGGCGCGATTTATTTTACCGACAGCGGTACTCGGCCGACCAAGGAACAACCGAATCCGCCGCCGTCGCATCCGGGCGTGTTTTACCTCGGTCCCTCCGGCGAATTGAAACGCCTGGCCAACGACATCGAACGCCCGAACGGCATTCAGTTGAGCAAGGACGAAAAGGTGCTGTATGTCGCGAATACACTGGGCGAACACATTCTGGCCTACGATATCGCCGCCGACTCGATCGCGAATCGGCGCAACTTCGCGAAGTTGGAAGGCTGGACCCAGGGTGAGGACAACACCTGGTCCAGCGGCGCCGACGGTTTGGCCCTGGATGACGAGGGCAGGCTGTATGTGGCGTCGAATGCCGGTGTCGAGGTATTCGACGCGAAGGGCGCGGCGCTGGGCGTGATTCCGCTGCCGAAGAAGCCGCAAAATCTGGCATTCGCGGGTAAGGACAAGAAAACCTTGTACGTGGTCGGACGTGGCGCCGCCTACAAGATCCCGTTGTTGGCACCAGGCATCGGCAGCCGCGCCAAGTAATCCTTTTTTCCATGTCTATAGTGTGCTCTCTTGGCGGGTCAGGGATTCATTCCCTGGCCCGTTTTTTTTGCGTGCTAATCCAGCAACAGGGGATGTTGTCGGGCTGTTGCTATTTCATCACCGCGTTGGCGTATTCCGCCGTCAAACCCTCATCAAGCGCTCTTCGGTTTTCTCAAGCAGTGAAAAAATCCTTTGTAAATCAATAGGAAATTAATTTGTTTCGTGGGTGGGTTAGAGTCGTGGCGTCTGGCACATATGTTGCTGAATGATAAAGGTACGACACGACCCATGTGCGCCGATTCGGCGCGTTTTTTGCCAAAAAAGAAAAGAGAACAAGCGATGATCAAAAATACCACCCTATTGCTGCTGACGATGATGCTGGCCGGTCCGTTCGGTTTGGCGACCGCGGCGGAACACGACCACGGTAAGAAACCGGAAGCCAAACCCTACAGTTACAAAACCCCGAAGCTGAACCGGGCGCAAATCGACACCCTCTTGGCCAAGCCGGAAAACTTGCTGATTATCGACGTGCGCCGTCCCGACGAAGTCAGCAAGATCGGCGGCTTTCCGGTTTATCTGAGCGTGCAGGCCAAGGAGCTGGAAGCGGCGCTGCCTTTCATTCCGAAGGAAAGAGCGATCGTGACCGTGTCGAATCACGCCGGACGCGCGGGTGCCGCAGCCGATTTTCTGGCCGAGAAAGGCCTCAAGGTGGTTGGCGCGATAGGCTCGCAGAACTATGAAGAGGAAGGTGGCAAGATCAGCAAGATCGTACCGCCGGTGCCGAAAGCCCATTAGAACCCTCATGCCTCGTCTTCATGTGTTTTGGAGTAGATCTATGAAATTGAAATTATCCTATGTCGCCGTTTGGGGGATCGCGGTGGCGCTCAGCATCGATGCCCCGACCGCGGATGACAAACCGGCGGCCACGCAGGAAAGCGCGCCGGCGGCGAAGTCCAAGTCGAAATTGTGGTCTTATCAGCCGGTCAAGGCGCCGGCGGTGCCGGCCGTCCAGCAGCAGGATTGGGTCCGGACGCCGATCGATGCCTTCGTTCTGGCAAAAATCGAGGCCAAGGGCTTGCAGCCGTCGAAGGATGCCGATCGCGCCGCCTTCATTCGCAGAGCGACCCTGGATGCCTGGGGCGTGATTCCGACGCCGGAAGAAGTCGATGCGTTCGTGAACGATAAGTCCGCCAACGCTTACGAGAAACTGGTCGATCGCCTCTTGGCTTCGGCGAAATACGGCGAACGCCAGGGACGGAAATGGCTGGACCTGGCCCGTTATGCGGACAGCACCGGTTTTCAGAACGATAACAACCGGCTGAACATGTGGCGTTACCGGGATTATGTGATCAATGCGTTCAACCAGGACAAGTCCTATGATCGTTTCATCCAGGAGCAACTGGCGGGCGACGAATTATGGCCGGGCGACGAGCAGGCCCTGATCGCGACCGGTTTCATGGCGCAGTTTCCCGACAACAGCAATTCGCGCGACATGGTGCAACGCAAATACCAGATCACCACCGACATCACCGATACGGTTGGCAAGGTGGTCCTGGGGCAGACGGTCGAGTGCGCGCGCTGCCACAACCACAAATTCGACAAGATCAGCCAGAAGGATTATTTCTCGCTGCAATCGTTCTTCGCGAATGTCGCGCCGGTCGACAATATCCCGGCCAAGAAAGGCGACGTCGAGCGCGAATACGAAAAGCAGTACGCCAAATGGGAAGAGGCGACCCAGGACATTCGCGCCAAACAAAAGGCGATCATCGACACGCATCGGGAAGAAGCGCTGAAGTATCACAAGGAACGCTATCTGACCGACACGCGTGAAGCAATCTTCAAGCCGAAAGAAAAATGGACCGCGCAGGATCGCTGGGTCAACCATCGTTTGGCCACCGTGACCGACGAGCGTAGCTTGCATTCGTTCTTCCAGGAGAAAGGCGAGAGTACCGATCCGAAGACGTATGACAAAAAGATCGCGGCGCAATGGGCGGAACTGGACAAACTGGAGAAACAGCTCAGAAAGTTCAACGATCTGCTGCCGGCCACCGCGTCGAACACGATATCGGCAATGACCGAGCTGGGCCATCCCGACGCGCCGCCGAGTTATGTCTTCGCGGTCGGCGACCACGAAAAGCCGCAAGAAGAAGTGCAGCCGGCGTTCCCGGCGGCGATCACCGACGAAAAACCGGACATCAAGCCGTTGCCGTTCTCGTCCGGCCGCCGCGCCGCGCTGGTCAAATGGCTGACCAGTCCGACTAATCCGTTGACCGCGCGCGTCTATGTGAACCGGGTCTGGGATCAATATTTCGGCAAGGGCATCGTTGCGACGGTCAGTGATTTCGGCAAGGCCGGCGAAAAACCGACGAACCCGGAACTGCTGGACTATCTGGCCGACAAATTCGTGAAGGACGGTTGGAGCGTCAAGAAACTGCATCGCGAGATCCTGCTGTCCAGCGTTTACCGCCAATCTTCCGAGTATCGCGAGGACGTCCAACAGGCCGATGCCGACAACCAATTGCTGGCGGTGTTCCCGCGCAAACGTCTGGAAGCCGAGCAAGTCCGGGATTCGTTGCTGGTCGCGGCCGGCAAGCTGGAAGACAAGGTCGGTGGTCCGAGCGTGTATCCGCCGCTGCCCAAGGTGATCAACACCGCCGGGATTAATTTCAACAACGATGCGGCCTGGAAAACCTCGAAGGACGAGCACGACCACAACCGCCGCAGTCTGTACGTGTTTACGCGCCGCAGCATCCCGTATCCGATCCTGGATTCGTTCAACATGGCGTCGCCGCAGGAAGCGCACAGCAAGCGCGAGGTGACCACGACCCCCTTGCAGGCGCTGACCCTGTTCAATAGCGAACTGATCTTCGATTGGTCGAAATCGCTGGCCGGCCGGGTCATCAACGAGGGCGGCAAGGATGAGTCCGCCAGGATCGATCGCCTGTATCAAATCCTGTTCGCCCGCAATGCGGACGACACCGAAAAAGAGACGCTGCTGACGTTCTTGCAGGAGCAGGAAGGTGTGATTCGCGAAAAAGCGGCGGACGGCAAGTTCGAGATCAACGTGCCGACCGGCCTGAAGGACAAGAAGCTGGGCGATCCGATTCGGGCGGCGGCGTTCGTGGATTTGGTCCACGCGGTGGCCAATTCGAACGAGTTCATTTACCGGTTTTAAAGATAACGATTGCTGTCGAGACAGGTTTAGGGCGGTGAAGGCAGTCCCTTCTCCCTTCGCACCCTAAAGGGCATAAAGGAGAGGGCAGGGTGAGGGGATAAATAAAGCATTTTTGCCTTGTTTTAAATTCCCCTCTCCCTCTGGAGAGGGCTTTTAGCGCTTCGACCTGAATAAAAAAAATTATTTGAAGAGGTTTACCACATGAAAAACAAATCGCGTCGAGATTTCTTAGTAAACACCGGCTATGGATTGGGCGGATTGGCCGTGACCGGCATGATACCGGGCGGCGGTGTGATCGCCAGCGCCTTGGCCGACGATGCCGGCTTGCAGGCGTTGGCCGGCGCCGCCAGTCCGTTGGCGGAGAAAGCGCCGCATTTCGCGGCCAAGGCCAAGACCGTGATCTGGCTGCACATGGCGGGCGCGCCGAGCACCCTGGACTTGTACGATTACAAACCGAAACTGGTCAAGCTGGCCGGAACCGGCGTGCCGGCCTCGTTTCTGCAAGGCATCAAAACCAGTACCCAGGGCGGTATCACCAAATTGATCGCGACCAAGCGTACCTGGAAACAGCACGGCCAGAGCGGCGCCTGGTTCTCGGACTTTTTGCCGAATCTGGCCGGGTACGCCGACGACATCGCCTTCGTCAAATCCAGCGTCACGATCGGCGCGACGCATGACATTTCGATCATGAAACTGAACTCCGGCGGCCTGAACCCGGGCCGTCCGACCCTCGGCGCCTGGGTGCAGTATGCGCTGGGTTCGGCGAACCCGAACCTGCCCGCCTACGTGGTGCTGTACAACGACAAGCGCGAGCCGCGCGGCGGTGTCACCAACTGGGAGTCGGGCTTCCTGCCGGCGGTTTATCAGGGCACCCCGTTCCGCCCGGGCAATTCGCCGATCCTGCATCTGAACAACCCGGAATACCTGGCCGTCGCGGAAAAGCGCCATTCGCTGGATTTGCTGAAACAGTTGAATCAAAAGCACGGCGCGCTCTATCCGCAGGACAGCGAGCTGAAAGCCCGTACCGAATCCTACGAACTGGCTTACCGGATGCAGGAAACCGCGCCGGAAGCGGTCGATTACGGCAAGGAATCCGACGCGACCAAGGCGTTGTACGGCATCGACGACGAACTGACCAAGCCTTACGGCGAACTGCTGCTGCGTGCCCGGCGCCTGGCCGAGCGTGGCGTGCGCTTCATTCAGGTGGTCTCCGGCCCCACCGACATCAAGGGCGACAGCCGCGACTGGGACGCCCATCAAAACATCGAAGAAAACCACGGCAAGCATTCGCGCATCGTCGATAAGCCGATCGCCGGCCTGTTGAAGGATTTGAAGGAGAAGGGGCTGTTGGATTCGACCCTGGTGGTATGGACGTCCGAGTTCGGCCGCACGCCATGGAGCGAATCGGGCGACGGCCGCGACCACAACCCCTGGGGTTACACCCAGTGGATCGCCGGCGGCGGCATCAAGGCGGGTTATACCCACGGCGGCACCGACGAGCTCGGCGTACAGGCGGTCAAGGGTAGCGAAGTCGATACCTACGACCTGCATGCGACGATCCTGAACCAGTTGGGTCTCGATCACCTGAAGCTGATTTACAAATATCAAGGTCGTTCCGAACGACCGACCGTGGTTTACGGTAAGGTCATCAAGGAATTGATTGCCTAGACGCTGCCATAAAAAAGCTCGCTCTGCCGGCCGATCAAGGCCGGTCCGGCAGGGATTACAGGATGAGGATATTGAGGATGCGCAATACCATGATGATGCTCGCGATCACCTTCGCGCTGGCCAGCGGGGCCGCGCACGCCGAAAGCGAGTTCGACTTTGAGGAATTGATGAACGGTGTCGAGACCAAGACGCAAAACGTGCAGAACAACATCGCGGCCAAGGACTTCGCTACCGCCAGCAAGGAGTCCAAGGAACTGCAAGACGCTTTCAAGCTGGTCGAGGGTTATTTTGCCGCGCGCGGCGATGCCAGCGATGCGGTAGCCAATGCACAGGATTACCAGAAAAAAGCCGAGGCGATTCAGAATGCGCTGAGCGCCGGCGACGCCGATACCGCGGCCACTGTCGCGGCCGATTTTTCCAAACAATGCCGCGGCGCCTGCCACGACAAATACAAACCTCTGTAAACGGAATGACGATGAAACGCTTATTTTTGAAAGTTCTGCTCTCCCAGTTGATCGCACTGCCGGCGCTGGCCGTATTACCCGAAGGCCATTCGGCCCCGGCGATCGAGGCAGAGGCCTCGTTGGCCGGCAAGGCCCTGAATTATTCGCTGCAGGAGAACCTGAAAAAGGGCCCGGTGGTGGTGTATTTCTATCCGTCGGCCTATACCGGTGGCTGCAACATCCAGGCGCATACGTTTGCGGTCGATCATGACAAATTCGCCGCTGCCGGCGCCAGCATCGTCGGGGTCTCGCTGGACAGCATCGAGCGGCTGAACGATTTTTCCGCCGACCCTGAGTATTGCGCCGGCAAGTTTCCGGTGGTCGCGGATGCCGACGGCAAGATCGCGCAGTCCTACGACGTGGCCGTGCGCGCCGCGGCGCCCGGCAAGACCGACACGAGGGGCGCCGAAATCAATCACGGTTTCGCCGAGCGGGCCACTTTCGTGATTACCCCGGACGGCAAGATCGCGGCCACTGTCGGCGGCCTGAAGCCGAAGGAAAACGTCGCCAAGGCCCTCGACGTCGTGCAGCAACTGAAGGCCGGGCAGAAGGCGATCTGAAATGAAGCTGTTGAACTGGCTGCTCTATGAAGTTCATCGCTGGCTCGGCATTCTGCTGGCCGTGTTCATGTGCGCGTGGTTTTCGACCGGCATCGCGATCATGTATGCGGCGCCGACCACGCAAAGCCGGACCCAGCAACTGGCGCACGGCGAAACCCTGGCGCCGGAGGCCGGCTGGCTGAGTCTCGGCGAAGCCTGGGAGCGCAGCGCCGAGGCGCGTAAAGCGGCGGCGGCCGAGCGCCGAGTCAAACCCTCCGGCAACGCCGAGGCGCCCCAAGCCCCCACTCCGCTGGCGATCGCCGAGGCCCGTTTGCTGAGGATAGCCGGCGAACCGGTGTGGCTGGTCGAGGATACGCGCGGCATGCGTTTTGCCTTGTCTGCTTTAGACGGGGCGCTGCGCGAAACCTCGGCCGAGCGGGCATTGATAATCGCCAAGAACTGGTTCGAGGCCGAGGGCGGCGAAGCGGCCGAGCCGAGTTACTTGGCGACGGTCGAAAAAACGATCATCCTGCGCAATCAGGACACCCTGCGTCCGTTCCACCATATCGGGACAGAGGACGGCAGGGAACTGCTGATTTCCGCGCGCACCGGCGAGGTCCTGCATGCCTCGACCCGCCTGGACCGGGCGCTTTATTGGGGCGGCAACTGGCTTCACCTATTAAAACCCCTGGAGGCGATCGGCCTCGGCGAATACCGGCATACCATCCAGCTGGGCCTGGGCTTGTTTGCGACTATCGCGTCACTGACCGGCCTGGTCATCGGCTGGCTGCGCTGGCGGCCGGGCTTCGGCGGCCAGCCGACGTATTCGCGGGGCCGCACCCAGCCTTACCGGGAATCCTGGGCCAAGTGGCATTTCTGGAGCGGCCTGCTCGGCGGCAGCGTCGCGCTGTGCTGGACCCTCAGCGGTTTTCTCGATACCAACCCGGGAAAATTATTTACCGAGGAAAATTACAGCAAGGCGGACTTGAGCCGTTTCCTCGGGGACGACGTGCCGGCCGCGATGCGCGACTGGCGGCCGGAGGCTTTGATCACGCCGGTAGCGGCTAGCCGCGAGGTCATCGAGCTGGGTTGGCGGCGGCTGGGCGAAGAGTCCATGCTGCTGGCCAGCACCCGCGGCGGCGAGCGTCTGCAGCAGACATTGACGGGCGCGAATCCGCGTTTCGGCGAGGTGGCGATCAGGGCGGCCGTGCAGCGGCTGGCAGGCGAGACCCCGATCGTCAGCCTGGAAGAGTTGAACGACTATGACAGCTACTATTACCCGAGGCACCACCAGGGCCTGGCCGAAAAACCGTTGCCGGTGCGCCGCGCGAAACTCGGCGACGACAGCGGCACCCTGATCTACCTCGATCCGCAAGACGGCCGCCTGATCGGCAAAATCGACCGCAGCCGCCGCGTCTTCCGCTGGCTGTATTCGGCCTTGCACCACTGGGACTTCGGCTGGCTGTATTACCGGCCGCTCTGGGATGTCTGGATGCTGGTCTGGATTGCGTTCGGCCTGGTGCTCGGCGCGAGTTCGGTCGTGATCGGCTGGCGGCGGTTGAAAAAGTCGCTGGCGCCGAAAAAACAGGCGCTGCCGCGAAGCTTGGCGACTGCCAAACTGAAGGCTGAAACGCGACCTGACGGTTTGCCGACGTAGGATTGCGCAGAAAAATTTTTTCCGGTTGAAGACCTGCCAGGTTTTAAAAACCTGGCAGGTCTATGCAACTCAAATCAAATCAACATTTTAAATTTGGAGAAAAATATGGGCTTCAGTATTCCCCATCTGTTAACGGTTTTGGCGATCATCATCCTGGTCTTCGGCACCCGCCGCCTGAAAACGGTCGGTTCCGATCTGGGTGAAGCGATCAAAGGCTTTCGCAATGCGGTCAGGGAGGGCGAGGAGAACCCCTCCCTCGTCCGCCCTGACGGCGAGACGTTGGAAGACGGCATCGACGACCGGCAAAAATACAAGGTTTGAGCCTACGCCATGTTCGAGGTCGGTTTATCCGAATTAGTCACGGTCGGTCTGGTCGCGCTGGTCGTGATCGGCCCGGAAAAGCTGCCTGTGGTCGCGCGTCTTGCCGGCTTCTGGCTGGGCAAGTCGCGCCGGACGATCGCGGCGGTGAAGGCGGAAATGCAGCTCGAATTGCAGGCCGAAGCGCTTCGGCAACAGCGGCTTACGGCCGAATTTCAAAGCGCGCTGGACGACAGCGAGGCCGCGCTGATCGACATCAACGACGCCATGGAGGCGTTGGCGGACCCGATAACCGGCCGCGACACCGGTACCCCATCGGCATAATGCATTTATGCCAAAAATGAATTTGTAATTCGAATAATATCGTTTTTAAGCAGAGAGCAAAGGCCCGTATCATAAAGGTCAGGGCGGATGTGGGCGGCGAAGGAGGCACCGGGAGATTTCGCTCGCCAGAGAGACTGCATGGATAAACGCATATTTTTTCGGCGGCAACGGCGTCGATTCTAAATAAAAAGGGGGGGACACTGATGACATTACTGGCTTTTGACGAACTGCAGTCACGCTCGCAGTCGCTGTCGCTGCGGGCGACGGCAATGGTTTTCGAGGATCCGGTTTCGCGCCGCCTCCTGGACCAGATCGAGCGCATCGCGCCGAGCGACGCCACCGTATTGATCATCGGCGAAACCGGAACCGGCAAGGAACTGGTCGCCCGTCACATTCACGCGCTCAGCAAGCGCAGCCGAAACGCCTTCGGCGCCTTGAACTGCGCCGCGTTGAGCGAAAATCTGATCGAAAGCGAATTGTTCGGCCACGAAAAAGGCGCCTTTACCGGGGCTCTGACCGGCAAGGACGGCTGGTTCAAGGTCGCCGACAAAGGCACCTTGTTTCTTGACGAGGTCGGCGATTTGCCGCTGGGTTTGCAGGCCAAGCTGCTCAGGGTATTGCAGGAACGCGAGGTGGTCAGGGTCGGCTCCCGGCAGCCGGTGCCGGTGGACGTCAGGATCGTCGCCGCGACCAACGTGAACTTGGAAGAAGCGGTGGCGGCCTCGCATTTCCGCGCCGATCTGTATTACCGTTTCAATGTCGCCACCGTGCATCTGTCGCCGCTGCGCGACCGCCCCGGCGACATTCTGCCGCTGGCCCGGCATTTCCTGAAAATCTATGCCGACCGTTTGGGCTATGGCGAGATCAAACTGCTGCCCGCCGCCGAACAGTTGCTGTTGAACTACGACTGGCCCGGCAATATCCGCGAACTCGAAAACGCGATTCACCGCTCGCTCCTGGTCTGCCCGGGCAACCGTCTGCGGCCGGAAGACTTCAAGCTCTCGGGCGTCAGGGCGCTCGATTCTTCGCCGGCGATATCGACCACATCGCTGGAAAATGCCTTGTTGCGGCTCTGCGAACAGGCGCCGCCTCAATTGTACGATCTGATCGAGGAAACCGTGATCCGCACCGCGTTCGAATTTTGCGAGGAGAACCAGGTGCAGACCGCGAAGCTGTTGAACATCAGCCGCAACGTCCTAAGGCATAAACTGGGGCTGTACGGTATGTTGCCGAACGGACAGAAAAGAATCGCCGACGGTACGGTCACGGTCGCGGTCGCGTAGACATCGTGAGGTTCGAAAGCCTCTCCGCATCCCACCGGTTCCGGCGGGTCAATAAAGCTTAAGCCGCGCCGGACACTAGGGATGGCTGACCTGGATGCCACTGAAGTCAACGCCAAAGATCTCCATGGCGCCACCGGTATTCACCTTATAAAAATTGCCGCTAAAATTGATCGTTTCGGGTTGCGTAGAGGCGGTATGGCTGATACGGGCTGCTAAAGTGACGATGACGGAGGCTTTGGGGGCAATCGTGGTTTGCGTACCCGCTATGATAAAATCGGAACCGTATGTTGGATACGGCCAGCCCGAGGGGTAATCAAGGTTGGCATAACCGCCCTGGTCATCGCTCAGATGGAAGCTCCCGTGTACGGCTCCGATGTCCAACGGTTGGTTCGAGATGTTTTTCAGGACAAAGACCGCCGTTGTCCTCAGGTCTTTATTGCCTTCAGTGAGTTTAGTCTGTGTCGCGCGCTTGACTTTCGCGACGATGAAGTCGCCGATGGGTTGGGTTATTTCCGATGCGGGCGCGACTTTATTGAGCTCATCGATTTGATTTTTCAGGCAGACGATCAACGCATCCCGGTTCTTCTGGTTGAATTTAGCGGGGACGACACAGGTCTCTGCAAAGGCCATTTGGGTTGTCAGTAACAGGGTACTGATGGTGGCGAGTTTTTTCATGACGTTTTCCCTTATTGAGCCTGTAGTGAGCCGCGATCATCGACTGTCTAGCGGCTATAGTATGCATGGGAGTTATTGAGTTTTGCTTAACCTGATCCCAATGGTATTCAATTCAAGTTCATCGATTTCAATTTTTATCGGCTACTCGTCAACGTCTCCCAGGCGGACAAAATAGCCATCGCCTCTTCCGCGCTGCCGCCGCATGCATCTTCGGTCGCCTGAAAGCCCCGGCACACGAGCGGGCGGCTTGGATGCAGGAAAATCGAGCATTTATTTTCATTGTCCAGATGCAGGCAACGCACTCCGGCGGGTTTACCGGCAGGATGCAAAGGAAGTGTTGAGGAAATAGAGGGCGCGATGCAGCAAGCGCCGCAGCCGATTCGACACTGCATCAGATAACCTCTCTGTTTTCTGGCGATTCTCGTTAACCCAATGGCAGTGGCCTGTTGGGATTTGAGCAGGCTGCTGCACGCGTGCTGATTTATGATCAACCTACCAACCGCCCATGCTTGCACTGGCAGCCTTCCTACCGCAGCCTGAATTCGAAAGAATCCGCCAATCAATAAGTTGCGGGCAGTCTACCACAGCGTGGAGCGTTTAAGCCATTTCATCCTGAAAGTGGTATGGAAGTTGCTTGCCCTGAATAGCTGTGACAACAACATCATTAAACAGAAAAAGGGGAGGGCGGATGCTTCGGTGTCATCCCGCAGTGACTCGCGTCCGGTATTGGCTGGCCATCGGGCGAGGCCTCCTTACGTTCTGGCGACTTCAATCTAGAGGAAAAGGCTATTCATGGCGACAAAACACCCCAAATTCGCGCTCTTATCGATTGCTTTGGCAACCGCATCGGTTCATCACGCATTCGCGGCGCCGAGCGTTTACCCTACCGGCGTGACGCGCTACGATCCCGCCAAGGCCTATAACAGTTATGTGCTGTTTTCCGGCGGCGACAGGAAGACCCATCTGATCGACCTGAATGGCAATGAGGTTCACCAGTGGCCCCACACGGGCTTTCCGCCCCTTTTCATCGATCCGCAATGGGCTGGCGGCAAGCAGGGCCATGTGCTGTTGCAGCTTTCCGGCGCAACCGGTGGCGGCGGCAACAGTAAGGAAGCGCAATCGTTAGGCGAAGTCGATTGGGACGGCAAGGTCGTCTGGCAATGGGGCGGGGCCAAGTCCCAGGATGCCTACGGCGCCGCCGGCAACAGCAATGATGCCAGCGGCTACGGCACGGCGATCAAGCAGCACCATGACTGGCACAGACTACCGAATGGGAATACCGTCATTCTGATAAATAATGAAAAACCGGTCAAAGGGTTTAAAGCCGATAAACTGCTCGATGACGGCATTTACGAAATCGATCCGAACGGCGAGGTCGTCTGGAAATGGCAGGCGTATGATCACCTGAATGAGTTTGGCTTTAGCAAAGCCTCGCTGAAATTATTGCGCCAGACACTGGGCCGTTTTACCGACAAATCCAAGCCCTTCGATTATCTGCATCTGAACAACCTGTCCGTGGTCGGCCCCAACAAATGGTTTGATGCGGGCGACCCACGCTTTGATCCCGATAACGTGTTGATCGATTCGCGCGAAGCCAACTTCACCGCGATTATCGAGAAGAAGACCGGCAAGGTGGTCTGGCGTATCGGCCCGGATTATCAACCGATAACGGCTGCAAACAAATTGCCGCGTCCGGTGGATCAAATCAGCGGCCAGCACGACGCCCATATCATTCCCAAAGGCCTGCCCGGCGAAGGCAATTTACTGGTGTTCGATAACCAGGGCGAAGCGGGCTATCCGGCGGTACGCTTGGGTGTAGGCGGTCAACTCGGTTCCCGCGTGCTGGAAATCGACCCGGTCAAAAAGGCAATCGTCTGGCACTACACGGGCGCCAATTCCGGGCGGCCCAATTACACTTTTTATAGCTCCTACATCAGCAGCGCCCGGCGTTTGCCGAATGGCAATACCTTGGTCGATGAAGGCATGAACGGCCGCTTTTTCCAGGTCACCGCCAAGGGCGAGATCGTCTGGGAATACATCAGTCCTTATTTCAGCCAGCCGCGTGCCGATGATCCCTTGCAAGTGTCCAGCAATACGGTTTATCGCGCCCAACCGGTGCCTTATGGCTGGGCGCCCGCGGGAACGCCGCATTCTGAAAAGCCGGTCAACGCGCAGAACACCGCTCCGTTACGCGTCTCCGCAAACCCGTGAGCCAGCGGAATAAAGGCAGCATCATGCCAACGCCGTGCGTTCAGGCATAAAATTAGAACTTCAGATTTGGAAATCACCTTGACTACCGTCAATAAAAATCGCCGCAGGGTGCTCCGGGGGCTCTCGGCGCTGTCGCTGGCATCCCTGGCCGGGACCTGGAATTTTGCGTCCCCCGCCGAGAAAAAGGCCCCGCCCAATATCATTTTTATCCTGGCCGACGATCTCGGCTACGGCGATTTAAGTGTCTACGGACAGACCGATTTTCAAACGCCCGCGCTCGACCGTCTTGCCCAACAGGGGCTGCGTTTTACTCAGGCCTACGCCAATTCGGCCGTCTGCTCGGCGACCCGCTTTGGTCTGATTACCGGCCGCTATCAATACCGATTGCGCGGTGGTCTGGAAGAGCCACTGGGCGCCTCCGACGCGATCGGCCTGCCGCCGGAGCATCCGACATTGCCTGCGCTGTTAAAGAAAAACGGCTACACCACCGCGTTATTCGGCAAATGGCATCTGGGACGCCTGCCGAAATTCAGCCCGCTGAAAAGCGGCTACGATCAGTTTTTCGGCAACTACGGCGGCGCGATCGATTATTTCACCCACAAGACCGGTGTTGGCGAGGATGCCAAGGAGGATCTTTACGAAGGCGAAGTGCCGGTGCATCAGGTGGGCTATTACACCGACCTGATCGCCGACCGCGCGCTTGATTACCTTGGCAAACAGGACCCTTCCAAACCCTTTTTCCTGTCCTTGCATTTCACCGCCCCGCACTGGCCCTGGGAAGGGCCTCGATGAGGCAACCTCCCGCGAGATCAAAAGCCTGTTTCATTACGATGGCGGCAATTTGGCGACCTATGCGAAGATGGTCACCACGCTGGATGCGGCGATCGGCCGGGTCCTGAAAACCCTGGAAGAACGCGGACTGGATAACAACACGATCGTCGTGTTCACCAGCGATAACGGCGGCGAACGCTTCTCGAAGACCTGGCCTTTCACCGGCCAGAAGACCGAGTTACTGGAAGGCGGCATTCGCATTCCGGCGCTGGTGCGTTGGCCGGCAAAAATCAAGCCGGCCCAGGTCACCGAACAAGTCGCGATCAGCATGGATTGGCTGCCGACCTTGCTTGCGGCCGCCGGCGGCACGCCGGATGCCGGCTATCAACCCGATGGCGAGAACCTGCTGCCGGTGATTTTGGGCGCCGAGAGTCCGCATCCGCGGACCTTGTTCTGGCGCTACAAGGCCAACCAGCAACGCGCGGTCCGTTCGGGCGATTGGAAATACCTGAAAATCGCGGACAACGAGTTTTTATTCGACGTGGTCGCCGATCAGCATGAGCGCGCCAACCTGGCCGAAAAAAATCCCGACGTGTTCGCGAAGCTCAAACAACAATGGGAAGGCTGGAATGCATCGATGCTTCCGATTACGGACGATGTGCGCACCCACGCGGTGGAGGGCAAAGTCCAGGCGGATCGCTATCGGGCGTTGCTGGAAGAGAAGTAATTGTATAATGTTCCCTAAAGCCGGCCGGCAGGATAAAATGCCTGCATGCCAATGTTTGACAAACAGGCTAATGCCCGTCATAGACAAGAGGAAACATGAGTCATCTGTTTGAACCCCTCGCCGTTGGCGCGATCAAGCTCCCTAACCGGATCATCATGGCGCCGCTGACCCGCTGCCGCGCCGGCGCCGGCCGCGTGCCGACCGCGCTGATGGCCGAATACTACGCGCAACGGGCGAGCGCAGGGTTGATTTTAAGCGAGGCGACCAGCGTCTCCGCGCAGGGCGTCGGTTATCCGGACACGCCGGGGATTTGGTCGGAGGCGCAAGTCGAGGGCTGGACCCAGGTAACCCAGGCCGTACACGCCGCCGGCGGACGGATTTTTTTACAGCTCTGGCACGTCGGCAGGGTTTCCGATCCGTATTTCCTGAACGGCGAACGTCCCGTCGCCCCGAGCGCGCTGGCCCCCCAGGGTCATGTCAGCCTGTTGCGGCCTCTCAGGGAATTTGTGACGCCGAGAGCCCTGAACACGGCCGAAATTTCCGGCATCGTCGAAGACTATCGCAAGGGTGCGGAAAACGCCAAACGGGCCGGTTTCGACGGCGTCGAACTGCATGGCGCCAACGGTTACCTGCTCGACCAGTTTTTACAGGACAGCACCAACCAGCGCACCGACCGCTACGGCGGCCCGATAGCAAACCGGGCCCGCTTGCTGCTCGAAGCCACCGATGCCGCGATTTCGGTCTGGGGCGCGGACCGCGTCGGGGTCCATCTCGCGCCCAGGGGCGATGCCCATTCGATGGGCGATTCGGCCCCCTTGCGCACCTTCGGCTACGTGGCGGAGCAATTGGGCCGGCGCGGCATAGCCTTTATTTTTACGCGCGAGTCTCTGGGGGAAAACCGCATCAGTCCCTCCTTGAAAAAAAGCTTTGGTGGTGTTTTGATCGCGAACGAGGGCTTCAACCGGGAAACGGCTGAACAGGTTATCGCCGCAGGCGAGGCGGATGCGGTGGCCTTCGGCAAGGACTTCATCGCGAATCCGGATTTGCCCCGCCGCCTGCAATTGAAGGTGCCGCTGAATCCCTATCATAGCGAGACGTTTTACGGCTATGGGCTCAAGGCGCCTGAAACCGGTTATACCGATTATCCCAGCTTGGTGGCGGAAGCGGGGTAGTTGTTTTCTTGTCGGCCTGCTCGTTCTGAGCGCCAACACCGCCTGCGCAGTGTCCCCCACAGAAGCCCCCAACCCCCCGTTGGGCTTCTTCGTCACCAGTAGCGGTATCGGCAAGGGCGCCGATCTGGGCGGACTGGCCGGCGCCGACGCCCATTGCCAGAAACTGGCCAGCGCCGTCGGCGCCGGCAACCGGACCTGGCGCGCCTATCTGAGCACTCAGGCTGACGGCGACCAGCCCGCCATCAACGCCCGCGACCGCATCGGCAAGGGACCGTGGGCCAATGCCAATGGCGCCATCGTGGCCAACGACATCGCCCATCTGCACGGCGACACCGTGGAACTCGGTCAGCTTGGCAACAATGTGCATCGGCGGACGAATCTGACCGAAAAGGGCGAACCGATCAAGGGCGTCGGCGAAACCCCCAATCAGCACGACATCCTGACCGGCTCGAAGCCCGATGGCAGAGCCTACACCGACGCCGCCGACCACACCTGCAAGAACTACGCGAGCAGCGCCGAGGGGACGGTTCGGGTGGGCCACTCCGACCGCACCAACCGCGGCGCCACCGGCGGTAACGTGTCCTGGGACTCGACCCATGACAGCAAAGGCTGTAGCCAGGAAAACCTGGTCAGCACCGGCGGCGCCGGCTACTTTTACTGCTTTGCCGCAGACTAAGTCAGTTTAAGCTTGAAAAGCAATAAGACCCCCGGCAATACATTCAACACCAGCGGGATTTGCACAACCAGTCCAAATACAATCGCAATCGCGAGGGGTTGCAGCATTTCAGAACCCGCGCCGATATTCATCGCCAGAGGCATTAAGGCAAAAATCGCCGCTAGGGTCGTCATCGCAATCGGGCGCATCCGGTTATTGCCTGCGCTGATCATGCGCTGTATGCCGTTCACATGATCAGGCAGGCTTTCATATTCCGAATAATAAAAAATGGCCACTTCGGTGACGATGCCAATCACCATCGTCATGCCCATGATGGCCATGATATTTAACTCGGTGTGCGTGAGCCATAAGCCGATGAATACAGCCGCTACGGATAATAACGTCGTGAATATCATGGCTAAAGCCACCGGAAAGGACTCGTACAGATACAATAACAACACAAACACCAGTGCGACGGCAGACAGAAAGACCGCGCACATGCCTTTAAACGCGATTTGTTGTTGTTCATATAACCCGCCCAAGGCATAGTAAACTTCGCGCGGCAACATATTGGGCTGATCCAGGATTCGAGTCATATCGGCAATGGTCGATCCCAGATCACGCCCGCTGATACGCGCGGTTACCGCCGCCATGCGTTTTAAATTCTCGCGCTGGATCTGCGCTTGCCCGGTTTCGGCAGTGATTTCAGCAATGCGTTTGAGCGACGCCCAGTGGCCGTCCGGGGCGCGCAGGCGTAAATGGTTCAATGCGCCGAGGGTGGAGCGTTCGCTTTCGGGTATCCAGACGCGCACGTTTAGCATTTTGATGCCTTCCTGTATTTGCGTAGGCGTAGCGCCGCTCAAATAATGCGTTAAGGCCAGGTTGACATCTTCAGCGCTCAGACCCTCCAGGGCGGCCTTATCCCGTAACACGCGAATGTTTAACGCCTCACCGGCGGGAATGACACCGCTATTGATGTCGACAACACCGGGGATTTTTTCCAATGCGTGAGCGACTTTTTCCGCCAAGTTCGCCAGTAATGCGCCATCATCGGAATACAGTTTGATTTCTATCGGCTCCGGCACGGCGGTCAAATCGCCGATCATGTCTTCCATCAGTTTGGCCATTTCTATTTCCAGCCCCGGCACCGTGGCAAGCACCTTGGCGCGAACGGCATCCATGACTTCATCCAGGCCCCGGCGCGGCAGGGGTTTTAAACGCACAAAAAAATCACCCTCATTGGCTTCGGTAATATGCCCGCCCAGGCTTAAGCCGGTGCGCCGTGAATAGGTATCAACCTCGGGCGTGTTTTGTAAAATGACTTCAATCTGGCGCAACAGCCGATCCGTTTCTGAAACCGACGTACCCGGCGCGGCGCGGTAATCGAGGATAAATCCACCTTCATCGATCGCCGGCATAAAGCCTGAGCCGGTGTTTTGCCATGCAGCATAACCACCCAGCAATAACGGCAGCAAGGCAACCAGTACAATCCAGGGACGCGACAATACACGCCGCATAAAGCGGGCATAGTGCTGATGGAGCCCGCGGGTCATTCGGCTCGGCCCTTCGTGTTCGGTATCTTTTTGGCTCAACGTATGCGATGCCAGTAAGGGGACGGCCAGCCACGCCACCAAAAAGGAAATCGCCAGCACCGAGGCTATCGTCAATGACAAGGCTTTAAAAAAACTGCCGCTGACGCCCGATAAAAAGGCCAACGGGATATGGGTGACGATGGTCGCGCCGGATGAAGCGGCGAGCGGCTTGGTGAATTCGTTGACGGCAAGGTGAATGCGCTCCAGATAGCTACCCGTGTGATCGCGCATCCGGCGCATGATGTGTTCAATCATCACAATGGCATCATCAATGATCAGTGCGACCGCCGCCGCCATGCCGCCCAGCGTCATGATATTAAAACTCTGCCCCGTGACGTACAGCACCAACGCCGTCACCGATAAGGCCATCGGCACGGTAATCGCCGCAATCACCGTGACTTTACCGTTACGTAGGAACATGAAGAGCACCACAACCGCCAGCCCTAGGCCAATGAATAAGGCTTCGCGCACATTCACCGCAGAGGCGACAATCAAATCGCTTTGGTCATACCAAAGGGCTATCTTAATATCGGCGGGCAATTTTTTTTGAATCCGCGCCAACTGTGTTTGCACGGCCTGGGCAATGTCCACCGTACTGCCGTCAGGTTGTTGAATAATCTGGAACAACACCGCATCTTTACCATCCGCCGTCACCCGTTGCCATTGCGGTGCCGTGGTTTTAACCACTTGCGCGACATCTTCCAGAAACACCAGACCGTTTTGCCCCTTGCGTAAAATGGTCCGTGCGATCTGTGCGGAATTTTGCAATTGCGTATTCGCCAGCGCTAAATACAATTTATAGTTTTGCTCCAGCCGGCCGACCGCGTGAATCACATTCGCCGCCGATAAGGCTTTGGCAATATCATCCAGACTGAATCCAAGCGCATTGAGCCGGGCCGGATTGACGATCACCTGGTACTCCGCGACCGCGCCGCCCAGCACTTCGATGTTGGCGACTCCCGGTATCGCCGACAACACGGGACGAATCTGATATTGCGCAATATCCCGCAATGCAACCTGCGACTGTTTTGCCGAGGTCAAGCTGTAACCCAGCACCGGAAAAACGGTCGGTTCCATGCGCCGCACCGTAAATGCCAGCGTTGCAGGCAGTGTGGAACGAATTTGATTGATTGCCGATTCCACTTGCAACATTGCGGAGACCATATCCAGCCCCCAGACAAAGTTAATCGAAATATCGGCGCTGCCGCGACTGGTATTGGAACGAACGCTGACCACACCCGGCACGGTACGCACCGCTTCCTCAACCGGCCATGTCGCTTCGACCATCATCCGCTCCGCGGGCCTGTCTCCCGCATCCATGTTAATGACGACCCTGGGGAAAATGACCTGGGGGAACAGGCTGACGGGCGTACTGTAAATCGTAAAAATGCCCGCGATAGCGCATAAACTCAGCGCAAACAGGATTGAGCGGCGGTGATGATAGGCCCACCGCGTCATGGCTTTTGCACCTCGACCGCCATGCCGTCCTCAAGCTCGTAATTGCCTAACACCACAAGATCATCCTGCTCCTTTAAGTCATTGGCAATGACTTCAATCTGCGTGTCGTTTTCCAGGCCCACCTGTACATGATGCTTGAGAGCATGGCCTTTTTCGATGGTAAATAGGCTGTAGGCCTTGCCATCGGGCAATACCGCTTGACGAGGCGCGACTAACGTGTTGGCCGATGAAACAACGATCCGCGCTTCAACAAAATCATTGAGTAGTAATGGCGGGTTTGACTCCGGCTTCACGAAGACGTTGAGCAAACGGGTCACGGGATCGATTTGGTGTGTGATGGTTGCGATGCGTCCTTGAATCGGCTGGGCGCCAGATTTATTGGCGGGCGACAATAAGACTGGCTGATTGAGTTGCAGACGGTCAAAATCCTCCGGTTCGACCCCCAAACGCACCATCCACTGGTTTTGCTCCAGCCATTGCAACAGCGGGTTGCCCGCCGCGACGATCCGGCCTTGTTGTACGCTGACCCGATCGATAATGCCCGCATGTTCCGCCTTGATTTGCCGGCTTTGGCTGATGCCTCGGTCAGCCAAATTCGTCATCATGACCTTGGCCTGCTCAGTGCGCAATTGCGCGGTCACCGCATCTTGCTGCGTAGCCAGTTTCAGGTTTAAGCGCTCCTGAACGAGTTGCTGTTCACGCAGCGCGGCTTTCAGCTCCTTTTTCGCCTGTTCCCATTGTAAGGCCGCGTCATCTCCCGGCTTCAGCACCAGCAGCATATCGCCTGGTTGAACCCACTGCCCGTCATTGACGCCTATTTTTTCAATACGACTGGTGTAAGGTACGCTGATCGTTTGCAATTTGTCCGGCCAGGGCAGAACCGTGCCATAAGCGGTTAAGGTTGCGCTGATTTCGGATTTTTGGAGCTTGAGGGTTTGAACCTGGGCGACGGGTTCCGGCTCGGTTTCCGGTTTCTCTTCCGGGGTCTCCGGTGTGCAACCGGTCATGCTCAGCGAAAATAGAATGCTGACGAGGATTGTTGTTGATTTGGCGGTCATTTAATTTCTTTAGGGGTTGGGTAGAGCATTTTCGTCTTGCCAGCAAAAGTAATACTCGGCCGGCAACTCAAACCGTCACTGAATCAATGGTTTTTAGCTGTGGCAATGGGCTTACACCGGCGGATGATAAATCCCGGTCGCTATTTCCAAGGCGATACGCGCTTCAACTAACTGAAGCTGTAATGACAGCAGCTCAAATTTTTTATCCGTCCATTGGTTCCAGGCCGTGTAATAATTCAGCACATCGACTTGCTGCGCTTCGCTTGCCTGCTTGTAGGCCTTTACCAGATTTTCCAACTCGGGTATCGTCTGATGAAGCGATTGAATTTGCTGATTTAAAGCCGCGAGGGTGACCCGCAATTCGGCCACATCCGCGTTCGCTTGAAACACCCGGTTGGTGTATTCATCAAACAGTTGCTGCCGTGTCGCTTCCGCAAGCGCCATCTGTCCCTGATTTTGGTCGAATAGGGGCAAGGTCACGGATACGCCGGCGCCTAATGTGTAGTAATTGCTGTTATTCTTGCTTTGCGTGAACCCGATGCTGATTTTGGGGAATTGTTGCAAGACCGCGATATGGACTTGCTCATCCTGATTTTTGTAAGCCTGTTGTAACGCCATTAAATCCAGTCGCCGATGAGATAAATCATGCGTCAGTGTGTCGTAGGCGGGCGCTGCCCATTCATCAGGTAACGCCGTGTTTTGTTGTAACTTGATAGCCTCGTCCGGTTTAAGTCCCAAGGCTCTATTCAGGCGTTGTGCTTGCTGATTTTTTTGCTGTATCAAGGCCTGCAAGCGAACATCAACACCCTTTTTAGCGCTGACCGCCGCGACTCGCTCCAGCTCTGTCACCAGCCCTTTATCCGCCGCTTGTTGTATTCGCGCACGATTGCTTTCAAGTTGATGCCGCATTTCCTCCAGCAAACTCTGCTGTTTGGAGTAGACCAGCAGTTTATAAACCGCCGTTTTTGCCGCCTGGGCGAGTTGCCATTCCTGCCAGGCAATTTGTAAGTCAACGGCTTGTTGCTCCGCGGCCGCCCCGGTGATTTTGTTCGACTGCGTAATCAGCGAGGTGACTTCCCAAGCCAGAGCGAAACCATAACCCGTGACCTTACCTTGATCCAGGCCGCCGCTTAAGGCGGCAAAGTTGTAGGATAGTGTCGGATTCGGCAGTAATCCCGCTTGCAGTAACTGCGCGCTGGCAATGCCATGACGACCTCTTGCCGCGCGTAATTCAGGATTACGCAACACGGCTAAAATGGCCGCTTCATCCGGCGATAGACCGTCCTGGAGAGTAAACGGCATCGGTTTCAGCAAGGGGTGCTTAATCTGTGCGGCTTGAATACTGAGCTGATCCGCCGTGGGTGTTGCAAGTTGCCGCCGAACGGCTTGTTCGGTCAGCGCTTTGGGGTGGTATGGTGAGCACGCCGGCAATATACAAAATAATGCCATCGGTAACGAGAGGAGGCTGCCGTTTTTCATGCGGGTTGACTCTGTTTGTGACCGAAATTCAGCACGACTTTAAGACCCGGATGGTTATCGGTTAAAGCGATGGTGCCGCCATGAAGATCGACAATGGCGGCCACTATGCTAAGGCCAAGGCCGTTGCCTGGCGTCGTACGGCTTTGTTCAAGCCGGTAAAAGCGCTGAAATACCTTCAGCCGATCCGCTTCGGCAATGCCGGGGCCGTCATCCGCAACGATCAATTCGGTGTGAATGCCTGACGAACACAGACTGACATGGATCCGTGTGTTCCCAGACGTATGCGTGATGGCATTCTCGAGCAGGTTAAAGACCAGTTGCGTCAGCAGTTCCTTGTCACCGATCAGCGTTATATCCGGGGGAATGTCTGGACTGATCGTTTTTCCTTGTTCTTCGGCTACCGGAGACAGCGCATGGGTAACGGAAGTTACCACTTGGCTGAAATTGAAGGTCTTGAAACCGCGCCGACGGGAGCCGGATTCAATCTGGGAAATACGCAGCAAAGCGGAGAACGTCGCGAGTATCGTATCGACTTCCTCAATCGCGAACGCGATCCGTTCCTGGTATTGATCGACCGATAGGTTCCCTGTCAGCGCACCTTCCAGTCTGAATTTCAAATGACTGATCGGGGTGCGCAGGTCGTGGGCGATGTCATTGGAGACTTGTTGAACATTTTCAATCAACGCGCCTATTTTATCCAACATCAGGTTCAGCAATAGCGCGAGTTTATCGAGTTCGTCCCGGTTTTTTGAAACGGGCAGGCGGTGTTTCAGATCACCCGCAATAATCATCTCGGTTGATGTCGTGATGCGCTGTATTTTTTTCAGAAAAGTACGACTGATATAAAAACCGCCGACCGAACCCAGAAATATGACTAAAACGAAGCCGCCTATAAACGCCTTGATAACGGCATTGCCGGCATTCTGGATGGTCTCGCCGTGCTGCCCCACGCCCAGCCAGGCATTATTGGGCAATGCCATGACCCGAATGTAAATCCGCTCCTTTTCTGTTGTCGAAGTGTTCTTGGCCGAGGGTGTCCGCAGGACGGTTTGCCAGCCCTCATAGGGTTGAAAATGATTGAAGTTTCCGGCTATTAATCCGCCATGCTTATCAATAACGCCATATTCAAGCGCTGTGTGGGCTTGAAAGCCAATCAGTTCATCGATCTCGTCTTTCAGTTCAGCCAGGCCCCCGGAGTCATATTCGGCTTTTAGCCGGTTCGCCTCAGTCTCGATACCGCTTTTAAGCTGCTGCTCCAAGGTGTGGCAGGTCAATAGATAAACGCTGACGCCAATCGCCAGGAAAGAGACTAAAAAGAGACCCAAATACAAGGCCGACAGCTTAAAACCGATGGTCTCGACAAGGCTAGGCAGCTTCATGGATCATATACCCCGCACCGCGCACGGTCTGGATCAGATCGGGTTTGTTTCCCGCATTCAGCTTGCCGCGCAAGCGGCTGATATGGGTTTCGACAATATTGGTTTTGGGATCGAAATGAAAATCCCAGACGTTTTCGAGCAGCATGGTGCGGGTGACGACCTGTCCTGCGTGGCGGACAAGATATTCCAGCAGGCGAAACTCGGTGGGCTGGAGGTCGATGAGTTGCCCATTACGCCTGACCGTTCGTTTGAGAAGATCGATTTCAAGGCCTGCAATCCGCAATATTTTCTGTTCCGTGGTTTCCCTTGGCCTGCGCAGCAGCGCATTGACCCGTGCGCTCAACTCACTGAATGCGAACGGCTTGACCAGATAATCGTCGCCGCCCGCATTCAGGCCTTCAACACGATCATCAATGCCGCTCATCGTGGTCAGGAACAAGACAGGCGCACTCTCGTGACTGCTACGCAATGTTTTTACCAAGGTTAGTCCATCCAGGTGAGGCAGCATCCGATCGACAATCAGCAAGTCATAGCGGCCTGCTTTGGCCAGCAGCAGGCCTTCATAACCATCCCTGGCAAAATCGACCGTATGGCCCGCCTCCTTCAGACCTGCCGAGACATAATCTCGGGTTTCATTGTCATCTTCAATCATTAATATTTTCATGGTATTAAAAGCATGCCGGGAAAAATGTCCCCGGCATTCAGTTTATTCTTTCTCGCTTTCAGCGCCTTCATCAGATTCATCGGCCAGGGAAACTTTAAGGACTTTGCCGGTTTTGCCATCGACCTTGACTTCATGTACCTTGCCGTCTTTGAGAATTTCTATCTCGAACTGGACGGTGCTCGATTCATCGTCCACTTCCGCTTCCATTGCCTTGCCGCCGGTTTTATGTTCCGCGGCTTTGATCGCTTCGGATAAAGTGATTTTTGCCTGGCTAAAAAGCTGTAGCTCTTTGGCTTCCTTTTCCTTGGAATCGGCGGCCTGAACTGGATTAACAGCGGCTCCAGTCATAATCAGCGCGGCAAACAGGGATGTCAGAAATTTGTGGTGTTGATTGCTCATTTTCATTCCTCTTTCATATCAAACGGCAGTGTCTGATTTCAGAAACAGAATAGTCTTGATCACATTGCAGGAAGCCTTCCAAAACATTACCATTTTGTAATGTTTAAGTTTTCGCCAAAAACATGATCTTGAAGCAAGCGATTATGATCGGTTGAGTTCTGTATACAAGTAGTGCCGGATGATTTCGCAACTCTCGTCCCAACTGGCGTGGTGGTGATAAGCCGCTAGGGCATTTTGACTCAAGTCCAGTAAAAGCTGGCGTTGATGCTGGAGTCTTTGCAAAAGCTCGGCCAAGGCATTCGGGTCATCCGGGGGAATCAGGTAACCATTGTCGCCATGGCGGATAATTTCTCCGGCCGCTCCGGCCGTGGTGCCGATGACCGGCAGGCCGAATTGCTGCGCTTCCACATAGACGATGCCGTAACTTTCATAGGCGGAAGGCAGCACCATCAAATGATGTTGCCGGTATAAATCGACGAGAGTCTGACCCCGGTCCCTTGAGGATCACCCGTTCCTGTAGCCGTGAAGCCCTTATAAGATTCTCAATCTGCTCGACATAGCGAGGCTCCATGTCAAGCCGCCCGGCTACGGTCACCTGAAAATCTTCTGCCGGGCGCAGGCGCAGGACCTGGATCAGAACATGCAGGCCCTTGCGCCGGATCACATTGCCGACAAGCAAAAGTTTCAACGGGCCTGATGTGAGTGCGCGCTGCCGAATGGCGTCAAAGTCTACCCTGACCTCGGGGAAATGATCGCCCGCCGGCACGGCGATACAGTGGGGCGGCAACTGATTGTGCAGTAAATCACGCGCCTGCGCCAGCGGCGTTTGGCTGTTCGCGATGATGCCCGCCACGGACCGTAGATAATGGCTCTCGATGGCGCGGTAAAACCAGGCGCTGTACCAGGGGTGATGATCGAAGGTGGTCAGTAGATGCAGCAGGGTGATCACTGGGAAACCGACTGTAAGGCTTGTCGCAGGGCGGCCTTCTGCACGTCCGAGGCCGGATCGTAGACCTGCTTGACACCCAGTCGCAGCGCACGGCCGCGGCGTTCGACGATGCTATCCAGGGCATGCAACTGCGCCAGCGGAAACCGAGCCAGCACGCTCGACAGTAACAGGCCGACGACGCCTTGTCCCAGCACCACCACCCGTTCGCCGAGCGCCGGGCCGCCATCCAGCACCAGATTCACCGCCGTTTCCATATTGGCCAGAAACACGGCGGCCTCGGGCTCGATGTCATTCGGCAATGCGATGACCTGCTCCGGTGTGGTGACAAAATGGCTGGCGTGCGGCTGAAACGCAAACACCCGTTTATCCTGCCATGAGGCGGCAACAGCTTCGCCTATTTGTTCGACGCAGCCAACGCAGGCGTAGCCGTATTGCAGGGGATAAGTCGGCGGCTGTTGCAAGGACGCCAACGTCGCATCCAGGGTTAACCCTTCGGGAAGTTGTCCCCGGTATACCAGCATCTCGGTGCCTGTGCTGATCGCGGAGCAGTGGGTCTTGATTCGTATCTGCCCCGGCGCGAGCGGCGCCAGTTCCTGTTCGCGAATTTCTGTTTGGTAAGGGTTGGTAAACCAGAGTTGGCGCGCTTTCACGAGTCGGCGGGTTCCCGGTATCGCAGATTGCCCCACATGACCAGATCATCGCCGAGCATCTGTGAATGCAAGGTGCGAATTTGGGGTAATTGTTTTTTGCTGACGATGCCAAGATTCCCTACCCCCTTGTAACCCCCCAACCAGGGTTGGGGCAATCGTCAGCACCAGTGCATCGGCCAGTTGCGCTTTCAAAAAAGCCGTAATCACTTGGCTGCCGCCTTCGACCATCAGCATCCTGATGCCTTTTTTCCACAGCAAGGCGAGAGCTTCCCGCAAGTTGACCCGTCTCTCCGCGTCGCCCTCGATCGTGATGATTTCAACCTGACAGCCAAACTCACATTCATCCTTTAGGCGGGTCAATACCCAGCAGTTTTTATCGGAACGTTGGCAAAGACGCGCGGTGGGCGGCATGCGCAGTCGGCTGTCCAGTACGATGGGCTGAGGGTTGGAACCTGTCCATTCGCGCACGGTGAGTTGGGGGTCATCGGTCAGCACCGTGCCGATGCCGACCAGAATGCCGTCATGCAGGCTTCGCAACTGATGGGTCAGGCGCATGGACTCGGTGCCGCTCAAGCCCAGTGTTTCGCCCGCGCGTGTCGTGATGCTGCCGTCCCAGCTCTGTGCATAGCTCAGCGTGACGAAAGGCCGCTTTGCATTATCCAAGGCACTTTTGTGGGACGTCAGCCAGTGCTCAATCTGCTGGTTGGCAGTCATAGGGTTCTCTCAGGTTTGCTGCGTATGAGATTGGCTTGATCTGCAGCAGGTGATCCATGCGCTGGGCTTTGGTGAGCAGGTAGCTTTCGTTGTCGGGATTCACCGTGCCTTCGAGCGGAACGCGTGCCTTGACCCTGATGCCCGCATATTCCAGGGCGCCAATTTTTGTTGGGTTGTTCGTCATGAGCAAGACGGATTTGACGCCGAGATCCTCCAAAATCCGTACCGCCAGGGAATAATCCCGCTCATCCGCGCGATGACCCAGCAGTAAGTTGGCATCGACCGTGTCATACCCCTGGTCCTGCAGGTTATACGCCTTCAGATTTTCCAATAAGCCGATGCCGCGGCCTTCCTGGCGCAGGTAGACCAGGACGCCGGCGCCGTGGCCGGCGATCAACCGCAGGGAGCGATCCAGTTGGTCGCCGCAGTCGCAGCGTCTCGAACCCAGTACATCACCGGTAAAACATTCAGAGTGGATCCGCACCAATACCTCATTCGCATCGGTGACGTTACCGGTGTAAAACGCCAGATGTTCCTTTTTATCCAGGGTATTGGTGTAGTGACAGAGTTGAAAGTCGCCATGGGCAGTAGGAATACGGGCACAGGTGACGCGTGAAACGGCAGGTTTGGTCATGGTGAATCGTTTACATTGCGGGGGCTGATTCGACAAACTCTCAACTCAGCGCTTTAGGAGGCTGCCGAGGAAATGCGAGCCTATCGACGAAATTTACGGATACGCGCAACCGCTTCGTGCAGCGTCGCATCGTCCTTGGCGAAACAGAAGCGAATCAGACTCTCACCCGCGCTGCTCTGATAAAAGGCGCTTCCGGGAACGGAGGCCACGCCGGTTTGTTCCAATAAATCGAGGGACGCGGATCTTGCGTCGGGAAAACCCAGATGCGCGATGCTTGCCAGCACGTAATAGGCGCCCTGGGGCACTAAGGGCGTCAGGCCGGCATCATTAAGGCCCGCGCAAATAATGTCGCGCTTGCGCTGATATTCGGAACGTAGATGCTGAAAATAGTCGGGCGGGGCCGTTAATCCCGCCGCAGCACCATACTGTAACGGAGAGGGCGCGCAGACATACAGCAGGTCGTTGACCAGGTTGATCGCGCTCGCCAAAACGGTTTCCGCCACCGCATAGCCCAAACGCCAGCCGGTGATGCTGAAAGTCTTTGAAAAACCCATGATGCTGACGGTACGCTCGCCCAGGCGGCCGACCGATGCCGGCGACACATGCCGCCGTCCATCGTAAGTGATGTATTCGTAGATCTCGTCGGAAATGATCAACAGATTATGCCGTTCGGCGACGCGCTCGACGATCGCGAGTTCGGCGGCGCTGAACATCTTGCCGCTCGGATTGGACGGCGTGCACAGCACCATCGCGCGGGTATTGGGGCGCACGGCCGCCGTCAGCGCGGCTTCATCCAGGGCGAATTCCGGCGGCGTCAGCGTCAGAAATTGCGGCTCCAGACCCTGGAGCAGAAGCGTATTCAGGTGGTAACCGTAATAGGGTTCGAACAGTAAAACGCCGTCCCCCGGATTGAGCAAGGCCGTCAAGGTGGCCGCAAACGCGCCCGTGGTGCCATTGCTGATCACGATTTCTGTCTCGGGATCGACGGCGAGGCCATTGTCCCGGCGTAATTTTTCCGCAATCGCCAGCCGTAACGGCGTCACGCCTTCCGATGGCGTATAGGTGTTGCGTCCCTCCTGGATCGCCTTGATCGCGCCATCCCTGACCGCGGGCGGTGCCGGCAAGTCACCCAGTCCTTGGCCTAAATTGATGCCGCCAAGTCGCTCGCATGCTCGCGTCATTAGGCGGATGTCCGAAGGCCGTAAATCGGCAATTCGATTGGCAATGGGAAAATTCACTCGCTAGGTCCCTAAGTAATGATGATGACGGATGTCTAAGAGGAGCGGTTGTATTCTTGCCCACCAAAGCGCGAAAATGCTTCCCTTAAACCAGGAAATCATACTGAAATGCCAAACGCGCACCAAACGATAAGATCAGATATTCATATGTCTTATCGTAAAAGGTTCCCAAGCGAACCGGGTCAAAATAATTGCCCCGGCTGGTAAAGGCTTTTCTGATAAATCTCGGTGATGGCCTCTCCGTTCCATATATAACAAAAATGCGGGCCCTGCCGAACGGGAGAGAGCAGGCGCGGCTTGAAAACGGCCACACACTCCCCGCCGGAATAGCGCACGCTGTCATAGACGATGCCGTTCGATCCGGCGTCGCGCAATGCTTTCGCGAGGGTCTGAGCATGAACATAACCCGCAGGGGCATCCGTATAAACCGTCGGCAACTGCGCCTGCATCTTGCGAATATCATGCAGTTCCGCGTCCAAGTCGGAGGCATAGCTGCGCATGTCGATTTCCATCGGCGGCTCGTGCGTTGCCGCCAAAAACCGCGCCTTGTGAAACCGGGTTTCGGCGATCGCGGTATCCATATCCTTGCCGGCATAGTAGACCCCGTAGGTGCCGTCCGTAAACCGGCTTCCTTCCGGGTTCAGATGGGTGAAGGCGGCCATGATCGGCGTGGTCCCTGGGCCCGAGACCCGGTCTTCGAGCGGGACCCGCCTGATTTCGCCGGATTCGTCCAGCAATCGGTCATTCGTCAATGCCTCGATCGCAAAAATAATCTCCAGGTCTTCCGGCGCGGCCACGCGATCGAACAAGCCGACCGGCGGAAACCGGCTCGGCACCAGCCGCCAACAGGGCTGCCAAAGTACGCGACCGATCGGCGGCGAGGGCGCGATCGTCATCCGCGTTGCCCGTCGAGATATTGCCGAACCACATACAAGTCGATCACGCGGCCCTGCAGCATCCGCTCGAGCGCCGACTTGCCTTGAAACAAGGCCGCCGCATTCGGGCGCTTGATCCATTGATCCGCCGCTTCGGGTTTTGGCAGCAGCAGTTGCAGGGCTTTGTAGATGCCGAAAATATAGGAGAGCCTTTCCAGCTTGTCGGGATTCAGTTTGGCGAGTTCCGGCTGCTTTTTCCATTTGAAAAAGGTGCTGCGGGAATCCAGGCCCAACAACGTCATCGCTTCATCGGTGCTGAGCTTCCAGGCCTCGGCGATATTGAAAAAAGTCCGTAATGCGCTTTTGGCGATCATCGCGTCATCAAGGCCGGGGTGGCTGCTCGCAATCGATAGCATGAGGCATCTCCTGAATGAGTTTATTTATAAACTAAAAGTAAAATAAGTTTATATATGGACTTTGTCAAGGTTTTTGTTTGTTCCACAACTCTGTCCTTCAATGGCGTTCGGTCTGAAATCTTTGTGCTGTCCGTCCACGGGAACTAAGCCTAAGGTCCAATAGCCGCGCGTTACGATTCTCGGTAGATTAGCGGCAATTGATCATCTTGGCAGTGTTTGATACCAACGCCCGCGCGGGCGGTGAACGGAAAAAGAGGAAAATAAATCATGTTAAATAAAAATAGGTTGGCCATTTTATTGATCAGTTTGCTGGTGCTTGTCGGCTGTCAAGCCGCCGGCGGTGGTTCATCGATGGGCGGTTCAGCGCTGTCGGGTACGGCCGCGGAGATCGATCGCGACGTCGATTTTGCGTTACAGGATCTCTATGAGAGCACCCCTGCCGCCAGATCATTGGCAAAGAAAGCGAAAGGCATTCTGGTGTTTCCCCGCATCGTCAAAGCCGGCTTCATGGTGGGCGCGCAATATGGCCGCGGCGGCGCTTTGCGGGTCAGGGGCCGAACCACCGGTTACTACAATAGCGTCGCGGCATCCTATGGCATGCAGGCCGGTGTACAAGCCTTCGGTTACGCGCTGTTTTTCATGAACGATGCCGCGCTGGATTATCTGAACCGGAGCGAAGGTTGGGAAATCGGCATGGGTCCAAGCATTGTCGTCGTCGATGCGGGCATGGCCAAAACGCTGACCACCACGACCGCGAAGGACAATGTCTATGCGTGTATCTTCGGCCAGAAAGGATTAATGGCGGGCATGGGGTTGCAGGGTTCCAAAATTACTCGTATCTATCCGGAATAGCTGATGCAGCAAAGCGAGCAAATGAGGCTTTCGACGATTTCAAAGGCCCTGCTTAACCACTTAAATATTTTATAAAGGTATCCTGATGAAAACACGTTTTAAACCCATAAATATGATTTCTGCGCTCTTGTTGGCGGCTTTGCCCTTATCGGGTTTTGCGCAAAATTTGATGGTTTATCCCGCCCGGGGACAATCGCCGGACCAGCAATCTAAAGACCGTTATGAATGTCACACCTGGGCTGTGCAGCAGAGCGGCTTCGATCCGAGCAGCGGCGCTGCCCCGTCGCAGCCAAGTACGCAACAAGGCAGTCTTGGTCGGGAGACGCTGCGGGGCGGAGCGCGGGGCGCGGCTGCGGGCGCCGCGATCGGCGCGATTGCGGGCGATGCGGGTACAGGCGCGGCAATAGGTGCGGTTGCAGGCGGGATGAAACGGCGCTTCGCTCAAAAAGATGCAAACCAGGCAGCTTCCTCAGCCGCGGCCAATGACTCGGCGAATAATTATAACCGTGCCTTAGGTGCCTGCCTGACAGGCCGCGGTTATACCGTGCAATAAATTGATGGCGTATGCACAACGGGCAAGACGGGCGCAGTGTCTCTGCCGTCAGCAATGCCGCAATGGCCGAGGGCGTCAAACTATCATGGTCGCCGATGCGCTGATCTGTTGGGAGCCTGAGTGGCGGACACCCGCCCGAGTCATGCCCCAAGGCCCTGTTGTTAATTAATGAAACTGTGTCAGCAAACATGGGTTCACCTACATGCGGAGACATCAAATGAAACCGTTTAGAAAATTAACCGCTGAACCCTTGTTTACAAAGGGGGGGCTGGTTTGTCTTTGTGCTTTGTTGTTAAGCGGATGCTCGACCGTCCAGACGGAGACGAACACACTCAAATCCATGGTGGTCGAGCCGGCGCCAGATGCCGGATTTATTGAGCGTCCGGAATTGCAATCCAAACGGGCTGATTTACCGTTTCAGAAGGTTTGGGTCAAGCCCGGCTTCGATGCCGGCCACTATAAGGAGTTGGTGGTTGCGCCAGTCAATACCCGATATATGCTTGAAATGGATTGGCTTCATCAATTGAGTTCGGCTAATTTGTTAAGTGATGCCAAAAAAGATATTGAAGAGATTGGCGTGTACTTTCACGACCAAGTTGTAAAAGAATTTAAGGAAGACCCTAACCAGCGATTCCGTATCATCGAATATCCAAGCGAACACAAACAACCCGCCTTACGTTTGGAACTGGCATTAATTGAAATCAATCCCTCGCAACCGGCTCTGCATGCAGCCGGCTGGCTGACACCCGGTGGCAGCACGGCGGCGGGGCTGGTCAATAAGCGTAGAGCCGCATTCGAAGGCCGGCTGCGTGATCTGCAAACCGCCGAGGTCGTGGCGACTTTCGCGGACCGTGATATGCAGGATGCCGGCCCCATCGACTTAACGCGTTTGACCTGGTATGGCCCAGCCAAGGGTATCCTGGACCGCTGGGCGAAGCAGTTTGTCGAGATTGCCAACAAAAAACCGGGAGAGGTTGTTGGCGACCCGACTCCGTTTACCGTAAGGCCTTTCTAACCCCGGCATCCATAGTTCCAGAGTCATGCCATGCTGAAGTCGTGCATCGTCGAAGCGCTGGGTGAGACGTCTTTGCTTCTCCCGCACTACCTGGGCGAGGCGCTCGTGGCCAACGCCAGGGCGAAATACCTGCTCGCATTATTGCAGGCGGCCAAAGCCCATGCCGAGCATCCGCACCGCCCGCCAGCCGATCTGCGCGGCGAACGCCAAGCCGCGCAGATCAATGATGCCACCCTGGACGGCGTCGTTGCCGGCAGCCAGCGCCTTGAACCGGGACTGTACAAGGTGCCGCAAGGCGGCCGCATCCATACGGACCTGTTCGCCGCCGTCGGCGAGATGATCCGGCCGTTGCTGATCAAGGATGAAATGCACAAGGCTCCGACCTTCGAAGATCGCCTCGCGTCGCTGGCCTTATCGCTCGCGGCGCCGAAAGAAGACCTTGTAAGCATCGAGTACATCACCGGAGTAACCGCCGCGCGGCGGGGGCAGGGCGATACCCTGCACCAACTGGTGATGGACTTGCACAAGGCGCTGAATCGCCTGCAATCAGATATTTCGGTTGGCAACATCGACGGTGCCGCCGTTTACGGCCTGGGTGACGGTGACGAGCCACGGGTTGCGGCATTCATGCGCGGCCTGAACAGGACGGCGCCTCTGAAGTTTGATCATCCGGGGCTGGGTACGACGGCGACGCGGCGAGGACAGACGCTTGTGATTCAAAACGACATCGGCACGACCGATGCGCATGTGCTGATCGTCGAGGCCGAGGAACTCACGACCACGCTACGCTATACCGATATCCACCGCAAGCGGGCGCGCTTCTTCCAGAATTTGTTCCTGGCTTTCGACGTGCGCTGGGAAAACACACTGGCCAAACACAATGATGCGCTAACAGAAGGCAACGATTTTTATCTTTGCACCGGACGGCATCTGGCGCGTGATACCCAAGAGCAGGAGCGCTACCTGGCTTTTTTGGGCTCGCGCATCGTATTTTTGATTGACTGGAACCGGGCACGCAAGCGCCTGAGTAATTTTGTCGGCACCAAGGAAGCCATCGACATCCTGCATTGGGCTGCGAGCAACAATCTGGGGCATCGCGGCTTCCTTCAGGCCGGCGGCGAGGCGTTGATCTTCTCTGCGATCGAGCAAGCTGGACGCGGCCTGATCCGCTATGGGCAGCAACTCGACGAAGTTCTGGGGAATGAAGCGACCTGTGAGTTCCTGCGTTTCGTTCTGCGCACCGCCGCCGAGAGCAGCCTAGCGAACCGTTCGCTTCGGCTGATCCAGGACGAAGTCAAGGCAGAACTGCTCAAGCTGTTCCAGTCCGCCGAGCTGACCGCGATCGCGCTTGCCTGCGACCATGCGGCGCTGATCGCCGAAATTGCCGCGCTGGTACGAGACGGCCTGATACGGCTGGCCGCCGGTGCCGGCACTGCCGGCGAGGCAGATGCGCACCGCGCCAAGACCTGGGAGAGCCGGGCCGACAAGCTGCTGATCCGGCTGCGTGAACTGGGTCAGGCGACACCGGGCGCGATTGCCTACCGTAACATTACCGAGGAGGCCGACGACGGCGCCGATAGCCTGGAGGAGGCCGCTTTCCTGCTGGGTCTGGCCGGGGGAGTAGCGTTGCCGGCACCGGTGGTACAGCCGCTGCAGCGGCTCGCCACCGCCGGGCTGATGGCCGCCCAGGAATATGTGAAGACCGTCGAGTGTGCGGCCTGGCTACAGCACAGCGCCACGCGCGAGGACGTCAATGATTTTCTGGAGGCCGTCGATCGGACTGTTGAGTTCGAGCATGAAACGGACACCTGCGAACGCGAAGTCACGGCGGAGTTGATGCGGTCGGAGGGCGACGGCCGCGCACTGCGGCTTTACGGCGATCTGGCCGGCCTGATCGAAGAGAGTGCGGATGCGCTCAGGAGTTCGGCGCTGATGTTACGCGACCATGTTCTCGGCGAGGTGCTGGCGCTGTGAATAAGGCGACCAACCCCCAGACTGTCTGCGAAGACATGGTGATCTATATCGATCCTGCGTCCGAGGATGTCGCAGCCTTCAGCCCCGAACGCATCGGTTTCAAGGCCCACAATCTATGGCGTATGGCCCGTGCCGGCCTCCCTGTGCCGCCGGCCTTCGTCGTGACCACGGAAGCCTGTCGGACTTTCCACGCCGCAGGCGGCCAATTGCCCGAAGGTTTGGATGCGCTGATCGGCGCGCAGCTACGACGTCTGGAGAGTGCGACGGGCCGTAACTTTAACGGATCGCGGCGCCCCCTGATTGTCTCGGTTCGCTCCGGCGCTCCCGTTTCTATGCCCGGTATGCTGGAGACCGTGCTCGACGTGGGGCTCAATGACATGACCGTGCGCGCGCTGATCCGTCAGCTCGGCAATCCTCGCCTCGCATGGGACAGTTACCGGCGCTTCGTCGAGAGCTTTGCCCACACAGCCGCAGGCCAAGACCTTTCCCCTTTCGCGCGCCTGGCCCATGCGATCTGCATCAGAGACGGGGTGACATCGACGCGCGAACTCGACGCGCTGGCTCTGCGCGAGCTCTTGCAACAGTCTCAGGATACCTACCATGCGCTGACCGGAAGCCGCGTTCCTCAGGATTCCCGCGAGCAGTTGCTCGCCGCTATCGCGGCGGTATTTCGCTCCTGGAATAGTCCGAAGGCACGAGAATATCGGCGGCTCAGAAACATCGATGAAAACCTCGGTACCACGGCAACCGTGCAAGTGATGGTATTTGGCAATGCCGGCGGCGCATCGGGCTCGGGCGTCGGCTTTACGCGTAATCCCTCGACCGGCGAGAACGAACTCTATGTCGATTTCCTGGCGAATGCCCAAGGCGAGGACGTGGTATCGGGCCGCTACAGCCTCAGTGGCGCAGCCCAGATCGATGCGATGCTGCCGGATGTCGGCGCCGCCTTACGCGACACGGCACATCGTCTCGAGCGCCTCTTCGGGGATATGCAGGAATTCGAATTTACGGTCGAGGAGGGCGAGTTGCAGTTGCTGCAGACGCGCACGGGTCAGCGCACGCGCTGGGCGGCCTGCCAAATCGCCGTCGATCTGGTCGCTGAAGGCCTTACCGAATCCGATACCGCGCTGCAGCGCGTCCAGGATATTCCACTCGATAAGGTAAGTCGGCTGCGCGTGGTGCCCGGTCAGGGACAGGCGCCGCTGGCGAAGGCAACGCCCGCCAGCCTTGGCATTGCGACCGGCGCGATTGCGCTCGACTGCGAGGCCGCGAAACAGATGACGGCTGCTGGCAAGCCCTGCCTGCTGATACGCCGTGATACCTCTACCGACGACATTGCCGGCCTTGCCGTTTGCGCTGGCGTCTTGACGGCGGCGGGCGGAGGTACTGCACACGCTGCCGTGGTAGCAAGACAACTCGACAAAGTCTGCCTGGTCGACTGCCGAACCCTCGAGATCGACATGGTGCACAGACGTATTCGATTTGGGAACCGCGACTTCGAGGAGGGCGACATACTGACTCTCGACGGTGAGACCGGTCATGTGTATTCAGGAAAAGTCGCTGTTAGGCGTGAAAAGCCAACTGCTGCTATCGAGGTCATTCGGCGCTGGCAGAACAGCAATACTTGCACAAGTCGGAATGACGCTTTCACTCCCGAAGGCAACTGATTAGCGATAGCCTTCAAGAAGGAGTAGACATATGCATAACTTATGACATACGCGTTTTAGAATCGAAAAAATAAGCCCAATTTGCGCCATGCTTTGGGGTTGTCGGGTGACCCTTCCGGCCGCGCTAAATCCTTGACGCAGATTATGAATGTCGAGTCAAAAATGATGTCAAATAAAACATATACTTCATAAACAACTCTCGCCAATTTTACCGGAGCAAACTCATGGTCACCACCAAGAAAAAAACTAAAAAAACGGCATCCGCGGCAGCGACCGAAGCGATTCAGCCCATAGTCTTTCGTGCGCGCGCCGAATCTCTCGCGTCCGGAAAGGAGCTGCGCACAAAAGTGCCGCGCTCGAGCCATGCCGGTTGGAAAGCGCCGGCGCATCGCCGGGATCCCATAGACATTCTGGAAGAATCCAATAAGGATCGCCTGCCGGAACTGGTGCCGATCCGCTATGGACGCATGCTGCGCAGCCCCTTTACCTTCCTGCGTGGATCCGCGGGCCTGATGGCCTACGATTTGTCGA